>Ga0075435_100002803_pt1 | contig 11653 bp, 8 predicted proteins | sample RhiMethybrSRZTD4_FD_75302 | JGI IMG/M metagenome (GOLD analysis project Ga0075435, IMG submission 75302) | Populus rhizosphere microbial communities from Tennessee, USA - Rhizosphere MetaG P. TD hybrid SRZTD4 | ecosystem: Host-associated > Plants > Roots > Rhizosphere > Soil | place: USA... | reverse complement strand
AGAACATCATAGAACGAGGCTAGAATTTCTCCGGTGAACCAATCCGTGTTGCCGGGTATGTTGACCCGAGTCAATCGCGGCGCCAGGAACTCGATTAGTGGGCGGTCGTCTGTGTTAAGGGGCGCGGAGACAAAGAGATCAGCCACGGATCTGAGGTTGCCAGCATAGAGCATCAATAGACCTCGAGGAGTTGAAAAAAGCGGGTCCTTGCTCCAGTCGGGCAGCCGAAGAACGCGCTGGCGAATCTGTGTGAGGTCGACCGGTTGCGATGTAAGCTGACCGACCAGTCCGATGACAGGGAGCTCCGAATAAAAATCGTCACGCCAGAGACTCACCTCCGGGAAGACATCGAGAAATGTGCGCACAATGATATCGAATTCCTCGCGTGTCAGTTGATAGAGCGGTAACCATTGGCAGAAGATTCCACCCGCGGTGAGACGGCGCGCCGCAGTCTCGTACATCTCTCGCGCATACAGGCTTCCAGTCCCCGGATTCCAGGGGACGAAAAGGTCGGACACAATCACATCAAAACGGTCAGACGTGGCCGCGAGATAGCGACGGCCATCGTCGAGCACGAGGCGCACGTCGGGCCGCTCCAGCAAGTTTGCGTTCCAAGGGGCGAAGTGCGCACGCGCTGCGGTCGCGACTTCCGGCACGAGCTCAATAACCGTGGTCTCCTCTACGCCCAGTGCCGTTGCTGCGCTTGCGCTGATACCGGTCGCGAGGCCGATAAAAGCGATCCGCCGCGGATTGGGGTGGAGCAGCAATGGGAGCAGACCCTGACGACGCTCGGTGACGGCTGCCGCGCTGCGGCCCAACACGTAGTAGTTGTCGAGCCGAAGTTGAAGATCTCCGCCTCCTTCGGTAACCGTAACGATGCCGCTTGCTCCCTCCAGCATGTCGCGCAAGGTTTCGCCTTTAGAGCGGAGATGCACGAGAGGTGCAAATAATGGATTGGCAATCACGATGACGAGCAGCACAGCGTAGGCAAGCGGTCTGAACCGGCTTTGCGACGGCGCCACAAGATCGGCGAGCAGAACATACATCACTGCGGCGACGAGCAGGCTCCCCCGAACCCCGAGGGTCGGGATAATCAAGAAACCCGTGACCAGCGCGCCGAGAACTCCGCCGAAAAGGTTTGCCGCCGAAAGATCGCCCAACGGCTGAGCCACACTCGTCGGGTCACCCCAAGCCGCCCAGAGGGCCGGCAAAATCATTCCCGATGCGATTGCTCCAGGGCCTGCTGTAACCGCGGCGAGGACCATGATCCGTAAAAGATACTCGACCAAACCAGCGCGCATGCCGAAGTAAGTGAGCCCCTCCGTCCAATACACGAAAAGCCACAGCCCAGCGATAGTTGCAGCCGCTGCGGCTACCAGGGCCATTGCTGCTATAGCGGTTGGTGCGGCGCGACGGAGCAAGAGCGCCGCGAGTGCGGCGCCCATCGCAATTGCGAGGAGGAAGACAAGGACTATCACCGTGAAGGAATAAACCGAGTTGTGGAGAACTTGGGCAAAGAGACGTATCCAAAGCACTTCAAGCCCAAGTCCCAAGAAGCCCGCAACGGCGGCAACGACTCGCAAGCGCGCACGTTGCGGGGCGCTCGCCTTTTTTTTGCACTCGACTCCGTTCCGGATGCCTTCTGGTAACGATCTCCAATCGTGATTGCGATGAGTCCCGCCAGCAAGCTGGTGCCGGCGGCGATACCGTAGCTTGCCCGCACACCAACCAAAACTGGGAGGCCAAAGCCCGCGGCTGTTGCTCCAAGCACAGCACCCGCAGTGTTAACGGCGTAAAGTAGACCGCCGCGTCGGCCCACGGTTTCGACACTGGCAAGGGCTTGCCCGAGAGTCGGAAGGGTTGCGCCAAGACAGAACGTAGTAGGTAGGATAGCTATTGCGACAGCGGCGACGCGGCCGGCGATTCCTGCGGCGGAAAGCCAAACCTGCGCGGTGTCGTGCGCCAGCAACGAGAAAACCGCTAGCGACCAGAGCGCACCCGCTGCTGCGCCGAGCTCGAGATAACCGTAGAGCTGCACGGGCCGAGACGAGAAGGCACGCATGGAGACAGCGCCAAGCCCCAGGCCGGCAAAGTAACAGGCTAGAACGGTTGCTGCGGTGAGAACGGTCGTGCCGAGCACAACTCCAGCCGAGCGCATCCATAGCATCTCGAACGCCAACGCAGCAGCGCCCGAGAACCCGAAGCAGAGCCAAAGCAGGCCTCTCATATGGATCGTGAATCTATCGTTAAAATATGCCCTTAGCTAGTTGACACTCTTAAGCACCGCCGCAAATCGTAACCACATTGATGTTGCCAAAGGGCACCAGGGAGAGGCTCACCCTAACAAGTGCCTCGCGGTAATACACTCATCTCTCCAGTTTTTAACCCAAATTAACGGTTTGAACCAAAGTGCGCACGGTATAGTCAATCCATTTGATGTATGTGTCGGTTTCCCGACGCCCACCTGCGTTGCTGTAGAGGCGCAGAAGCTTGATCCCGGTCTCGGCCGCGATTTTCTCTGGAACTCGCGGATTCTGCGCACCATAAAGGAGCAACTGAGGCTTTTCCTGTTTGATCTGTTGCACCAATTCCACTATATGATTTGGCGTCGGTTCAATTCCGGGTTTGAGCTCTACGCTGCCGAGCCGCTCCAGGCCGAATCGATTGGCAAAATAAATCCATTCTGGATGGTACTCGACATATTTGACGCCGCGCAGGGGAGCCGCCATTTTTTCCCAACGCACGATCCAGTCATCCAGTTCTGTTAGATAAGTTTTAAGATTTTTTTCAAAAGCCTGCTGGTGCTGAGGAAAGTTACGTGAGAGGCCGGCCGCAATGTTCTGCGCGGCGATTTTCGCGTCAACCGGATCTAACATATAGTGCGGGTTCCCCTTCGGGTGAAGATCGCCCTCTGAGCGGTCCACAATCGTAGGGGCCTCCAGTACTTGTATTCCGACGGAGCAATCTATGTATCCCGGTCGGCCCAAAAGAATTTTAGGATTATTTGCCACGTCCAAGAGCGCCGGTAGCCATGAATGCTCGTCATCTAATCCTGTTAAGACGACTACATCAGCTCGGTTTAGCCGCGGGACAAAGCTCGGCTTCATAGGAACACCATGGGGATCTTCAACCCCCGTGGCCAGACTGTCCACGCTAACCAGTTCTTTACCTATCTGCCGGGTAATATCGGCCAGATCAGGAAACGTTGCCACCACCCGAATCTGTTGCGCGAACACCAAACCCGTCTGGAGCCAAAACAAGCCCAATACGACGAACAGGAATTTCAAATGCAAGTGTCTCAGTAACCTTTTCATTTCAGACTCCTCCTAAAGATTAGAATTAGCTCAAGCTCACGTAAGTGAAAGCTTAGGCTGTTTTGTCTGTCCGGATAAGAGGGGAACAGGCAAAAGCCTAATTGTATGTTGACCGACGGAACTAAAGAAGTAAAAAGGGAGGGGCGCGCGCAGAAGCAGACTCAACTATTGAACTAATCGGGGCTTCAGCTTTGCCCACGACGATGAAAAAAACCGTGGGTGCGAAGAGAAGAATAGGAGACAGTGGGGCCGAACCCAGTTGCGTTCGTCCGCCGAGATAGCAGCTACACTCATGACTGATTTGGTGATCTTCGTGGGCAGGATGAAAATGTAGAGGTAGAAAAAAGACGAAAAGCAAAAGTAGGGCGCCGATGGTCTGGTGGCCGAAAACTCTTCTCCTCGTCGAAGCGCAGCCAATCATGCTGTGAAAATTAACCACGCGGGTTTTCTTTTGTCAACTTCATGTAATGAAGACCCTCTCGCAGAATTCTCCCAGGTTCTTCTGCGTATCCATTGTATCCCTTCGGAATTAAGTTGCTTCTCCTTGAGCCGTGCGCCGCACGCATCCGTTGCAGAGGTGCCTGTTCATAAGGTGCGCCGCTGCGAGACATGCGGCGCCCATAACGCTTAGGTAGCCGATGTTGGTCGAAAGCGGCTTGACAAAAAATGAGGCGGATGATAATTGCAAATAATTCGCAATCCGGCAAAACCTGCTATCTGATGAGTAATGTGAGAATGATTGTCGACCGGCCGGGGCTAGGCCGAATCCCGGTGCGGCGGAGTCTGTGGAGTCTTTATTTCCTTGACAACCCGCCACCGCTTGACTAGCCTCGGTACGGTGTCCTTTCGATTTTTCAAAAAGAAGGGTCCAACCACTCGCCGTGTCGTCGCGGCAATAGTTCTTTTCTTTGTTTTCTTTCTGCCTTTACACCTCCATTTTTTCAATTCGACCGCACGAGTCGGCAATGAATGTAGCTGCTATCATGGAACACGAATCCACGCAGGGTTAACTTCAGCGCTAGCTGAGCACCGTCCCTCTCTTCAGATTTTCTCCATTACGACTCATGAAGCTCAAGTTTTTGGTGCGCTTTCAATAAAATCTCCCGCGGTTCGCGCGCCTCCATTTTCACTCCCTCTGTAATTCTTCCTTCACGCGCGTAAATTTATTAATTTTTCCCTTCCCTGGTTGGGAGGGGTAGATTGCTGTTTTTTTAGGGGGTGGATTTATGGATTTATGTCAAACTAGATTGCAAACCACGTCCGCAGTATTTGTATTATGCTTGGTGATCTTGTTTCCCAGAGTGGGACTGTCACAGGAAGATGCGACTCAGGCACTCAGGAAACAACTTGGGGAGATACAGAATCAATTGAAGAGTGCTTTGGATCGAATTGACCAGTTGGAAAAGGAAAAATCTTCCAGCTCCGCTAGGCTGGGCCAGGTCGAAAAATCGGTCCAGGCGGTTCAGAGTGCACCCAGCGCGCTCAACCCCTCCATGGGTCTTGTGCTCGATGCCAATGTCCAAAAGCGAGGCACAGCCGGAGGCCTTTTTGATTTTCGCAGCGCAGAGATCGGAATCGCTGCTTCCATCGACCCGTTTGCCAGGTTGTATAGCTTTATTAACGGGACAAAAAATGGTGTTGAAGTGGATGAAGCCGCGGCGATCACCACTTCTCTCCCCTATAACCTGACGGTCAAAGGAGGTCGTTTCTTGGCCGATTTTGGGCGCTTTCCCAAATACCATGAGCATGAGCTGCCTTTTGTGAACGAGCCGCTTTCTATCGACCGGATGGTGGGAGGCGAAACGCAGGCGGACGGGGCGGAATTGTATTATCTTTTTCCGACGCCTTTTTTCTTGAGAGCGACGTTCGGCGCAATGAACAAGATAGGAGAGGGCAACGATCGAATCGATAATACAGTTCTGCGGTCTGGGAGTCAGTTTACTTATCTCGGAAGGCTCAATACTTATTTTGATCTCACGGATAATCATAGTATCGAATTAGGAACGAGCCTTGCCTACACGCCTTCGGTGCGACTCGCAGGCAATGTCTCTGGCGGCTCGCGGATGCTCAACGGTGTTGATCTGACTTATCGTTACCAACCTCTCGGCAGCTTGGTTTATCAAGGTTTGACGTGGGGGAGTGAATTCTATGCCAACAGCGAGCGTTTCCCGTTTGACATCGAGGTTCCAAATGAGGATGACCCGAGTATTTTGGAAACGCGCACTGTGGGTAAGCGCCAACAATCCTATGGCGGCTATAGTTACGTCGATTTCAAGTTAAATAAGAATTGGTCCACTGGGTTTCTCCTCGATTACGCTCCGGTGATTGATAACCCAAGCCAGAGGACACTCAGCTATTCGCCGTACGTGACCTGGAACATCAGCGAATTTAACCGACTGCGTTTTCAATACAGCTACTTGAGCAATAATTTTAAAGCGGACAAAGCTGACAAAGGCAATCAATTTTTTCTCCAATGGACGACTGTGATCGGAGCTCATACCCACGGGTTCCTCACCCGTTAGAGCTCTATAGGAAGGAGTACCTTTATGAAGATGAAATTGTTGAGAAGTAAAAACTGGAAAGTGTTTTTCATATCGCTTGCATTCGTTTGGCTGCAAACGGGCTTAGTTTTCGCGCAGCAGATCCGTGTGGTGGCCACTTGGCCGGCCTTGGCTGATATTACCCGGCAGATCGGTAAAGAGTTGGTGAATGTGGATAGTTTGGCCACAGGAGTGGAAGATCCCCACGGCGTTCCCATGAAACCGAGCTTTGTTCCCAGGTTGAACCGAGCCGACGTGCTGGTCTTGATTGGCTTGGAGGACGAACACTCATGGCTGCCGGCACTTCTGGACGTCGCCAACAACCCTAAAATTCTTCTGGGCCGCCCCGGATATATAGATTGCTCCGTGGGGGTACCGGTGCTGGAGGCGCCTACGCTTGTGGACCGGTCAGAAGGAGATCTTCATCCCAGGGGAAATCCTCATTACCTTTTGGACCCGGTAAGGGCGAAGGTCGTCGCCCAAAATATCGCCACGGGTCTCTCCCGTAACTTCCCTCAGAATCAGGCGACTTTTGAAAAAAATCTTAAAGCGTATACCGCGGAGCTGGATAGCTGGATCGGGCGCTGGGAGAAGATGGCGACGCCTCTACGCGGCGTCAAATTTGTCGAATATCATCCCGAATGGATTTATCTTGCTGATCGATTTGGCATGAAGCGAGTAGGGAGCGTTGAGCTCAAGCCGGGAATTGAACCGACGCCGAATCATATAGTAGGCTTGGTCCAGCAGATCAAAGAGGAAAAGCCCCAATTACTCATCTATGGCGCGCAAAATCCACGCCTACCTCAGCAGATCGCTTCCGAAACCGGCATCAAGGTGGTACGTCTGTACAGTGGCGGAGGAAACCAGCCGGAAACCGATACTTATATCAAATGGATTGATTATACTGTTCGCACCCTAGTTCAGTCCGTTAGTTAGATTTGATGAAATTGGAACAGGATATCGACGAAATACAACGCGCCAGAGGGAGAGTTTCGAAAGATGAGACTCTCCCTCTGGTATCTCTTCGGGATGTCAGTTTGGGCTACGATTCGCAGCCGGTTCTTCAGGGTGTCAACCTGGCGATTTCTCTCGGCGATCTTATTGGCGCGGCAGGTCCGAATGGTTCGGGCAAAACGACGCTTTTCCGCGCTATCCTCGGACTTCTGCCGATTCTTGGCGGCTCTCTTTCTCGACACTGCGCATTATCGGAATTTGGCTATGTGCCTCAGAGCGCCGCGCTCGATCCTCACTTTCCTCTGAGCGTGAGAGAGATCGTGGAGATGGGAGCGTACGGCCGCGTGCGCTCTTATCAATTCCTTCCCTCTGAGGAAAAGGAAAGAACAAGTCGGGTCTTGGAGCAAGTCGGCATGGGCCATCTTATAACGAAATCTTTTTTTGCGTGCTCCGGCGGGCAGAAGCAGCGAATTCTAATTGCCCGGGCTTTGATGGTGAAGCCGAAGATCATGATTTTAGACGAGCCTCTTTCCGGGGTGGATGAAGCGACCCGACACAGTATCACGGACCTTTTGATTAATTTGACCCGCGAAAAAGGCTTGGCAGTTTTTTTTTCCAGTCACGATCTTGAAATGGTGCAAAAAGTTGCGGACAAGATCTTGAGAGTTGACAAAGGGAAATCATGGTTGGAAGAAAGGAAAATGGGTCTTTAGCCGTGAGCACTCTGTTTGAAATTGTACGTCCTTCTTATCTGCTTTTTCCTGCGCTTCTCGGAACAATGATCATGGGGTTAGTGTGTCCATTGATCGGCTCCTATCTCGTTTTACGGCGCACTGTCTTCCTCGGCTTGACGCTGCCTCAAATCGCCGCCGCTGGAGTTTCCTTTACTTTTTGGTTGCAGCAGAGCGGCTTTCTGCCCCAATGGGAACAGAGCGAACGCGGCATGGGAATGTTCGGGTCACTCCTGTTTACCTTTTTAGGGATGGGAATCCTCGGCTATCTGGAGCAGCGCGGGAAAGGCTTCCCGGAAGGCCGTCTTGCCGCTGCCTATGCTTTTGCGGGAGGACTGACCATTCTCTTTATAGTCTTCAATCCAGCCGGTCAGGTCGAGGTTCTCAATCTGTTGAAGGGTGAAGTCATCGCTCTGTCCAAAGGTGAACTTAGGCTAGTGACCGGTGTCTTCGGGTTCGTGTTCATCGCCGTGTTGATGTTTCGTCGTGAGTTTCTCCTCACATCCTTCGATCGTGACTTGGCGTTTCTTTTGAAAGGGAGTCAAGTGATCTGGGATGTGTTGCTCTATCTTCTCGCCGGGCTGATCATTGCTTTTGGAGTGATCCTGGCGGGGCCTCTGTTGATTTTTGGTTTTCTAGTGCTGCCGGCGCTCGCGGCGCGCCCGTTAGTGAGCCGCATGAGCTCTTTTTTGATGCTATCGTCCGTCCTGGGAGTGATTATGGCCTTTTTGGGTTTCTATAGCTCCGTGCGTTTGGACCTTCCTTTGGGACCCACCGATGTGACCCTAGGCTGCTGTCTGATCTTTCTAGCCTACGGATTGAGCCGCGTCCCAACCAAAATGGGTGCAGCGTTGTTGATGCTGATTTTTGTTGGCGGAGCGGTTACCAGTTGCGCCACGAGAACAGCTCCTGCGCCGGTGCCGACGGTGAAAGACATCAAGAAAGAGCAGGTTTGGTTGGCAAAAGTTAAGAACAGCACCGCCTTGCCTTTACTTTTGCCGGCTAACAATCCGCTGCGCTCGCTTGCAGAGATGGCGGGAAAGATTTCCTCCGACTACCGCCAGAGCGTGATGGATTTGTTGCGTGACGACTTGCGCAAGGGGTTGGAGCAAAACGGCTACTCCGTTACCCTTCCCGAAGAAATGGATGCGCGCTTCCCGCCTTTCCCAGCCGACATGAATGGGGCCGTTCGGATGGCTCGTGAGGGAAAACTTTCAGGCTTGGTCTTCGTCAGTGAGATCTGGCGTTGGGAAGGTGAGTCGCAAAAGTTTGTGCGAGTCTTGATTGATTTCAAGCTCATACGAATTAACGATGGGACTGTGCTCTGGGAGAGACGGATTCAACGCGCCGTTCCCACGCCCAGCGCGACCAATTCGGGACAAGCATCTACGGATGCCGCGACAGCTATCGTGCACGACTTGTTCACTGGATGAAAAGTCTTGTCAGAGCAATCGCATGCAGTTTATCGCGGGAGAGCTGGCTGTAACGAGCGGGTGTATCGATAAGGATCGTTGGCGGTCGACTCATTATGGAAGAAGATACTATTCTTGACGTACGTGATTGCGCTGTCGTGCTTGATGGCCAAACGCTCCTGTCCGGCGTTTCCTTCGAAGTCCGCAAAGGAGAGGCCCTGGCGATCATCGGTCCCAATGGCGCTGGCAAAACGCTTCTCTTCAAGGCACTTTTGGGACTCGTCCCGTTTCGCGGAACGATTGCATGGCGGCCGGGTTTGCGCATCGGGTACGTGCCGCAAAAATTTCCGGTGGACAAAACCGTGCCGCTGACTATCCGTGAATTTTTTTTGTTAAAAGCAAAACGATTTTGGTTTCCTGATCAGACATTTCTAAAACATCTTTCGCATGAGCTTTCATTGGTGGGGCTTTCTCAGGAGGTTTTAGAGCGGCCCGTGGCAGAGCTTTCTGGCGGGCAACTGCAGCGCCTTCTGATTGGCTGGGCCATGGTCGATCATCCTGAAGTGATGCTTTTTGACGAGCCCACGGCCGGCATTGATGTCGGATTTGAGGAGACGGTGTACCATCTTTTGCAGCGATTACAAAAGGAGCGTAACACGACTATCCTTCTGATTTCTCATGAGCTCAATATTGTTTACCGCTACGCCGATCAAGTCTTGTGTCTGAATCGGACCATGTTGTGCCACGGAAATCCACATGAGGTGTTACACCCTCAGGATTTGGCGACACTTTTTGGCGAAGGCGGCTTTTACAAACATGACAAGAAAGCCCACCATCATTGAGATGGATCTCCCATTGGTATCATCGCTTGTCATCGCCTGTGCCGTGGGAATTGCATCAGGCGGCATCGGCGCATTTATCATTTTGAAACGTATGGCTCTCGTGGGCGACGCGCTTTCGCACGTGGCGCTTCCTGGGATCGCACTTGCCCTGTTCTATGCCGTTGATCCTTTTTGGGGGGTCTTGATATTTTTATTGGCCGCCGCCGTGATTGTGTGGTGGCTGGAGGGGCGTACCGCGCTGCCGGGCGATGCGTTGGTGGGGCTGCTGTTTACCACGAGCTTGGCCGTCGGGGTTCTCGCGATTCCGAACGCGGAGATTATTCATTCTCTTTTTGGCGAATTTTCAGAATTATCACTAGTCGAGTTTATCATCACCACAAGCCTCGCCCTTGGCGCAGCCGGCATGGTGATTTGGTTCGCGCGAGAATTTCTCTTTCGGACGACTACGCCTGATCTTGCCCGGGTCCACGGTTTTGGGCGCTGGTTCGATCTTCTCCTCCTTTTACTTTTTGCGCTCATCGTATCCTTGGGGATTAAACTCGTGGGGACACTTCTCATGGGTGCGCTCACCATCATCCCGGCTTCCGTTGCGAAAAATGTTGCGAAAAGTATGAAGGGGTTCATCGTCGCCTCCATCTTCTTGGGAGGCTTTATCAGCGTGACCGGCCTTTTTATCGCGGAAACTTTTTCGTTTCTTCCCGGGCCTTCGATTATACTTTTCGGCATAGCGCTGTTTCTGATTTCTCTCGTGTTTCCCCGCTCTGTGCGGCTGTAACCCAGCTGAGCTGAACCAGGCCTTGAAACTCGTAGAGAGGGTCGTGACCACGGGGGTTGGATTGAGGTTCCTATCAGATATGCTGGAGTAAGAGAATTTCACTGATGTCACGAAGAACAACATGCGGCACGGTCGACAGACAAAAATCTTAGTATCGATTCAAATGATGGCTCTCCTGACCTTCATCGCCCACGCGCAAGCCGCTACGGAATCGGATATAACGCGGGCGACGCTGAAAAACGGCTTGCGCGTGGTGATCGTGCGCAACACGCTGGCCGCGGTGGTGACGACTCAGCTCAATTACTTGGTGGGTTCGAACGAAGCCCCACCCGGTTTTCCCGGCATGGCGCACGCCCTCGAACACATGATGTTTCGCGGCAGCCCGGGTCTCTCGGCCGCCCAGCTTTCCAACCTGATTGCGGCGATGGGCGGCAACTTTAATGCCAATACCCAGCAAGTCGTGACGCAGTATTATTTCACCGTCCCCGCAAGCGATCTCGAAACCGCGCTGAATATTGAAGCCGTCCGGATGCGTGACGTCCTCAGCACGGCGGAGCTCTGGCGACAAGAGCGGGGCGCCATCGAGCAGGAAGTCGCGCAAGATCTCTCAAATCCAGAGTATCTGTTTTATTCTCGCCTTCTCGAAAAAATGTTCTTGGGGACGCCTTATGCTCACGACGCCCTCGGTACGCGTCCGTCCTTCCAAAAGACGACGGGGAAGATGCTCAAAGATTTTTACAAAAAATGGTATGTCCCCAACAACGCCATCTTGGTCATTGTCGGCGATGTGGATCCGCCGACGGCTCTGGCTACGGTCGAGCGGCTGTTCGAGCCGATTCCCCGCCGCACCGTGCCTGCGCGGCCGACAATCCGACTGCAACCCTTGAAACCGGCAACGATTGAAATCGACTCGGATCTGGCTTATGGAATTGCCGCCGTCGCTTATCGTCTGCCCGGATCCAAGGATCCTGATTTTGCTGCCGGGATTGTTCTCGCAGACACTTTGGACAGTCGCAGGGGGGATCTGTACAGGCTGGCCGCCGAAGGAAAAACCATTTCCGGCGGCTTCGACGCGGTGGCGCTGC
>Ga0075435_100002798_pt1 | contig 11661 bp, 8 predicted proteins | sample RhiMethybrSRZTD4_FD_75302 | JGI IMG/M metagenome (GOLD analysis project Ga0075435, IMG submission 75302) | Populus rhizosphere microbial communities from Tennessee, USA - Rhizosphere MetaG P. TD hybrid SRZTD4 | ecosystem: Host-associated > Plants > Roots > Rhizosphere > Soil | place: USA... | reverse complement strand
ACGAACGTCCAATTGGCGCCGTGCCACAGGCCGCTCACCAGAAAGACGATCAGAATGTTGAGCAGCCACCGGCGATAGGTGACGCGATTGCCGCCCAGTGGAAGATAGAGGTACTGACGAAACCATCTCGTCAGCGAGATGTGCCAGCGTCCCCAGAACTCCGGAATGCTCCGCGAGAAATAGGGGTACGCGAAATTCCTCATCAGCTCGATCCCGAGGAGTCTGGCGCATCCGATCGCGATGTGCGTGTAGCCGGCGAAATCGCAATAGATCTGAATCGCGAAGCACGCCGTGGCAAACAGCAGCTGCCACCCCGATGTCGTGGCGATGTGATCGTAGGACGCTGAGACGACCGGCGCCAGATTGTCGGCGATCACGACCTTGATGAAGAAGCCCCACAGCATCTGCCGCAGCGCGTCGGGCGCCGTGTCCGGATTGAAGATCCGCCGCCGGTTGAACTGCCCGAGCAGATCCTTCGCCCGCACGATCGGCCCGGCCACGAGGTGAGGAAAGAACAGGATGAACGAAAAGTATCGAATCGGATCGTGGACGGCGTCCAGCTCGCGGCGATAGACGTCGATGGTGTAGCTGAGGGCCTGGAACGTGTAGAAGCTGATCCCCATCGGCAGGAGGATCTGCAGCGTGAACATCGACGGGTGCATGCCGAAGAGCGCGCTGAACCGGGCGAACGAGTCGGCGAAGAAGTTGAAGTACTTGAAGAAGCCGAGGACGCCGAGGTTCGTGACCAGCGAGAGCATCAGCCACGCGCGCCGCCGGCGGTCGTCCTCTTCGCGTTCGAGCGCCAGGCCGACGGCGTAGTCGATGCCGGTGGTGACGAGCAGCAGCACCGCGAACCGCCAGTCCCACCACCCGTAGAACACGAGACCAGAGAGCACGACCAGCTTGTTCTGTCCGTCCTTGCCGGGCAGCCAATAGATCGAGAAGACGATAATGTAGAAGATGATGAAGGCGAGCGACGTAAAGACCATGTCCGGGAAGAGATTGTAATCAAAGATGTGCGGCATCTGCGGTGAGCGGCGGTTCGATCGGCAGCGTCCGCCGGCGGAGGAGCTCGTCGCGATGCGCGATCGGCTCCTGCATCGCGGGCCCGACGCCAGCGGCGTGTTTGCATCGCCGGTCGGCTTCGGCGGCCTCGCCTTTCGCCGGCTGCGCATCATCGATCTCACGCCGAACGCCAATCAACCGATGCCGAACGAGGACGGCTCGGTCCACGTGGTGTTCAACGGCGAGATCTACAACTTCCGCGAACTGCGGCGCGACCTCGCCGCGCGCGGCCACCAGTTCCGCTCGGCGAGCGACACCGAGGCGATCGTTCATCTCTACGAGGAGAAAGGTCCGGCCTGCATCGCCGATCTCGAAGGCATGTTCGCGATCGCGATCTGGGACGACCGCACCGAACGCCTGACCCTGGCTCGGGATCGCGCCGGCAAGAAGCCGCTCTTCTACTACCAGTCCGATCGCCTCTTCGCCTTTGCCTCGGAGATCAAAGCGTTCCTCTCGCATCCGGACATCGACCTCGAGATCGATCCGGAGTCGCTTCCGTTCTACTTCACGCACGGCTGTGTCCCGAATCCGGCAACGTTCTATCGAAACGTCCGGCAGGTCGAGCCTGGCACGTACCTGACGGTGGACGCGTCCGGCGACATCAACCCGCATCGATACTGGCGGCTCGAGTACCCGCTGGAGTCGGAGGTTCCGCCAGTCACGCAGGCCGAGGCCATCGCCGGCATTCGACAGCGCCTGACGGCGGCGGTCGAGCGGCGGCTGATCAGCGACGTGCCGCTCGGTGCGTTTCTCAGCGGCGGCATCGATTCCACGATCGTCGTCGGCCTGATGAGCCAGTTGATATCCGAGCCGGTCAAGACCTTCAGCATCGGCTTCGAGGGCGACGCGGCGTACGACGAGACGCCTTATGCACGCCTCGTCGCGGAGCGGTTCAAAACGAGCCACACGGAATTCCGCGTGGCGCCCTCGGCGATCGATCTGATCGATACGCTCGTCTGGCATCACGACGGCCCCTTCGGCGACTCGTCGGCAGTTCCGACCTACGTCGTGTCGAAGCTGGCGCGCGAGCACGTGACGGTGGTCCTCACCGGCGACGGCGGCGACGAAGTGTTCGCCGGTTATCGCCGCTTCTGGGCGGCGCTGCAGTTCGAGCGGCTGCCGCGTCCGATCGCGCGCGCCGGCGGTGCGCTGTTGTCGCGCCTGCCGGCACCCGGCCACGAACGTCACTGGTTCGCCGAAGCGCAGCGATTCTTCCGGGCAGGGGACGCCGCCGCCGACGAACGCGCGACGATCTGGAACGCGTTGTTCTACGACGAGCTGCCCTCGCTGCTCAGGCCCGAGTTCGCCGGCCGACTGCAATCCATCGATCCGCTGCGGCATCTCGCGGCCGAGCGCGAGCACATGACCGGCCGGTCCGCGCTGAGCCGGCTGCTGCAGATCAATTTCGTGTCGTACCTGGCCGACGATCTGCTGGTCAAGCTCGATCGCATGACGATGGCGCATGCGCTCGAAGCGCGGTCGCCGTTTCTCGATCGCGAACTGGTCGAGTACGCGGCGGCGCTTCCTGATCGCTTCAAGCTGTCGGGACGCAGGACGAAGGCGATTCTCCGCGACGCGTTCGCCGACCTGTTGCCGCCGGCGATCGAGCGGCGCGGCAAAATGGGATTTGGCGTGCCGGTCGGCACCTGGTTCCGCCGCGGACTGCGCGAGTACATGCGGGACACGCTGCTGGCGCCGGAGGCGCGGTATCGCGAGATGCTGTCGGGTCCGTTCGTCGAAGGCCTCGTGTTGCGGCATCTCGCGGGCGACGCGAATCTCGGCCAACAGCTCTGGAGCTTGATCTGCTTCGAGCGATGGCTTCAGCTGCTGCCAGAGTGGCGCCGCCAGGCGCGGCTTCAGCCGGCCCGCACCGGATCCTGAGAAACGATCGAATCGTCGACCCGGTGCACGCGTGAATCGCGATGGAACAGGCTGGCGGCGCCGCATACCGTCAGCGCACACGTGATCGGAATGATGTGCACCGAGAAGCGGCCGGGATAAGCCGAACCGCGCGCGACGAACGCGCCGGCGATCGCCGCGAAGAAGAACAACACGGCCGGCGCCGGCAGATCGCGCAGGCGCGGCGTGCCGAGCATCGCGAGAACCGCGACGAAGGCGCCGACGAGGACCGGCGACGCGAGCACGTCGAACTGCGGCGGATCGTTGACGGTGAGCACCAGCAGGACACTGTCGGCGATTGAGGAGGCGGCGCTCGCCAGCGTCATGCCCGGCTTCCAGACCGCCAGGCTGCGCCCCTGTGTGCCGTGCAGGACGCTGAAGACGCCGGTGTAGTACCAGGTGCGCCACGCAAAGCACAACACGCCGATCGCGACCACCGCCGGCACGGCGATCGCCGTTCGCCACGCCACACGCGCCCGCCACTCGCGCAGCCGTACCAGCGCACCAACCGGCATGCGCAGTGGCAGCGCGAACGCGGCCACCCCGAGCGCCATGACCAGGTTGTTCAACCGCGTGTAGAACGCAAGCGTCGCGAGCAGTCCGGCCGCGATCGCGCGGCCCGTCGTTCGATGGCGGCTGCCAATCGCGCACAACGCGGCCATGCTCAGCAGTCCCGCCGATGAAATCTCACTGAGGCCGCGTCCCACCAGATCGCGGCCGGCCGACAGGTTGAACACCGCGAGCGGGATGACTGCGGCCGCGATCCCCCACCGGAACCCGGCGAAGCTGCGCGCGATGCGAAAGCTCAGGAGACTGCCGGCGAGAAGACACGCGCCATCCCAGTACCATTCGCCGACGCTCGAATCGCCGAACACGACGTGGAGCACGGCTGCGATCCAGCGGTAGAGCGGCTGGAAGTAAAAAGTCGGTGTTCCGCCTTCGAGCCAGTAGCCCTGCATGACGATCCGGTACGCGAACCGTTGAAACATCCAGTAGTCGTGGCCGACGTCATACAGAACCCACCGCCCGATCGCCGGCGCCGCGGCGACGCCGATATAGGTCAGCCACGGGACGCCGACGAGCAGGAAGGCGCCGCCGAGATTCCGGAGCCGCGGCGGTACGGGTACGAACACGGCTGCGATCAAGGCGACGATCGTCCACCGTGCCGCGGCGATCTGATCGGCGCGGACGAGAAACGCGATGACGAGCGATATGCCGATCGTCCACGCAACGATCCCAGGATGCTGCACACGCGACAGCGCCGACACCATCCACGCGACGAGCAACACGATCGTCAGGGTGAACGGAATCGATCGCGTCCACCACCGGAGGCCGAGCGACGCGATCGACGGACGGTTGACGGTCGCGGTGACACGCGACCATAGCTCCTCGCCGTTCCATCGCGGCACGATCCGCCACTGCGAACCCGTCAATGTGGCGTCGACGGCGACCTGGTGCGCGCCGGCATCGAGCGCGGTCGGCAATCCCGTGATCCGGCCGTCGATCGCGATCGTCGTCTTCATGCCAGCCGCCAGTTCGATGTCGAACGAGCCCGGACGCGTCGGGGTGACGTAGCCGCGGACGCGCATCACGGTGGTCGCTTCGGGCGGACGATCTTCCGGTTGGGGCCAACTCTCACTTGGCGGGGGCAGGTTGAAGAACCAAACGGGAAACTCGGCGAACTCCGTGTACGACCTCGTCATGATCGCGGAGCACGCCGGATCGGCCGAGCGCCAGTCGGCCCGCAGGTCCCAGGCGTGCGGCGCACCGTTGCTCTCCTTGACGAGCGGCCGCGACGGCTCGAAGCGCACGCACCATCCGTCCTGGACGAAGAGCATCGCCGCCGAGATACGCCACAGCAGCAGCAGGCCGATCGTCGCGCGCGCGAGCCGCGTCGTCAGAAAGCGCGGCTGGACGAAGCAGAGCGCCGGCACGATCAGGCCGATCAGGACCGTTTCGGCGGCGCGATCGAGCGGCACGCCGTCGAACGGTCCGCTGATGCGATCGGGCCAGAGCAGCGCGACGGCTGCCATCAGCCCCCAGACCCACGTCATCGCTCGAGTTCCGCTTCGGAAACCTGCTCTGCGCTGGCGCACGGCACGCGCTATCATAGTCGGCCGCCATGGGTCACGCGTTCACGGTTGGTGTCGAGGAAGAATTTCAGATCGTCGATCCCGAGACGTGGGAGCTCCGATCGCACGTCTCGCAGCTGCTCGCCTCGAGCGCGCCCGCCTTCGGCGACCAGATCAAGCCCGAGCTCCATCAGTCGATCGTCGAAGTCGGCACGAAAATCTGCGCGAACGTCGAAGAGCTGGCGGAGGAGATCATCCGCATCCGGCGCGATCTGTCCGATTCGGCCGAGCGCGTCGGCCTGCGCGTCGCCGCCGCCGGCACGCATCCGTTCTCGAACTGGATGGATCAGGTCCTCTCGCCCGGCGAGCGCTACCAGAACATCGTCGAGGAGATGGGCCAGCTGGCGCGATCGCTGCTCATCTTCGGTCTCCACGTCCACGTCGCCGTCCCGGATCGCGAATCGATGATCGCGCTGATGAACGAGGCGCGGTATTTCCTGCCGCACCTCCTCGCGCTGTCGACGAGCTCGCCGTTCTGGATGGGCCGCGATACCGGACTGAAATCGTTCCGCACGACCGTCTTCCGCCGCTTTCCGCGCACCGGCATCCCGGATCACTTCGGCGCGTGGAGCGACTACGAAGAGTACGTCAATCTGCTCGTCAAGCTGCGGTCGATCGACAACGCGAAGAAGATCTGGTGGGACCTGCGCCCGCACCCGACGTTCGGCACGCTGGAGTTCAGGATCTGCGATGTGCCGACGGCGCCGCGCGCGTCGATCGCGATCGCCGCGCTCGCCCAGGCGATCATCGTCAAGCTCTTCCGCCTCCGCGAGCGCAATCTCGGGTTCCGCCGTTATCATCGCGCCCTCATCGAAGAGAACAAGTGGCGTGCCGCGCGCTGGGGCATCGAAGGCAAGCTGATCGACTTCGGCAAGCGCGAAGAAGTGCCGATGCGCGACCTCGCGCTCGAGCTCCTCGCCTTCGTGGACGATGTGGTTGACGACCTCGGGAGCCGGCGCGAAGTCGAGTACGTCCGGAAGATCCTGAGCGACGGCACGAGCGCGGAGCGTCAGGTCCAGGTCTATCAGTCCACTGGCGACCTGCGCGCGGTGGCGCAGTGGCTCGTGCAGGAGACGCGCGAGAGCGTCGAACAGTCCGCCCGCACCTACCACGTATGACCATCAAGATTGGCTTGCTCTGCGGCCGCGAGTACGCGTTTCCGCCGGCGTTTCTGCAGCGTGTGAACGAGGTCGGCGCGCGGCACGGCATCACCGCCGAATTCCTCAAGCTGACCGGCACGAAGATGGGCGAGCCGCCGGGCTACCGGGTGATCGTCGATCGCATTTCGCACGAAGTGGAGTATTACCGCGCCTATTTGAAGCACGCCGTCCTCGAAGGCAGTTACGTCATCAACAACCCGTTCTGGTGGACGGCCGACGACAAGTTCTTCAACTACTCGGTCGCGCGGAAGCTCGGCGTCGCCGTCCCCAAGACGGTGCTGCTGCCGCAGAAGTCGTATCCGCCGGACATCGATCTCACGGCCGAATCGCTGCACAACCTCGGATACCCAATCGATTGGGAGGGGCTGCTCGACTACGTCGGCCGTCCGGCGATTCTGAAGCCGTACTCCGGCGGCGGGTGGAAGCACGTCTACAAGGTCAACGACGCACGCGAGCTCATCGAGGCCTATGACGGCACCGGACCGTACTGCATGACGCTGCAGGAGTTCATCAGCTTCGAGCAGTACGTCCGCTGCTTCACGTTCGGCAAGACCGACATCGTCCCGGTCGTCTACGATCCGCACCAGCGCCGCTACCTCATTCAGCACGACTACCTGGCGGCGGAGGTCGGCGCGCGGATCGTGCGCGACGCGCAGACGCTGAACATGCTGCTCGGCTACGAGATGAACACGATCGAGTTCGCGGTCAAGGACGGCGTGCCCTACGCGATCGACTTCCTGAATCCGGCGCCCGACTTCGAACGCGACCGCATCACCCCGTTCTACTTCGACATGGTGCTGCAGAAGATGACCGGCCTCGTCATCGACCGCGCGCTCAACGGCAAGCCGCAGCAGTCGTGGCCGAAGTGGGCGGAGATGATCGGGCTCGGCAGCGCGACGGCCGTGTAGGCACCGCGAAACCACGAAACACGAGACCGCGAAACCACGAAACCGCGAAACCGCGAAACGAAGACGAGTCTTGGGCACGCCATCTCCAATCGATCGCTGGCACGCGCTGCTGCAGACCGAGAACGCCGCGGCGTTGTGTCCGTCGCTGGCCGATCGCATGCGGTCGCGGCGCCTGCACTTCGGCGGGCGGCCGCTCTGTCCGTTTCTCCGTCCGTTCTTCCTCGATGCCGCCGACGAAGATCGCGTTCGCCATGCCGCCGAGACGTTGTGGCACCTCGGCGAAAAAGTCGCGCGCGTCGCCATCGATCGGCCGGAGTTGCTGCGGCAGCTTGCGTTGAGCGACGAAGAAATCCGGCTCGCGGCGATCGATCCCGGCTACGAGACGACGAGCACGGCGGCGCGCGCGGACGCGTTCGTGCTGCCCGACTCGCTGCAGTTCGCGGAGTACAACGGCGAATCGCCGGCCGGCGCCGGGTACAGTCAAGGGCTCGCGGAAGTGTTCGACGCCGAGCCGCTGATGGCACGGTTCCGCGACGAGTTCGATGCGCGCTGGTATCGTCCCGTCGGCCGGCTGCTCGAGGCGTTGATCGCCAGCTATCGCGAGTGCACCGGCGCCGCGTCGCCGTCGCTGATGGCGATCGTGGACTGGCGCGAGGTGCCGACCTACAGCGAATTCGAGATCCTCCGTGATGCCTTCACAGCGCTGGGTGTGCCGACGATCATCGCCGACCCGCGCGATCTCGTCTTCAGCAACAATCGCCTGACGGTCGACGGCCGGACGATCGATTTCGTCTACCGGCGCGTGCTGATCAACGACATGATCGCGCGGCCGGACGAGTGCCGCGCGCTCGTCGAGGCCTACCGGCGTCGCGCCGTCTGCGTCGCCAACTCGCTGCGCTGCAAGATCCCGCACAAGAAGGCGTTCTTCGCCGTCCTCACCGACGAGCGCCACGCGCCGCTCTTCAGCGCGGATGAACGCGAGGTCATCCGCCGCCACATCCCCTGGACCGTCGTCGTCGAGGAGCGGCGCGTCACGCGGGACGGAGAGTCGATCGATCTGCTGCCATATCTGCGCCGCGGGCGCGATCGCTTCGTCATCAAGCCGAATGACGAGTACGGAGGTACGGGCGTCACGCTCGGTTGGGAAACGAACGAGGCGGAATGGGACACGGCGATCGCGCGCGCGCTGGCGGAACGCGATCGCGGGTGGGTGGCGCAGGAGAAGATCAAGGTCCGCCGCGAGCTCTTCCCGATCTGCGAGACCGGCTCGGCCAACGGGGTCGTCTTGCGCGACATGCTCGTCGACTTCGCGCCGTACCTGTTTCGTGGCCGCCTCGCTGGATTCCTGACGCGATTGAGCTCGACCGGTCTAGCAAACGTGACGTCCGGTGGAGGACAGGTCCCGGCGTTCGTGGTCTCGGTGCGGAGCCGTTGAACGTGTAACATCAAATCCCGAATCCCAAATCCCGACGCTTTTACACTTTTTCCCTCGATTTAGAATAGTCAGATGCTCTTTGGTCCGCCATCGTCCGATCTCGAGCCCGGCGCCTGCAACGCCGTTGACGTCTGTCTGTCGATCAAAGCCGGCGAGCGTGTCGCCCTGGTTGCCGACGAGCCGAGCCGCGAGGTGGCGGCGAGCATCGCGGCGGCGCTGGATCGCGCCGGCGCGCGATGGACCGGCGTGCTGATTGAGGACGCCGAGCGGCCGATGACGTCGGCGCCGCAGCCCGTGCTCGATCGGCTCGAGCAGGCCGACGCCGGCATTCTCTGCGTGCAGCCGCAGCCGGGCGAGCTCGGTGCGCGGATGGCCATCGTGTCCGTCGTCGAGCGGCGCGGCATCCGCTACGCGCACATGGTCGGCGTCACGCCGCAGATCATGCGCGAAGGGATGCGCGCCGACTACCGGCTCATCGACACGCTCAGCCAGCGGCTGTGCGAACGCATGCGGCATGCCGAGCGGCTGCGCGTCGAGACGAGGTCGGGCACGTCGTTCACCGCGTCGTTCGATCCGTCGCTCGCGTGGGTGAAGACGAGCGGGTTGATCAACCGGCGCTACTGGTCGAACCTCCCGGCGGGAGAAGTGTTCACCACGCCGGCGAGCGTGGATGGCGTGTTCGTGTGCGATGGAACCGCGGGCGATTATTTCGGTCCGAAGTACGGCGACCTGCGCGCCACGCCGCTGACGCTCGACATCGCCGGCGCACGCCTCAAGGCGGCGCACTGCGCGCGCAAGGATCTCGAGCAGGAGTTCTGGGACTACTGCCACACCGACGAGCAGAGCGACCGCGTCGGCGAGCTCGCCTTCGGCACCAACATCGCGCTCGACGACATGATCGGCGTGCTGCTGCAGGACGAAAAGATTCCAGGCGTCCACATCGCGTTCGGCGATCCGTACGGCAGCCAGACCGGCGCGGCCTGGAAGTCACGGACCCACATCGACGTCCTCACGCGCGCCTGCGACGTGTGGATTGACGACGAGCAGGTGATTGGGAACGGACGCTACCGGATGGAGCGGTTCGGCCTCTGATTACTTGAGATATTCCCGCATCTGGTGCTTCCAGTAGGGCCAGTCGTGTCCGCCCATCGGCCCCCAATCGTCGAGATGATGCCTGATGCCGCGGCTGGACAGAATGTGCGACAGCCGGTATGACTCGTCGCTCTTCTCCCACGGCCCCGAGCCGGTCGCGATGTGAATGTCGCAGGTCGCAAGGTTGCCCAGCAGCCACGGATCCGACGCGTTCGACAGGTAGTCGACCGGGTTGTTGAAGTAGAAATTGTCGTCGTACGCGCCGTCCATGAACCGCTTCATGTCGTACACCCCCGACAACGCGAAGCAGCGTTTGACGACGTCGGGATACTTGAACAAAGTGTTGGCGGCATGAAACGCCCCGAGCGAGGCGCCCATCGTCCAGACGCCGACGTCGTGCGATCGGCAATGTTGGCGCACGAACGGAATGACTTCGTGGCGGATGTACTCGTCGTACATGCGCTGCATCCAGCTGCGGTGCAGCGGATGCGCGCCGCGGTTCCCGAACGAGTCGCCGTGGTTGATGTTGACACAGAAAGCTTTGACCTGGCCGCGGTCGATATGGTCGGCGAGGGCGCCGATCATGCTTTGCCGCTCGTATTCCCCCTCGTCGCCGCCGCTGGTCGGAAACATGACGAGCGGCGGACCCCAATGGCCGTAGACCAGCACGCCCATGTCGCGCCCGAGACGATCGGAGTACCAGCGATGTCCTTCTCTGTGCATGGGATTTCCGCGTGAGCCGAGCGAGAGAGTATAAGTGCTGACGATCCTCTGTGTCGCGACGTACTTCAAAGGCGAGGCGTTCCTGAGGGAAGCGAAGCAGCAGGGCTGCACCGTCCTGCTGTTGACCTCCGACAAGCTCGCCAACGACGCGTGGCCGCGCGAATCGATCGACGAGATCCACAGCATCCCTCGCGACGCCGACGATGCCCGGATCAAACGGACCGTCGACGCGATCGCGCGGCGCCGCCGCATCGACCGCCTCACGGCGCTCGACGATTTCGACGTCGAGATGGGTGCGATGCTGCGCGAGCACCTGCAGCTGGCCGGCATCGGCCGCACCACCGCCAGCCGCTTCCGCGACAAGCTCGCGATGCGGATGACGGCGAAGCGCCTCGGCATTCCGGTGCCGGAGTTCGCGCCGGTCTTCACCGACGAGGACGTCAACGCGTGGGCGGCGCGCGTGCCGCCGCCGTGGGTGTTGAAACCGCGGTCGTCCGCCGCCGCCATCGGCATCAAGAAAGTTCACAGCCACGACGAGATGTGGCGGGCGCTCCACGCCGCCGGCGACGAGCGCTCGAACTGCATCCTCGAGCAGTTCGTGCCGGGCGACGTCTACCATGTCGACTCGATCATCTGGGACGGCGTCGTCGTGTTCGCGGTGGCGTTCAAGTACGGCCGGCCGCCGATGCAGATCGCGCACGAGGGGGGCATCTTCATCACGCGCCGGCTCGCGGACGAGTCGGAGGAGGGAGCGGCGCTCCTCGCGCTCAATCGGCGCCTGCAGGACGGTCTTGGTCTCCACCGCGGCGTGTCGCACAGCGAGTTCATCAGAGCGAGCGGATCGGATGGAACCGCGGGCGGCGGATTCGTGTTTCTCGAAACCTCGGCGCGCGTCGGCGGCGCCTTCATCGTCGATACGATCGAGGCGGGCACCGGCATCAACCTCTGGCGCGAGTGGGCGAAGATTGAAGTCGCCGGCGAGAACGGTTCCTACCGCGTGCCGCCGCATCGCGAGGATCATTCCGGCATCGTGCTGTCGCTGGCGCGGCAGGAGGCGCCCGACATGTCAGGCTACGTCGATCCCGAGATTACGACGAGGATCCGCAAGCACCATCACGCGGGCTTGATCGTCGCGTCGCCGGATCCCCACCGGGTCGAAGCCTTGATCGCCGACTACACGGAACGCTTCTATCGCGACTTCTTCGCCACGGCGCCGCCACCCGAAAGGCCCGCGGAGTAGCCCGTCA
>Ga0075435_100002794_pt1 | contig 11666 bp, 6 predicted proteins | sample RhiMethybrSRZTD4_FD_75302 | JGI IMG/M metagenome (GOLD analysis project Ga0075435, IMG submission 75302) | Populus rhizosphere microbial communities from Tennessee, USA - Rhizosphere MetaG P. TD hybrid SRZTD4 | ecosystem: Host-associated > Plants > Roots > Rhizosphere > Soil | place: USA... | reverse complement strand
TCCTGGCCCACACGGGCCTGAACCGCACCGCGCCGCGGAAGATCCTGACCTACCGGCCCCCCACGCTGGACCACATCGACCAGCGCGACCGCTCGCGCCTGTACTCGTACGACTATTACGGCGTGGCCGGGAAGCGCGAGCGCTACCTGCCGGCCCTCCCGCTGGCAGAGCGGCGCCGCGTGCGGCAGGAGCAGTGGCCGTTCCTCTACGGCGAGGTGATCCGCGCGCGCACCGAGCTGCTCCCGCCGGTGGGCGCGATCTGGGGCCTCTTCGGCAGCTTCGACGTGGACCTGCGCGGCCTCTACCCGACGGAGCTGTCGCGCCTGGACCTGCTGCTCCGTGCGGTGGAAGGGACGCCTGGTCACCTCCGTCTCCTCCGCATCGGCGCGGTCAGCCGCGTGGTCGCCCGTCACTCCGAAGGGCTCGAGGAGCTCGTCAGCCTGGCCACGTTGACGGGCTTCGGGACGGAGCCGCTGCGCGTCTACGGCGTGCCCGATCCGCTGCCACGGGCCTACGTCGTCTCCGGGGCGCGCGTGGCCCAGGGCGACGACGCCTACGTGGCCCTGGTCGACCCCGCGTTCGACGCGCGCCGCGAGGTGGTCCTCGCCGCGGGCGCGGGCCGGCCGCCGGACCCCGGCTTCGTGGGCAGCGCCCGCCTCGCGGACCTCCGCGCCGACCGCGTGCGCCTCGAGGTCGAGCTCAACGCGCCCGGGTGGGCCGTGCTCGTGGACGGGTACGACCCGGGCTGGCGCGCCACGGTGGACGGAGCGGCGGCGGAGGTCCTGCGCGCGAACGTCGCGTTCCGCGCGGTCCCGGTGGCGGCCGGACGCCATGTGGTCGACCTCGTCTATCGTCCCCGCTCGGCCGAGGTGGGGTTGGCGGTCACGGGCGCGGGCCTGCTGATCGCCGCGGCCGCCGCCCTCTCCTCGCGCGGCGGCGCCGGCCGCTGATGCGGCGGTGGGGCGCGGTCGCCGGCCATCGGCTCGCGCTTGCCGCGATCGTGGCGCTCGCGCTGGCGCTCTTCCCGCGGGCCGTCTTCCGCGGCGAGGCCTTCTACGAGCGCGACGTCCATCTCGTCTGGCACTCGCAGGTCGAGGCCTTCGTGCGCTCCGTTCACGCCGGGTCGTGGCCGGTCTGGAACCCGTTCCTGTCCTTCGGGCACCCGCTGCTGGCCAACCCGCACACGCAGGTGCTGTATCCCTTCACGTGGCTGAACCTGCTGCTGCCGCCGTGGACGCTCTACACGGTGTTCGTGGTTTTTCACCTGGCCTTCGCCGGGGTGGGCCTCTATCTCCTGGCGCGGTTCCTCGGTATCTCCAGGGCCGGGGGTCTGGTGGCCGCCGCCTGCTGGATGGCGTCCGGCCCCATGGTCTCGCTGGCGAACATGTGGATCCAGATGGCCGGGGCGAGCTGGATCCCCTGGGTGCTCCTGGCCGGGGGCCGCGCGCTCGCCTCGCGGCGGGCGTTCCCCGCGGTGCTGTGGGGAGCCGCCGTGGCCGTACAACTGTTCGCCGGTTCCCCCGACATGAGCGTCATGACCGCCGCCGCCGCCGCCGCGTGGACGCTGGCCTCGATCCGTCCCCGCGGTTCGACCAGTGGTCCGGACATCCGGGTCCTGATCACGGCCGCCATCGCCGGCGCCTTCGCGGCCGCCCTCTCCGCCGCCCTCTGGCTCCCCGCGCTGGAGCTCACCCGCGGCAGCGCGCGATGGACCATGGAGAGCGCGCAGCGCGCGGTATGGTCCGTCGATTTCCTGGGCCTGGCCGAGGTCTTCTCTCCCGTCCCGCTGACCGACCTGCCCATCGACGCCGGCCTCCGTAGCCGGCTCTACGACGGCGGCGTCCCCCTGATGCACGCGCTCTACCTGGGCGGCCCGGCGCTGGCCCTGGTGGCGGCCGCCTTCGCCGGCGCCGCGTCGCGCGCGCGGGCCGCCGCGGCGGCGGGCCTGGCCGCCGCCGTGATCTTCGCCCTCGGGCGCCACACGCCGCTCTACGAGATCGCGGTGGCCCTCGTGCCGCCGCTCCGCGTCCTGCGCTTCCCCTCGAAGGCGATGGTGTTGGTGGCCTTCGCGTGGGCGCTGCTGGCGGGGATCGGCTTCGACCGGTGGCGGAGCGCGGACGCCGTGGCGGGCAAGCGGTGGCTGGCGGCGGTGGCCGCCCCGATGGTGGCGCTGGCCGCGGGCGCCGCCGCGATCGCGGCCCTGCTGTGGCGGCGTCCGGCGGTCTTCCAACGGGTTCTCGCTCCCCAGCCGACCTCGTCGCAGGCGGGAAGCCTGGCATCGGCCTCGCTCGCCCTCGCGGTCATGGCCGGCCTGGCCACGGTGGTGGCCGTGGCGGCGATCGCCCGCTGGCGGCGGCCCCGCGTCGCGCCGGCGCTGGCGGGAGCGGTGGCGGCCGTGTCGGTGCTCGACCTGGTGGTGGCGGGCCTGGCCGTGAACCCGACCGTGCCCGTCGAGTTCTTCCGCTTCCGGCCGCCGATCCTCGACGCGGTCCGGCAGACCGACCTCTCCCGGTTGTTTGTCTACCGCTATCCGCTCCTGGGCGTTCTCCCGGAATCCGGCCCCGGGGCCGACGACCCCTACCGCATCGCGCGGTATCCGCCGAGGATGTCCCTCGACGCGGGGCGCGCGCTCGCGGCGCGGCTGTACTTGATGCCGCCGGTCGGCGGGTGCTGGGACCTCTTCGGGAGCTACGAGCCCGACCTCATCGGCCTCTACCCGGCGCACGTGGCCGAGCTGGTCCGCTGGATGGAGCAGTCGGAAGGCACGCGCGACTATTCCCGCTTCCTGCGCCTCGGCGCGGTGAGGCACGTGTCTTCCCTGCGGCGCCACGGCGGCTTCGAGGACCTCGACGTGTTGGGCGTCTACCCGAACCTGCTGGCGCGTCCGATCCTCCTGTTCGAGGTCCCGGGGACACTGCCGCGCTCCTACGTGGTGGGGACCGCGCGGGCGGCCGACGGCGAGGCCGCGCGGCGGGTCCTGCTCGACCCCGGCTTCGACATCCGGCGGGAGGTGGTGCTTCCCGACGCATCGTTCGCGGCCGGGCCGGGTTTCACCGGGACGAGCCGCATCGTGGACATGCGGCCGGATCGCGTGCGCGTGGAGGTCGAGCTGAGCGAGCCCGGGCTGCTGGTCCTGGTGGATACCTACGATCCCGGCTGGAAGGCGACCGTGGACGGGCGGCCCGAGCCTCTCCTGCGCGCGAACGTGGCGTTCCGCGGCGTGCGCGTGCCGGCGGGGCGGCACGTGGTGGAGCAGGTCTATCGGCCCGCGAGCGTGGTGTACGGGCTCTGGATCTCGGCGGCGTCGGCGCTCGCCGGTCTGGCCGTAGCGTTGGCCGGCCATCGGCGCGGAGCGGCGCCCCACCGATAGATGCCGAGGGAGGAGCGCCAGCGTGCGCTGTGGCCCTCGCTGTGGCCCTTCCTGGCGCACGTCCCCGTCGTGTTGTGGTTGTTCGCGGGACCGCTGTTCGGGGGGCGAGTCCTGTTCTTCCGGGACATCACCGCGGGATACGTTCCCGACTACACGTTCGCCGAGCAGGCGTTGCGCCAGGGGATCTGGCCTCTGTGGAACCCCACCGCCGACGCCGGCGCCCCCTTCCTCCTGGCGTACCCCGTGGACCTGCTGCTGCTGCTGGTCACGGGCGCGAAGGGCGCGCTCCGGCTGGGTCCCCCGCTCCACGTGCTGCTGGCGATGTGCGGCGCCACGCTTCTCGCGCGCGCCCTCGGCGCGGCGCGGGCCGCGGCCTGGGCGGCCGGCCTCTTCTATGGCCTCTCCGGCTTCCTGCTCTCGGCCGTGAATCTCATGGAGCTGTTCGAGGCCGCGGCCTGGGCGCCGTGGGTGCTCACCGCCTGCGTGACGCTGGCGGCGGATCCCTCGCCCTGGCGATCCGCGCTCCTGGCGCTCGCGGCCGCGGCGGAGGTGGCGACGCTGTCGGGCGAGGTGGTGGTCCAGACCGCGCTGGCGGCGCTGGTCCTGGTGGGCGCTCGCCGGCTCATCACGCGGCGGGTGGCGGTGGCCTTCGCCATCGCGGGCGTCCTCGCGCTGGCCCTGGCCAGTCCGGCGCTCTTCGGGGCCCGCGCGCTCATCGAGGGGACGAAGCGGGCCGCGGGGTTCGCGCCGCGCGAGGCCCTGGCGTGGTCGGCCAGCCCGATGGTCCTGCTGGACGCGGTCCTGCCGCGGTTCTTCGGGGACGTCCACACCTTCTCCGACCTCGGCTACTGGGGCCAGCCGTTCTTCCCCGAGGGCTTTCCCTATCTCCTGAGCCTGTACCTGGGCCCGTGCGTGCTGCTGCTGGCGGCGCTCGCGGGCCGTCACGGCCGGGCCATGAGGCTCTGGGCCCTGGTCGCCGTCGGCGTGCTGGTCAGCCTCGGAAGCCATGGGCCGGCGGCGTGGCTGATCGGTCCGCTGTTCCGGCATTTCCGGACACCGGTGAAGTTCTTCTTCCTGGCCCATCTCGGCCTGTGCCTGCTGGGCGGGCTCGGCGTGGACCGCCTGCTCCGCGGCGGAGCGCGGCCGCGCGCCTGGATCTTCGTGGTGCCCGCCGCTCTGCTCGCTTCGGGCGCCGCGCTGCTCGTCCAGCCCGACCTTCCCGCGCGCGCGTTGGGCGGCCTCGTCCCCACCCTGCTGGACCCGCGCTCCCGGTTCGTCGTGGCGCACGCCTGGCCGGGCGCGCTGCTGCTCACGGGATCCCTGGCGCTGGCGGCGTGCCTGGCCTGCCTGCGCCCCGACCGGCTTGCGCCGCTGGCCGCGGTGGCGGCCGGGCTCGATCTGCTCGTCGTGAACGGCGGCCTCAATCCTTCGGCCCCGGCGGCGTTCTACGACCTGCGGCCGGAGGTGAAGGCGATGGTACAGAGCGCGGCCGCGGAGGGCCCGTACCGGTGGTTCTCCTACGGTGTCGTGACCTCACCGCTGCACTGGTCGCCGCAGGTGGCGCAGCTCAACTCGGACGTGTGGCTCTATTACCTGGACCGCCAATCGCTCTGGGCGCGCACGAAGTTCCTGGACGGCCTGGACGGGGCCTACGACGAGGACCGCTACGGATGGGCGCCGGCCGGGGCGACCTTGACCGGCGTGGAGCGGTCGCCCTCGCTCTACCGCGCGCACCACGGCCGCCTCCGCCGGGCCGGCGTGCGCTTTGTGCTGTCCTTCCAACCGCTGCCCGAGGACCTGGTGCAGCCGCGGGCGCAGGCGGCGCTCCCCGAGGTCGCGGAGCCGCTGCGTTTGTACGAGGTGCGGGACGTCCTGCCCCGCCTCTTCTGGGTGCCGCGCTGCGAGGTCGTCCCTTCCTCGGAGGTATGGCCGCGGCTCGAGTCCTCCGCCTTCGACCCGGGAACGGTGCTCCTCCGCGATCCGCTGCCGGAAAACGTCCGCTGCGGCGCGCCCGCCGGCGCATCCGGGTCGGTGTCGATGGACCGTCCCGACCCCCACACCGTCCGCCTGACGGCGCGGGGAGACCCCGGCTTCATCGTGGTGCTGGAGGGCCATCATCGCGCCTGGCGCGCCGACGGTCCGGAGGGCGAGGTCCCGCTGCTCGTGGCGAACGAGCGGTACTGGGCGCTGCCCACGCCGGGAGGCGACCGCACCTACGTCGTGCGCTACCGGCCGGGGTGGGTGCGCCCGTCGGTCCTGTCCTCGGCGGCGGCCCTGGCCGTGAGCATCGTCCTCCTGGCGGTCGGGCGGCGCCGCGCCTGACCGCGGATTCCGTTGACTTTGCGGGGGGCCGCCGTTACCATGCCGCGTACACGAGGGCCCTCATCGATTTGGCCATCGTCGCGATGATCCCCGCGCGGTTCGGGTCCACTCGCCTCCCGGGGAAGCCTCTCTCGGACATCCACGGAAAGCCGATGATCCAGCACGTGCACGAGCGCGTCCGGCGCGCCCGTCGGCCGGACCGGGTGCTGGTATGCACCGACGACGACCGCATCGCCGCGGTCGTGCGCGGATTCGGCGGCGAGGTGGTCATGACGTCGCGCGACCACGCCACGGGCACCGACCGTCTGGCCGAGGCGGCGCGGGGCACGGACGCCGAGATCGTCGTCAACGTCCAGGGAGACGAGCCGCTCGTGGATCCCGACGGCATCGACGCCGCGGTGGACGGCCTGGAGCGGGACCCGGGCCTCGACATGGCCACCTTGTCCCTGCCCCTGCGGGACGTGGACGAGATGCTCTCGCCCTCGGTGGTGAAGGTGGTCTGCGACGCGAAGGGGGACGCCCTCTACTTCTCGCGCAGCCCGCTGCCGCTGGTGCGCCAGGGCGCGACCAGCGACCTCCGGGCTGCGGCCGCCGCGGCGGTGGCGCGCGGCCTGGCCCGCAAGCACGTCGGCCTCTACGTCTACCGGCGCGAGTCGCTGCTGCGCTTCGCCGCTCTGGCCCCCACTCCGCTGGAGATGGCGGAAGGGCTGGAGCAGCTCCGCGCGCTGGAGAACGGGATGCGGATCCGGGTGGTGGAGCGGGAAGGGGCCGCGGGCCCGGCGGTGGACACCGCGGAGGACCTGGAGCGCGTGCGCGCGCTGATCGCCGCGGGAGCGGCACACTGAAGGAAGGAGCGCTCGAGCACTTGCCCAAGTACATCTTCGTGACCGGCGGCGTGGTCTCGTCCCTCGGGAAGGGGCTGGCCTCGGCCTCCATCGGATGCCTGCTGGAGGGACACGGCTACAAGGTCGCCATGATGAAGTGCGACCCCTACATCAACGTGGACCCCGGCACCATGAGCCCCTACCAGCACGGCGAGGTCTACGTCACCGACGACGGCGCGGAGACCGACCTGGACCTGGGGCATTACGAGCGCTTCACCCACTGCACCACCTCGCGCGAGTCCAACGTCACCACCGGCAAGATCTACGGGTCGGTGATCTCCAAGGAGCGCCGCGGCGACTACCTGGGGCGCACGGTGCAGGTGATCCCCCACATCACCGACGAGATCAAGTCCGCCATCCGCGCCGTGGGGCGCGAGGCCGTGGACGTGGTCATTGTGGAGATCGGCGGGACGGTGGGCGACATCGAGAGCCTGCCCTTCCTGGAGGCCGTGCGCCAGTTCCGGCAGGACGTGGGCCGCGGCAACGCGATCTTCGTGCACCTGGCGCTCGTGCCCTACATCGCCACCGCCCATGAGCTGAAGACCAAGCCCATGCAGCACAGCGTGCGCGAGCTGCGGGCCATCGGCATCCAGCCCGACGTGCTGCTCTGCCGCACCGACCGCTTCCTCTCCCCCGACATCAAGTCCAAGCTGGCCCTCTACTGCGACGTGCCCGAGGAGGCGGTGATCACCGCCAAGGACGTGGACTCGATCTACGAGGTCCCGCTGGTCCTCTCCGGCGAGGGCCTGGACGCCATCGTGCTCAAGGTCCTGGGCCTGGAGAGCCGCGGGCGGGACATGTCGGCCTGGGAGCGGCTGGTCGAGAAGATCAAGAACCCGCGGGGCGAGGTGGTCATCGGGATCGTGGGCAAGTACGTCTCCTTCGAGGACTCCTACAAGAGCCTGAACGAGGCGCTCACCCACGGCGGCTTCGGGAACGACGTCCGCGTGGTGCGCCGTTGGGTGGAGGCCGAGGACCTGGAGTACGGCAACGCCGACGTCAAGCTGCGGGGCGTGGACGGCATCCTGGTCCCGGGCGGCTTCGGGACCCGCGGCACCGGGGGCATGGTGGCCGCCGCGGAGTACGCGCGGCGCACGGGCACGCCGTACTTCGGGATCTGCTACGGCTTCCAGTGGGCGGTGACCGAGTACGTACGAAACGTCTGCGGGCTGAAGAGCGCCCACTCCACCGAGGTGGAGCCGGACGCCGAGCACAAGGTGATCTACAAGCTGCAGGACCTGCTGGGCGTGGAGGACATGGGCGGGACCATGCGGCTGGGGTCGTACGTCTGCCAGCTCCTGCCCGGCTCGCGGGCGGCGGCCATCTACGGCGCCACCGAGGTCCGCGAGCGCCACCGCCACCGCTACGAGTTCAACCGGCACTACGAGAGCTGCCTGACCCAGGGGGGCATGGTGATCTCCGGCAAGACGCCGGACGGGAAGTTCGTCGAGATCGCGGAGATCACGGAGCACCCGTGGTACGTGGCCGTCCAGTTCCACCCCGAGTTCCAGAGCAAGCCCCTCGTCCCGCATCCGCTCTTCGCCGACTTCGTGCGCGCCAGCCTGGAGAACCGCAGGGCGAGGGCGGGCGAGGACGCGGTGGCCCGGGTCGGCGTCACGCTCTCGTGAGGGCCGGGGCGGCCCTCACGCCCGACGGGCTGTGGCGCGCGCTCACCCGGCGCGGCGGCCCTCCCTTCCTGATCGCCGGTCCGTGCGTGATCGAGAGCCCGCGCCATCCCGCGCAGGTGGCGGCCCGGCTGCGGGCCATCACGGGCGGCCTGGGCATGGCGTTCGTCTTCAAGGCCAGCTACGACAAGGCGAACCGCTCGAGCCTGGGCTCCTTCCGCGGCCCGGGCCTGGAGCGCGGCCTGGAGATCCTGGCCGCCGTCCGCGAGACGCTGCGCGTGCCGATCCTCACGGACGTGCACGAGGTCGCGCAGGTGGAGCGCGCGGCGCAGGTGGCGGACGTGCTGCAGATCCCCGCCTTCCTCTGCCGCCAGACCGACCTCGTGGTCGCGGCCGCGCGCACCGGGCGCATCGTGAACGTCAAGAAGGGACAGTTCATGGCGCCGTGGGACATGAAGGGGGTCCTCGACAAGGCGGCCTCCACCGGCAACCCGCGGATCATGGTGACGGAGCGCGGGGCCTCGTTCGGGTACAACAACCTGGTGGTGGACATGCGGTCGTTCCCCGTGCTGCGCTCCTTCGGGTTCCCGGTCGTCTTCGACGTCACGCACAGCGTGCAGCGCCCCGGCGGCCTGGGCGACCGCTCGGGCGGAGACGCCCACTTCATCGACACGCTGGCCCCCGCGGGAGTGGCCGCGGGCGTGGACGGGTTGTTCATGGAGGTCCACGAGAACCCCGCCCGCGCGCTCTCCGACGGTCCCAACGCGTACCGGCTGGGACGGTTGGAGAAGCTCCTGAAGCGGCTGCTGGCCGTGGACCGGGCGGTGAGCGGTCGCGGATAGCGCGCCGGGCGGCTTCCGCCCCGTGCTGCTGGCCTGGCTGCTCATGGCCACGCTGACCAGCGTCCCCCACCTCCGGGCGCACCTGGCCCCGCCCCCCGGGCTGGCCTTCACCGGGTTCTTCTTCTGGCGGCCGGACATGTACAACTACCTGACCTACGTCCAGCAGGCGGAAGACGGCGCGGTCCTCTTCGAGAACAAGCTCGAGATCCACGACTCGCGGCGCCTGCTGCTCAACCCGGAGTGGTGGACGGTGGGCCGGCTCTCCGCGCTGCTCGGCCGCCGGCCGAACCTCGCCTACCAGCTCTTCGGCCTGGCCGGCGCGCTGGCCCTCTTGGCGGCGGCCGATCGCTGGCTGCGGCTCTCCGGCCTGCCCGACACGCACCGCCTCCCCGCGCTCGTCCTCGTCTCGCTCGGCGGCGGGCTCGGAGGGCTCCGCTACGCAATGCTGGGACCGCCGGCGTGGCGCTCGCTGGACCTGACGACCGGACTCTTTCCCTTCCTCGAGATGCTCGCCAACCCGCACTTCATGGCGGGGACCACGCTCCTGGCCTGGGGGCTCCTGGCCTTCTTCCTGGCGCGCACCTGGCGGGGCCTGCTGGCCGGCATCGCGCTGGGGACGCTGCTCGGCCTGGTCCGGCCGTACGACGTCGTCCTGCTCGTGGCCATACGCGCGCTGGCCGTGGTGGTCACGGAGCCGCCGTCGCGCTGGCTGCGCCTCCTGCTCCCGCTGGCCGGGCTGGCGCCGGTGGCGGTCTATCTCTTCTGGGTGTTCTATCGGAGCGGCGCCTTCGCGACGTTCTTCGCCGGCTACCCGACCCCGCCCTTCGTGGACTTCGTCGTGGCGCTCGGTCCGGCCGCGCTCCTCGGCGCGGCCGCCTGGCGGGCGAGGCCGGTGGAGGCCGAGGCCCGCCGGGCCGCGGCGCACCTGGCGGCGTGGGCGGTGGCGGGGATCGTGCTCCTGACCGTGCGCCCCGTGCCCTTCTACATCCAGTTCCTGGTGGGGATCGGCCTGCCGTTCCTCGCCCTGGGCGCCCTGGGGCTGGCGCGCTTCCGCGCCTGGGTCACCCTGGCCGCGGCGGCCGCCATGGCCAGCACCGCGTTCATCGCCCTCCGGATCGTGCTCAGCGACCAGCCGCTCTGGTTCGTCCGGGCGGAGCGGATGGGCGCGGCGCTGGCCCTGCGCTCGAGCTGCCGCCGCGGCGACCTGGTGCTGGCCCCGCCGGACGTCGGCCTCTTCGCCATCGGCTTGAGCGCGTGCAAGGCCTACGTCTCCGACCGCTACGACCCGGAGCCGCGCGACCGCGAGGTCCAGCAGTTCTACGGCGGGGCCGAGCCGGCGTGGCGGTCGGCGCTCCTGGACCGCGAGTGCGTCACGCACGTCGTCCTGCCGGACGCGGGCGGGGTGCCGGGCCGCTGGCTGGGCGAGGCGACGCCGTTCCGCCAGGTGGCGCGCGTGGGCCGCGCGCCCTTCCTCCTGGGCGTCTACAGACGCGAGGGCCGGGCGGGTTGTCCGGCGCGCTGACGGGCGCGGGCCGGCGGCCGGTCATCCTGGCCTGGCTGTTCGTGTGCGCGCTCGTCTCGCTGCCCTACGTCCGCGCGGCCACCCGGCCTCCGGCCGGCCGCGTCTTCGTGGGCTTCTTCTACTACGTCGACGATGCGTACAACTACCTCTCGTTCGCCCAGCAGGCGGAGGACGGGGCGTTCCTGCTGCGGAACAAGGACATCTCACCGCCGCGCCCGGCCCGGCTCGTCAACCTCGAGTGGTGGCTGGTGGGACGGGTCTCCGCCGCCGTGGGACGCCGGCCCGCGCTGGCCTATCGGGTCTTCGGCCTGGCCGCGGCGCTGCTGCTCCTCGCCGGCGTGGACCGCTGGCTGACCGCGGCGGGATTGCCTTTGGCGCACCGCCTGCCCGCTCTGCTGCTCGTCGCCCTGGGCGGCGGCCTGGGCGGCGCGCTCCTGACCCTGGGCCTGCGGCCGCTGGCGCGCAGCCCGGACCTCTACGCGGGGCTCTTCCCGTTCGTGGAGTTGTTCGCCAACCCGCACTTCGTGGCCGGGACCGGGCTCCTGCTCTGGACGCTGTGGGCGTATCACCGGGCGCGTACCTGGGGCGGCCATCTGCGCGCCGCGCTGCTGGGCACCGCGCTGGGCCTCGTCCGGCCGTACGACCTGGCCCTCGTCGCGTTCGTCCACGCCTTCGTGGTCCTGTGCACGGAGACCCCGCGGGCCTGGCTGCCCCGTCTCGTGACGCTCGCCGGCTTGCTGCCGGTGGTGCTCTACGACGCGTGGCTCTTTTTCGCGAGCGCGGACTTCGCCGTCTTCTCGAGCCGCGTGTTCCAGTTCCCGCCGCGCAGCGACTTCGTCTGGGCCCTGGGCCCGGCGGCGGTGCTGGCCGCATCCTGGTGGGGCCGGCGAGGGACGGGCGAGCAACGGACGGCCGCGCTGTATCTCGTCGGCTGGGCGGCGGCCGGGGCGCTGATCCTGGCCTTCCGCCCGCTGTCGTTCTCGCTGCAGTTCCTGGCCGGGATCGGCCTCCCGCTCCTGGCGCTGGGCGCCCTGGGCCTGGCCCGCCTTCCCCCTGCGACGACGCTGGCCGTCGCGGCGGCATTGTCGGTGAACGCCGTCG
>Ga0075435_100002792_pt1 | contig 11669 bp, 9 predicted proteins | sample RhiMethybrSRZTD4_FD_75302 | JGI IMG/M metagenome (GOLD analysis project Ga0075435, IMG submission 75302) | Populus rhizosphere microbial communities from Tennessee, USA - Rhizosphere MetaG P. TD hybrid SRZTD4 | ecosystem: Host-associated > Plants > Roots > Rhizosphere > Soil | place: USA... | reverse complement strand
TCCTCCAAGGCGCAAGCTGCGAATCATTCAACAGGCCCGAGAGTCTGCGCATACGGTAAGCGCGTGTCGCGTTGCCGTCCAGCGGAAAGCTGCGCTCCGCTGAGGCTTCGCGCCATGGCCGCGCTTGTCGTCAGCGTGGAAACGCCAGCATGGCTTCGCGCAGCTGATCGTCGGTGAGATACGGCGCCGGCCCGAAGCGGAGCAGGTCGCCGCGATAATCAGTGAGCACGCCGCGCTCGCGCAGCGTTCGCGAGAGCTCTCCGGCACGGGCGCATCGAATCGCGAGAAATCCTCCACGGCGATCGTCAGGCATCGGCTCGACGCGAGCGACCGTCGGATCGACGTCCAGCGACTCGAACGTCTGTTTCAGCAATCCCACCTGATGACGGCTGATGCCGCGCAGCCGCTCGGGCGTCAGTTCCTGATCGACGTGAAACGCGAACACCGCCGCCGCGCGATAGTGCGACACCGGATCGTAGGTGGCGCCGGCAAATCGCGCGGCGCCCGCGCCGTACTCGACGCGATCGCGACGCGCGGACTCTTCGAGCGCCGCGAACTCGCTGAACCAGCCGGTCAGGATCGGACGCAGCCGGCAGCCCGGCGGCACGCGGAGAAACGCGTTGCCCTCGCCGAGCTGACAGTACTTGTAGCCGCCGCCGGTCACGAATGCGGCGCCGAGGCCGAGCGCGGCGATGTCGAACGGCACCACGTTCAGATGATGGTACGCGTCGACGAGCAGCGTCGCGCGATAGTGATCGCACGCGCGCGCGACGATATCGAGCGCCGGCACGATCTCGGCTGTCTCGTACAGCACGGACGACACGAGCACGCACGCCGTGCGATCGTCGACGACGCGCGCCAATCGGTCGGTCAGCGTGTCTGACGGGCGCGCGCGGACTTTCACGACCTCGAGGCCTGCTTCGGCAAGACGATCGATCTGGCGTCGAATGGTGTGGAACTCGGCGTCCGTGGTCACCAGCTTCCGTCGATCACCGAGCGGAAGCGCCGAGAGCAGCCGCGTGACGAGCTCGTGTGTGTTCTGTCCGAGCGCGATGTCGCCGTCGGGATCGTTGAGAAGTCTGCGAAAGCCTTGCTGAACGCGCGCCGCCTGCTCCGCCGCGCGCTCCCATTTCTCGTCGACGAACTCCGCCGCATCGAGCCACGCGCGCTGTTGCGCGTCGAACGAGACGTCGGGCCACGCCTGATGCGAATGACCGGTGAGCAGACACCGCTCCGCAACGCGGAAGCGGGAGTAATGGCGAGCGAGACCGAGATCCATCCGCTTAACTAACCTGAGAGCGCGTTGCGACATCTGTAGGGCGAGGCTTTCAACCTCGCCTTGGCGGACCTGAACGGGCCGCCCTACGTCGGTTTTGCAACGCGCTCTCGGATTTCACTTTGCAAGCCCTCACAATTGCGAGCGAATCTCCCAGAGATCCGGAAACATCGGCCGTCCCACGGTTTCGCGCAGATACGCGGCGCCCGACGATCCGCCCGTTCCCGGCTTCGCGCCAATCGTCCGCTCGACCATCTTCACGTGACGGTAGCGCCACTCCTGCACGCCTTCGTCGAGATCGACGAGCCGCTCGCACAGCTCCGCGTTCTTCGAATCGCGACGGTACACCTCGACGAGAATCCGCTGCACCTCGGCCGACGCTTCGATCGGCGCGACGACATCGCGAGCGAGGAGCGGTGCAGGTACTGCGTAGCCTTCACGCGACAGATAGCGAAGAAAGGCGTCCCACAGCGTCGGTTCGCGGTACCGCTGCTCGAGCGCGAGCCGCGCGCGGCTCGCGTCCGGAAACCGTCGAATCGCGTGCTCCGACTTCACACCGAGCAGGAATTCGATCTGGCGGAACTGGTCCGACTGAAAACCGCTGGCCGCCTCGAGCCGCTGGCGAAACGTCAGGAACTCGAGCGGCGTCATCGTCTCCAGGATATCGAGCTGCGCGACCATCACTTTGAGGATCGTCAGGATTCGTTTGAGCGTGTGCTGCGCCCGATGCGGCTCGTCGTCCTCGAGCAGCCGCCGCACGCGATCGAATTCGTGGAGCAGCTCCTTGAACCACAGCTCGTACACCTGATGAATGACGATGAACAGCATCTCGTCGTGCTCCGGTCCGCGGGAGCGCGGCTGCTGCAGCGACAGAAGCTCGTCGATCTTCAGATAACTGCTGTAAGTGACGGCGGGATCGGTCACGATTTGTCGCCTGTGAATCGGAATTCGAATCGCGGGTTGTAGCGTTCGACCGATTTGTACGGATCCGGCCACGGCAGCTGATAGCCGAGCATCCAGGCAGCATGACGCGTCCAGTACGGATCGAACAGATGCGCGCGCGCGAGCACGCACAAGTCGGCGCGCCCGGCGGCGATGATGGTGTTCACGTCCATGTAGGACGAGATGTTGCCGACCGCCATCGTCGCCATCCCAATCTGATGGCGGATGCGATCGGCAAACGGCGTTTGAAACAACCGGCCATACGCCGGCCGCTGATCGGGAATCGTCTGTCCGGCCGAGACGTCGACGATGTCGCAGCCGTGCGATTTCAGCATGCGCGCCACCTCCACCGCGTCCTCGGGTTCCATTCCGCCCGGCGCCCAGTCGACGGCGCTGATGCGTACGCTCATCGGCTTCTCCGCCGGCCACACGGCGCGGCACGCGTCGAAGATCTCGAGTGGAAAGCGCATGCGGTTGTCGGGTGCGCCGCCGTATTCATCGGTGCGTGTGTTCGTCAGCGGCGAGATGAACGACGCCAGCAGGTAGCCGTGCGCCATGTGGATCTCGAGGAGATCGAAGCCCGCGTCGCGCGCGAGCTCGGCCGCGCGCGCGAAGTCGGCGACCGCGCAGTCCATGTCGGCACGCGTCATCTCGCGCGGCACGGGACTGCGGTCCGGGAAATACGGAATCGGCGACGCGGAGACGAGCGGCCAGCCGCCCCCCTGAAGCGGCTCGTTGTCGCCTTCCCACAGCCGCTGCGTGGCGCCTTTGCGGCCCGCATGACCGAGCTGCACGCCCATCGCCGCCGGTGTTTCGCGATGCACGAAATCGACGACGCGCTTCCACGCGGCCGCGTGCTCCGGACGATAGAGTCCCGCACACCACGGCGAGATTCGCGCGTCACGCGACACGTCCGTCATCTCCGCCATGACCAGACCGGCGCCGCCCATCGCGCGGCTGCCGAGATGCACCATGTGCCAGTCGCCGATCGTTCCGTCGGCGGCGACGTACTGACACATCGGCGAGACGACAACGCGGTTCGCCAGGACGAGATCGCGCAACCGGAACGGCGTGAACATCGGCGGAGGCGCCGATGTGTGTGGCGCTGGCCTTTCGGATCCCCGGACTTGCCGTTCTGCCTGACGCGCGACCCAATCGTCGACGCGCGCGAGGAACTTCGCATCACGTGTGCGCAGATCTTCGTGCGTGATCCGGAGCGATCGCGTCAGCAGCGAGAAGGTAAATTGAATCGGCTCGAGCGACATGTATCGCTCGGTGTCCTCGAACCACTGCAGCGACGCCTGTGCGGCGCGCTGAAGGCTCTCCACCTGCGGACGCCGTCTCGCCTCGTACGCCCGCAGCGCCGCCGACACATCGTGTGCGTATTCATGAAGCGAATCGCGCAGCGCAACCGCGTCCTCCATGGCCATCCGCGTTCCGGAGCCGACGGAGAAATGCGCGGTGTGCGCCGCGTCGCCGAGCAGCACGATGCTGCCGCTCGACCACGGATCGGTCCGGATGGTCGGAAACTGCCGCCAGACGCTGCGGTTCGTGATGAGCGCGTGGCCGTCGAGCTCCTCGGCGAAAAGGCGTTCGAGAAACGCGGCGGTCTCCTGCTCGTTCGCGCGATCCATTCCCGCGGACTTCCACGTGTCCTCACGACACTCGACGATGAACGTCGAGCGATCCGGGCCGTACTGGTATGCATGCACGCGCCAGAGGCCGTGATCGTCGTTCTTGAAATAGAACGTGAACGCCGGAAACGGTTTGCTCGTGCCAAGCCACACGAACCGGTTCGGCCGCTGATCGATCGTCGTGTCGATGCGATCCTGAAGCAGCCGGCGCACGGTGCTGTTGGCCCCGTCGGCGGCGACGACGAGATCGGCATCACGAAGATCGTCGAGCGTCGAGATTTCACGTTCGAAGCACAGCTCGACGCCGGCTGCACGCGCCTGCTCCTGCAGCACGCGCAGCAGCGTGTGCCGGCTCATGCCGCTGAAGCCGTGACCGGTCGACGTGATGCGCTCGCCGCGATAGTGCACGTCGATGTCATCCCAATGCACGAGGTGGCGCGCGATGCCGCGGTACGCCTCCGAGTCCGCATCGGCGATACCGGCCATCGTCGCGTCGGAGAACACGACACCGAATCCGAACGTATCGTCCGGGCGATTGCGTTCGACGACGCGAATCTGGTGGCGCGGATCCGCTTTGTTCATCAGCACGGCGAAGTACAGTCCGCCGGGGCCGCCGCCGACGCAGACGATGCGCATCACCGGAACTTCGGCGGCCGCTTCGCGACAAACGCGTCGTACGCTTCGCGGAAATCCGCGTGAGTCATCAGCGACGCCTGAATCTGTGCTTCGGCCTCGAGCGCGGACGACAGATCGACGCTGGCTTCGCGATCGATCGCATCCTTCGTGATTTCGAGGGCGAACGATGGTCCGTGTGCGAGCTGCGTTGCCAGTTTCGTCGCGGCGGCGAGCGCTTCGCCGTCGGCCACGACGCGGTTGTACAGACCGATCCGCAGCGCCTCGTCCGCGTCGATGAAGTCGCCGGTCATCAGCAGCTCGGTCGCGCGCCCCATCCCGACGATGCGCGGCAGCAGCCACGCGGCACCCATGTCGGCGCCCGACAGACCGACCTTCGTGAAGAGAAACGCGATGCGTGCCGACTTCACGGCGATTCGCACGTCGCACGCGGTTGCGATGACCGCGCCGGCGCCGGCCGTGGTGCCGTTCAGCGCCGCGACAACGGGGCGGCGGCACCGGCGGATTGCGAGGACGAGATCGCACGTCATGCGCGTGAACTCGAGCAGGCCGCGATAATCACGCCCGACGAGCGCGCCGATGATGTCGTGAACGTCGCCGCCCGAACAGAAGGCCTTCCCGCGCCCGGTCACGACGATGACGCGCACGTCCGGTTCCGTGTTCAACGCGCGAAACGTGTGTCGCAGTTCGTCGTAGACCTCGAACGTCAGCGCGTTCAACCGATCGGGACGGTTCAACGTGATTGTCGCGACTCCGCTCGTCGCGTCGAGCTCATAGAGGAACGAGGCGGGCGCCTTCATGGCAGGACCGCGTCCGCCGCGATTTCCACCATTGCACGTTCGTCGACGAGGGCGGTCACTTCCACGAGAGCCATCGCGGGATAGTGCGATCCCATGTGAATGCGCCACACATCACGCAGAGCCGAACGGCTGTCTTTGTACTTGCTCATGCTGGTGACATAAACGGTCATGCGCGCAACGTGGCCGGGTTCGCCTCCGGCGGCGCGAACGACCGTGATCACGCGCCCGAGCGCGCGATCGAACTGCTGAGTGAAGTCATCGCTCGTGATGTGACCGGCGCTGTCCGTCGCGGCCTGGCCGGCGACGAACAGCAGCCGTCCGCCCCCCGGCACGAGCAGCCCGTGCGCGAACCCGCGCGGCGCACCAAGTTCGGGCGGATTGATTGACGCAAGCGACGCGCTCACGAAGCGGCTCCTGCGGGACCGATCGCTTCGACGACCGCCTCGGCGAGTATGGCGCCGAGCACGTCCACGATCGCACGCCCTTCCTCGGCGGTTGCGTCGGCTGGAAATCCGAAGTACGCATCAACGCCGCCGGCGGAGGTGAACGTCGAGAGACCGCTGCGGATGGCGTCCACGAGCGATCGCGGGTTCGGCGTGAGCGTCGACATGACGTCGGTGCGAACGAGATCGGGACGCTCGGCCAAGACGATCGACGTTTCATAGCGGCCCGCGTGGCAGGCGCCGCTCTGGAATTCCGGTGTCAACCGTTCCGCCCAGCGACGCCGCGTCAGATCCGGAAACACGAGAACGATTCCGTCCGTTGGCGAGGCCCGCCGCAACGCGTCGACGTGCGCCGGATCGTGGTGTCCGTTCGCGATCGCGGCGACGCGGATGCCCTGCGCTGCAAGGCTGCGCAGCACGCCGGCCAGAATCATCGTCGTCGTCTCCGGCGACACGTCGAGCGTTCCCGCGAACTCGGAGGCGAACGGCGCCGCCGTCATCGTCAACGTCGGCAACATGAGGACATGAAAGCCATGACCCGCGAGGCGGTCGGCGCCCGCGCGCGCCATCGCCTCGGCGATGATGACGTCGGTGCCCAGCGGCAGATGCGGTCCATGCGCTTCGATGGCGCCTGTCGGCAGCACCGCGACGGTCCGCGAGGCCGGAAGCTCGCGCACCGCGGTCCACGTCATCGACGCGAGTGAATGCACCGGCATGTCGCCTCGCGTGCAGTTTAATCTAGGAGCACCGTGATCCCGACCCGCCTCAACCTTGCAGCCTGGCTGCTCGACGCGCGCGTTGCCGAAGGACGCGGCGAACGCATCGCCGTCCGCACGGACGCGCGGACGTTCTCGTACGCGGATGTCGCGCGCCGGTCCGCGCAGTACGCGCACGTGCTTGCGAAGGATGACATCCGTCCGGAAGAACGCGTGATCGTGGCGCTGCCCGACGGAATCGATTTCGTCGCGGCGCTGTTCGGCATCCTGCGGCGCGGGTCGGTCGTCGTCATGATCAATCCCGATACGACGCCGGAACTGCGCCGCTACTTCTTTGAGTACACCAGAGCGACAGCGGCGTTCGTGCCGGCAGATCGCGTCGATCTGTTCCGCGCGCAGGCCGGCGAACTGCTGCATCCCCCGCGGCTGTACGCAGTCGGGAGCGCTGAATTCTCGGCGCGGATCGAATCAGAGTCAGGCGAGCTCGCGCCGTTCGACACGCATCGCGACGATCCGGCGATCTGGCTGTTCAGCGGCGGAACCACGGGACGGCCGAAAGGCGTAGTGCAGACGCATCGCTCGTACGTGAACACGACGATCCTCTACGGCCAGCGCGTGCTCCGCGTCGGTCCCGACGATGTGACGATCGCCGTGCCAAAGCTGTTCTTCGGCTATGCAACGGGTGCAAATCTATTCTTTCCGTTTTCAGTTGGCGCATCCTGCGTGTTGTTCTCAGAGCGCTGCACCGCGGAGGCGCTCTTCGCGCAGATCGCGCGCCATCGCCCGACGATTCTCATCAACGTGCCGACGATGATTCAGCAGATGACGTCGCATCCAGGCGCGGCGTCCGCGGATATCTCGAGCCTGCGCGTCGCGACGTCGGCCGGCGAGCCGCTGCCGGCGGAACTGCACGAGCGCTGGACGCAGGCGTTCGGCATCGAGCTGCTCGACGGACTTGGCACCGCCGAGATGTGGCACATCTTCATCTCCAACAGACCCGGCGCCTCCGTGCCCGGAACGCTCGGCCGCGTCGTCGACGGGTTCGACGTGAAGTTGTGCGACGCGGACGGCCGCGAGGTGGCGGACGGCGACATCGGCGCACTGTGGGTGAAGGGCGAGTCGCGCGCCATCGGCTACTGGCAGCAGATGGACGACACGATGCGCGTCTTCCGCGGCGAGTGGTGCGTCACCGGCGACATGCTGCGCAAAAACGCCGATGGCACCTTCACCTACTGCGGGCGATCGGACGAGATGCTGAAGGTGCACGGCCGATGGCTCGCGCCGAGCGAAGTCGAGAACTGCCTGCTGTCACATCTGAAGGTCCGCGAGGTGGCGGTCGTCGGCGCGGCCGGCGCCGATGGACTCGTCAGCGCGTGCGCGTTCGTTGTCTGCGAATCGCCGTCGAGCGCACTCGCGGACGAACTGAAGGAGTTCGCTCGCGCGCGCCTCGAACACTACAAATCGCCGCGCGACATCATCTTTCTCGACGCGCTGCCGCGCACGCACCTCGGTAAAGTCGATCGCGGCGCCTTATCACGTGTCTACGTACACGAACACAAGGGACACAAAGGACACCAAGAACATTAATGACAATACGCCGTCGGACGAATGTAGCGCGAGGCTTTCAGCCTCGCGGCACTGCGGGGCCGCTCGCCTGACAAGGCTCGCGCTACATTAAAAATAAACGGCGCCAGCGCGTTTTCGATATTGATGTAGCGCATCTGGAAACTGCGCTAGCGTGGGGTGAACGTGTACACCTCATTGTTTCCTGGGGATCCGGTTATCGGGACGTGCAGCCGTCGGCGCGGGCTCTTCCGGACGCTGCAGGTCGGCGAGCGGCAGCCTGTTCACCTCGTCGATGATCTTCGCGTATGCGCGCGTCGACGCCTCGAGTCCGGTCCACGGCACCGTTTCCGGCGTTTCGCCGTCGGTATGGAAGTACATGTTGAAGTCGCCGGCGTCGACGCCGGGAACGAATCTGAAGAAGCGGCCGAGATCACCCGGCGGCGGCGCCTGCTCGGGCTCCGCGTAGGTCGAGACACCGAACTCACCGAACGCGCGCACCGCGAGATCCTGAAGCTTCGGTCGCGTGGGACCGCCCGCGTACCACATCTGCGCCGTGTACGTGTTCGCCCACCGGATGCGCTCGCCGTAGAAGTAGGTCTGGATCGTCGACGTGTGCTCGGCGTTGATCGCGAGCGCGGTCTTTGCGAACAGGTCGTTCTTGTGCGCGACCATCCACATCCGACCGACGCCTGCATCGTTGTGGTGGCCGTCGAGTCCGACGAACACCATCGTGCGCCGCCGCCGTGCCTGCGGGATTTTCGCGAAATGCTCGGCGAGGCCAATCATCGTCGCCACACCTGACGCGTTGTCGGTGGCCGCATCGAACCAGCCGTCGCGATGCGCCATCACGTAGATCGTCTCGTCGCCGGCGCCGGGCAGCGTGCCCCAGACGAGCGACGTTGTTTCGTTCGGGATCTGACGCACGTCGAGGCGGATGCGCACGCGCGGCGGACGGCCGTCGGCGCGGCCGATGAGATCGCGCATCGCGTAGCCGTCCTCCATGCCGAGCGCGAACACCGGGATGTTCACGCGCGCGGGATACAGCATGTTCCGCATGTTGCCGGGCAGCGCGATGATCTCGAAGACCGCGGCGGCGCCGTTTGCTTCGGCACGCTTCGGTCCGCCCTCCGTGGTCGACGAATTGTTCATCGATCCCGGCAGCGGCATGCTGAACATGAAGACGGCCTTGCCGCGCACGTCGCGGCCGGCACAATCGGCATCGCTGCCGGTGCCGACCCACACCGCATCGACATCGAGACCATCCGCGGATGTACCCGGACTTCCGTACGCGGGCTGCGCCGAACGATCCAGCTGCAGCGTCGTCGCGCCCGACGAAGCGGTGATCGTCCACGACTGCGGCATCCACTGCGGTGGCAGATCGATCGGCTGGATGCGGACATCGGTCATCCCGATGCGCCTGAAATGCGTCGCGAGCCAGTCGGCGGATTCCGCATCGCCCGATGTGCCGGTAATACGACCCCAGAACTGCGGATGGCCCTGATCGCGATACCGCCGCGCGATCGCCGCCTGATCGACGACGAACCGGTGGAGATGTCTGCCGTCGATGTCGGCATACGCCTGTGCGCCCGGAGGCAGCGGCCACCGCAGGAACGCGCCGTCGAGCGCGTAAATCGCGGGCGCCGGCTCCGGCGCCGGCAGCCGCGTCGGCGACGAGGGCTGTTCGGCTGCGGTGAGCGTCAGCGTTGCAAGCGACAGAGACAACAGCGTCGTGCGCATGTCGGCATCCTCAATCAACGCGCGGCGATCGGCAACGAGACCTGCGACGGATGTTCCCGATCGTGATACACGCGAATCGTGGCGCGCTGCATGCGCGCCGACACCGTTTCGAGCTCGCCGGTGTGAAGGTTTCGTGAGAAGTTCGGAAAGAACGACGCCGAGATCTGAATGCGAATGCGGTGACCGCGCCGGAACAGATTGCTCGTCACCGGGTTGTTCACCTCCAGCGCGTAGACACGATCGGGCTCGAGCAGTTGCCGACCTTTTTCGAGATCGCGGTAACTCGCTCTGATCGCATCAACGCCCGGGCTCATGAGATTGAACGCGGCGCCGTCCGGTGTCACGTTGAGCGTCCGCACCCACAAGTCGGTGTCGCGGCAGTTGCAGGACACGAAGATACGCGCGCGAATCGACCCGGTCACTTCGATGTCATCCATCATCGGGGTGGAATCAAACGTGAGCACGTCCTTCCGCTCCGCGAGCGCGCGATAGTCGTGCGCCCCTGCCGACGAGAATGGATTGATCACGGGATCAGCGGGATCCGAATCGAACGCGCTCGGCGCCGCGTCGCCGGTCGGCGCATCGGGCACGAGACCGCCGCGCCGCTGATTCGTTCCCGGTGCAGAGAGATAGTAAATGCTCGGATGTCCGGGTGGCGGCCACGTGCTCGACTCTCGCCAGCGGTCGTCTCCCATCACGAAATAGCGGACCGCCGCCGGCGCTTGACTGTTCGCGCTGCCCTTCACGTGCCGATCCATCCACCCGATCACGACCTCGTCGTAGTCGATGACGGCCGCGCGCCCGAAATCGCGCTCACCGAATTTCGTACGCGCGGTCGAATCGACGCCGTGCGTCCACGGGCCGATGAGCAGCGCGGCGCGAGACGAGTCGCCGCCGCGCGATCGCACGAGCCCGACGAAGTTCGTCGTCGCGCCTTCGGGGCCGTAGTTGTCGTCGTTCCATCCCGACAGATTCAGCACCGCCGCGCGCGTGCGGCCGTATTTGTTGCGCAGCTCGGCGAAATTCCAGAACGGATCGTCTGCTGGATGATGAAGCCACTCGTAGTAATACGGCGCGACGTCGCGGAGCTCCTGGATCCGATCGAGCGGCAGCGTCCGAAGCACTCGCTCCTCGAGCGCCTGCCGTGCGGCGCGATCCGGCTTCGCGCCGGCGTCGTGGAGTCCCTTCTTCGCACGCGCATCAGGCGCGATATTGCTCCAGATCCAGTCGAACCACGACATGTCCCAGATGCCGCCGCTGTAGAAAAAATTTTGCGGCGTGGAGAACGTCATCGCCGGCACCATCGCCTCGAGGTGCGGCGGATTCTCGACGGCTGCGAGCCACTGCACGGCGCCGGGATAGGACAAGCCGAACGTGCCGATGCGCCCGTTCGACCACGGCTGGCGCGCCGCCCACTCGATGGTGTCGTATCCGTCGCGGCCCTCGGTTTCATACGGACGGAACTCGCCGTCGGATGCATACCGCCCCCGCACGTCCTGGACCACCACCGCATATCCGCGCTCGGACGCGCGCGTGAACGTGGTGTAGTCCTTCAGTGCGGAGTGTTTGCCGTACGGCGTTCGATAGACGAGCGTTGGAAAGCGCCCGTCACCCTCGGGCCGCAGAACGTCCGCTCGAAGCCGCACGCCGTCGCGCATGGGGACGCTGATGTTTTCGTCATGGATGATGTGTGGCTGCGCCGCTGCGCTCAGCGCGAGCAGCACGGACACGATCGCGAGGAGTCTCATCGGTTCGACCCCGCCTCACGCCGGCACTGCTCGTAGAATTCGCGCGCGCGGGCGACGTCTTTCAGCACGGCGGCTCGTTCGACGGCAGTCCGATAGCTCGGTTCCTTCTCCGTCGCCGCTTGAATGCGATCGAGCCATCGAAGGAAATACGCGGCCGCCTCGCGCGAGCGCCGG
>Ga0075435_100002790_pt1 | contig 11670 bp, 6 predicted proteins | sample RhiMethybrSRZTD4_FD_75302 | JGI IMG/M metagenome (GOLD analysis project Ga0075435, IMG submission 75302) | Populus rhizosphere microbial communities from Tennessee, USA - Rhizosphere MetaG P. TD hybrid SRZTD4 | ecosystem: Host-associated > Plants > Roots > Rhizosphere > Soil | place: USA... | reverse complement strand
GCCGCTTGTCGAGCGTGCCCGATAGCACGATGGTGCGCGTGCAGCTGTCGCAATCCTTCAGCTCGTAGAGCGCCTCCAGGCCGGAAAACCGCGGCATCGCCATATCGAGCAGCAGCAGATCGGGATGCGTCGACCGGACGACCTCTACGGTTTCCTCACCGCTTCCTGCTTCGCCGACAACCTCGAAACCGCAGCCGACATCGACGCCGTACATGTCCTGGATGACTCGAGGCGGCGCCGATACCAGTCGCGACAGGCTCGTCCGAAACAAACGCTCATCGTCTGCGATCACAACACGCGTGCGAAGCGTCACCTGCGACAACGCCGTTTGCTCTAGCCGCGATGACCTCTGAAAATCGTCCATCGGCTCTTCAAGAGTCGACGTGATGCAGAGCAAATGGCGCGCCTGTACTCACGTGCGCGATAACGCCTCGAACACGGCGATCGTTCCGCTTCGCTTATGAAAACATGGAGCATGTGGAGACGCGAGACGACAACGTGGAGCGAATTCTTGAGCGATCAAGCTATTCAAATATCGTCAAGCAGCCGATGGAATGCCGTAAACAGTGCGAGCTCGACACGGCTCGACGCGCCGACCTTGTCGAAGATGTTCGCGATGTGGCGCTTGACTGTGTTCTCGCTGATACCCAGCTGCGCGGCAATGGCACGATTCGTCTCGCCGGTGACTACCCCGCGCACGATGTCGAGCTCGCGGGGCGTCAGTCCGAATCTCTGGACGTCCTGACGCGCCCGCGCGAGACGCCGGATGATCGCGGCGGCATCGCCGCTCGTAGCCTCGGTGCCAACCCAGTGCTCACCTGAAACGACCGCGTCGATGCTGCTGAAAGCACATCGGCTGGTGAATCGCGCGCGACAACGCCGCGCGCTCCGCATTGCAGCGCGTCGATGATCTCGGGCGCCGCGATCGACTTGACGAGCAAAATGGTTCGCACCGGAACCTTGGTGTCGTCCGTCACGCTTCTGAGGACGTCGAGCCACGCGCCTGACGACGCGCCGAGGAGCAGGACGTCGGGTTTGATCCGGGTGACGAACGACGTGGCGGCGGGACCGACTGCGACGTCGCCGACAATCTGCAGGCGCGTGTCAGCGGCGAGCAGCAGCCGAAGGCCGTCTCGAAAGATCTGAAGATCGTCGGCGATGACGATGCGGACCGGTGGATCGATGAGTGCGGATTATTCCTTTTCGCTGCCGAGGAAATCGACCCACTGTTTGACCAGGGGCACCTGTGGGCCGCGCGCCCTCTCGTACGCGGCGGCATAGTTTCGAGCGAGCTTCACGTCTTCGGCTCGACTGTGCACCACAGCACCTGCGGAGTGGACGTGGTACAGCCACTCGACCGCGTGATACAGCGCCTCGACATCGTCGGCCTCGACCTCGAGATATCGCTCGAGCGTGCGGACCGCTTCGCGTCCGCGGCCAAACGTCGCGTAGATCATCGCGAGCGGACGGATGAAGCGGACATCGCCCGGCCACTTCGACAGCGCCTCCTCGAGGAGCGTCCGCGCTTCCGCGTAGTCGTGCTTGCGCATCAGCGCGCCCGCGAGCCAGTCGTAGATCTGCGGCAGATCTGAACCGTCGACGAGCGCCGTCTGCCATGCGCTGGCCGCCTCGATGTCGTGTCCCGATGCGGCGAACGACGCAGCAAGGTAGGCCAGACCCGCGGTGCTGTCGGTATCCGGATCGATTGTCTTCTTGAAACTCAACTCGGCCTTGATGTAATCGCCGGCCACGAACAACGCCACGCCCTGATCGAACGAGGGTTTCAGATGATCGGCGACGCGCGACTTGAACGGTTGGAGCGTTTCATCGAGCGTCGCGTGCCCGCGCTGAAACGTCGGCGTCAGCACGCCGTCGTCGACGGGCAGGAAGAGCTCGGCGTCGACGCTCGTCGCGCCGAGTCCGTCGGCCGATGTCATCAGCACTTTCGGCGACGCGACCTCGAAGGCGCGCGCCACGGTCTTCACCGGTTTGCCTGCTGCAGACACGATCGCGCGCAACACGTACTTGCCGGGCGGAAGCTGCGGCACAGGGATGACACGCGAGAAAATCACCCGATCGTCCCCGCTGAGGCGTCCCTGCACGTCGGCGTTGAGCAATGCGGGCGCTTTCTGATCGGCCGCGATTTCGTATTTGACCGTCACGACCTCGGCCTGGGATCCGTACGCTTCGAGGTAACCGTGCACCGATCCGAAGCTGGCGGTGTATCCGATCGTCGGCCGCAACAGCTCGCCGGCGTCGGCGGGACCGCCGACCATCAGCTCGCTCAGCGTCACGCCGCTCGCCTCGGTCAGCGCGGCATGGATCGGATGTTCGACGGTGCCGACCTTGTCGCCTTCCGCCGCCGCGAGCTTCAGCAGATACTCGCCGGGCGGGATGCTCGCGCCGGCGGCGTACTGCAGCGGTGACGGCACCCCATTCATCACCGGCAGCAAACGCGAGCTCTCGGCGCGGCTGTCGACCACACGGCCGTTCTGATCGATGATCACGTACGCGAGCGCAACCGGTTTCGATGCGGCGTAATCGGTGCCGACGTCGGCGTGGATGAGGAGCTGCACCTTGTCGCGCTCCGGTCCCTGGAGCGAGAACGACGCGACGCGCAGCGGCAGCGCAGCGCTGAGCAGCGGCGAGGTGAGCGCGGCGGTGACCGCCTGACGCGGCGAGCGGTTCTCGCGCGCGTCGGCCGGCGCGTTCAGCAGCTGGCGCCGCGACCGGACGATCGCGCCGCGCCGCGGCACGTCGACGCGAATCGGATGGATCTTGCCGTCGCGATCGCGTGGATCCGATTCGACGCCGAGCAGGTAGTAGCCCGACAGCTCCGACTCGATGCGCGCGAAGAACGGCGCCTCGGCCGTCGCGACGGTGAAAATCGTCCCGCGCGCCGCGCCCGCGAGCGTCTCCAGGCCTTCCGCGCGCGCCTGCCGATCCGCGAACGGGTTGATCGGCATGCGGCTGGTCTCGATGTCGAACGCCTGGTTGTCCAGCCGCAGCGCGTAGACGCTCGTGCGCGCTTCGGCGGCCATCCGCCCGAGCTCGATCACCAGGCCTTCGTCGTTCATCACGAACCCTTCGGAAATGAGAATCATCGTTTTCGGCGCGTCGATGGTTCGCAGTCCGGTGAAGAGATCGCGGAGCGCCTGGATCGACTGGTCACCCTCGCGAATGATCTCCTGCGCGAGCGCGTGCGCTTCCATCTCGACCTGCGCCCTGCACATCTCGAGCTGGACGATCGCGAGCCCTGCGCCGGACGTGAGGCACTCGCGCTGCTGGACGAGATCGAGCGTCGCGCGATCGCCCCTGTCGATCGCCATCGCTTCGACGACCGCGATGTTGTGGCCGAGATCGTTGATGCGGTTCGATCGCTTCTGCCCCGCCATGCGCGAGATCGCCTGCTTCACGCGCGCGCGATCGGCGGTGAAGACGGTCGGCGGCGCGCCGGTGCCGAAGCCGGCCACGGCGATGCGGTCGGCGGGCGAGAGGCGGTCGATGAACGCGTTCGCCGCGCGCGCGATCCCCATCGCCCCGCCGAGGCGGATGTTCGGCTCGTCGATCGCAATGACGATCAACCGTCCGCCCGACGCGCTCTCGTTCGTGCTGTAGCCGTCGGGCGGCGGCGCCGGCGGCGTCGCGCGCGTTTCGGGCGTCGCGAGCGGGATCCATTCGGCGCTGACGACGCGCCGTGTGTTGCCGTCCACGCGTACGACGAAATCGGCCGGCGCGAGATCAGTGATCGGCTTGCCGTGATCGTCGACGACGGCGACGTCGATCCGCGTGACGTCGACCGATGTTTGAAACCGCGGAGGCTGCTGCGCGGAGGCGGCGGCAACTGTGACGCCGAACGCCACAGCCACCCGGCCTGCCAGACCTACCCGACCTACCCGACCCATGATCACTTCGTCCCCATGGCTCGATACCCCTGCCGTGCGCGCACGTCGTGGTGGCCGTCGACATCGACCTTGATCCGCCGCCACTGATCGTCGCGCGCCGTGTTGGCCGACACGTATCCGAGGAGGTACTGATTGCCGAGCTCGTCGAGCAGATCGCCGAACGCGTCGTGCAGCTCGTCGATGCTGTCGGTGAAGAGCGCGCGTCCGCCGGTCGGCGTCGCGAGGCGCTCCATCAGTTTCTTCAGCGAATCGAGCGTGACGCCGCGTCCCTGACCAATCATGTATAGCGTGACGTCGCTCGACTGCAGCCGCCGCTCGACGTCCTGCAGCCGCGCGTGGCTGCCCTGATCTTCTCCGTCGGTGAAGACGACGAGCGCCTTGCGTCCCGTCTGACGCCCCAGCATGTCGACGCTACGGAGGATGGTGTCGTAGAGCGCCGTCGATCCCCACGGCGCGAGGCGATCGACCGCCTTCACGCGCTCGGCCGGATCGGTCGTCTTGCGCGTGAGTGTCATGATGTTGTCGTTGAACCCGATGAGGGTCACTTGATCCTGCGGCGGCACCGACGAGAGGAATTCCTTCACGGCGATTTTCAGCTTCGCCATCGCCGGCGTCATGCTGCCGCTGATGTCGATGGCGGCGATGAGCTCGAGCGGGACATCCTCCGAGGCGAAGTGTGTGATCTTCTGCGGGCGGCCATCCTCGGAGACGTGGAATGCGGTCTGTGGAATCCCGCGCACGAACTTGCCGCGGCCGTCGCCGACGGTCACGGTCACCTGGACGACCTCGACGTCGACGCGCTCGACGTAGCCGAGCGCTTTGGTCCGCAGCGTGTGCACGACGCGCCCGCCCGCGCGCAGCGTCGCGACCGCGCGCACCTGATGTTCGACGACCGTGCGTCCCGCGTCCCACTCGCACTCGTACGGCGCGTCGGGCAGCACGCAGATCTGACGGCCGTCGACGAAAAATGCGACGGCCGACGCGGCGCCTTCGGGTTCGACGCGCGCCCACAGACGCGTGGGGCCGCTGACGTACGAGCCTTCCTCGGGGGCGAGAATCTTGATCTCGGCGTCGCTCGCCGGCCCGCGCGCCGACAGGATCGCCACCGCGGCGCACGCGCCGCAAATCGCGCTGCAGAGTTGCGCTGTTCTCCGTCCGGTCATGGCTGATTCGAGCGCTGGGTGACCGGCACGAGCGGACCGTCGGCCGTCGCCGCCGCCAGATAGTCTTCGACCTGCTCGCGCGTCAGCGTCGTCGCCGCGCGCGCAAGCGTCAGCCAATCCGCATCGTCGCTCGGGCGGACCTCGTCGATGAAGTCCTGCATCGCCCCCGACAGGACCGTTTTCTCGAGCGCGGCGGGCACGTCCAGTTCGTGCAGCATCATCGCGATGTGAAAATTCAGATCGGCGACGGCCGCTGCAACCGTTCCGAGCTGCGGGCGTCCGCTGACCGTCCATTCCTGTCCCGGTCGCACGACGCGCAGACACATGCATCCGGTCGTCTGTACGGCCGACATTCCCCAGTCGTCGAGCGCCGCAATCGAGCCGCCGCCGCCGAGCGCGATGCGCTCCGTCATGGAAAACATCGACGGCAGGCGATCGGGCTCGTGCGCCAGCGTCCACCGCATCGCGCGACGGCGCCATCCGTCGAGCGAGATCTCGTCGGCGATTGCGTCGAACCCTGCGGGCGACGACCGAAGCGCGGCGATCCGATCGCGTCCGCGGACGATCGCGCCGACGATCGCGTCGCGGTCCGCGTTGCGCAGCGCATATGGATTCATCAGCGCGACGCTCGCCGCGAACGTTTCGCGCTGCGTCGACGAGAGCTTGGGCGCGCCAATGGCGCGATCGAGCGACACCCGGCGGAGCGCGAGCGACGAAAGCCCGAGGTCGAGGCCGAGCAGCGATCCCGTGACGTGCCACGGCACGTTCGGGGCCACTTCCTGGCGGGGCACGGCCCATGTCGCGCGGACCCGCAACGTGTTGTCCTTCAACGCGAAACCAAAATCATGCCGATGCGAGACGTCGCCGGCCAGCATCACCGTGCCGTCCGGATCGCCGACGTTCAGCGCATAGGCGAACGACAACAGCACGCGCGCGAGCACGTCATCGGTGAGCTCGACCAGCGATTCGGCCACGCGCGCCAGACGCTTCGCGTCGTGATTCTTCGCCGCACGCGTCAGTTCGTCGATCGGTTTCCGCAGCGCGTCGCGAACATCGACCGACTCGCCGTCGCTCTCCCCGCCGCCATCGAGTCCGTCGAACGCAGAGCGACGACTGTGGCGGCTGACATCGGTCAACTGCTTGGCGACTGCTTCGGCATCGCCGGTTGATGTGCCCTCGGCTCCGAGGCGGCGCGCGATGAACGCGATCTCCAACGGGACGTCGATTGCCGCGCCGTTCTGCCTTTCACGCACGCGTTCGATCCGCCGCCTTTCGGCGAAGCCCAGATCGAGCGTGTAGCGCTGCCCTTCCCATTCGAGCGGCGCGAGCGGTACCGGTTCGCCCGACGGCGCGCCGCTGACGGCCGCGACGATCGCCGCCTCCACTGACGGCGCGCGCGGCAGCCGCCCGACGACGTTCTCCTGCAGCCAGCGCGCGACGCCGCCGGCGTAGCGGCCGTCTTCCTGAATCGGAACGGCGACGAGCCGCTCGATCATCGCTGCGGCGGTGGAGGCATCGATCGTTTTCACGAGCGCCATGCGCGCCACGAGCGAGAGCGCGCCCTGGAACTGCGCCTCGGCGAGGAATCCGCGCCGCCCGTCGAGCGATGTCAGACGGCTCGCCTGCCGGGCGGTGGCGGCGTACAGCGACGGCGCGGTGATGCCGATGCGTTCGAGCGTGAGCATCAAGGTTTTGTAATGCGGCAGCGCGCGCGCCATCGCGATCACCGCGGACACATCGGACGCGTTGTCGCCGACCACGCGCTGGATAAACGTCAGCTGATCGATGCGCTCGGCGCGTTGCCGCACGTCGGAGCCGCCGATCGCTTCCACCAGCCACGCGGCATCGAACGAATCTTCACCGGCGGCTTTGCGCACGTCGGCGCCCTCGACCGGCATCACATCGGTCGACAAGATGTGCGTCCAGAGCGCACGGCTGGAGGGCGGCGCCGGCATCCCGTTCGCGTCCACTGCGACACGCGCCAGCACCATGCCGAGATCGGTGGGCGGCCGCGTGAACGGCGTCGCCCGGATGTGCCAGTCGTGAAACGCGGTGACCCCGACGCTGGCGAGCGACTTGAACCGCGGCAATCGATCCGCGGCGTTCGGCAGCCACGAGCCGAGCATGAACGCGCGGCGCGACGGCTCGACGCGTCCGGCGATGTCATACAAATACGCGAGACGCCCCTCGTTCGATTCGAACAATGCCAGCACGAAGCGTTCGGGCCGCGTCACCTTCTCGCCGACCGCCGCTTCCCACAACGGCACGGCCTCCGCGCCGCCGGCAGGCACGACACGGTTCCCGGCGATGCGCAGCGTCGACGCGAACGCGCCAAACGCCGGAGCGGTGCGCTCGTAGATGCGCGAGACGAGCGACGAATGATCGGCGAAGAACTGCAGCGTGTCGTCGTCGAGCGCAGCGAGCCCGTGGCAGAGGAGCGACGCCTGCCGGTCGGCGAGAATCGTCATCACCAGTTCATCCGCCGGCACTTTTCGACGGAATACCGCGTTGCTCCACAGGTCGACCGAGAGCGGCACAGGCACCAGGTCGGTGACACCGTCGTCGACTCTCATCCGTCGTCCTTGCGGCGGAAGCTGGCGGTACGTCTGGAGGAACGCCGCCGTCGCCGGATTGCGGGCCTCGCTGTCGTACACGAGGCGCGTCGCTTCCGCGATGAAACGGCCGCGGTCCGGGACCGGCTCGATCGAGAGCGTATGCGCGAGCCCTTCGACGCCGCCGGGTACAGGGATGTCCTGGGAAACAGGTGTGGACGCGGCGAGCGACACCTGAAATGCCGCTACAATCGTGCTGCACACGATACAGAGCAGCCCGCTTTTCACAGGACGCCAATTATAGACATGGCCTCAGGCAACTACACCGCGAAAGACATCACCGTTCTCGAGGGATTGGAGCCGGTTCGCAAGCGGCCCGGCATGTACATCGGAGGGGTCGGCTCAGCAGGACTGCACCACCTCGTCTGGGAAATTCTCGACAACGCTGTCGACGAGGCGATGAACGGCTACGCTTCAAACATTTGGGTGACGCTTCACGCCGATGGATCGTCGATCACGATTAGTGATGATGGCCGCGGCATCCCGGTCGACAAACATCCGACGACGAAGAAGAGCGCGCTCGAAGTGATCTTCACCGTGCTGCACGCGGGCGGCAAGTTCGAGCACGGAACCTACAAGACCGCCGGCGGCCTCCACGGCGTCGGCGCGAGCGTGGTCAACGCGCTGTCGAAGGAGCTCGTCGCGACGGTGAAGCGAGACGGCGCGCAATGGGAGATGCGCTTCAAGCAAGGGAAGCCGGCGAGCGCGCTCAAAAAGATCGGCGCGGCGCGCGGCACCGGAACGACGGTGTACTTCCATCCCGACGCGGCGATCTTTCCGAAGATCGAGTTCGACCCGGCCGTGATCAAGGAGCGGCTGGAAGTGGCCAGCTACCTGCACAAAGGTCTGAAGGTCACGTTCGAGGACGAAGGCGCGAAAGAGAAGATCGTCTTCGAGCACCGCGAGGGACTCGTCGATTACCTCCGCCGCATCGTCGCCGAACGCGGCGCGAAGCCGGTGCACGAAGTCCCGTTCACGCTCACGAAGGACGAGGGACTGCGTCTCGATCTCGTGCTGCAGTGGACCGAAGCGACCGACGAGCACGTGCGTTCGTACGTGAACGGCATCCCGACGGGATCGGGCGGCACGCACGAGACCGGTCTGCGCGCTGGTATCGCCAAAGCGGTGCGCAATTACATCGACACGCACAATCTCTCGCCGAAAGGCGTCACGCTGACCGCGGAAGACATCCGCGAAGGTCTCACCGGCGTGCTCAGCGTCTTCGTCCAGGAGCCACAGTTCCAGGGACAGACCAAGGATCGCCTGAACAACCCCGAGCTCGTGTCGGCCATTGACGGGATCGTGCGGCCGGCGCTCGAGCACTGGCTGAATCACAACGCGAGCGTCGCCAACGCGATCGTCGCGCGCATCATTCTCGCTGCGCGCGCGCGCGAGGCGAGCCGCGCCGCGCAAGCGGAGGTGTCGCGCAAGAGCGCGACCTCGTCACGCTTGAATCTTCCAGGGAAGCTGAGCGACTGCACGAATCCGACGAGCGACGGCAGCGAGCTGTTCATCGTCGAAGGCGATTCGGCGGGCGGCTCGGCGAAGCAGGGCCGCGATCGTGCGCGACAGGCCATCCTTCCGCTGCGCGGCAAGGTGCTGAACACCGAGAGCGCGTCGCTGGCGAAGGTGCTCGAAAACAAGGAGCTGTCGGATCTCGTCACCGCGCTCGGCTGCGGTCTGGGCAAGAACTTCGAGCTCGACAAACTGCGCTACGGCAAGATCATCATCCTCGCGGACGCGGACTCGGACGGCAACCACATCGCGACGCTGCTGCTCACGTTCATCTACCGCCACCTGCCGCAGCTGATGGCGAACGGCAAAGTGTTCCTCGCGCAGCCGCCGCTCTACCGCATCGACATCGGCAAGGACACGTTCTGGGCGCTCGACGATGCGCAGAAGGACGCGATCGTCAAGCAGCACACGAAGAACGGGCACGGGCGCGCGACGCCCGAGATCACGCGCTTCAAAGGTCTGGGCGAGATGATGCCCAAAGTGCTCTGGGAGACGACGCTCAACCCGCGCACGCGGCGGCTGCTGCGTGTGGAGGTGACGGATCACATCGTCACGGATCGTGTGATCAACGAGCTGATGGGCAAGGACGCGTCAGCGCGATTCCGTTTCATCATGGAACGCGCCGACGAAGCGGAAGAACTCGACGTGTGACGGCCGGCTTCAGCCGGAAGATCGTTCACGCGCTGTACCTCGGCCTGTCGCTTCTCTTCGCGAGCCGGTTCTTTCCACTGACGCATCCGACGAGCCACGCCTTCGCGGACGGCGATCCTGCGCTGGCCGCGTGGATCATCCAGTGGGAATCGCACGCCCTGGTCACCGATCCGCTGAGGCTGTACGCGGGAAACACGTTTTATCCGTACGACCGGTCGATCGTCCTGTCCGATCCGTTTCTCACGCTCGCAGTGCTGAACGTGCCCGTTCGCGCGTTCACGGCGAACCCGTGGGTCGGCTACAACCTGCTGCTCGTGCTGTCGTTCTACCTGTCGGCCGTGTGGGCGAGGGCGCTCGCGCGGGCGATTACGAAGTCGGACGCCGCAGGCCTCTGGGGCGGAATCTTCTTCGGGTTTCTGTTCTATCGCGTCCATCAATTCGGGCATCTTCAGATCATGTCGTGTCAGTGGATCCCCGCGGCGATCCTGTGCCTGATGAAGGTGTGGCAGCAGCCGCGCGTGCGCGCGGCGCTGCTGCTCGCGGTGGTCTTCGCGGCGCAGGCGCTGGTCAGCTGGTACCTCGCGGTCATTCTGTCCGTGATCCTGGCGATTGTTCTGCTGACCCGTCCGGCCGGCGAGATTTTCGAATCGCGCTTCGTCGGTTACTACGCGTTGAGCGCAATCGTCGCGCTGGCGATCGTGCTGCCGTTCGCGCTTCCCTATCGCGCGGCCTTCAACGACACGTCGCTCGCGATGCGAAGCCGCGCCGTCGACGTCGTGGGCGATGCGGTTCGAATCCGCGACTACGTCACGCCGCCTGACGCAACGCTCGCCGGACGATTCGTGCCGGACAATCCGTACGCGGTCTGGCGCGAGAACACGCTCTATATCGGAATGGTGCCGCTGGCGCTCGCCGCACTCGCGATCGGCGCGGCGGTGAGAAGGCGCGAGTCGATCGATCCGCGATGGATTGCGGCCGGCATCTTGATGGTCGTCGCCGGGTACGTGCTCGCGCTCGGATTTGTGTCGCCGGAATGGGGAATCAGACTGCCGTTGTGGTACGCGGCGCGCGCGGTGCCGGCGCTCGGCGCACTGCGTGCGACGCAGCGCTTCTCGATCGTCGTGTATGTCGGCGTGCTGCTGCTGTCGTCGATCGGCGTCGCGCAGCTGATGAAAGGACGATCCCGCCGTTGGCAAACTGGAGTGACGGCCGCGCTCGTTGCTGCGTTTCTTGTGGAAGTCTTTCCGGTGACGCTGCCGTTCGGGACGGGTTACCGCTACGCGCCCAGCGCGCCCGATAGATTTATCGCCGCCTATCAACAGACGCGCGCAACGCCGCTCGTCGTCCTGCACCTGCCGATCAACTATTTCGTCGAATCCTACGCGACCGACGAAGCCACGTACATGGTGGACTCGACGTGGCACTGGGCGCGCATTCTGAACGGCTTCAGCGGCGCGGAGCCCAACGGCTTCATGGATCGCATGCGCGTGCTGAATACGCTCCCGTCGGATGCTGCGTTGCAGATGGTGCGCGACGTCGGCGTCGAGGTGATCGCCGTGCACGCCAGGGAGCCGAACCGCGCCGCGCTGCGCGAGTTCTTCGCGCAGCAATCATGGTCGAGAATCGTGCCGCTGCCGAACGAGGAATTCGTTGTGCTGTTGAAATGACCGTAGGGTACGCGGCCCTCAAAGGGCCGCGCTACATGGATCCGGACAACTGCGCCAGCCTCGCGCGTTTTCCAGATTGATGTAGCGCGGGGCTTTCAGCCCCGCGAGACGCATCTTCGAAACTGCACTAGCGCGCGGACACCACCGCGCGCAGTCC
>Ga0075435_100002789_pt1 | contig 11671 bp, 6 predicted proteins | sample RhiMethybrSRZTD4_FD_75302 | JGI IMG/M metagenome (GOLD analysis project Ga0075435, IMG submission 75302) | Populus rhizosphere microbial communities from Tennessee, USA - Rhizosphere MetaG P. TD hybrid SRZTD4 | ecosystem: Host-associated > Plants > Roots > Rhizosphere > Soil | place: USA... | reverse complement strand
TCGTCGACATCAACGGCATCTACCCGTCGGGCCCGAATCAGCCGTTCGGCGGATTCGGCCTCGTCGATCCGAACCGCGGTCAGATTCTCCAGGAGAACAACCGCACGTGGGCGCACGTCAACATGACCAACATCGAGGCGACGCTCGCCAAGAACCTGTCGCACAATCTCCAGGGCACGTTGAGCGTGACGCGTCAATGGCACGAGATCAGCGGCACGTGGGGTCCGACCGATCCGGCGCGTTTCATTCAGCCTGATGCGTTCGACAACAATCATGACCTGTCGCAGTACCTGTTCGGCAACGGCGATACGAACAGCTTGAGCGGCGGCGGGCGCGAATCGGGCGTGGCGTACCGGCCGTACTCGGTGCGAATGGCCGGACGGTATCTCGCGCCGTACAAATTCCAGGTCGGCGTCAGCTATGTGATTCAGGCCGGCGGGTGGGTCGGACCGATCGTCAATCAGATCGCCAGGGCCGATCCGATCTTCGGGCCGTCGTTGATCACGCTCGCCAACGGCACCACGCAGTCTAATCCACTTGCCACGACGATCCGCTTCTGCGGCTCCGCCACGCTACCCTGCGTGGCAAACCCCGTGCGCAGCGATGGTCAGACGCGAAACGAAGATGAGCGCTACATTCAGCTGCACATCAGCCGTGAGTTCGCGCTCATCGGCCAGCAGCGGCTCGACGTGGGCATCAGCGTGTTCAACCTGCTGAACAACGGCGCCATGACGCAGTGGAATATCGGCGCCAATCAGATTTATTCGCCGAACTATCTGTCGCGCTTCAATCGCACCAGCTCGCGTCAGGCGCAATTCAGTTTCAAGTATCGGTTCTGAGGGAGACGCGCAGCAGCAGCAGAACCAGCGCACGAAACCACGACACACGAAACCACGAACATGAAAAGCCATGTGGGTTCGTGTGTCGCGAAGAAGGTGTCCTATGAAGAAACTGGCGTTTGTCGTAGCCGCGATATCCTTGATTGGCGTTGGACTCTTCGCGCAGGCGCCCACGCGACCGAACCCCGATGCATACCGCAGCTTGCGCTGGCGCTACATTGGTCCGGAAGGGAATCGGTTTGCCGCAGTCGCCGGCGTGCCGGGCGATCCGCTCGTGTACTACGCCGGCAGCGCCTCGGGCGGCATCGCCAAGACCACCGACGGCGGCGTGCACTGGCAGGACAACATCTTCGACGAGCAGACGGTCCAGTCGATCGGATCGCTGGCCGTCGCGCCCTCCGACCCCAACATCGTCTGGGCGGGAACCGGCGAGGCCTGGATTCGCAGTCACATCTCCGTTGGCGAAGGCATTTTCAAGTCGACCGATGCCGGCAAGACGTGGACGCGCATGGGCCTCGAGAAGACCGGACGCATCGGCCGCGTCGTGATCGATCCCGCCAATCCCGACGTCGTGGTGGCGTGCGCGCTCGGCCACGCCTACGGACCGCAGCCCGAGCGCGGCATTTTTCGGACGACCGACGGCGGAAAGAACTGGACCCGCACGCTGTTCGTGGACGAGAACACGGGCTGCTCCGAGATCGCGATGGAGCCGAGCAATCCGCGGATCATGTTCGCCGGGATGTGGCAGATCGAAATCCATACCTGGGGCCGCGAGAGCGGCGGTCCCGGCAGCGGCCTCTTCATGACACGCGACGGCGGCGCGACCTGGACGAAGCTCACCGGCCGCGGCTTGCCGGCCAAACCGGTCGGCAAGGTCATGCCTGCGATCGCGCACTCGAATCCGAAACGCGTCTACGCCGCGATCGAGACCGGTGACGGGCTGCCGTGGAACGGGCAGTCCACCGATCGCGGACAGCTGTGGCGATCCGACGACGGCGGCGACAGCTGGAGGATGGTGAACGCGGATCGCAACGTGCTTGGCCGCACCGCGTACTACGGTCGCATGGCCGTCTCGACCGACAACGAGAACGAGACCTACTACCTCAATGCCAGCTTCGGCAAGTCGATCGACGCCGGCGCGACGCTCGTCGCGACGCAGGGTCTCGAGGCGCCGGGCGGCGATCACCATGACATGTGGATCGATCCGACCAACGGCAACCGCATGATCGTCGCCCACGATCAGGGCGTCTCGGTGTCGCAGAACCGCGGCCGGACGTGGCTGAAGCAGCGCCTTTCCAACGCGCAGCTGTATCACATCACCGTCGACAACCAGATTCCGTACTACGTGTACACCAACAAACAGGATGGGCCGTCGTATCGTGGACCGAGCAATAGCCGCCTCGACGAGGGTGGCGGCCGTGGCGGCGGCGGCGGCGGCGGACGCGGCGGCATTCCGCGAGGTATGTGGCATTCGATCGACGGCGGTGAGAGTGGCTTCGCCACGCCCGATCCGGTCGATCCCAACATCATCTGGTCCACCGCCTCCGGCTCCGGCAGCGTCGGCGGCATCGTCGTGCGCTACGAGGAGAGCCGGCGGCAGAGCCGCAACGTCGAAGTGTGGCCCGACAACTCGAACGGCATTCCGGCGGACTTGAAGTACCGGTTCGTGTGGGACGCGCCGTTCCACATCTCGCCGCACGATCACAACAAGGTGTACATCGGCAGCCAGCACCTGCATCAGTCGACCGACGGCGGTCAGAGCTGGCAGGAGATCAGTCCGGACGTCACGCTGAACGACAAGTCGCGGCAGCAGAGCTCAGGCGGGTTGACGCCGGACAACATTGGCGTCGAGTACGGCGGCGTGATTCACGCGATTTCGGAATCGCCGAAGCAGGCGGGGGTGATCTGGGTCGGCACCAACGATGGCCTCGTCCAGGTGACGCGCGACGGCGGAAAGACCTGGACGAACGTGACGAAGAACATCCCGAACCTGCCGGCGTGGGGAACGGTCGGCAACATCGAGGCGTCGCGGCACGATGCCGGAACCGCGTACATCACCGTCGACTTCCATCAGGTGAACAACCGCGATCCGTTCGTCTATCGGACCAACGACTTTGGCGCCACGTGGAAGCTGATCACCAACGGCATCCCGCACTCGATGCTCAGCTACGCGCACTGCATCCGCGAGGACACGGTGAAGCGCGGTCTGCTCTTCCTTGGGACGGAGAACGCGGTCTACGTGTCGTTCGACGACGGCGAGAACTGGCAGCCACTGCAGAACAACCTGCCGCATGCGCCGGTGTATTGGCTCGTCGTGCAGGAGCATTTCAACGATCTGGTGATCGCGACCTACGGACGCGGCGCGTGGATCCTCGACGACATCACGCCGCTGCGCGACATGACGCCGCAGGTACTGAGCGCCGATGCCAATCTCTTCCCGATACGACAGACCTATCGATTCCGCGCCATCACGGCGCCGGCGACGCCGTACGACGATCAGACGGTCGGTCAGAACCTGCCGTACGGCGCCGGCATCAACTATTTCCTGAAGTCTGCGCCGAGCGGCAACGTGGCGATCACGATTCAGGACTCGAAGGGCCAGACCATCCGCACCCTGCAGGGCACGGGCAACGCCGGTCTCAACCGTGTCTACTGGGACCTGCGCGACGCGCCGTCGAAGCGCGTCACCTACCGGACGACGCCGTTGCTGGCGCCGGAGATTCGCGTCGGCCCGGACGGCATCCGCGAAAGCGAGGGTGGATTCGGCGGCGGCGGAGGCGCCCTCGCCATCATGCAGCCGCCGGGAACCTACACGGTGAAGCTCTCGGTCGGCGGTCGCGACTACACGCAGCAGCTCCGCGTCCTGAAGGATCCGCATTCAGGCGGGACCGAAGCCGACATCGCCGCGCAGCAGCAGATGTTGACGACGCTGCGGCGCGATCTCGACGAGGCGGTCGACGCGGTCAACAACGCCGAGGTCGTGCGCGCACAGATCGTCAACCTGAAAAACCTGATGCAGGACAACACCGAATTGAGAAAGGCGGCCGACGAACTGGATCAGAAGCTCGTCGCGGTCGAGGGCACGCTCGTCGAGCTTCGTGCCACCGGCCGCGGCCAGGACGGCGTGCGCTTTGGCTCGAAGCTCGTTCAGAAGTTCGGCTATCTGGCGAATGGTCTCGCCGACGCCGACTTCAAGCCGACCAACCAGCAAGTCGCCGTTCACAAGGATCTCATGGACCGATTCAAGCGGTCGCAGACGCAACTGGGTGAGGTGTTCAACCGCGACCTGGCGGCGTTCAACGACATGCTTCGCCGCGCGAATCTGCCTGGGGTCGTGACGCAGGTGCCGCGCCGACCGAGTAGTCAGTAGCCGCATCCATGGAGCGCCCATGGACGGGAAACCACGAAAACGAGGAAACCACGAAAACGGAGGCGTTTCGTGGTTTCGTGGTTTCGAGTTTCGTGGTTTCGTGGTTTCGAGTTTCGTGGTTTCGTATTTCGTGGTTCGTGGTTTCCTGCGTCGTGGTTTCGTCCCCCGCGTGTAGCCGACCGAGCTCGCCTCCAGACATTCTGCTCATCACCCTCGACACGACCCGCGCGGATCACATCGGCGCCTACGGCGATCGCGGTGCGCGGACGCCTCGCCTCGATCGGCTGGCGAGCGAAGGCGTCCTGTTCGAGCGCGCGATCGCCGCGGCGCCAATCACGTTGCCGGCGCATGCGAGCCTCTTCACCGGCCGCTATCCCTTCGCGCATGGCGTCAGGAACAACGGCAACTTCTCGCTGAAGGATGGCGCGACGCTCACGACGTGGCTGCACGGTCGCGGGTACCGCACGGCCGCGTTCGTCAGCGCGTTCGTCCTCGATCGGCGCTTCGGTCTCGACGCCGGGTTCGACCACTACGACGATCGGATGGATGGCGGCGGCGAGACACTGCCGAAATCGAGCAGCGAACCCGAACGGCGCGGTGATCGGACGGCGCGTGCGGCCGTGGACTGGCTGAATGCCAACGGCCGCGACGAGCGTCCCTGGTTCGTGTGGATCCACTTGTACGATCCGCACGATCCCTACGATCCGCCGTCGCCGCTGCGCGAAGCATTCGCCAATCGTTTGTACGACGGCGAGATCGCCTTTGCCGACGAAGCGATCGGGTCGGTGGTCGACGGCGTCGCGCGACTTGGCCGGCGCCGGCCGGCGCTCGTCGCCGTCGTCGGCGACCACGGCGAGAGCCTCGGCGAGCACGACGAAGCAACGCACGCGATGTTCGTCTACGAGGCGCCGCTGCACGTGCCGATGATCATCGCCTGGCCGGGCCATCTGCCCGCGGGCAAACGGGTGGCGGCGATTGCGCGTAGCGTCGACCTGGCGCCAACCCTGTTCGATCTCGCGGTGCAGGGAAAGACGGAAGGATTGCATGGTCAAAGCCTCGCGCCGGCGATTGACGGGACCGGGGCGCCCCCGGCTTCGGCCTATAGTGAGACGTACTTCCCGCTCTTCTACATGAACTGGGCGCCGCTCCGATCGCTGCAGGACGATCGCTGGAAATTCATCGACGCGCCGCAGCCGGAGCTCTACGACCTGTCGGCCGATCCGCGCGAGCAAACGAACCTCGCCGTGCGCGAGCCGGCGCGCACCGCGGCGCTGAAGCGCGCGCTCGACGAGCTGACCGGGCATCAGGCCGGCGTGATGAGCGAGCGGCCGATGGATGCTGAAACGATTCAGAAGCTCGCCGCGCTCGGCTACATCGGCGCGTCGAGCGGAGGCACGGCGCCTTCGTCGGAAGGGACGCTCCCCGATCCGAAATCGATGATCGCCGTCTTCAATCGGCTGCAGCAGGCGAATGCGGCGCTGCAGCAGGGGCGCCTCGGCGACGCCGAGGTGATCGCGCGCGACCTGCGGACGCGCGAGCCGAAGAACGCATTCGCGGCGATCGTGCTCGCGAACGTCGAGATGGAGCAGGGCCGCTACCGTGATGCGATCGCCGGATACCAGGCGTACCTGGCGCTCGTGCCGGCGAGCGCGGAAGCGCATCATCGCATCGCCATCTGCTATTCGCGGCTGGGCGAGGTCGATCGCGCGCTTGGCGAAGACGCGGCGGCGCTGGCGATCGATCCGCGCGCGTCGGACGCGCGCATGCTGCGCGGCGGCCTGCTCGCGTCTCGCGGCCGGATCGACGAGGCGCTTCACGAACTGCGCGCCGCCGTCGAGATCGATCCCTCGAACGCGATGTTTCGCGTCGGCCTCGCGCGCGTGCTGATCACGGCGCGGCGATACGAGGAGGCCTCGTCCGAGCTCGTCCGCGCCCTCGATCTTCAACCCGGCAATCCAGCTGCGCACGCGGCGAGCGGGACGCTGCTGATGGCGCAGGGCCGGCCCGATCAGGCTGCCGCCGCGTTCGAGGCCGCGCTTCGCGCGAATGAGGACCAGGACGACGTTCGCCTCGACCTCGCTCGCGCATTGGAGCAGGCGGGACGCGGCGCCGCGGCGCAGGCCGAGTATCGGCGCCTCGCGGAGGGCCGCGAAACGCCGCCGGACATTCGGCGAGCGGCGCAGTCGCGGCTGCGATAGGCCAATCGGCTGTCGAGTGACCCGTCATCTTTTTCCACTGGCGGCGGGGTCCCACCTCCGCCGCGTTGCTGACGCTGACACCTCGCCGCGGATTCACAGGCCCCGGCGAGGTGTGGCCGCGGGCGCTCCCGTTATAATCCAGGAGTGCTTCGGCCGTACCGCGGGGTCAGTCCGCGCGTCCATCCCACAGCGTTCATCGACGACAGCGCGCAGGTGATCGGCGACGTTGAAATCGGCGAGGAGAGCGGTGTCTGGATGAACGCCGTCGTCCGCGGCGACGTGCATTCGATTCGCGTCGGGCGGCGTTCGAACATTCAGGATGGCACGGTAGTACACGCCCAGTCAGCAACGTCCGGTGCGCATCCGACCGTGATTGGCAACAGCGTCACCATCGGCCACGGCGCCCTCGTGCACGGCTGCACGATCGACGACCAGTGCCTGATCGGCATCGGCGCGATCGTGCTCAACGGCGCGCACGTCGGCATGCAGTCGATCATCGCGGCAGGCGCGCTCGTCACCGAGGGCATGAAAGTGCCGCCGAAATCGCTGGTGATGGGCAGTCCGGCGAAGGTCAAACGCCTGCTGACGCAGGCCGAGATTTCGCAGATCCTGGCTTATGCCGATCGATACGTCGGCTATCGATTGGAGTACATGTAAGGCGGCCTGCTCGGCCGCCGTGTGAATGACGACCAAACCGCCCAGCGGCACGCGCGACTTCCTTCCTGACGACATCCGCCGACGTGAACACGTGATTGGTGTCGTCCGCGACGTCTACGAGAAGTACGGATTCGAGCCGCTCGAGACGCCGGCGTTCGAGAACATCGAGACGCTGCTCGGCAAGTACGGCGAAGAAGGCAACAAACTGATCTTCAAGATCCTCAAGCGCGGCGAGCACGAGCACACCGGCGAAGCCGATCTCGCGCTGCGCTACGACCTCACCGTCCCGCTTGCGCGCGTCGTCGCGCAGTACCAGAACGAGCTGCCGCGGTTCTTCAAGCGCTATCAGATCCAGCCGGTCTGGCGCGCGGATCGCCCGGCGCGCGGCCGGTTCCGCGAGTTCTACCAATGCGACATCGACGCGTTGGGGACGACGTCGCTGCTCGTCGAGGTCGAGATCCTCTCGGCGGTCAGCGAAGTGCTTCAGCGCCTCGGCTTCCGTGATTTCATCGTCCGGCTGAACCATCGCGAGCTGCTCGGCGCGCTGCTGAAAGCGGCCGGCGTCCCGCCGCCGCTGCACGAAGGGGCGCTGGTCGCGATCGACAAGCTCGACAAGGTCGGACGCGAAGGCGTCGAGAAAGAGCTCACGGCCCGCGGCATTCCGGCGGAAGTGGCGGCGTCCTGCCTCGATCTGTTCGGGCTCGAGTTTCCTGAAGGGATGCGCGCGAAGCTGCGCGACGACGAGCGTGCGCTGTACGCGATCGGACAGCTCGACGAGATTCGCACGATGGCTGCGACGATGGCCCCCGGCAGCCGCATCCAAATCGATCCGAGCCTCGCGCGCGGTTTGTCCTACTACACCGGCACGATCATGGAAATCAACGTGCCCGACCTCGCCGGGTCGCTCGGCGGGGGAGGCCGCTACGACGGCCTGGTCGGCATGTTCCTCGGCCGCGACGTTCCGGCGTGCGGCTTCTCGCTGGGCCTCGAGCGAATCGTCGTCGTCATGACGGAACGCAGCATGTTTCCCGCCGACGTCGCCGCCGGCGGCGTCGACGCGCTGGTCACGATCTGGAATCACGAGACGCGCGCCGAATCGCTGGCGCTGGCGGCGGAGCTGCGGACGAGCGGCCTGCGCGTGGACGTCTATCCGGAAGCGGATAAACTTGGCAAGCAGTTCAAGTACGCGTCGGCGCGGCAGGTGCCGTTCGTCGCCATTCTGGGAGAGGACGAGCGCGCGCGCGGCGAGGTCGGATTGAAGGATCTGCGGAGCGGCGAGCAGACGTCGGTCCGCAGACACGAATTAGGCGCGACGATTCGCGCGAGGTTACAGCGATAGTGGCAGAGCCGCTCGGACATCTCACACGCACGCATACCTGCGGCGCGCTTCGCGCGACCGACGTCGGCGCCGACGTCGTCCTGCTCGGCTGGGTGCATCGCGTTCGCGATCTCGGCGGCGTCACCTTCATCGACATCCGCGATCGCGACGGGATCTCGCAGGTCGTCGTCCGCGAGAACGAAGCGCAGGCGGCGGTGGCCAAGAAGCTGCGATCGGAGTTCGTCATCGGCGTCACCGGAAACGTGCAGCGGCGCTCGCCCGACACGATCAACCCGAAGCTCGCGACCGGCGACGTCGAAGTGCTCGGGCGCGAGATCCGGATTCTCAACGAAGCAAAAACGCCCCCGTTCCAGATCGCCGAAGACTCGAACGTGTCGGAAGACGTGCGTCTCAAGTATCGCTATCTGGATCTGCGGCGGACGCGGCTGCAGCAGAACATCGGCCTGCGCCACCGCGTGACGATGGCGGTGCGGCGCTACTTCGATGCGAACGGCTTCTGGGAAATCGAGACGCCGATCCTGGCGAAGTCGACGCCGGAAGGCGCGCGCGATTTTCTCGTGCCGAGCCGATTGCATCCCGGCGAGTTCTACGCGCTGCCGCAGTCGCCGCAGATCTTCAAGCAGATCCTGATGATCTCGGGCATGGACCGCTACTTCCAGATCGTCCGCTGCTTCCGCGACGAGGATCAGCGCGCCGACCGTCAGCTCGAGTTCACGCAGATCGACGTCGAGATGGCGTTCGCGCGCCCCGACTCGGTGTACGCCCTGATCGAGGGGCTGATGCAGCAGGTCTTCTCAGAGGTCGGCCACGAGATGACGCGGCCGATCCGGCGGATGCCGTACAGCGAGGCCATTGCCAGGTACGGGTCGGACAAGCCAGACCTGCGCTTCGGACTGCCGATCGAGGATCTCTCCGAGGTCTTCCGCGACTCCGAATTCCGCGTGTTCAAGCAGATCATCGCCGACGGCGGCGTCGTTCGCGGTTTCGCGGTGCCCGGCGGCAACAAGTACTCGCGCAGTCAGATCGACCTGATCGTCGATCAGGCGAAGCAGATGGGATTCGGCGGGCTGATCTGGGTGCGTCCCGGCGAGCCGCCGCTCAGCTCCGTCAAGGCGCTCGGCGAGGGGCCGCTGCGCGCGGCGCTCGCGGCGGCGAGCGTGGGCCGCGACGACCTGCTGCTGATGGCGGCCGGTCCGCCGGACGACACCTCGAAGCTGCTCGGCCAATTGCGCCTCGCGATGGCGAAGCGCGAGAATCTGATGGACCCGCGGACGTACGAGTTCCTGTGGGTCACGGAGTTTCCGCTGCTCGAGTACCACGAAGAGGACGGCCGCTGGTACTCGATGCACCATCCGTTCACGTCGCCGCTCGACGAAGACATCGCGAAGATCGACAGCGATCCGGGCGGCGTCCGCGCGAAGGCGTACGACCTCGTGTTGAACGGCAGCGAGATCGGCGGCGGCAGCGTCCGTATCCACGACGCCGCGCTGCAGTCGCGGATGTTCCGGCGGCTCGGCATCAGCGACGAGGAGGCGAAGGAACGCTTCGGCTTCTTCCTCGAAGCGCTCGAGTACGGCACGCCGCCGCATGGCGGAATCGCGCTCGGCGTCGATCGGATTGTGGCGATTCTGGCCGGCGAGTCATCCATTCGCGAGGTGATCGCCTTCCCAAAGACGGCAAATGCTGTGGATCTCATGGCTGGGGCACCTTCGCCTGTCGATGCGAAACAGTTGCGCGAGCTCCATTTGAAGACTCAGAATTGAGCCTTGCCGGGGGGCAGGGGCCCCCGGAGTAATAATGAAAAGAATCAGTGTCCCCGAAGAGGGGATTGAAACGCTGTTCGGCTCCTACGACGAGAACCTCAAGCACCTCGAATCGCTCTTCAACGTCCGGATCCGCACCCAGGGCCACGACCTCCTGGTCGAGGGCGAGACCCCCGATCTCGATAAAGTCGATCGCGTCGTCGGACAACTGTCGTCGCTGATGCGCGACGGCTACAAGCTGTCGAACGCCGACGTGAAGACCGCGTCGGATCTCGTGGCGCAGCACGACGACGTCGATCTGCGCGATCACTTTCTGAAGGGCAGCCTGACGCCGGCGGGCAAGCGGCGCGTCGCGCCGAAGACGGTCAACCAGCGGCGCTACCTCGACGCGATCGACTCGCACGACATCGTGTTCGGGATCGGCCCCGCCGGCACCGGCAAGACGTATCTGGCGATGGCGCAGGCGGTCGCGTTCCTGGTCGCGAAGAAAGTCAGCCGCATCATCCTCGCGCGGCCGGCGGTCGAAGCCGGCGAGAAACTCGGATTCCTCCCCGGCGACCTGCAGGAAAAGGTGAATCCGTACCTGCGTCCGCTCTACGACGCCCTCTACGACATGCTCGACGTCGAGCGCGTCGCGCGCTACATCGAGCGCGGGACGATTGAGATCGCGCCGATCGCGTTCATGCGCGGCCGTACGCTCAACGATTCGTTCGTCATCCTCGACGAAGCGCAGAACACGACGTCGGAGCAGATGAAGATGTTCCTGACGCGTCTCGGCTTCGGCGCCAAGGCGGTCATCACCGGCGACATCACGCAGATCGACCTGCCGATGGGGCGGACGTCGGGTCTCGTCGAGGCGATGAAGGTGGTGAGCTCGATCGACGGCATCTCATTCGTCTACTTCGATGACCGCGACGTCGTCCGCCACAAGCTGGTGCAGCAGATCGTCAAGGCCTACGAAAAGTTCTCGAACGGGACGGGAACCGCTCGTCCTTCGACCCCTCCGGAGGGTCAGGGTCGTCCCGAGCCAGGTCGAGGGACGACGAGCTCCGGACGGGCGGATATCGCTCGTGGTGAGCCTGTCGAACCACGAGCTTGACGATGCGCGACGGTGAGCAACGTCTCCGCGTGCTCGTCATGGACGAGCGTGGCCGGAGCGTGCCGGCGAGCGGACTGGCGTCGTGGCTGCGCCGCGTCGCGCCGGCAACGGCGCGCGGCACGGTGAACGTCGCGCTGGTGAGCGACCGCCGCGTCCGCTCGTTGAACCGTACGTATCGCCGCAAGGATTACGCGACCGACGTGCTGTCGTTTCCGTCGGATTCCGAGTCCCGATTCCTCAGTCCCAGGTCGCTGCGATCGAATCCCGAATCCCCAATCCCGAGTCCCATCCTGGGTGACATCGTCATTGCGCGCGGCCTCGCCAGGCGCCAGGCGCGTGAGGCGGGGCACGACGAAGCGACCGAGCTGCGCGTGCTCGCGCTCCACGGACTGCTTCACCTCCTCGG
>Ga0075435_100002779_pt1 | contig 11694 bp, 9 predicted proteins | sample RhiMethybrSRZTD4_FD_75302 | JGI IMG/M metagenome (GOLD analysis project Ga0075435, IMG submission 75302) | Populus rhizosphere microbial communities from Tennessee, USA - Rhizosphere MetaG P. TD hybrid SRZTD4 | ecosystem: Host-associated > Plants > Roots > Rhizosphere > Soil | place: USA... | reverse complement strand
TCAAAAGGCGGTACATGATGACGCCGAGCGACCAGATGTCCGTGCGAGCGTCGACCTCGCGCGGCGTCGTGAGCTGCTCGGGCGACATGTACGGCGGCGAGCCGAGCATCGTGGTCGTGGGAGCGACGGCTTGGGCACCCAGTGCACCCGCCACTTTCGAGATCCCGAAGTCGAGCACCTTGACGATGCGGCTCCCGTCCGGACGACGAACCACAAACAGGTTTCCCGGCTTCAGGTCGCGGTGCACGATCCCGAGGCCATGCGCTTCTGCGATCGCCTCGCAGGCCTGGAGGACGAAGTCGATCGCGTCTTCGACGGAGAGCGGCCCGCTTTGGCGCGCGTGGTCCTCGAGGTCGGTGCCGTCGAGGTACTCCATCACCATGTACGGAGCGCCCGTGTCGAGCGTCCCCACGTCGGTGACCCGCGCGACGTGATCGTTCTGGATCCTGACCGCGGCGCGTGCTTCGCGCGTGAAGCGCCCGACGATGTCTCTGTTCTCGGCGACTTTGGGGAGAAGGAATTTGATGGCGACGAGGTGATCGAGCTCGATGTGCCGGGCAGCGACGACCACCCCCATGCCGCCGATTCCGATGATTCGCTCGACGCGATAGCGCCCGGCGAGCATGTCGCCGGGCGAAACGGGGCTAACCTGCGAACCTACCACCATGACCGACGACCCCGCGACGCTTCACGCGACAGAGCTCGACGACTGCGGCGCGTCCGTTCTGTCAGCGCCGCTTGGCGGCCTTTCGCTTCACTTTCGCTGCCGGCCTCTTCTTGGCCGCCTTGCGCGCGGGTGGCTTGGGAGCTTTTTTTGCGGGCTGCCAAATGCCGACCCAGTTTCCTTCGGGATCCAAGAAGCCGGCGATCGCGCCCATGCCACCGGGCAGCTCGATCGGCTCCATGGCGCGGCGTCCACCCGCCGCTTCCACCTTCTGCAGCTGCTCGCTGAGATTCTTGACGTTGACGTACACGGCGACGTTCGGATTTCCGTCGCGCGAGGCGCCGACGCCTCCGCCGATTCCCCCCGGTTTGTCCGGCGAGACCATCCCCACCATGCCGTCGACGGAGGGTTTGATGCGCCACGAGAAGACGTCCTTGTAGAACGTTTGGAGACGCCCCCCATCTTTGCCCGAGATCTGAAACCAAGTTACAGGGTGAGCCATACGAACCGTCCTTCTAGGTAGGGCTTCTCGTTAGCACGGGCGCGGGGTCTCGGGTGTAAAATCGAAGGTCGTTCTCAGTTGCTCCCGATCAGGGAAACACCTGCAATTCGTCAATCGCCCACCATATACCCCCGCCGAGTTGCAGGATCTTCGTCAGTGTGAGCCGGACGCACTTTGCGGGAACGGGTTGCGCGAACGTGATGGTCATCGGCATGTTGCACGCCGTGCCCATGCATCCGGGCTGTGGCTCCGTCCCCATCGCGACCACCGGGCCGAACGTGCCGGTAATGGCCCCCAGCGCCGAGGTCGTGCAATCGCTTGACACAGTGACGTCGACGGCGCCGGGGAAGTCGCGGGGGTCGATCATGCTGCCCTGGTTGTTGGGTGGAGGTGCGGCAAACATCACAATCCGGCCCACGCGGTTACAGGTCGTCATGTCGAACGTGAACGTGTCGCCGATCACCTGCGCCGTGGCGCCCCCCGCCATGATGTGCGTGTCGCCGATCGACGTACGGGTGGTGCCCTTGCCGTCGAACGCGTTTATGGGCAAGAGCGTCGTACAGTTGCCGTTTCCTGTCATGAACTTGCACATGGGCGTCCATTGACCGCCCCAACCGATGCGGGGGTACATCGCGTTCGGCGCGGGTGACGGTCCAGGCGTGCACGTACTGGCATCAACCAATAAGCCGCCGTCTTTCGCGACCCCGCCGTCGCCCACGTCTTTTGTTCCCCCTGAGCCGCCGCTTCCACCCGTACCCGGCGTGCCAGCCGACCCCCCTGCCCCGCCAGCCCCGTGGTCGCGCCGCCCCCCGCGCCCGTCGTGGCGACCGTCGTGGCCACCGTCGTCGCGGCCGACGTCGTGGGCGCACCGCCGGTACCGTCGGTGACCGTGCTGCTGGTCGTGGTCACCCCCGTGAAGGGGTTGCCCGGGTCCTCGGAGCTGCACGCGGCAACCCCCGCGAGAATCAGGCTGGTGATCACACCCGTGCGCGACCGGAGAACGGTAAGGTCAAACATTTTTACCTCCAGAAGGATTCGTAATGATAATGCCCCAACCCATGCCGGCGAGCCGACGGGCGTACGCTAGCTTTCCACCTAGGAGCGTTCAAACTCATTTTCGGCGTGAGATAAGCTCCAATTTAGTGTTGCTTTTCGAGCGGATTTCGGCTCACCGTCCCGTCCGATTTTCGATCGAATGCTGCGCGAGACGGTGCCGCGCCCGGGTACGACAGCAAGAATTGCACCCCCGCGGCAAAAGTCCTGCGGGCGCGGCCGCGCGCTACGGGATCTTGAGCGCCGCTGCCTCGCTGTTTTTCGGGTCGATGCGGAGCGCTTCCGTCTGCTCCGCTTTCGCTTTCACGCGGTTACCGAGAGCCATGTACTCCTTGGCCAGCTGTGCGTGGACCGTGGCCGCTTCGGGAGCGGGAGGGGCCAATAAGAGCGCGGAATCGAGCTCGAACACCGCTTTCGGATGGTCGCCGGTTTGTGAGAGCGCGGCCGCGTAGAGCGAATGGATCGCGTGATTCTCGACGTCGACGAAGATGGCCGACTCGCCGACCGCTTTCGCCTCGGCGAACTGTCCGCTCTTCACGAGCCCCTCGAGCAGAAGACGATACGCCTTGCGATCATGCTGATCGAGCCGCGCGATCTGGCGCAACCACCCGAGCGCCTCCGGCTCGCGCTTTTCGCGGTGATCCAGATCGTAGAGCGCGGCGAGCGGCTCGGACATCGTCGGGTCGAACTCGTGAGCCATCAGAAACTCGTAACGTGCGCCCGCCGTGCTCTTCGCTTCGACCGCGAAGTCGGCCAGCATCATTCTCACGGCGTAGCCGTCGGAGCCGGCCCGGATCATGTCGAGGAGCTCCTGGCGGGCTTCGGTCGCGTTCTTTTTCGCACGCAAGATCTTCGCCCGTAGAAAGTGCGCGTTCGGCTCGATGGGATTTTCGGCCAGGGCACCCTTGAGGGCTTCTTCGGCTTCGTCGAGCTGTCGGTGCTCGGCGAGCGCGAGCGCAAGCTCGACCTGCTTTCTCGGGTCCGTGGTGTCCTGCTTCGCGCGCTGCTGTGCGGTCTCGAGCGAAGGCGCGTGGTTGTCCGGTACGAATTGTGTGGCGTAGCGGCCGAGCCGCGACAAAAACCAGTCGCGAAGGCGCCGGTCGAGCTCCTGGGGGGTGATGCCGAGCGCCCGTTGAATGACGTCTTCGGTCCGTTTGCCCTCGCCCCACAGGCGCAGCATCTCGGTGATCTTTGCCATCCCGAAAGAGTTCGCCAAGTAGACTTGGATCTGGCTCGCCGCGTAGTAAGCGGTCATCACGTCGCGCGGATCGTCTGCGTGGGTGAAGGCCTGGTTGAATTTCTCGAGCGGCGGGATTCTTCCCCCCTCGAGCGCCGAGTAGAGCGACGGATCGTCCTCGCGCTGCCACTCGGGGCGACGCACGATGGTTTCGTACTCGCTGAGCCCCTCGGTGAACCAGCGCGGGACGCGGCTCTTCGAGAGCTGGATGGCGAAGACGTGCGCAAGCTCGTGCCAGAGTACGTTGCCCCAGTTGAACGGTTCGGCTCGCGGACTCATCGCCGCGAGCGTCTTGCCGAAGCACACCCCCTGGATGCCGACGTTCGGCAGGCCGCTCGTTCGGATGCTGAAGTGCTGCTTGGTGGCATAAAGCTCGATGAAGATGGGCTTCGTCGGCGTAAAGCCGTAACGCTTCACCATCGACGACCACGCTTCGACGAGCATCGCCGGGACGTAGCGGTTCAGGATCGGTTTTTCTTCCTTGGAGTAGCGGATGCGAAATGGTGTCCCCTCCACGGTCTCGTACGAAGTTGCGATGTCCTTCTCGTAAAGGTTCAGCGTGTTGAAGACCCGGACGTTGAAGTGGTCCTTTTCCCACGCGCGGCGAAGCGCGATAACGCCATTTTGCTCGTCTCCGGCTCGGATGAGGTTCATGCCGAGATCGGCCCACGCCTTGGCATCGGCGGGGTCGATCTTGACCGCCTCCTGCATCATCGCAACGATCTCGTCGTAGCGATGCTCCCAGTCCGCGAACTCGCCGACGATCTGATAAAAGCGGGTGTACTCGGCGTTCCTCGCGAACACCCCCCTTCGGAGCCTGTCGAAGCCCGCCTTGTCGTCCGACAAGAACCGCGCGGCGGCCTTCATCGATAGAAGCTCGAGGTTGTTCGGGTTGACGGCGAGCCCCTGGTCGAGAAGAGACTCGGCCCGGGGCAGATCCATCGTTCGGAGCGCGAGGCCGGCGCCCACGAAGAAAGCCCCGTCGATCTTCGGGTCGACGGCCAGAGCCTCCTTGATCTCCTGTTCTGCGGCGGTGAAATCGAGCGCCTGATCGAGCTTGACGTGCGCCATCGCGACGTGAGCGGCCGCGTTGTGGGGCGCGAGCTTCAAAGCTTCCTTGACGACTTCCTCGGCGTGACCGGGATCGTACTTGTCGAGAAAGAGGTCGGCGCGAAAGAGCAGCGTTTCGACCCGCGCCTTGCCGCCTGCTTTCTCGGCCTGGTTGTACGCGTCGTTCGCATCGCGCGCGCTGCGCAAAAGGTGCGCCGCGCGCCCGACGAGCGTGAGCCCCTCGGCGTCCGTCGGTTGAATGGCGTTCTGGTTGTAGTCGGAGATGATCGACATCAGAGGATCTTGGGCGTCCGTGCGCCGTCCAGCCTCGATGAAGAGGTCCCCCAAGAGAAGCCGCGCACGTCTGGCGCTCGGGTCACTTCTGACCGTTTCGAGCAGGGTCATCGCCTCGGGCATCTTTCCTTGCCGCGCGAGCGCCTCGGCGCCGACGCTGGCCGCTTCCGCCTTCGACGAGCGATCGGTCGACGCGCTCGCGGCCGTCCTCACCGCGTCGGCATATCTACCAGTCGCGAGCTGCACCCTCGCCACTCCGACGAGCGCGGCGCCACGCTTTGCGCCTTGTGCAGCCGAACGCAGATCCTTCTCGGCCTGGTCGTAGCTGCTTGCCTCGAGCTCGGTGAGCCCCTGTTCGAGCGTCGATGGCGAATCGGCTCCGGCCGAGCCAACCCATCCGTGAGCGACGGCGAACGCAACGAGGACTCGAAATCTTGCGACGGTGCGCATGGCGCGTCTAGCTTGAAGGGGCGCGGCGCGGGGGACAAGCTTCCGTCGACGCCAAAAACGCCCGGCTGGCCTGGCGCGGGAGCCTTGTGATAAGGCGGGGGGACGAAGAAGCGGACCGCGCTGGGAGCTTCTGAAGGACAAGGGACCATGCACGCGAGGCACGGCTGGACGGACAGGCTCTCGAAACCCCTCACGAGATCCAGCGGGCGCCGGCCGAGTTTGGGCCGTGCTTTGGCTTTTGGGTTGTTGGCGCTCGTCGCCTTCGTGTCGGGTTGCCCGAAGGGGGGCGGCGACGATCAGGGGGTGACGGTGGGCGCTTACTTCAGTCTGTCCGGCCAGGAATCGACGTTCGGCATCGACTCTCGCGAGGGGATCGATATGGCGACCGACGAGGTCAATGCCGCCGGCGGCGTCAAGGGTAAGAAGATTCGGGTCCTGTTCGAAGACGACAAGTCGAACGCCCAAGAGGCTTCGAACAAGGTCCACCAGCTCATCGACCGCGACAAGGTCATCGCAATCCTCGGCGAGGTGGCCTCCAGCCGCTCCAAGGCGGGGGGGCTCGTTGCCAACAACAAGCACATTCCGATGATCACCCCTTCGAGCACGAACGTCGAGGTGACCCAGGGTCGCGAGTACGTGTTCCGCGCTTGCTTCACCGACGATCAGCAGGGAAAGGCGGCGGCGAGCTTCGCCATCGAAAAGCTCGGTAAGAAGAAGGTGGCCATCCTGTACGTGGCCCAGGACTCGTACTCGTCGGGGCTGGCGTCGTCGTTCCGCGAGGTCGCGCAGAAGCTCGGCGCTCAAATCGTGGCCGACAAGGGCTACCAAAAGGGTGAAACGAACTTCACGACGTACTTGAACGAAATCAAGGCCGCCGCGCCCGAGATCATCTTCGTACCCAACTACTACAACGACATGGTTCCCATCGCCCGCCAGGCGAAAGCCGTCGGCATTCCGGGCACCATGTTTCTCGGCGGCGACGGCTGGGACTCGGAGGACCTTCTGAAGGGCGCGTCGACCGAGCTCGAAGGCGCCTACCTCACCAACCACTACGCGCCCGACGTCCCCTGGCCGAACTCGCAGAAGTTCGTGAAGAACTACCGCGACAGATTCCACCGCGACCCGTCGAGCCTCACCGCCCAGGCGTACGACGCCGCCCGCCTGCTCTACGACGCGATGTCGCGTGCGACCGGCCTCGCGCCCGATCCGATCAAGGACGCCATCGCGCAGACGAAGGGGTTTCAGGGGGCGACGGGGACGATCAACATCGACGCCAACCGCAACGCGCAAAAGCCCATCGTCATCGTGCAGATCAAGGGGGGGAAGTTCACCTACAGCTCGACCGTCGCGGGAAGCTGAGGAAAAAGGCTCATGCTGGGGGCGCTCTTGGGGGCACTTCTCACGGGGCTCGCCCAGGGGGCGATGATCGCGCTCGTCGCCCTTGGTTACACGATGGTGTACGGCGTGCTCAAGCTCATCAACTTCGCGCACAGCGAAGTCTTCATGATGGGCGCATACGCCGGGTTCTTCTTCATGAACATGCTGGGAGGCGCCGAGCATCCGGTCCTAGCCGCGGTGTTCGGGACGCTCGCCGCGATGACCGGCGCTTCCGCTCTCGGCATCCTGGTCGAGCGCGTCGCCTATCGGCCGCTGCGGCAGCGGCTCGCCGCCCAGGGCCAGGCTCGAGGCGGAGCGGCGCGCATCACGCCGCTCGTCACCGCCCTCGGCGTGTCGGTGTTGCTCCAAAACGTCGCGCAGCTTCTCTTCACGGCGCGTTACAAATCCTACCCGCAGCTCTTTACCCAGACGCGTCTCGTGATCTTCGTCGTGGCCATCGTCGTCATGACCGGGCTCCAGCTACTCGTCTACCGGACCTGGATCGGCAAGGCGATGCGCGCGCTTTCGGCCAACGTCGAGGCTGCCCGCTTGATGGGGATCCGCACGGGCAGAGTCATTGCGTTCACGTTCGCCGTCGGCTCGTCCCTGGCCGCCCTTGGCGCCGTTCTTTACTGCCTCGATCAGTCGCAGGTCTATCCGACGATGGGCGTCGTCATCGGCACGCGCGCTTTCGTCGCCGCCGTGCTGGGTGGCATCGGCAGCATCCCGGGCGCGCTCCTCGGAGGCGGGCTCATCGGACTCATCGGCGAGCTCGTGAAGCTGTCCGACTACTCCGGCGGACAAGACGTTCTCATCTTCATCGTTCTTATCCTCGTTCTTTTGCTCAAGCCGGCTGGCTTGCTCGGCAAGGCCGGAATCGAGAAGGTCTGACGCCGTGTTCGGGCTCGGTCTCGCGGCCCTGTTCGTCGTCTTGAACGGCTTTTTCGTGGCGGCGGAGTTCGCCCTGGTCAAGCTCAGGGCGACCCGCAGCCTGCGCCAGAAACCGACCGGCTGGCGCGATCAGCTCCTGCAGCAAGCCGTCGTCCACCTCGACCGCTACCTAGGCGTCACCCAGCTCGCCATCACGTTCGCGAGCCTCGGCCTCGGATGGATCGGCGAGCCGGCGATGGCCGAGCTCGGTAACGAGCTCGTGCAGAGATTCACCGGTCGCGAGCTCGGGCCGACCGCGCGAGGCATCGTGGTTGCCGTTGCCTTCGGAGTGCTCACGATGTTTCACGTCCTGTTCGGCGAGCTCATCCCGAAGCTCGTCGCCATCCAGCGCTCGACCCAGGCCGCCATCGTGAGCGTGCCGCTTCTTCGAGCTGCGTACTTCGTTCTTTATCCGGCACTCTGGTTGCTCGAGCTCTGCTCGCGGGCGGTTCTCAAAGTCATCGGCTTGCCCTTCGACGCGTTCGGCGAGGCCGCCCTGTCCGAAGACGAGATTCTCGGAATCCTCGCCGCCAACGTCTCGCGCGAGCCGAGAGGTGAGCAAAAGCGTGAGCTTTTGCGAAGGGTCATGCGCTTCTCGGCTCGAACGGCGAAATCGGTGATGGTTCCACGCGTCGACGTGGCTTCGCTCCCCATCGAAACGCGAGGTTCCGAGGCGATCGATTTCGTGCGCCAGCAGCAATACTCGCGCGTCCTCTTGCACAAGGGCGATTCGCTCGACGACGTGGTCGGCTACCTGTACGCAAAGGATCTGGCTTTCGATCCCAACGCCGCCGCCCTTTCCGATCTCCACGCGATGCGCCGTGACGTGCTCTTCGTCCCTGAAACGCAGGGTCTGGTGGACGTTTTGCAGAGAATGCAGCAGACGCACACCCCGTTCGCCGTCGTCGTGGACGAGTACGGAGGAACGAGCGGCATCGTCACGATGGAAGACGTGCTCGAAGAGATCGTCGGCGAGATCCGTGACGAGCTCGACGAAGAGGCCGCTCGGATCGAAAAGAAGGGTCCGGCGTGGGAAGTCGACGGTCGCGTCACCCTCGCCGAGCTCGACTCGATCGGTGTCGAGGCCGACGAGGGGGATCGCAGAGAATCGATCGGCGCGGCGATGATGGCGCGGCTGAAGAGACTGCCGAGGGTCGGCGACAAGGTCGCTTTCGGCGGCGCCACGGCCGAGGTGATGCACATTGCCAGGCGGCGCGTGACGCGTGTGCGCGTCCAGACCCAACCGGCGCAAACCCCGTCCGATTAGCCACTCAGGTCGAGCCGCTCACTCCACGGTAACGGTCTTCGCCAGGTTGCGCGGCTGGTCGACGTCGGTGCCTTTGAGGTCAGCGATGTAATAGGCGAGAAGCTGCAGCGGCACCACGGTGAGAAGCGGCGTCACGGATTCGTCGACTTCGGGAATGCGAATGACTTGCTGCGCGACGCGCTCGATCTCGTGATCTCCTTCGGTTGCAATCGCGATCACCTGGCCCTCGCGCGCGCGGACTTCTTCGACGTTCGAGAGCGTCTTGTCGTAGTGCGAATCGCGCAAGGCAATGACGACGACCGGCATCGCTTCGTCGATGAGGGCGATCGGTCCATGCTTCATCTCGCCGGCCGCGTACCCCTCGGCGTGAACGTAAGCGATCTCCTTCAGCTTGAGGGCGCCCTCGAGCGCGATGGGGTAGCCGAGGCCGCGGCCGAGGAAGAGCATGTCGCGCGACGCGTGGTAGCGCCGGGCGATGGCGAGCACGTGACGTGCCCGTCCGAGCACCTCGCGCATGTGGCTCGACGTCTCGATGAGCGCCTGGAGGACGGACCGCGCCCGATCGGCCGACAGCGTCCCTCGGCAGAGCCCGAGGTGAACGGCCAAAAGGAGAAGCGCGGCCAGCTGGGTGGTGAAGCATTTGGTCGATGCGACGCCGATCTCGGGGCCGGCGTGCGTGTAAAGGGCGCCGTCGGAGGCACGTGGAATCGCGCCATCGACCACGTTGCAGATCGCGAGCACTTTCGCCCCCCCAGCGCGCGCCGCCTTGACCGCGGCGAGCGTGTCGAGCGTCTCGCCGGATTGACTCACCGCGACCACGAGGTCGGTCGGGCCGAAGACGGGGTTGCGGTAGCGGACTTCGCTGCCGAGCTCGGTGACAGCCGGCACGCGCGCGAGCTGCTCGACCCAGTGCCGGCCCGCCATGGTGGCGTAGTGACTCGTTCCGCAGGCAACGAGGTAGACACGCTCGATCCGGCGCGCGTCGTCGGGTTCGAGGCCCATCTCGGCCGCGACCACGTTGCCTGATTTGAGATCCACGCGGCCGCGCAGCGTGTCCTCGAGCGCCCTCGGCTGCTCATGGATCTCCTTCAACATGAAATGCTTGTAGCCGCCTCGCTCGGCCATGACCGGGCTCCAATCGATGCGCCGCGCCCGCCGCTCGACCTTCTCGCCGTCGATGGTCTCGATGCGCGTTCCTCCGGAGGTGAGCTCGGCCATGTCGCCGTCTTCGAGCACGATCATGTTGCGCGTGTGCGCGAGCAGGGCGGGGATGTCGCTGCCGCAGAGCGTTTCTCCATCTCCGATGCCCAGTACGAGCGGCGAGGAGCTCTTCGCGACGACCAGGCGATCGGGGGCGGAGCGCGCGACGACCGCGATGGCGTAGGCCCCTTCGACTTGCTTCAGCGCGACGCGCACCGCGTCGAAGAGGCTCGACGCGCCGGCGACGAGCGCGCGATCGACCAGGTGCGCCACGATCTCCGTGTCGGTGTCCGACGAAAACCGCACGCCGTCCGCCTCGAGCGCCAGTCGCAGCGCGACGTGGTTTTCGATGATCCCGTTGTGAACGACGGCGACTTCACCCGCGGAGTGTGGGTGCGCATTGTGCTCGCTCGGCTTGCCATGCGTCGCCCACCTCGTGTGGCCGATACCTGTCGTCCCCGACAGCGGGTGCTTGGCGAGCGCCTCGTCGAGGTGCACCAGCTTGCCGGCCGCGCGCACGACTTCGACGGTCCTGCCGTCGTGGACGGCGAGGCCCGCCGAGTCGTATCCGCGGTATTCGAGCCTACGCAGCCCGTCCACCAGAATGGGCGTCGCGGCGCGAGATCCAACGTAGCCAACGATTCCACACATGTGACCCATTCTGGAGCCACGCAGTCAGAGTGACAACTTGGCTCTCCGGCCGAATCGACCGCGCTCTCACCATCGAACGCCGCGGATTGACCTCTTTCGCGCGGTCGTTCCTACTAGAAGTTGAATGCGGCGAGATCCGCGCGAGAAACCTGGGTTCGGGCCGGTCCAGGTCCCGGTGCCGCTGCTCGGCCTCCGAGGGGTTGCCGAGTCGGAACGCCTTTCGACCATCGTTCGAGCGGCGCAGGCGGGAGATCCGCCGGCCATCCACGTGCTGGTCTCAGGTCTGACCCCCCCGCTCCTCCAGACGGTGAGAGCTCTGATGGGGCCGCGCCACCCCGACATCGAGGACCTCGCGCAAGACGTTCTTTTGGCCGTGATCGACGAATTGCCGTCGTTTGGCGGCGGGTGCACGCTCTTGCACTTTGCGATTCGGATCGCCGTCCGTCGCACGACCGCCGTTCGACGTCGGTCGCGCACGACTCTCGGTTGGCTCGAGAAGGTGTGGCAGCGCGACCGCTCCCCGGTCGAAGAGCGCACCTGGCCGGACGGCGAGACGATCTCCGACCGCCGCCGCGGCCTGCTGCGCACGCTGCTCACCGAGCTGCCCGAGGCGCAGGCCGAGGCGATGGTCTTGCGGCTCGCTCTCGGCTGCTCGATTGACGAGATCGCGACGATCACGAGCGCGCCCATCCATATCGTCCGAAGCCGCCTTCGCCTCGCCAAGGACGCCCTCCGGAGCCGCGTCGAAGCCGAGCCGAGATGGGCAGGGCTCTGGGGAGGGGAGCCATGAGTCGCGTCGACCTGCATCCGGAGGAGCTCTTCGATCGCGCGCGTCGAGGCCAGGTTTCGGACCTGGAGTCGGAGCGACTCGAGGCTCATCTCGAGGGTTGTCGCGCATGCAGGTTCGAGCAAGCGCTCTCTCTCGATTGCGCCGAGGGCGCAGCCGCGTTGCCCGGCGACGAGCTCGTCATCGCCCGCGTCAGGCGGGCAACCCTTCGAGCGCTCGAGGCCCGGGCGTC
>Ga0075435_100002778_pt1 | contig 11695 bp, 9 predicted proteins | sample RhiMethybrSRZTD4_FD_75302 | JGI IMG/M metagenome (GOLD analysis project Ga0075435, IMG submission 75302) | Populus rhizosphere microbial communities from Tennessee, USA - Rhizosphere MetaG P. TD hybrid SRZTD4 | ecosystem: Host-associated > Plants > Roots > Rhizosphere > Soil | place: USA... | reverse complement strand
GGGCCCGAGATGCGCGAGGTCGTCGGTGACGGCGGCGCCCTGGTCGCCGCCCTGGGCGACGTAGCGCGTGTAGCCGAGCCGGTGCATCAGCTCGGCCCACGCCTGCGCGGTGCGACCTGTGTACCAGCCGAGCTCGCTCGGCTCGCCGGAGTAGCCGTACCCCGGCAGCGAGGGCAGGACGAGGTGGAACGCATCGTCGGCGCTGCCGCCGTGCGCGGCTGGGTCGGTCAGCGGTCCGATCGTCTCCAGGAGCTCGATTACGGAGCCGGGCCAGCCGTGGGTCATGAGCAGCGGCAGCGCGTCCTCGTGGGGCGAGCGGACGTGGATGAAGTGGATGTCGACGCCGTCGATCTCGGTCGTGAACTGCGGCAGCGCGTTGAGCTTCGCTTCGGCTTTGCGCCAGTCGTAGTCGGTAGCCCAGTAGCGGGCGAGCTCCTGGATCGTGGCGAGTTGGACGCCCTGTGAGCGGTCGCCGACGAGCTCCTTGCTCGGCAGACGCGCAGCGTTGATCCGACGGCGCAGGTCGTCGAGCTGCTCCTGCGGTACGTCGACGTGGAACGGGCGGATCTCGGTCGAGGCGGCGACGGCGCTCGTCATGACGCACCCCCGTCCCGCACCGACTTGAAGGCGGCGCGAACCTCGGCGGAGAAGATCTCCGGCTCCTCCCAGGCGGCGAAGTGACCGCCCCTGTCGGCCTGGTTGTAGTAGACGACGTTGGGGTATCCGGCCTCGACCCAGCTGCGCGGCGCGCGGAAGATCTCGTCGGGGAATGTCGTGAAGCCAGTGGGGAGGTCGACTGTGGGCGTCGGTTGTGCGGCCGCGCGAGCCTGGTCGCGACCGGTCTCCCAGTACGACCGCGCGGCGGACGCGCCGGTGCCGGTCAGCCAGTAGAGCGTGATGTTGTCGAGGATGTGGTCGCGGGTGAGGTTGCCCGTCGGCTTTCCGTCGACGAAGGCGCCGGCGATCTTGTAGTAGCTGTCGGTGTCGTGGTCGAGCATCCAGGCGGCCAGTCCGATCGGTGAGTCGAGCAGTGCGTAGCCGATCGTCTGCGGTCGCGTCGCCTGCTCGAGGAAGTAGCCGAAGCCGGTCGTCCTAAACGTCTTCGTTTGCTCGGCCGCCGCATGCTCCTCGTCGGTCTCGACCGGCCCCGGCGCGGCCGCGGTCGTCACGAGGAGATTCGTGTGAATGGCGAGGAGGCCCGCGGGCGCCAGGCGGCCCATCACGTCGGTGATGTACGCGCCGACGTCGCCGCCCTGGGCGACGTAGCGCGTGTAGCCGAGCCGGGGCATGAGCTGTGCCCACGCCTGCCCGGTGCGTGCGGGGCCCCAACCCAACTCGGCCGGCTCGCCCGAGAAGCCGTAGCCGGGGACAGACGGTAGGACGAGGTGGAACGCATCGTCGGCGTTGCCGCCGTGCGCGGCTGGGTCGGTTAGCGGTCCGATCGTCTCGAGCAGCTCGATCACCGAGCCGGGCCAGCCGTGGGTCATGAGCAGCGGCAGCGCGTCCTCGTGGGGCGAGCGGATGTGGATGAAGTGGATGTCGACGCCGTCGATCTCGGTGACGAACTGGGGCAGCGCGTTGAGCTTCGCTTCTGCTTTGCGCCAGTCGTAGTCGCTAACCCAGTAGCGGGCGAGCTCCTGGATCGTGGCGAGTTGGACGCCCTGTGAGCGATCGCCGACGAGCTCCTTGCTCGGCAGACGCGCGGCGTTGATCCGACCGCGCAGGTCGTCGAGCTGCTCCTGCGGGACGTCGACGTGGAACGGGCGGATCTCGGTCGAGGCGGCGACGGCGCTCGTCATGACGCACCTCCGTTCCGCACCGACTTGAAGGCGGCGCGAACCTCGGCGGAGAAGAGCTCCGGCTCCTCCCAGGCGGCGAAGTGACCGCCCCTGTCCACCTCGTTGAAGTACGCGACCTTGTTCGGGTACGACACCTCGACCCAGCTGCGCGGCGTCCGCCAGATCTCGCCGGGGAACGTCGTGAACGCGACCGGGACCTGAACCTCCTTTGGCAGCGCCTGGCCGGCGCCGGGGGCGTCCCCCCCGTAGGCCTCCCAGTAGGACCGGGCGGCCGACGCGCCGGTGCCCGTCAGCCAGTACAGCGTGACGTTGTCGGCAATGTGCTCGCGGGTGAGGTTGCCCGATGGCTTTCCGTCGACGAAGGCGGCCTCGATCTTGTAGTAGGCGTCGGTGTCATGGTCGATCATCCAGGCGGCGAGGGAGACGGGCGAGTCCAGCAGGGGGTAGCCGATCGTCTGCGGCCTCGTGGACTGCTCCACGAAGTAGCCGTTGCCGGTCGTCTGGAACGTCTTGATCGCAGCGAGCGCCGCCTGTTCCTGCTCGGTATCCGCCGGCAGTGCTGCAGGGTTGTTCAGGGCCGGCACCAGCAGGTTGGTGTGGATGCCGATCAGGCCTTGCGATCCGAGTCGACCCATCGCGTCCGTGACGCCGGCGCCGACGTCGCCGCCCTGCGCGACGTAGCGCGTGTAGCCGAGGCGGCGCATCAGCTCGGCCCACGCCCGGGCGACGCGGGCGAGGTCCCAGCCAACCTCGGTCGGCTGCGAAGAGAAGCCGTACCCGGGCAGGGACGGCAGCACGAGGTGGAACGCATCCTCGGCCGAGCCGCCGAGCGCGGTCGGGTCAGTCAACGGGCCGACGGTGTCGATCTGCTCGATCACGGAGCCGGGCCAGCCGTGGGTCATGAGCAGCGGCAGGGCGTCCTCGTGCGGCGAGCGGACGTGGACGAAGTGGATGTCGACGCCGTCGATCTCGGTGACGAACTGGGGCAGCGCGTTCAGCACGGCCTCGATCCGGCCGAAGTCGTATTCGTCGTGCCAGTAGCTCGCGAAGGCGCGGAGCGCCGCGAGCCTGACGCCCTGCGACCGGTCGGCGACGAGCTCCTCGGTCGGCCACCTGGTCGCGGCGATACGCCGGCGAAGGTCGTCGACGTCCTCCCGCGCGAACTCGACGTGGAAGGGGCGGATCTCGGTTGCGGTGTCAATCGCGCTCATCATGGGCGGCCTCCTGGTCGGTGAGATACCAGCGTCGCGCGATCGGCGCGCAATCGCACCCGTACAGCACCCTGGTCGTGTCCCCGGGGGGCGGGGCTCAGGCTGCGGACAGCGCGTCGCGCAGCTCTTTGCGCGAGCTGATGCCGAGCTTCGCGTAGAAACGCCGCAGGTGCCACTCGACCGTGTACGCACTGAGGAACAGCTGCGCGCCGATCTGCGGATTCGTCAGGCCCTGGGATGTGCGCCGCGCGATCTCCGACTCCTGCGCGGTGAGGTCGTCGCGCGTCTCGTCAGTGCGCTTGCGGGCCGTCTCACCGGTCGCCGCCAGTTCGCGGCACGCCCGCTCAGCGAACTCGGGCATGCCGATCTCGCTGAACAGCTCGTATGCGGTGCGCAGCAGCTCGCGCGCATCGAGTCGCCGGTTGCCTTTCAGAGCCCTCCAGTCCGCCCGTCCGGAAGACCCTTGCCAGGCTGGTCAGTCGTTGCGACCGGCGACAAGGTGGCCGGCGCCGACGTGACCCGATCCATGGCCGAGCGCGCCAGAGCCACCATCACCGAGGCTGACGGGTCACACATGATCATCGTCTCCCAGCCAGTGGCGGTCGTCGCCGACATGATCCTCACCGCCGCAACCGCGGTTCACGCGCACGACCGCCGCGGCGGCCGGTAGCCAGGAAGGCGGCTAACTCTGGCTTGAGGAGCGACAGACCGGAGAGAGTGACCGCAAGGCGCCGCGGAAGTTCATCTCATTAGCGTCTTTCGCAACATGTGGCGGGAGTTTCCAGGCCCGGCAGCGGGCGGCCTAGTCATGATGAAGACATCGATCCGGGCTTCGCGGCCCGTCTTACTGAGCGTCGGCAGTGCGGTTCTCGGCTGGCTTGGAGGGGGTGAAGAAGGCGATGAGTAGTTCTGTGACGCGCTCGGCCGCGTCTTGGTGCACCCAGTGCGATGCGCCGAGCAGGCGCTCGACGCGGTCCAGGTTGGGCACGTCGTCGTGATCGGGCTCGGCTAGTTCGGAGCCGAGGTAGCCATCGTCCTGCCCCCAGATGACCAAGGTGGGCGCCTTGATCGGGACGAGCGCCGCCTCAGCGCGCTTGGGCGGCGTCCGCAGCGAGGCCCGATAGTAGTTGATCATCCCCGTGGCCGCGCCAGGCTGGGACCACGCCTCGATGTAGCGATCCATCTCCTCCGGTGTGTACTCCGGGCGGGCGTCGTGCAGGAAGTGCCGGAAGAAATACATCAACTGCGCGTCGAGCTAGGGAGACACCCTGGTTGTGACCCGGGTCTGCCTCTCCTGCAGGCCTCACTCGGATTGCGGATGCATGACTTAATGTGCTGCTGCGGCGAATTCGGGGAGTTCGGTGTGGACGCCAGAGGCCGGTCGTTTGGTCTGCCACGGTCAAGGCGTCGGAGACCGCGTCCTGAGAGAACCGATATCCGGCCAATTGCTTGTCAAGATCGTGAAACCTCGCGACAAAATGCGCCCCGGAGTGGTGGGCGGCGGGTGTGCCGGCAATGCACCAGTGATAGGCGCAGCAGCGTGTGCCGGTTTCCAGCGTGTGCTCGGTGACCAACGTCGGTATGCGACGCCCACGACCGCGAGCAAGATCGGCACCAATGGCCCTTAGTGTTGTGAGCATTGGGAAGGAGGCAGGCGATGGATCTGGGGCTGGATGGACGCAGCGCGGTCGTCACCGGTGGAAGCCGAGGGATCGGCCTGGCTATCGTGCGCGGGCTGGCCGCGGCTGGCGTCCGGGTCACCGTGGGCGCCAGAAAATCCTCCGTCGAGCTCGACGAGCTAGCCGGAACCGGCCCAGTACAGGTTGTGCTGACAGATCTTGCGGATCCAGCGGGGCCAGCCAGCTTGATCGAGCATGCCGGAGAGCGGATCGATGTCTTGGTGAACAACGTCGGTGGCGCCCCGGCCCGGACCGGGGGGTTTCTGTCCATCACCGATGCGGACTGGCATGCGACGATCGAGCTCGACCTCATGACGGCCATCCGCACTACCCGCGCCGCCCTGCCGGCCATGCTCGGCGCAGGCACAGGAGTGATCGTCAGCATATGCTCCGTGAACGCTCGCCTGCCCGATCCGGCAGTGATGGACTACAGCGTCGCCAAGGCTGGACTGGCTAACTTTTGCAAGGCACTCTCCAAGGAAGTCGGCCCTAGGGGAATTCGTGTCAATACCGTCAGTCCCGGTCCCGTGGCTACCGACCTATGGCTCGGGGAAGGCGGAGTCGCCCAAACCGTGAGCGCGGCAATCGGCGCCGCGCCTCAGGAGGTGGCCAACCAGGCCGCCAGCCAGATGGTGACGGGTCGCTTCACCAATCCCGACGAAGTAGCCGGCCTAGTGCTCTTCCTCGCGAGCGACCACGCCTCGAACATCACCGGCGCTGACTTCATCATTGATGGCGGCCTAATCCAGACTTTGTAGCCCGGTCCGCTTGCAGGCATATGGACGGTGCTCGGGTGCAGTCCTTCAGCGGAGTGAGTCGCGAACCTGCCACACCGCGATCGGGATGGTCTCCTACTCTGCCGCGGGTGGGGTCAAGGATTGTCCCTGGTCGAATGTGCTGAGCGGTTGCACATTGCTGATGATTACGCGCCCACGACCTCGTATCGGGCGATGTTGATTTGCCTGACCAGGCCTAAGAGTCGCATCAGACTGAGCGACAGCAACTACTGCACTCGGCATTGATGTCGCACGGCGGGACCTTGGCCTCGGGAAATCGAAGGTTCCGGACCCGAAGTTGTTCGGCTCGGTGAGTGGCCCCCGCCTTCGCCGGGCGACGCAGCAACCATGATCAACAGCCGCTAGTGCCGATCAGGGTCGTCCAGCTGGCGAGGCTTGCTCCTCACCATCGACAGCGGTTGGCGAGAGTGCGGATCGCGGAGGTGCCCAGGCTGCGTCCGGGGCTATGCAACCTTTGTGACTCTTGGCTCGATGGCGCTTCCTGTACGCGGGAAGGCTGTCGGCCGCAGCGGCGCTCTAGCGGCGCGGCACCGCACGCCAAGATCGGCCTATGCAAGGCCTCCCTGGCCGTGGAGGGACCAGAAAAGACCAGTAGGTTTGACAGGCGCGGTGCCTGCAGCAGTCGGCGATTGTGTGGGTATGACGACCTATTTGGTGAATCACCTGCGTATCCCGAATGGGGTTCCGAGTCCGCAGGGACTCGAATACCTTGAGCGCGTCGAGGGCACATTCCTTCCGTACGAGGGCGAATGGCTCGTCCTTGATGCGCAGGTCGAGGTGCTCGAAGGGGCGCGGCCCGGCTCGGTGGTACTTATGGAGTTTCCCGACATGGCGACGGCCAAGAAGTGGTATTTCTCATCGGAGTACCAGGAAATCGTGCACCTACGCACGGACTCGACGATCAGCGATCTGATCCTGGTGGATCCTGTCGACGCGGTCGTGGATCATCAGACACCCGATCGTCACGTTCTTGGTGTGGTGTACGCGACGACCACGGCCCTCGTCTTTGTCCCCAAGACGCTGACCGAGCCTGGACTGCTGCCGGGCGGAGCGACGCCGCACGGGATATTGGAAAACGTCCTTGGGTCGGCTGTGCCCGCCTTCATCGTTACCGCCTTGGTGAGCGGAAAGGCTGGTGTGGGGGACCTGGCCCGGCGCAGCTTCGGGCGGCGAGTGCCCCTGCGCTGGTATGCAATCAGCCTGCTCGGTCCGCCGCTGATCTTGTTGATCGCCATCGCGATCCTTTATGGTCTGGCGCCGCTACGGGCTCTGGCTCAGAATTGGGTGCTGCTGTTTACCGCGTTCCTGCCGGCATTGGCGATCATGATCGTGCTGAACAATGTCGCCGAGGAGATCGGATGGACCGGATTCGTTTTCGCCCGGTTCCAAGATCGTCATGGTCCACTCCGCGCCGCGCTGGTGACCACGGTGTTTTTCTGGCTGTTCCATGTGCCGAGCTTCTACGTCGAAACACGATCATGGGCGACCACCGCGTTGGTGCTGGGCATCTTCTTGCTGCCGCATCTAGGCAGCCGAGTCATCACCGGCTGGCTCTACAACAGCGCCGGCTTCAGCGTGTTGATCGCCGGACTGTTCCCCTCCATGCACAACGCGATCGTGAACCCCACCGGGCTGGTGGCTGTGGTCGGTCTGCCGCAGTTTGAGGTGTTGGTGATCATGGCCGGCATTGTCGTGCTAGCGGCGGCGATCATCGCCATTGCCACGAGAGGCCGACTCGGACTCAAACGATCATCGGCAGCTGGCGCGGCGACGTGAATCGGCGTCACCGCTTCGATGATCACCGGCACAGCCGACTGCGCCGCTCAGTGCCACGGTCCGCGGGGCATCATGGCGGCGCTCAACGTCGGCGTATGCATCATCGAGCACGGCATCTCTCACGGCGGCGATGGACCGCGTGGTGAATGTCGCTCGTGGTGGTATTTGCCCCCGCCAATCACGAACAGCCTGCAACATTGCGCCGTCATGACAGATCGACAAGGGGAGGCTTGTATGAGCACCAGTTCCGATGGACTCACGGCGGGGCCAACCACTAATCGAGGGCGCATCCGGCTGGTGGTGTTCCGGGTGCTGGCGGCGTTGGCCGGCTCGTTCTTCCTGGTCGCAGTCGTGCTGGCGGTCCCGGCGCCCTGGGTGCTGCTCCAGCCGGAGGATCCCAATGCGGCGGAGAACCGTTGGTTCCTTACCGTTGCCGGCAGTGTGGACGCCATCGCGGTAGTCGTGTTCTTCGCCCTCGTGCAGCGACCGCGCCGCACGCTGCTGTTCGTGGAGATGTCAGCGGCAGCCGTGATCGCCGCCGTCATCATCTTGCCGTTTGGCCTGTTCTTCGCTGCCATCCTTGCCGTGGCCGTCGTGCCGCTTGTCGCCTACCCGTACTGGCGGGACGTCCGGGCATTCCCATCCTGGTGGCCGGGCGTGCCGCGGCTGCCAGTGATTCTCGCCGGGCTCGCCGGAGTCGCGCTGCTGGTGACGGCCGCCCTTGCCCTGCCCCGCCAGATCGGCGGAACAGATCCAGCGGCTCAGGCGAACTGGTGGTCCGATTACGCCGAGCACGCCACGATATTGGCTGTCGCCGGAGTGCTTGCCGCCAGCCGCGGACCCGGTTGGCGCATCCTCAGGTACACCTGCGCTGCGGTGTGGCTCTACCTGGGGTTTGTGGCCACGCTGGTCCTCTCGCACCACACCGGATCGTGGGGGTACATCGGTGGCAGCGCCGCCATCTTCGTCGGTCTTGGGTTCGCACTGGCTGCATGGCGAGGAGCGGAGGAACGAGAACCCCGATCCATGCGACCGCGAGTCACGAGCTGAGCAGGACGCGGATCGATCGCCAAGTAACACCCCTTGCTGCTCTACGCGTGGGGTGCCGAGTGGTTGAGTTGTGAACTGTAACCGTCAGAGCGGACGCCAAGTGCACCGCGTAGAAATTCACCCGATTGGGCCTGATCGCCCGGGTGACCCTCACATTTCGACCGCACCATGATCACGAGAGTGGAGCCTTAAATTCGCCGGCCGTTCCTATCCGGTGCCGGTGAACCGAACGACGGCGCGATCCAGCGGCAGCTCGTTTTGATGTGGTCCCGGCGTCGGGTCGGCTTTGAAGGGTAGCTTCCCGGTCGGCTCGAGCCCCAGATTGTCGTCCCACAGGCGTTCGGTTATCCGGCCCTGCAGATCGAACTGGTCGAAGGCGTAGGGCAAGCTGTTCGAGGGGAAGAAAGTTGGGGTCGACAGGAGCTGGAAGTGCAGGTGTGGCGTGGTGGAGTTACCGCTGGTTCCGATCAGCCCGAGCTCTTGACCTTTCTCCACCTTCTGCCCCACCCGGACCCTCACTGACCCGGGATCCATGTGGGCGTACAGCACATAGGTGCCAGGTCCGACCTCGACGATCACATGATTCCCTACCGTCTGGGTGATAGGTGGAATCGGCGGTGGCTTTGGCACTGCGGTGCTGTTGGGCAGTCCATCCTCAGCGCGTACGACTGTGCCCGCCGCGGCCGCAATGATCGGCTGCCGGTACGTCCGATAGCTATCGAGCTTCTTCGGATCACCGATCCAGGTCCGATACTGATCATCGAGTTTGTAGAGGTCGATCGCGAAGCGCTGCGGCACCATCAGTTCTCCGTTGATCGGCGCCAATCCACGGCGGTGATGAGTGTCGTCGCGACAGCATCCTTCGCTCATGTACCAGATGCCGCCCTTGACTGGCGCGCTCAGCACTGTGGGCGGCTGGGTACTGACCTCCACATTGGCGATAGCAATGTCGAAGGGTATCGGTTTCGCCTTCCCCGGCGGGAGCAGAGCACCTACCAGTCGATGATCTAAATGGGCCGGCACCTCTGCCCTGGTCGGCACGGAAACGTCCATCCAGGCAATCCATGCTTCGGAGGGGGCGAGCGTGCTGGTAGACGGATCGGCTGACGGATCTACCGTGCCCTCACTCGCCCGCGGGCCGGAGACGGGGGTAAAGTCCCGCTGCAACGCGCCGCCTGACTTGATCAAAATCGGTTTCTTCGTCGCTGCATCCCGCGCCTCGATGCGTTCGATCCGCACCCGGAGCGCGGAAGCGTTAGTGATCAACAGTTCGTAGGCCAGATGCACCTTGCCGTCGCTGGCTTCCATGGGTGCCGGTTGGGCCACCGTGGCTGCAACGACTGCGGTGAATGTGGTGCCCGGGTCAATTCCTGGGTTGTGGGGAAGATCTGACGGAGCTTTCGATGGGCCGGGACTGCTTGGCGTCGCAGCGGGACTCCCGGCAGCATTGGCACATCCAACCAGGACTCCGATTGCCAGGATGCCCAGCGCAAGACGCCGCGTCGGTTTGGATGTCCAAAACGTGGCCCGGTGTGCTGCCACCATATGACGACCTCTCCCGTCAGGTAGACGCATTGGTCCCAGCCGCCCCGACGGTTGTGGGGTCATAATGACGAAATATAAGAATGGACAGTGATCGGTGCCAAGGGGCCTGACTTGGTTTCGGACGCTCCGCTTTCGGGCAGCTCACCAACGTGTCTCTTAGCCAGGGAGCCTGGGTGACCACAACGACGTGGTGGCGCACGCCGTGGTGTTGCCAGGTGAAGAACCGGAGCTGACGGCAGCGGTACGCGTCGGGAAAGTCGGGCATCGACCGATAACCAACGAATTGCACGAGGGCACGATCACTACTCAAGTTGTGCTCCGGACCGCCGACGCGACGAACAAGTTCGCCATCACATGTGGGACTCGGAAGTACAAGAAAGGCTCGCGGCACGGTGACAAGGAAAGAACTCAGTCGCGCATTTCACCTTCAGGGTTGGCGCGTCACCACCCTCAGCGTGAGCGTGGGGAACTTGGGCCCGCAGCAGGGGAGAGGCTCCAGCTAGCTGGCGGTGAAGGCCTGTAACCAGCTGGAGTCTTCCCTTGAACTTATCTGCGGCCAGGTGCCCGGCGGCGCTCGCCAGGTTCAAGAACCACTGGTGACGCAAAGACTTACGGCATCTCCTCCGAGAGTCTGATAAATCGCGCCGCGACCTGGGCTTTTGGCCCGACCTGACCATGCGCGAGGACCCGACCCGCACTACCCCGCGGCTGCACTGTTGCTAGCTCGAGCGGTAAGAGAGCTTGCTGCATCCGATTGGCGAGCGCCCGATATGGATATTGAGCGGGCGGAGATCAGCCTTCCTAGGGCCAATTCCCGGCGCGCCAAGCTGCCGCCGGCCCGGATCACCTACGCGGAAAGGGAGTTTAGAGTCCGTCGGCGGGGCTTTCAGTGATTTCTGCCAATGAAGAACGAAGTGTCTGCCATGGAGACGACGGCTGAAGGAGCACCACCTACGCTGCAAGCGGTCTACCCGGAAACCGAGTGCGAGGTTGGGCTGCTGGGCTGGCACTTCGCCGCCATTCACGCGGCTTGGCCACACGTCCTCGCTCTGGCAGCCTTACGCACCGAGCCGGACGAAGAGCCCGAGGCTCGGGTTTCGAAGATTCTCCGGTTGCTCGAAGAGCCGAGTATCTACTTTGCGCGCGATCGAGATTGGCAGGAGTGGGTTCGGGCGCTCGACACGGTACACGGCGAGCCACCACCTGTCGACGAAACTATCGGTGACCTGGCCGACCGTGAGTTGACTGTTCTCAGAGCGCCTCAACTGACCTTCGAGCGCATCAAGCTCGACTCTCCTCTTGAAATCACTGTGGCTGCCGCTCCGAGCACGGGAGTGGTCATTTACGCCCTCCATCTCTTATGTGCTTTCTTAGGGGACCCGGAGAGCATCGGTGGGTGGCTACCATCCCTCGTGACGGGTTGGCACAAAGCTCGCCGCGACGCCGAAATGGTGCGCCGGGGGCCCCGAGTCGAAGTCATCCGAGGACAACTGACCGATCTGCTGATCAAACAGAACATGTCGACGCTCATGCGGCTCGCTCAGAACCCTGAGCTCCAAGATTCTGCACCCGGCTCAGATAGCCCTTGTAGGAGCTGAGGGTCACATGCCAGAGGACATCAAAGAAGCCTGGAAGCGTCGCGCTAATCCTCAGCCATCGTGAACGCACTTAGCTCGTAGGTCCCACCGCACTGGCTGCGGGTCGAACTCAGACGGCGGGCAGCGTTGCTGGTTCGCCGCGCTATGTTGCCACCAGTCTCACTCGGCGATGCTGCAATGGATCGGTTTCGCGCGGACTGCGGAACCCGGCACAGCAACTAGATACTGGTGCCCGTCGGC
>Ga0075435_100002776_pt1 | contig 11701 bp, 5 predicted proteins | sample RhiMethybrSRZTD4_FD_75302 | JGI IMG/M metagenome (GOLD analysis project Ga0075435, IMG submission 75302) | Populus rhizosphere microbial communities from Tennessee, USA - Rhizosphere MetaG P. TD hybrid SRZTD4 | ecosystem: Host-associated > Plants > Roots > Rhizosphere > Soil | place: USA... | reverse complement strand
GGATGGCTGGAGCGTGCTGGACCGTCTGAAGCACACGCGGGCGACGCGCCACATCCCGGTCCACATCCTGTCCATCAACGACGAACGCCAGCGCGGGCTCAAGATGGGCGCCATGGCTTATGAAAATAAGCCGGCCACTCCGGAGCAGCTGCGCGAAATCCTCGGGAAACTCGAGGGCTTTGTCAGCCGCGAAGTCAAGAGCCTGCTCGTTATCGAAGACGACGAAGTCGCGCAGCAAAGCATGATCGAGTTCATCGGGGACGGCGACGTTGAGACAATCGCCGTCGGTACGGCCCACGAAGCGATGGAACGCCTGCGCAGCAAGCAGTTCGATTGCGTGGTGCTCGATCTCGGGTTGCCCGACATGAACGGCTTTGAATTGATGGAGCGTATCAAGTCGGAGATCGGGGACATCCCGATCATTATCTATACTGGAAAGGATCTGACCCCAAAGGAAGAAACCGAACTGCGGCGCATGGCGGAGACGATTATCGTCAAAGACGTGCGGTCGCTGGATCGCCTGCTCGACGAAACCGCGCTCTTCCTGCATCGGATCGAAGAAAATCTGCCGGAACCGAAGCGGCAGATGCTCGAGCAGCTTCACAAGAAGGATCCTGTCCTCGCGGGCAAGAAAGTACTCATCATCGACGACGATATGCGCAATATCTTTGCTCTCACCAGCCTGCTGGAACGTTACGACATGCAGGTCCTGTACGCTGAAAACGGCAGGGATGGTATCGAGACGCTGAAGAATACGCCGGCTATCGACGTCGCGCTGGTGGACATCATGATGCCGGAAATGGACGGCTATGAAGCCATGCAGCACATCAGGGACATGCCGGAATTCAAATCGGTTCCGCTCATCGCCCTGACTGCCAAAGCCATGAAAGGCGACCGAGAGAAATGCATCGAAGCCGGCGCTTCCGACTACATCACCAAGCCGGCGGATAGCGAACAACTCCTGTCGCTGTTGAGAGTCTGGTTATTCAAGTAGGAGAAAAGCCGCGAATTACGCGAATGAATTCGCGTAATTCGCGGCAAAGAAACGTGTCAGCCATCACCCAACCGCAACGCGTCGAGGAAATCGAGTTCGAGCTTCTGCTGGAGGGCATCTATCGGCAGTGGGGCTTCGATTTCAGAAACTATGCTCCCTCGTCACTGCGGCGCCGGATGATGAATTTCATCCGGAACGAGCATATCAGCAGCATCTCGGCCCTTCAGGATCGCGTTCTTCACGATCAGGACTGGCTGAATCGGTTCCTGTATTCTCTTTCAGTAAACGTCAGTGCAGTATTTCGAGATCCTGGTTTTTATCGGACTTTTCGCAAGGAAGTGGTGCCGCTGTTGCGCACGTATCCATTCCTTCGGATCTGGCTTGCCGGGGTTTCCATGGGGGAGGAGGTTTACTCCCTGGCAATTCTTCTTCAGGAAGAAGGACTTTACGATCGTTGCCGCATTTACGCGACAGACATCAATGATGCGGTTCTCAAAAAAGCCAAGGAAGGAATCTACCCGCTGGACCTCATGCAGACTTATACGAGCAATTACATCAAAGCGGGAGGCGACCGTGAGTTTTCGAATTACTACACGGCCGCATATGATCGGGCCATTTTTAAATCCTCGCTCCGGGAAAATGTCGTTTTTGCCCAGCACAATCTGGTGGGCGACGCTTCCTTCAATGAGTTTCATGTGATCCTGTGCAGGAATGTAATGATTTATTTCAATAGCGAATTGCAGGCGAACGTTCATCATCTCCTGTACGAAAGTCTCGTGATGTTTGGCATCCTCGGTTTAGGAGCGAAGGAAACGCTCAAATTCAGTCCGCACGAAAAGGCGTACGAAGAAATCGATAAAACGGCAAAACTGTTTCGGAGAGTCGCATGATGCCCTTTCAAATGATTGCTGTTGGAACATCGCTTGGTGGTTTCGAGGCATTGAAAACCGTTCTTGGTGGCTTGCCGGCCGACTTTGCTGCCACTGTCGCTGTAGTTCAACACCGCAGCAGCGAAGATTCGGAAGGTATGCTGCGGCTGCTGGAACCATACGTCAGGTTGCCGATTATTGAAGTCGAAGACAAAGACCAAATCCTGGGCGGATACGTATACTTGTCTCCGCCAAACTATCATCTGGTTGCGGAGCAAGGCTATTTCGCACTCTCGGCGGATTCACCGGTCATGCACGCGCGGCCTTCCATCGACGTGCTTTTCGAATCGGTGGCAGAATCCTTCGGCCAGCAGGCCGTTGGCGTTCTGCTAACGGGCATGAGCTGCGATGGAACCGCCGGCCTCGCCAGGATCAAGGAACGGGGCGGATTGGCAGTTGTGCAGGATCCTGCATCCGCCGAGGGGCAGAGAATGCCTCAGTCCGCCATCGCTTCAGTTGCAGTCGATAAAGTTTTACCGCTCGCGGAAATCGCACCATTTCTGGTGGAACTGTGTGCGGGTCAAAGGAGTAAGGCATGGTGACCCCGGTTCCCGAGCATGAAAAGGTAAGTATTCTCCTGGTCGATGATCACCCGGAGAACCTGCTCGCGCTCGAAGCCCTGTTAAGTAACCTCGGCCAGAATCTCGTGCGTGCCGAATCCGGTATTGAAGCGCTAAGGCTGCTGCTTCACCACGAATTCGCACTCATCCTGCTCGACGTCGATATGCCCGCCATCAACGGATTCGAAACGGCAGAACTCATCCGGCAGCGTGACCGTTCCCGGCATACGCCGATTATTTTCCTCACTGCCATCAACAAAACCGAGCAGCACGTTTTCAAGGGATATCAGCTGGGCGCAGTCGATTACCTGACCAAACCGTTCGTTCCCGAAGTTTTGCGATCGAAGGTCGTAGCCTTCGTCGAGCTGCACAAAAAGACCGAAGAGGTGAAACGGCAGACAAAGCTGCTCCAGCAGATGAACGCCGAATTGGAGTCCGAGAAGAATTTCATGTCGACAGTTCTCGACACGGCCGACAGCATCATCGTCGTTCTCGATCCGGACGAAAACATTGTCCGCGCCAGCCGCGCGTTCGAAAGGATTCTCGGGTATTCGCTGCAGGAGATTAAGGGCCGTCCGTTATCTTCGTTCTTCATATCGTCAGGTCCCTGGGGGGATCTCGACCAGGCGGAAAACTACTGGAGCGCGAAGGATGGAGGTTCACGCCTGATCGCATGGTCGAAGACCTCGCTCGGCGAACGCAATGGTTCCGGCATCCACTCGGTCATCACAGGAAACGACATTACCGAACGAAAACGCGCCGAAGAGCAGCGCATGCAATTCATACGTGCCGAGGCCGCAAGGCTGGAAGCTGAAGTTGCAGAACGGCGCTCGACCTTCCTTGCGGAAGCCAGCACGATGCTTGCTTCAACGCTTGATTATGAGAAAACGCTCATCAACATTTCACGTCTCGCTATTCCGACCTTCGCGGATTGGTGTTTTGTCTATCTGGCGCTGGAAGGAAAAGAGATCAGCTCCGCGTTAATTGCTCACTCGGATCCGGAAAAAGAATTTCTGGCACAACAGGTCGAAATCCGCCCGGAAGAACTCTCGGGCACGCTTCCTGTGGTCCGCGTGTTTCAAACCGGGACGCCCGAGCTGTTTGCGGATTTGAGCGACGAGGAATTGAGAAACACGGTTAAGGATGAGGAGAAGTTTCAAGCGCTCGTACAGCTTGGGCTGCGTTCGGCTGTTGTTGTGCCGATTCCGGGCCGCCACTCGGTTCTAGGCGTCATCGGTTTCGTTTCGCAGAAGGCCGACAGATACACATCCGCGGAATTGATCTTCGCACAGGAACTCGCCCGCCGAATCAGTCTTGCTCTTGAAAATGCGCGGCTGTACCGCGAAGCGCAGGAAGCCAACCGCGCGAAGGATGAATTCCTGGCGACACTGTCGCACGAATTGCGAACACCATTGAATGCGATCCTGGGCTGGACGCAAATTCTCCGTGCGAAGCGCCTGGATGAGGTAACGACGAACCGCGCATTCGAGGCCATTGAACGCAATGCCAAGGCGCAGGCAGAACTGATCGAAGACATGCTGGACGTCTCGAGAATCATCACAGGCCGCCTTCGCCTGGATATGAAACCGGTCGGGCTTCCTGCCGCGGTCGAGGCAGCTCTGGATTCGGTCAAGCCGGCTGCGGATGCGAAGGATGTCCGGATGGAATGCCATCTGGAGCCGGATTGCGGCCTGATCATGGGAGACGCTCACCGGCTCCAACAGATCGTCTGGAATCTCCTTTCGAATGCAGTGAAGTTCACGCCTCCTGGAGGCCAGGTCAAGGTCACGCTCAGGCGCGTGGATTCCGAAATCAAGCTGACCGTCAGCGACACCGGCAAAGGCATCAGCCCGCATTTCCTCCCATACGTGTTCGAACGCTTCCGTCAGGCGGAAACTATGGTCAACAGGACGTCTACGGGTCTTGGACTGGGTCTCTCGATCGCGCGACACCTCGTCGAACTGCATGGCGGAGTCATTGAAGCAAGCAGCGAGGGAGAAGGCCGCGGCGCGACGTTCACGGTCACATTTCCCTTCCGAGAGATCTTACCGGTAGCTGCCAACGCCTAGTCTGACTGCAAATTCAATCTGCGAGGACCTATGTATAAACATGCGCGCCTGATTTTTGTGACGGTGAGTTTGATTGTGGCTGCCACAACTCACGCGGTGCAGTTGCCGCCGGCCGAGCGTGCGGCCGTTCCTCAAACATCAGCAATCGACCGAGTGTTGTCGCAGGCGGTCATGCGTGGAGAGATTCCAGGCGTGGTCGCGATGGCCGCGGACCGTCGCGGAATCATCTACAGGGGAGCGTTCGGCGTTTCCGAAACGGCAACGGCCCGTCCGTTGAAACTCGATTCGATCTTTCGGATTGCTTCGATGACGAAGCCGGTAACTTCGGTAGCCGTCATGCAGCTTGTCGAGGCCGGCCGTGTACGTCTTGACGACCCGGCCGAAAAATATTTGCCCGAGTTGGCTAATTTGAAGGTCTTTGAAAGTTTCGACAGCCGAACCGGCGCTTACACGGTTCGGCCGGCCAAGAAAGCCGTCACGGTGAGGCAGCTCCTCACGCACACCTCCGGGCTCGGCTACAACTTCACGAGCCCGGCGGTCAGAGACTTCAAACCACGCAACGGAGAGCAATACACTGCAGGCCCGCTTCTGTTCGATCCCGGAGAACAGTGGCTGTACGGGACAAGCACCGACTGGGTTGGACGTCTGGTCGAGTCTGTTTCAGGTCAATCTCTCGAACAATATTTTCGCGAGCGAATCTTTGGGCCTCTGGAAATGACCGACACGTTCTATAACCCACCCAGGGACAAGCAGCAACGTCTCGTTGTGGTGCATCGACGCCAATCCGATGGCTCTTTCGCAGCAGACGCCAATCAACCACCAATTTCCGTTACTACTTTCGGTGGAGGTGGCGGGCTCGCATCGACGGGGTCTGACTACATTCGCTTCCTGCAGATGGTTCTAAACGGCGGCTCATTAGGCGGCTCACGCATTCTGTCGTCCGAGAGCATCGCTCTTATGGCTGCGAATCAGATCGGTAGCGTTCGCGTGCGTGCTTTAAAGACGGCGATGCCGGAGCGAAGCAGCGATTTCACATTCATCAATGACGGCAGGGATATGTGGGGGCTCGGTTTCCTGATCACTGCGGTTCAACAGCAAGGCAAACGGTCCGCAGGTAGCCTGAGTTGGGGAGGTATCAACAACACGTACTTCTGGGTTGACCGCACCCGCGGAATTGCAGGGGTCGTTCTAATGCAGTTCCTGCCGTTCGCCGACACCAAGGCTCTGGCCGTATGTGACGCATTTGAACGCGCCGTGTATGACCTCGCAAATTCCCGGTCTTAGATTAATTCATGACGCTTTCTTTTGTTTATGGGGAGGCAGGGAGAAAAAAAATGTTGCGCCGTCGTCGGGTTTGGCTTCGGCCCAGCAGCGCCCTCCATGGCGATTGATGATGCGCTGAACGGTCGCCAGACCGATGCCGCTTCCCTCGAATTCATTGGCGGCGTGAAGACGCTGGAACGTTCCAAAAAGTTTCTGCGCGTGATCCATATTGAATCCCACTCCGTTGTCTCGAACGAAGTAAATGTCCTCGGAGGGACTGGTTTTGTGTCCCACTTCGATCGAAGGCGCACTTTCCTTGCGGGTGAACTTGATCGCATTCGAAAAGAGATTCTGGAACACCTCCGCGATTAGCCGCTTGTCCGCATAGGCGTTCGGAAGTCGACGGACCGTAAAATCAATTTTTCGACTCTGCCCGCTAACTGCCTTCTGCTCTTCGAAAGCGGTGCGTGCAATATCGGACATATTGATTTCCGAAAACACAAGCTTCTCGCGGCCAAGCCGTGACAATGCAAGCAGCCCATCGATCAACTGGCCCATTTTTTCGGTGTTCGATCGAACAATCTCCAGCAGCCGCCGCCCCTCATCGTCGAGTGAATTCGCGTATTCCTCGACCAAAATCCGCGTGAATCCATCGATGGCGCGCACCGGCGCGCGCATATCGTGAGATACCGAATAAGTGAATCCCTCGAGTTCCTCCGTTCGCTGCCGAAGTTCGGTGATGTCGCGGCCGGTAACAACCATGTGCCGGCCGGTTGCACCGCCATCTTCGCTCAGCGCTTTGCAGCACCATGAAACCAGGCGGCGGGTGTTCGTCTTCGTCAGCCAGTATTGCTCGCATTCCGTCTCAGCCTTCGGCGAGGTGAGGAATGCCTGCGCGGCTTCGCTGTCTTCCAGATAGTCACATAACAGTTTGCCGCGCACCTCATCATTCCTGTAACCGGTCATCGCTTCCCACTCTCGGTTAACGCGCAGGATACGTGCGTCGTGATCCAGAACGACGACGATGCTGTTGACCGTGTCGAGCACCGCCGTCACGAAGTCCCGCTCCGTTTTGAGCAATGACGACTGACGCTGCACCTCCCTGCGTTGCTTGTACATCTCGACGAAAGCCGACACCTTCGATTTGAGGACGTCGGGAGCAAAAGGCTTGAAGATGTAGTCCACGCCGCCCATCGAATATCCCTGGCTGACGTGGACGTCACTCTTGCTGATTGCGGTGAGAAAAATGATCGGCGTGTGACGCGACTTGTCGCGCTCCCGAATCAGAGCCGCCGTCTGGAATCCATCCATTTGCGGCATTTCGACGTCGAGAAGAATGACGGCGACCTCATTCCTCAACAAGTATTTGAGAGCTTCGGCACCGGACGTCGCCTGAATGAGATTCTGATCGAGGCTGCGAAGGATTCCTTCCAGCGCGAGCAGATTGTCGCGGCGATCGTCGACGAGAAGGATGTTTACCTTGTCGGCGGCAGCGCTCATCTATTCAGGTAGACCCTCAGCAGCGAAAGCAGCCGGTCAACGTCCGCAGGTTTTGAAATGTAATCTGAAGCGCCAGCCTCGACACATTTTTCACGATCGCCTTTCATCGCCTTCGCCGTGAGCGCGATGATAGGAATGGTCTTGAACCTCCGGATCTTTCGAATCTCCCGCATTGTCTCGTAGCCGTCCATTTCAGGCATCATGACATCGACGAGGACAGTATCTACATTTGGCGTCTTCTTCAAAAGCTCAATTCCATCGCGTCCATTCTCGGCGAATAACACTTCCATGCGATGCCGCTCGAGAAGACTCGTCATGCTGAAAATATTCCGAACGTCGTCGTCGATGATGAGAATCTTCTTGCCGGTCAGCGCAGGATCCATCTTCTGTTCATGCTCCAGCATGCGGCGCTTGGCCGGCGGCATGTTCTCCGGAGAACGATGCAGGAAGAGCGATGTCTCGGCCAGCAAACGTTCAGGAGAACGCGCATCCTTCAAAATGATCGTTTCGGCCAGCTTGCGAAGTCGTGTTTCGTCCTTCTGTGTCAGGTCTTTGCCCGTATAAACAATGACGGGAAGATCGTACAGGCCGAGTTCTTTCTTCAGCCGCTCCAGCACCTCGAATCCTGTCATATCCGGCAGGCCGAGATCGATCACCATGCAATCGAAGTGATGCGACCGCAGCTCGGCCAGTGCTTCCTCGCCGGTGCCGACTGCAACAATCTGAACATCGGTATTTCCGACGAGATCAATGATGGAATTCCGCGCTGCCTCGTCATCTTCGACGACAAGGAGATCCTTCACCTCGCGTTCGAGAAACTCTTTCATCACTTTCAGACTGCGTGCCAGATCTTCTTCGGAGCTGTTCTTTGCAATAAAGGTGAAGGCTCCGAAGCTCAACGCTCGCTGCCTTTCGCCTGGATCGGCAACAATCTGCACGGGAATATGCTGAGTGGTGAGATCCCGTTTTAAACCGTCGAGAACGCTCCAGTCCTCATCGTCGCCGTCCAACGCAATCGCGTCTGGGTTGAACTCGCGCGCAAGGGTCATAACGTTTTCGCGACGAAGTGTAACAACGCCTTTAAAGCCCTCAACACGCGCAATCGAGAGCATGCGTTCGGCTGAATTTCTGTCCCCCGCGAAAATGAGAAGTATGCGATCGCCATCTTCAATCGAACTCCGGTCATCGACGATCGATTCCTCTGTTTCCGGCGACGGCTGAGGCTCCACACCGCGGTCCAACCTCTCCGCTTCCGAAGCGCCTTCCCTTTTCCGAGGCAGATAGAGAGTAAACGTGCTCCCCTTGCCGGGCGAACTTGTCACACGGATTTCGCCATGCAGCAAGTTCGCAATTTCGCGGCTGATCGACAAACCCAAGCCGGTTCCACCGTACTTTCGCGTGATCGTTCCATCGGCCTGCTGAAATGCCTCAAAAATGATTCGGTGTTTATTGGCCGGAATGCCAATACCCGTATCGGTGACGGAGAATGCGACGACGTCCTCCGCCGCGTCCAGCTGTCGATAACCGCGCGTCCAGCCACCCGTCGCCGATTCGATCCGGAGCGTGACGCCGCCCTCATGAGTAAATTTGAAGGCGTTGGACAGGAGGTTCTTCAGGATTTGCTGAACCCTATGCAGGTCTGTGTAGAGCGCCTCCGGCGCGCTCTTCCGGACGTCTACGGCGAACTCCAATCCCGTGCTGTGAGCGATGGCCTGAAAATTCTTCTCAACAAATTCACGAATCTCGTCGATGGCGACGCGCCTCGTGTCGATCTCCATCGTTCCGGATTCGATCTTCGAGAGATCGAGAATTTCATTGATCAGTGCAAGCAAATCGTCGCCCGAAGAATGGATGGTGTGGGCATATTCAATTTGCTTCGGCGTTAGATTGCCTTCTTCATTCTCGCTGAGAAGCCGCGACAGAATGAGCATGCTGTTCAGGGGCGTGCGCAGCTCATGCGACATATTCGCCAGAAATTCGGATTTGTACTTCGACGTGAGAGCCAATTGCGCTGCCTTCTCTTCCAACGATGCCCTGGCCTTTTCAATTTCCGCATTCTTTCGCTCGACTTCCTTGTTCTGATCGAACAACAGCCGTGCTTTCTCCTCGAGCTCTTCATTGGTCTGCTGCAGCTCTTCCTGCTGAGCTTTCAATCGCTCCTCAGATTCCTGCAGCGTTCGCGCCTGATGCTGAAGCTGCATATTCGTTTCGGTGAGTTCAGCCTGACGAGACTGAAGCTCTGTGGCGAGGGATTGGGACTGCTTCAGCAACTCTTCCGTTCTCATCGTGGCCGTGATTGTGTTCAACATGATGCCCACAATCTCGGTAAGCTGATCGAAGAACGTAATGTGAATGTCGCTGAATCGATGGAACGATGCGAGCTCGATCACAGCTTTCACCTGCCCCTCAAACAGCACTGGCAGCACGATGACATTCACCGGCGGAGCAGTTCCAAGTGCGGAAGCGACCTGGATGTAATCGCCGGGAACTTCCGTCAGTATGATGCGTTCCTTTTCGTAAGCAGCCTGGCCCACGAGCGTTTCGCCTGAACGAATCCGGGGATTGTGATGTTTGCGACTGTTGAACGCGTAGCTGGCCAGCAGGCGAAGGTCAGGGTCGCTATCAGGGCTGTCGTTGATGTAGAAGACGCCATGGTGGATTGCAGCCAACGGCGCGAGCTCGGAAAGAATCAGCTTCGAAACAGCGAGTAGGTCCCTTTGTCCCTGGATCAGCCGAGTGAACCGCGCAAGATTGGTCTTCAGCCAGTCCTGCTCCGTGTTTCGCTTCGTCGTTTCGCGCAGATTGCGAATCATTTCGTTGATGCTGTCTTTCAACTCGGCGACTTCGCCGGCCGCATCGACAGCAATCGAACGCGACAGATCGCCTTTCGTTACAGCGGTGGCCACTTCGGCGATCGCGCGCACCTGCGAAGTGAGGGCGGCCGCCATTCGGTTCACGTTGTCGGTAAGGTCGCGCCATGTCCCGGCCGCGCTCGGCACGTTGGCCTGGCCTCCCAGCTTTCCTTCGATACCTACCTCGCGCGCTACAGTGGTTACCTGATCCGCGAACGTCGCGAGAGTGTCGATCATCTCGTTGATCGTTTCGGCAAGCTGCTCAATTTCGCCCTTCGCTTCGAGAACCAGTTTGCGTTTCAGGTTTCCATTCGCGACGGCGCTCACGACCTTTGAAATGCTCCTCACCTGGTTGGTGAGGTTGCTTGCCATGAAATTAACGCTGTCGGTGAGGTCTTTCCACGTTCCACCGACACCTTTCACCTCCGCCTGGCCTCCCAGCCTTCCTTCCGTTCCGACCTCACGCGCTACGCGCGTGACTTCCGAAGCGAACGAGTTCAGCTGGTCCACCATCGTATTGACGGTGTTCTTCAGTTCAAGAATCTCACCGCGAACCTCGACTGTAATTTTTTTCGACAGATCACCATTCGCCACCGCGGTTGTTACGGCGGCGATGTTTCGCACCTGCGCCGTCAGGTTGCCGGCCATGAAGTTCACGCTGTCCGTCAGGTCTTTCCACGTACCTGCAACGCCACGCACATCTGCCTGACCGCCCAACCTCCCTTCCGTACCGACCTCGCGCGCCACACGCGTCACTTCCGAAGCGAACGAGTTCAGTTGATCGACCATCGTGTTGATGGTGTTTTTGAGTTCGAGAATCTCTCCGCGTGCGTCCACCGTAATCTTTTTGGACAGATCACCATTCGCAACGGCGGTGGTCACGCCGGCGATGTTTCGCACCTGGTTGGTAAGGTTCGACGCCATGAAGTTCACGCTTTCCGTCAGGTCTCTCCATGTCCCGGCGACGCCGCCAACTTCCGCCTGGCCGCCCAGGCGGCCTTCGGTGCCCACTTCGCGCGCTACCCGCGTCACTTCCGAAGCGAATGCGTTCAACTGATCGACCATTGTGTTGATCGTGTTCTTCAGCTCGAGAATTTCACCCTTCACATCGACGGTGATCTTCTTGGATAGATCTCCATTTGCAATAGCTGTAGAGACCTCTGCGATATTTCGCACCTGCGCCGTCAGGTTGCCGGCCATGAAGTTCACGCTGTCCGTCAGATCTTTCCAGGTGCCGGCAACGCCTTTAACATCCGCCTGCCCACCGAGCCGTCCTTCCGTACCTACTTCGCGCGCGACGCGCGTCACCTCCGACGCGAACGAGGACAGCTGGTCCACCATGGTGTTAATCGTATTCTTCAGTTCTAGAATTTCCCCGCGAGCGTCGACCGTGATTTTTTTAGAGAGGTCGCCGGTAGCCACAGCCGTCGTCACGCCAGCGATGTTTCGAACCTGATTGGTCAGGTTCGACGCCATGAAGTTCACACTGTCTGTGAGATCCTTCCAGGTGCCGGCGACCCCTTTCACTTCCGCC
>Ga0075435_100002773_pt1 | contig 11705 bp, 5 predicted proteins | sample RhiMethybrSRZTD4_FD_75302 | JGI IMG/M metagenome (GOLD analysis project Ga0075435, IMG submission 75302) | Populus rhizosphere microbial communities from Tennessee, USA - Rhizosphere MetaG P. TD hybrid SRZTD4 | ecosystem: Host-associated > Plants > Roots > Rhizosphere > Soil | place: USA... | reverse complement strand
CGATGAGCGCGGCCGACCGAAGCAGACGCCGCAGCCGGAGGGACAGCCGACCTATCCGGGCAATCAGGGCGGGACGAATTGGTACTCGCCATCGTTCAGCCAGCGCACCGGCCTCTTCTATGTCTCCGCGTGGGAAGACTACGCGAGCATTTATGCGCCGGCGTCGTCGGAGTACAAGGAAGGCACGAACTTCGTCGGCGGCGGTCCACGGAACCTGACGGCAGTACCCGGGGCGCCTGGCCTGGGACGGTCGCCAATCAACACGTGGACCGAGGCGGCCGGCCACGGCGCGGTGATCGCGCTCGACGCGGCGACGGGGCGGGAGAAGTGGAAGTTCACGATGACCGACGTGACCGACAGCGGCATCCTGACGACCGGTTCGGATCTGCTGTTCACGGGCGGCCGTGAAGGGTTCTTCCAGGCTCTGGATGCGCGCACCGGATCGCTGCTGTGGAAAACGAATCTCGGAGCGGCCATCAACAGCGGCCCGATCAGCTATCGCGTCGGCACTCGGCAGTACGTGTCCATCGTGGCGGGGCTCTCGTTGTTCGTGTTCGCGCTCGACGAATGACGACCGACGTTCATTTCTCGGCGCTCTTCAAGCCCCGCGGACCGTTCGTGTACGTTTTCCACTGCACATCGACAAGATAGGCGTGCAGCGCGTCGGCTTCCTCCTGCGTCATGCCGGTCTTGATCCACGGCCAGCCCATGGGAGTGCTGAATTTCGGCATGCCCCTGCTTCGGTTGCTGCCCTCCATGACGATCTCGTTGAAGCGGCGATGAACGCTCGCCGGCATGTAACGGAGATCGGGCACTTCGCCTTCGAACGTCCAGTCGCCGCTGCCATCCGCTTCGGGCGAGTGACACTTGTGGCAGAAGAACTTGGTATAGACACGCGCGCCCTGCGCGATCTTCTCCGGGCTGGCGGTCTGATCGGGCGGCTTCGGCACGTCGGGAACGTAGGCCAGCATCCTCGGCATCGTCGTCGTGGCGCCCAGCTTGAACGCCAGCACGCGCGCCGGTCCGCGTTTCGTTTCGAGCGTCGCCATGTCGCTCGCGCGCCCGAACAACCGGAATCCCCCTCCAAGCCCGACGGGCATGAGCACGTACTGCTCGCCGTTGATGACATACGTCACCGGGACCGACTGGATCGCAGACCCGGTCTTGACGGACCAGACCGTCGTTCCAGTGTCTGCGGCATACGCAGAGAACACTCCGCTCGCGTCGCCGTGGAAGACAAGGTTTCCGGCGGTGCCGAGGACGCCGCCGTTGACCGACAGCGGAAGCGTCACCGACCAGCGAGTCGTTTGTGTGACGGGGTCGAACGCAACGAGCTTTCCGCGCGCGAGGTTGGTGTTCGCCGGGGCGTTGCCGCCCGCCGCGATCCGATCGGCTTCAAGCGTTGGCGCTTGGCCGCTACCCTGAGGATTATCCCTTCCTTGACCGAAGCGTCCGAGCGTCTCGTACGAGGGGATGTACACGAGTCCCGTCTGCGCGTTGTAGCTCATAGGGAACCACGCGTGCCCGAGGCTCGTGTTCGTCGCGTTCGTAATCGTTCGGTTCTCTTCGGATAGACCGCCGGTTTGCGTCGCCTGCGAGGCGACAGCGCTCAAATCAATCTGCTTCAGAGGACGAACAACCGCTCCGTCGATTCCTCGCGGCGGACGAACTTCCTTCCCCGTTCGAACGTCGAGCGTGTAGAACACACCGTTTCTCGGGACGGTCATGACTACCCGTTGCTGTTTCCCCGCGGCGACGATAGTGGCCACGAGGATGTGAAACTCCTCCGCGCCGCTTGGCGGCGCCGCGGTCTGGTAATGCCACACATACGCGCCTGTCGAGGCATTCACGGCGACGATGCAGTTCGCGAACAACCGGCTGCCGCTCGATTTGACGTCGGCGAAATCACCCACGGGCTCGCCAGTCGTCGACGTGCCTATCAGCAGCAAGTTCGTGGCAGCGTCGTAGGTGATCGTGTCCCAGACGTTGGCGCCGCCGAGCCTCCACGATTCTCCGTCCCACGTCTTGGCGACGGCCTCCATCGTTTTCGATTCGAACGGCTTCGACGGATCGCCAGCCGCCGTCCAAAACGTCCAGGTTTTCTTGCCGGTCTCCGCGTCAAGGGCGACGACCCCTCCTCGGACGTCGTACTCCATGCCGGCCCAGCCCGTGAATACCTTGCCATCGCCGACGCGCGGCGCCGCGGTGATCCCGGTCTGGTCGGCGTCGCAGACCGTGGTCTGCCAGACCTCGGTCCCTTTTGCGGCATCAACGGCCACGACGCGGCAGTCGCCGGTGCCGACGTATACCTTGCCGTTCCAGACCGCGACGCCGCGATTCTTGCGCCCCTCATAGGAGTTGCGCCACGGGCCGTTGACCCGGATGTGCGGATCGAATGTCCAGCGCAGCTTTCCGGTCGCGCCATCAATGGCGTGCACTTTGTCGAACGGGGCGCCGAGGTAAATCATTCCGTCGACGACAATCGGCTCCGCAGAAAGGCCCATCGGACTGGGCACGTCGAGCGCCCAGGCGAGGCCCAGACGGCCGATGTTCCGGTCGGTAATGCTTTTCAACGGGCTGAAGTGCTGCGACTCGAAATTTCCTCCGCTCACCAGCCAGTTGTCGCCACGGCCGGCCTCGGCCAGCACGCGGGCTTGTGTCACGTTTCCCGTGGAGCTCGCACCGGGCGCTCGCGCAGAAGCGGTTCTGGCAGCGCCCTGCGACGAAGGTGTCTGGCCGGATGAACGTGCTTCCATCACGCCGTACGCCAGCAGACCTCCGGCAACGATCGCGATCGACCAGAGCCTCATCGCGGACCCCCTTCTGCCTGAAACGCTGCGCGTAAGATTGCACCGCCCGGCGCGAATTGCAATCGGACCACGACTGCGCGCACGCGGACCTGCTCGACGTCGTGGCCGCTGTCTGACAGTCGGAGGCTGGACAGCCCTGCACTGAACTGGACACTGAAACCCCACGCTGTTACGAACAACGGTACCGATCGTGCTGGTGCGGCGATTCTAGGAGGAAGAGCGCGATGGTTGATGAGCAGCGCGATGACGCGACGAAGCCTTCAGACGAGCTGAGCCGCAGCCAGGAGCCAAACGCGAACCGGGAGCCACCTCCGGCGCCTACGCAGGACGACGCCGCGCAAGAGATTGAAGCCGAAGACCGATTCGAAGCGACCGACAATTAGCGACGTGGTCCGGCCTTTAGTCGATTGTTGATCGCGCGCCCGAAGCGCTGACCATGCTCACTGCAGGCGGTCGCGTGATCGCACAAAGGCGTCGATCGCGCGAATCTCCTCGGGAGTGAGGACCGACTCGAAGGCTGGCATCAGCGTCCCCGAGCGTCCTTTGGCGACGACGGCAGCGAACGCGGCTTCGCTCAGCGCAGTACGGAAGATGTTTGGGCCGCTCGCCCCGCCAGTCTGGTGGCAGCCAACGCATCGTCCGCGATAGAGTCGCTCACCCGTACGAATGGCATCCGGCGTCGCCGACGGCGTCGCCGACGCCGAGGCGGCGGTCGGCTGCGGAGGCGCCTCGCCCTGGATGGGCGACTTGCCTTCGGTGGCCGGAAACCCGTACCCCGGAAGCACGCGTCCGCCAAGCGTGCTGCCCGGCTCGCCAACCTTCGTGAGGGCGCCAAGGCGGGTCGTGAGGTTTGTCTCGGTTCCCGTCGGTACTCGGGCCGGCCCGCCGCCATCGAGCGCGAACACCCACAGGTTTCCCGCCTTCGGCTCCTTGTAATAGAAGGTCATGTCGCCGCCGATGCCGCCGGACGGGACCGCAAGATACTGCCGTCCGTCGAGCTCGTAGGTGATCGGGCTGCCGATGATGCCCGAGCCGGTCTGGAACTGCCAGAGGACCGCTCCGGAGCGCGCATCGAGCGCCATGAAATAGCCGCGCATGTCCCCGGTGAAGACGAGTCCGGAGGAGGTGGCGACGGCGCCGGCCCAGAATGGCGCCGGGCTCACCGCGCGCCAGCGCACCGTACGGTTCACGACATCGAATGCCACGAAGTTGCCCGGACGATCGCTCGTGAGGTACTGCTGGTAGTCTGCGCCCAGATACCATTCGCCGTTGGTCGGCGGCGCGAATTTCTCCTCCGCCCAGTATTTGACGCCCATCGCCCACTGATTCGACATGAAGTAGATGAGGCCGAGGGCCGGGTTGAACGCAAGCGGCTGCCAGTCGATGGAGCCCTCGAGGCTCGGAATGATCGGGCCGACTTCGGGACCGCCCGAGACCGCGACCATGTCGGGGTTCACCCGTGGACGGCCCGTCTCTCGATCGAGCCCCAGCGTCCAGTTGATCGACGGCACGATTGGTTCGCCGTAGAGAAATCGGCCGTTGGTCCGGTCGAGCGCGTAGAAGAAGCCGTTCTTGTCGTGATGAAAGAGCGCCTTCACCGGGCCGCGATCGCCGAGCACGACGTCGGCGAGAAGGGGCGTGCTCACCGCATCGTAGTCCCAGCAGTCGTGGGGCGTGTACTGATAGCCCCATCGAATCCTGCCGCTGTCGGCGTCGATGGCGATCGTCGACGCGGTCCACTTGTTGTCGCCTTCGCGCATGCGGCAGTTCCACGGCGCGGCGTTGCCCGTGTTCCAGTAGACGAGGCCGAGCGCCGGGTCGAAGACACCGGTGGTCCACGTCGGACCGCCGCCGTGCCGCCAGGTTTCACCCGGCCAGGTCTCGTGTCCCGGCTCGCCTGGCCCGGGAATGGTGTACGCCGTCCAGCGCGCCGCGCCGGTCCGCGCGTCGAACGCTTTCACGAACCCGCGGATGCCGAACTCTCCGCCGGCGACGCCGGTGAGGACCATGTCCTTCACCACGAGAGGCGCGCCCGTGATGCTGTAGCCCTGCCGCCAGTCGATGACCGGCGTTTCCCACCGGACGGCGCCGGTCTGCCGGTCGAGCGCAATCATTCGGGCGTCCATCGTGCCGACGAACACCAGATCGCCCCAGAGGGCCACGCCGCGGTTGTTCGAGCCGCAGCAGTACACGCGCTCCACGTCTTTGCCGATCTTCGGGTCGTAGGCCCACTGTTGCTGGCCGGTGCGGGCATCGATGGCGAAGACGCGCGACTGGTCGGCCGCAAGATAAATCACGCCGTTGTGAATCAGCGGCGTGGCCTGGAGGCCGCGGTTATCCCCGCCGGTCGCGAAGACCCAGGCCGGGCGGAGCCGGCCGACGTTGGCTGGAGTGATCTCGTCGAGGCGGACGAAGCGCTGAGCGTAATAGTCGCGCCCATATGTCAGCCACGATGTGTTGTCAGCCGCGGCATTCTCGAGGCTGGCCGTCGTGACCAGCTGCGCCGACAGGCCGCGGTCGAGCGCGAGACAGGCGAGCGTGAGCGCCACGGCCCGCAGCGGACGCCACCGACTCTGGGAACGCATGAGGGCTCCCTTGAAATACCGACGACATCGTGGATGTCGTCGGACAAAGTTTCAAGTTTTTTGACGTGTGACGGGGGGGCCCGATGAGAAAACGCGCGAAGTGCCTCTGGGGCAGTGGGGACGCGCCCGTCCCCACGCGCTGCCACGAAGGCGCGGTTACTGTGTGGCGGCAGCTTCCTTTGAAGGCAGCGCTCGAACAGTACGGCGCTCCAGCAACTTGTTGCCCAGCCGGGCAACTGCGGTGACCAGCGAATGCCCATCAATGGGCTTCGCCAGATGCAGCTGGAATCCTGCGCGAAGCGCCTCGAGCCGATCTTCATTTCGAGCAAAGGCGGTGAGCGCCGCCGCTGGAATCGAGGCGATCGGCGCCGGATGCAAGCCGCGCAGCCTCCGAATCAGCCCGTAGCCGTCCTCGTCCGGCATGGCGATGTCCGAGAGCAGCACATCGACATGTTCGCGCTGCAGCACGTCGAGCGCCTCGGCCGCCGAGGCTGCCGTCAGCACGGTTGCACGATGCTCCTCCAACTGCGTCGCCACCACCTGGCGGGCTGGCTCTTCGTCGTCGACGACGAGCACGGACAGACCCTGGAGCAGCGTCGGGGACCATGCTGGCGGCGTTATCGGCATGTCGTTCGCGATCCCCGTTTCACCGTGGTCGGCGGAGGCGATGGCTGTCGGCAGCCGCACGATGAAGGTTGCACCCTGGCCTTCTCCGGCGCTATGCGCGGTCACCACGCCGCCATGCGCCTGCACCAGATGCTTGACGATGGACAGGCCAAGCCCGAGTCCTCCGTGATGGCGCGTCGTCGACCCGTCCGCCTGCATGAACGGCTCGAACATCGACGCAAGAAAGTCATGTGAAATGCCGATGCCGCTGTCGGTGACGACCATTTCGACGCTGTCGTCCGCGCGGCGCAGCGCCAAATGAACCGTGCCTTCCTTCGGCGTGAACTTGATCGCGTTGGAGAGCAGGTTCCATGCAACTTGCTGGAGACGAGATCTGTCCCCGTAGACCGCACCGACCGACGGATCGATGTCGAGCTCGAGGCGGACATGCTTGGCGTCGGCCACGGGTTGTACGACGTTCAGCGCGACACGCGCCACGTCCTCTAGATCGACGAGCGTCCGTTCAAGATGCAGTTTGCCGGACATGATCCGCGTCACGTCCAGCAAGTCCTCGATGAGGTGCGCCTGCCGTTGGGCGCTGTCGTGAATTGCCGTGAAGGCCCGTTCGCGCCGCGCCTCTTCGAGTTTGCCGCGGCGCAGCATCTCGGACCATCCAAGAATGGCGTTGAGCGGCGTCCGGAGCTCGTGCGAGACAATAGCGAGGAACTGGTCCTTCAGCTTGTTCGCCTGCTCGGCGACGGCCCGCGCGGCGTGCTCACGCTCGAGCAGTTCCTTACGCGTTTCCTCGAGCCGGGTCATCTCCGCCAGCGCCACCGCAAGGCGCTCTTTTTCCTCGCCGAGCGCACGTTCGGCCGTGCGTGCCTGCGACAACGCATCAACGGTCTTCTCGTGCATCTGTCGCATCTCGGCCATGTGCCGCTGCTGATCGTCGAGGCGCGCCACGAAGAGCTCAAAGGTTCGATAGGTGAGATACACCGGGGCGAGCAGCAATACCGCCAACCAGTGGTCGCCACGCTCGATGACGACGGCAGCCAGCGCGCCGGCGGTGCCGGCGACCATGAACGTCACGCCGCTCCACAAAAATTCGTCGCGCCAGACGGTCACGATCCCGCGATCCGTGGACGCGGCGATTGCGCCTGCCACGAGGCCGGTGTCGAACACAAAATACGTCGCGACTGCACCAACGAGCGGTTTCGCCAACGCGGAGATTTCAACGAGTCCTGTTGACCCGCCGAGCCACCCGTAGACGAGTCCCGTCGCGCTCATCGCGACGGCTTCGGCGGTGATGCTGAACACCGTGCGATAGAGCGGATAGTGGTGCCTGGCCTTGTATGTGCACTGTGTCAATGCGCCAGCAGCCGCGACGATCACGGCGTGGCGCGGGCCGAGCAGCAGAAGCGCCATCAGCTTCGCCGCACTTGAGACCGACAACGTCGACCCGCTCGTCAGCGGAATTGGAAGATTGACCTTCCACGTCGCCGTCAGACACGCGGCCATCAGCGCGCTGAGAAACAGGAGAGGCTTCGGATAGGCGAGTGGGAATGAACCCGCGAGCACAATCGTGCCGCCGACGACGACGGCCGCGACATACAGCTGCGCCTTCCACGGCTGCGCATTCCACGAAAGTCCGCCCGGACGTGGCGTGCGAACCTCCGCGGATCGATTCTTTCCGAACCTGAATTGATCGAGGATGCCGACTGATAAAGCTTCGCGCATGTTGTTACTGCTTTGGCCAGATTACGGGTTCGCAGGTGGCATCGCTGCAGCCCGTTCCCCACACGACGCTGTCGCCGTCGTCAACGGTTCCCCACACGACGCTCTGGGCAGTCGTGATGCCCCAGACGACGCTCTCGGCTGCGCGCGCGCCTTCGATGGTCCACGGTCCGTCACAATCGGCGCCACCGCACGTCGATCCCCACACGACGTTCTGGGCACCGGCATCGACGGTCCACGGTCCCCACGTTCCGCCGCCATCGTCACACGTCGCGGCTGTACAAATCGTTCCCCACGCGACGGTGTCGCCGGTAGACGTAGTCGCTGTGCCCCAGACGACATCGGCGCGCCACGCGTTGGCGTCGGCAGTGAGGCGACCACCGGATACAAGCTGGTTGCCCCAAATCAGCCTGCCGCTCCACTCCGCCGGCGTCGCCTGAAGGCCAGACGACGAGGCTGCGAACGCCTGAGACAGCTCCACCGCACCTTTGGCATTGAGAAACCCGGCCCCTTCGGTCAACGGGTCGTAACTCGGGTACACCTGCGCCGTATACTGCAAGATCGCTTTCACCTGGTTCGGCGTCAGCGTGGGATTCGCCTGCAGCATCAACGCGACCGTCCCGCTCACCACGGGAGCGGCCATGCTCGTTCCGCTCAAGCTCAGATAGGGCAGATATGCAGTGGGAACCGTGCCGCTCAAGAGGAACGACGACTTCGTCGCGTACAGCGCGCTCGTTGGATCGCTCAGCGACTCGATTCCCACGCCAGGCGCGACGATGTCCGGCTTGGCCGCGTACTCGATAGGCGTGGGTCCACGCGAACTGAACGCCGCCATCGCATCATCTGTACGGTCGGTGGTGCCCATATGGCTGGACGCGCCGACGGTCAGCACCCATGGTGCGTTGCCAGGCGCCGTAATGCCGCCATATGCATCGAGACCGTCGACGGCACGCCCGCGGTTTCCGGCGGCGGTCACGACCACGATGCCGGCCTCGACCGCACGCTTTGCGGCGAGCGTCAGCGGGTCGGTGTTGTACGACTCGTACACGCCCGCCGCGACCGAGAGATTGACGACGCGGATGTTGAACGCGTCCCTGTTGGCGACGACGTAGTCCAGCGCGGCGATGACGTCGCTGACGTTCCCGCTGCCAGACGCGTCGAGCGTCTTGAGCACGATGAGATCCGCGCCGGGCGCGATCCCCGATCGCGCGCCACCGGAATCAAAGCCGTTGCCCGCAACGATTCCGGCGACGTGCGTGCCGTGGCCATAGTCGTCGTAAGGGGTCACGGCGCCGTTGACGAAATCTACGAACTGGAGCACGCGCTGCGCGCCTGCGGAGTCGGTGAGATCGTCATGCCACGACGTCACGCCGGAGTCGATGACCGCCACGCCGACGCCGGATCCGTCGTAGCCGGTTTCTTGTCGAACCGCCGTCGCGCCAATGGTCGCACCGGTGCGTTCCATGGCACCGACGACGGGCCGATCGAGAGCGATGTGGCCAATGAGCGGATGGCCGGCGAGCTTGGTCAGTGCCGCGTTTGGCAGGTCGACGACTTCGGCATTGATCAGAGAGAGCGTGCGACGAGACCTGCCGCCGGCCTGAGCGATGACTGCACGCAGCGAGGCTGGCGATTGGCGATCGAGCCCTTGCACGATGACCCGCGACCATCCGGCGACGAGCGGTACCCGTCGTTGCGCGAGCGGATCGATTTTGGCGATCGATGCAGGCGTCCTGTCCTTTTGTGCGAATGCGGGTGAGCTGACTCCCACAGTCACCAGCGCCGCGACCGCGCAGCGAACGAGTACTCCCGGTGTTCGCATCAGGGCTACCTCGAAAATCAAGTTGTTGGGCGGTCGGGTGTCTGAAGAGGACAGCAATCAACACTCTCGTGCGAGAGTGTCAGTTGCCGCGGCCAGTATTATACCGACTCAACGGCAGATTCCGAGCTCAACGGTTCAACGTCTCGCGGAGGAAAACGCAGGACGCGGTTGAGTACGAGCTCGGCCTTTTCGACGAGCTCGTCCGTTCCCACGCGAGACGACGAACAGCACGAGCTCGTCGACGTTCGATTCCTGGTTGAGATCGAAATCTCGATCGTTTGGCGAGACGCTGCCTGGCTCGGGTGGAGGAACTAGTCGGCTCTGAGCACCACGTTTGGGTCCAGCCGCGACGCGCGCCACGCGGGCAGCCAGCAGGCCCCGGCGGCAACCAGAGTAATCGTCATAGTCACCGCCGCCAGCGTTGTGGGATCCGTCGGCTCGACGCCGAACAACACTGACCCAATCAGCCGGTTCAGTCCAAGCGCACCTGCCAGTCCAACGCCGACGCCGATGATGGTGAGTTGCAGACCCTGCTTCATCACCAGCGCGAGCACGCTCGAACGGGCCGCGCCGAGCGCGATGCGGATGCCGATCTCGCGCCGGCGCTCCGTCGCCACATAGGAGAGAACACCGTACGTGCCGACGGCCGCAAGAAGCAGCGCCAGCCCGCCGAACGCGCCCAGCAGCTGCGCCAGGAGCCTCGGCCGGCGAATCGATTCCGTGAATACCGATTCCATGTCGCGGAGCCGCACGATGGGAACAGCGGGATCTACTTCCCGCACGAGTCGCTCGAGTGTCCGTGACAAGGCGGCCGGCGGCAGGATCGTCCGCAGCACGACGTTCATCGTCGGCGCAGCCATCGCAAGCTGGTCGAGAGATACGTAGAGTTCGGTTCCCGTGTCTTTGTCGACGCCGCTCTGCTTGACGTCCTTGGCCACGCCAATCACCGTATGCCAGGAGTTATCGCCGAAGCCAATTGCCGCACTGAGGTTGGGCCGCACACGCTGCCCAATCGGGTTCCGTCCTTTCCAGATCCTGTTCGCCAGCGTCTCGTTGACGATGACAACTCTGGCTGGCGACGCCGCATCGGCGGGTTCGAAGCTGCGGCCGGCGACTATCGGCACGCCCATCGTCTGGAAATAGTCGCCCATGACGAATTGGTAGTAGTCGACGATCTCAACGTCGCTGCCGTCAGACGCGGTGTGGTTCTCGATACGGGTAGGGATGGCCTCTGGAGATCGATTCGGCGGCAGACCCGACATGACGGCGGCCCGCTGCACGCCTGGTGCAACCCGCAGTTTATCGAGAAGGCGTTGATACGCCGGACCGCGCGTGTCGGGGTCGTAGGGTTCTGCGAGCGTCATCGAGAACGTCACAAGGCGCGATCGATCGAATCCCGCATCGACGCTCGTGAGGTTGTTGACCGTTCGGGTCAGCAAGCCCGCGCCAATGACGAGCATCACCGCCAGCGCGACTTCGACCACAACGAGGGCGCGGCGAATGTAATGGCGTCCAGCGCCGCTCGCCCCTCGGTCCCCGCCCTCCTTGAACGCGGCCACGAGGTCATTCATCCGTGCCTGCGCGACGGGCGCGAGGCCGAAGAGGACGCCCGTGGCCATTGACACACCGAGCGCAAAGAGCAGGACGAACAAGTCGATACTGATGTCATTCATCCGGGGCACGCTGGTCGGGTACGCGCGGATCAGCGCATGCACGGCGACGCGGGCGAGCCACAGGCCCAGCATGCCGCCGGCAACGCACAGCATGACACCTTCGGTCATCGTCTGCCGGAGCAGCCGGCTTCGGCTGGCGCCAAGAGCCGCGCGCACGGCAAATTCACGGCGACGTGACTCCGCACGGGCCATCAGCAGGTTCGCAAGATTCGCGCACGCGATCAGCAGACAGAACCCTACAGCGACTTGCAGTATCCAGATCGAACGACGGGCATCGCCAACAATCGCGTCCTGCACCGGCTCTATCCGAAGCGTGTGGTCAGCCGCGCCCGATGGCCGATTGGTGGGGACATGTCCCGACGAGCCGGTACGCTCGCCCCAGTTCTCGAGGAGTGCGTTGAGTTCCGTCTGCGCCGCCTGACGCGTGACGCCGTCTTTCAGTCGCCCAACGACATGGAGGATGTGGAAGCCGCGG
>Ga0075435_100002770_pt1 | contig 11712 bp, 11 predicted proteins | sample RhiMethybrSRZTD4_FD_75302 | JGI IMG/M metagenome (GOLD analysis project Ga0075435, IMG submission 75302) | Populus rhizosphere microbial communities from Tennessee, USA - Rhizosphere MetaG P. TD hybrid SRZTD4 | ecosystem: Host-associated > Plants > Roots > Rhizosphere > Soil | place: USA... | reverse complement strand
ATCGTCGCTCCGATACGGACCGTCCTGCGTTCCGACGTAGACGGTATCGGGATGCTCGGGGTGCGTGGCGATCGCGCGGATCGCGGGCGCGGCCGGCAGCCCGCGGGTCACGAGCTCCCAGTGATCGTCGCCGCCGGCCATGCGATAGAGCCCAGATTTGACGGGGCGACCCGGAGCGGTTTCGCCCGCCAGCCCGACGTACACGTAGGATTTGCGACTCGTCGTCATGGCGCTCTCCTCAACGGCTTTCGCCGGTCCGAGCGTTCAGCGCAGGCGTGGAGCGACTTCCTGCGCGTAGAGACGAATAGAGTTGAGCACACGGTCGAGCGGAATGCGTCCGCCGACGTTGGGCTCGATGATGACCCCGGCCAGGCCGAGCCGGGCGCGCAGCTCGCGCAGCCGGTCGACGACCATGTCCGAGGTGCCGTACGCGACCCGGTCGCGCAGCACGTCCTCGTACGTCAGGCTGGACAGGCGCTCGGCGCGCTCCGCCCGCTCCTCGGAGCCCGTCGTGCCCCTCGCCCCGACCGACGAGGCGAAGTTCTCGGCGAGGCGGCGGTAGGAGCGCATCGTGCTCTCTTCCGCCTCCGCGTGCGCCCGCGCGCCGGTGGCCGCGACGTACACGGGAATGCGCAGGTACACGTTACCGTCGCCGGCGTGGCCGCCTTCGCGGCGCGCGGTGCGATAGGTCCGGAGATGGCCGACGGCCTCGGGCACGTCGAAGCCGCGGAGCCCGGTGACGAGCGAGAAGCCCTTGTGACCGACCATCGGGAACGTGTCGGGGGTCGTCGCCGCCACCCAGATCGGCGGGTGCGGCTTCTGATACGGCCGCGGGACGACGGTCAGATTGTCGGCCGAGAAGTACTTGCCGGCGTGCGAGAAGCCTTCCTGGGTCCACGCCTTGAGAATCATGTCGAGCGATTCCTGGAAGCGCTCGCGGCTCTCGTCGTAGCGCACGCCGTAGCCAGAGTACGCGCGGGGAAACCCGCTCCGTCCGACGCCGAAGTCGAGACGGCCCTTGCTGATCTGATCGACGGTGGCCGCCTCCTCGGCGGTGCGGATCGGATGGCAGAGCGGAAGGACGCTGACGCCGGTCCCGATCCGCACACGGCTCGTGCGCGCGGCGATGGCCGCGCCCAGCACCAGCGGCACCGAGGCGATCGACGGGATCCCGGCGCCCATCGGGTCCGTCGGTCGGCGGTGCATCGCGAAGTGGCGCTCGGCCAGCCAGACGCCGTCGAGCCCTTCCGTCTCCGCGATCTCGGCGATCGACATCGCCTCCGAGAACGCTTCTTCCTGTGTCCTGCCCTCGCGGTAGTCACACTCCATGACCAGGCCGACGTGCATGCGCATCCTCCGCGCCCCGGCGTCTGACAGCCGCCAGATTATACTGCGCGCTCACGCGGCGCGGCGCGTGGCGATCGCCGAGTTTCCAGGCCGGGAAATCCCGGCTTCAGAGACCGCTCGAGGGCACACTGGGCGCAGACTGCTCGAGAAGGTCACCGTGAGAGGGAGGTCACCGAAATGGACGTCTTCGACGCCATCCGCACCCTGCTGGCCGTCCGCACCTATCAGAACAAGCCGATACCCGACGCGGTCGTCCACCGAATCGTCGAGGCGGGCCGCCTCACCGGCAGCGGGATGAACCGCCAGCCCTGGCATTTCATCGTGGTTCGCGATGGTGAGACCTTGCGGCGGCTCGGAGCGCTGGCCTCGAGCGGCTCGTACGTCGCCCAGGCTCCCCTCGCGGTCGTCGTCGCCACTGACAAGACGCGCTTCGCGGTCTCGGACGCGAGCCGCGCGATCCAGTCGATGCTGCTGACCGCCTGGGGCGACGGCGTGGGATCGAACTGGGTAGGCTTCGGCGGGCTCGAGCAGGTCAAGAGCCTGCTGGAGATCCCGGCCGGGCTCGACGTGCTCGCAATCCTACCGTTCGGGTATCCGGCGCGCGCGGTGGGACAGGGCAAGAAACAGCGCAAGCCGCTCCGAGACGTCGCGCATCTCGAGCGCTACGGGCGTCCGTTCGCGTGAGCGAGTCGGGACGGGCTCAGTCGACGCCGAAGTCGTAGATGCTGCTGCCCATCGGACTGCCGCCGCGCGTCGCGACGAACCCGTACTCGCCGGGTGCGAGCGGCGTTCGCGGCTTGACCCGGTAGAAGCCGCGGCTGTCCCGCTCGGCATCGACCTCGATCATGTCTTCCCCGCGGATGCCCCGCGTCGACGTCGAGCCGCCGTAGGGCACGCGCGATCCGCTGCCGACCTTCAGATTGCGATCATTTTTACCGGGGTCGAGCTTGACGAGCGGCATCTCGCTGGGGGGCGTGGTGAGCACGAAAACCGGCTGCCGCTCCCCCGTGCGGACCTTGGCCTTGTTGCCCGCGATCACGACCTCGGTCGACCGAGAATACCGCGCGCTGTTCCGCTGAACTTCGCTGCCGGCCGCCATCAGCTCGACCTCTTTGCCTCCGACGATCTGATAGACCGTCGGTCGCGCCGGGCCCGCGGCGGGCGGCGGCGCCATCGCCACGCTCCCGGCCGGAGCACTCGACGCCGGCGGCGCGGTGGCAGCGGCCGGCGCCGACGGTGACATGATCGCCTCGATGACCTTCTCAGGGACCCCGTTCTTCTTCAGCGCGATCAACGCGTCAGTCTGCGTGTCGAACTTGGTCGGGCTGTTCCGGATCTTGGCGATGATGACGCGCTCGGACACTCCGGCCTTGACCATCTCGACGACGGACTCATTCGTCAGCACCTCCTGCGCGCCGACCGAGCGCGTCATCAGGAGCGACGTCATCAAGAACACCACGATGAAGAGAGCTCTCATTCCACGTCTCCGGCGTAAGCGAGGTCCACTGCGGCGCGACCTTGGCGGCACCGAAACTAGGGCCTACGTCGGAGCGTGTCAACGGCAAAAAGCGTTCGGAGGCTCACCTCATCCGCGAATGGGCTGCAGGAGCTGCACCAGATTGCCCTCGGGGTCTCGCAAGGTCGCGATGCGCAGCTGACCTGAATCCGTCGGGCTCTCGACGAACTCGACGCCGGCCCCCCGAAGCCGCTTCCATTCCGCGTCCACGTCGTCCGTCTCGAGCGCCACCATGTGCCGCGCCGGGTCGGTGTTCTTTCCGTGCACCTCGCTGTGCGTCCCCAGCGCGAGCGTCGCGGCGCCGAGCTTGCCCAGCACCACGAAGCCGGGCATCTGGATCGCGACCGGCAGCCCGAGCAGGTCGCGATAGAAGGGCAGCAGGTTGTTCAGATCCTCGCTCCAGGTCGTCGCTCCCCGGAGGCCCTTGATCATCGGCCGACCGCCTTGCGGATGCTGCCGAAATGCTCGTCCATGTGACCGAGCAATGCCCCGGTGACGAGCTGCTCCACGCTCATCGGCGGCATAGTCGACATGACCTTCGCGACCTTCGCGAGCTGTGCGTCGCTCAAGCGCCGGATGGTCGCCGTGGCGGCCGTCACGCCTTTGCGCAGCAGCTCGATCGTCTCGGCCTTGGTGCAACCGGCATAGTCGCGCGCGTGGCGCGCGTTCATCTCGTCGATCATTGCACCATTGAAGGGCTCGGGGGATCGGCCGCTCGCGACCGTCTCGATCATGCCGCAGACCGGCTCAACCACGCTGGCGTAGTGGTGCGCGGTCGCGGCCACCGTCCATTTCTCACCCTGAGTCACCTTCTTCCAGTCCGCGTCGCTGAGGCGCTCCAGCGTCGCCACGGCTTCCGCGGCCTTCGCCTCGAGCTGCTTGGCGAGCGCGTCGCCCCTGCCTCCTTTGGCCAGGTCCTGAGGCATCACGTAGACCATCCAGCTCACGCCGAAGCGGTCGGTGGTCATGCCGAAGCGCGGCGAAAAGAACGTGGTGGTCAGCGGCATGATCACCTGCCCGCCGTCGACCAGGGAGCCGAAGAGCCGGTCGGCCTCGGATTCGTTCGCCACCGTCAGCGAGAGCGCGAAACCCTGGAAGGTCGGCTGCCCCCCGCATCGGCCGTCGGAGGCCAGGACGGTGGTCTCGCCGACCCGGAAGCTCGCGTGCATCACCTTGTCTTCCGAGCCCGGCTGAACCATCCCGGGATCAGGACTCTCCTTGTAGCGCATGAGCGCGGTCACCTCGGCGCCGAGCGCTCGGCGATAGAACTCGAGGGCTTCCTGGCAACGGCCGTCGAAGAACAGATACGGCTGGATTTGCGTCGTCGATGGCATCGTCATGACTCCTTCTATATGTGCGGTGGTGTTGGATTCCGGGTCCTGGTTCCAGCTGTGTCTCGTTAGAGAGTCGAACGGGCAGATCTCAAATCGACACTACGCCCGGAAAAACCGGCCCGCATCCGCGGGGGGCGAGGCCGCCGGCCGGCCGGCGGCCTCCGACAGCCTTGCGCGCCGGATGCGAATTGACAACACTGTCGGTGTGGCGAAAGTGTCCCAGACCCTGCTCGAAGTCGCCGGGCGCGAGGTGGCGATCACCAACCCGGACAAGGTCTTCTTTCCCCAGGCCGCACACACGAAGCTGGATCTGGCGAAGTACTACGCGGCGGTCGCCGAGGGGGCGCTACGCGGCATCGCCGGCCGTCCGATCGTGCTCAAGCGCTACGTGAACGGCGCCGAGGGCGAGCCGTTCTTCCAGAAGCGGGCACCGGAGCAGCACCCCGAGTGGGTCGAGACCGTGGAGCTCAGCTTTCCCTCGGGACGCACAGCTCGCGAGATCGTCGTGCGCGATGCGTCCCAGCTGCTGTGGATCGTCAACCTCGGCTGCATCGACCTCAATCCGCATCCGGTGCGCGCCGACGATCTCGAGCATCCGGACGAGCTCCGCGTCGATCTCGACCCGGGCCCTGGGACCACCTGGGACGACGTCCGGCGCGTGGCCCTGATCGTTCGCGACGTGCTCGGCGAGCACCAGCTGCGCGGCTGGCCGAAGACGTCGGGCTCGCGCGGCATCCACGTCTACGTGCGCATCGAGCGCCGCTGGAGCTTCGATCAGGTGCGCCGCGCGACCCTGGCGGTCGCACGCGAAGTGGAGCGGCGCGCGCCGGATCTGGCGACGAGCAAGTGGTGGAAAGAGGAGCGTCACGGCGTCTTCATCGACTACAACCAGAACGCCAAGGATCGCACCGTGGCGTCGGCCTGGTCGGTCCGGCCGACACCGGACGCGCGGGTCTCGATGCCGCTCGAGTGGGACGAGATCGCCGGCTGCGATCCGGCGGCGTTCACCCTGGTGACGGCTCCGGCGCGACTCGCCGCGCGCGGCGACGCCTCCGCCGAGATCGATGCGGCCGCGGGCTCGCTCGACCGGCTGCTCGCGCTGTCCGCCGCCCAGGAATCCGCCGGCCTCGGGGACGCGCCGTGGCCGCCGCACTACAAGAAGCAACAGGACGAGCCGCCGCGCGTCATGCCGTCGCGCCGCAAGGGCGCGAGCACCGCGGAGACTTCGGGCACGGCGGGCGCTGGGACCGGCCGCCGCCGGTCGACTCAACCCCTCGTTACGATCGCCCAGGCGCAACACAAAGCGGACGCGCTCGCCGGCTTCGAGCGCTGGAAATCGCGACATCCGGAAGCCGCGGCGCTACTGCAGGTCGACGACGTCCTCATCGATTCGATGCGGGGCCGCTCGTCCACGTGGACGCGGATCCGCGTCAACCTGCGGCACGTCCCCGAAGCCGATCGGCCGGGCGCCGAGCCGCCCGATCCCGACTACGATCCCTGGCGCGATTTCGATCCGGAGCGCCGCGGGTCGCGCACGCCGAAGACCCGCTCGAGCTCGTAGGCGGGTGTGACCTCCAGCTGGTCGTAGCGGCAATCGCGGGGCGGCTTGTCCGGGCGCCAACGCACGAACTGCGCGGCGTGGCGGAAGCGAGTCCCCTGCATGTGATCGTATGCGACCTCACAGACACGCTCGGGACGCAGCGGCTCCCAGCTCAGATCCTTGCCGCGATTCCAGCGGCTGCTCGCGCCGGGCATGCGCTGCCCGGCCGCGCTCGCCTCCGATTGAGCCTCGGCCCAGTCGCGCCAGGGATGGCCGTCGAGCGCCCGCTCGCGCAGCGGCGCCAGCTCGGTCACGAGCTGCTTGCGCGTGGCATTGCTGAACGCCGCGGTGACACCGACGTGGTGCAAAGTGCCGTCGTCGTCGTAGAGGCCGAGCAACAGGGAGCCGACCATCGTGCCCGCGCCGTTCTTGTGCCAGCGAAATCCCGCGACCACGCAGTCGGCCGTCCGCGAGTGCTTGATCTTGAGCATCGTGCGCTCGCCGGGGCGGTACGGCTCGTTCAAGCGCTTAGCCATGACGCCGTCGAGCCCGGCGCCCTCGAAGCGTTTGAACCAATCCTCGGCGAGCGCGCGGTCGCGCGTGGCCGGCGAGAGGTGCACCGGCGGCTCGGCGTCGGCGAGCACGCGCTCGAGGCGCTCGCGCCGCTCGGCGAGCGGCAGCTCGCGCAGATCTTCGTCGCCGTGCGCCAGGAGATCCCAGGCGACGAAGGAAGCGGGCGATTGCGCGGCCAGGAGCTTCACCCGCGACGCGGCGGGATGGATGCGCAGGAGCAGCGCTTCGAAGTCGAGGCCGCCGGCGCCGACGATGACGACCTCGCCGTCGACGACGCATCGCTCGGGGAGCGCGCGGGCAAGAGGCTCCAGGAGCTCGGGGAAGTAGCGGTTCATCGGCTTCTCGTCCCGGCTCTGCAGCAGGATGTCGTCGCCGTCGCGGAACACGAGCGTGCGAAAGCCGTCCCATTTGGGCTCGAAGAGCCACCCATCACCGCCGGGCAGGCCCTCGGCGGCGCTGGACAGCATGGGCTGCATCGGCGAGCTGAACGGGAGGCTCACGGGTTCATCGTAGACCTGGCACCCAGCTCGCGGTCGCGCCGGAGCGCGGCCTACGACGCGCGGCGCCCGGCGAGGTTGCGCCCGATGAACGCCTTGACCATCTCGTGGGCGCGATCGGTCTGCGGTCCGGGCTTCGCGACCCACTCGTGCTCGCATCCCTCGAACACGTGCAGCTCGCACTGGCCACCGGCCGCGCGATAGGACGCGGCGAACTTCTCCTGGACGGACGGCAGCACGTTGTCGTCGAGGGCGCCTTGCATGATCAGCAGCGGCGGCAAGGTCACGGCCTCGCGGCGATCGAGGATTCCCTGCGGATTGCTCTCGACGATCGTCTCCCACGGCCGGAAGTACGTCTTGTTGTTGTTGATCATCGACTCGCGCTTCATCTTCTCAGCTTGCTGATAGCGCGCGACCGTGTCGCTGATCGGCGAGCGCGTCGCGACGTACGCCACCGTCGCATCGACCTTGGCGTCGCCCGACAGCGGGATCGCGTTGTAGCGCGGGTCGCGCGGACGCAGGCCGAGGAGCTCGGCGACGTGCCCGCCGCTCGAGCTGCCGAGCACGCCGAGATTCGCCGCCTCGCCGTTCCACTCGGCGGCCTTCGATTTGAGCCAGCGGACGCCGTAGTTGCCGTCCTGGACGGACGCGGGGTACGGGCCCTCCGGCGCGAGCGTCAGGTCGACCGCGACCACGAGCACGCCGCTGGCGGCCACCGCGCGGTCCATCGGCTCGTTGGCGGTGCGGTCCTTGTTGTTCCAGGCGCCGCCGTGCAGATCGAGTAAGGTCGGGAACGGACCGACGCCCTGCGGCTGGTAGATTCGCGCCATCAGCATTCGCCCGCTGACGGCGCGCCGGAACTCGACCTCGGTCACCTTGAGATCGAACTTTGCCGCGGGATCGTACGCGGTCTTCATGGCGGGTCCTCCTGCCAGGTCCTTCGAATGGGCGACGCCCGACACGAGCGTGGAGACCACCGGCAGCCCGGCCGCGGCCAGTGCGGTCTTGACGAAACCCCGGCGCCCGAGCTCTCTATCCATGACGGTCTCCTTCGTTCCAGCCCGAATTATTCCACGATGCGAGATCTCGAGATCTAGAATCTCATGCTGAAGCGCACGCGCAGGCCGTTGTCGATGAGCTCGAAGTCGTTGATGTCCTCCTGGCTCTTCTCGTGCTGGAAGAAGTACGTGAAGTGGTAGCCGATCTCGAGCTCGGCCCCTCCGCGCCAGCGGTACACGAGTCCGGCGTCGGCGTCCGCCTGGGCCTGCTGCAGAAAGACGGTCCCGCCCTCCTTGCGCCCGCTGTCGACCTTGGGCAGACCGCCGCCCGAGGCGCCGAGCCGCACCAGCCAGTGATCGCCCAGCACGTGACTCCAGCGCAATCCCGCGATCGGAACCGGCAGCTCCTGGAGGTAGAAATCCTCGCTGTTGCTGTGACCGTGGCCGGTCAAGGTCGGATTGAAATAGACGTAGGCGAGGCCGATGCTGCCGATGAGATCATCGGCTCGTGAGCGCCACAACCTGCGCTCATAGGCGAGATCGAGACGCGCGAAATCCGCGTTGGCGTGAAGGGGCCCGGGTTTGAACTCCTCGCCGTTGTAGACCACTGACTGGGTAGGCGTGCTGTCGCCGCGCAGGAAATAGTAGAGGCCGCTGAAGCGCAGGGCGTCGTTCTCGGTGAAATGAAACGCGACGCTGGCGTCGACCGCCTCGGAGACGTGTATGCCGAGCGTGTTCAGGCTCAGGCGGGTGCCCGGGGCGGCGCCGGCGGTGCCCTGGCCGCCGTGAAACTCTCCGACCTGAAGGTGGCCGAGCGGAGCGCCGACACCGCCACCGATGGTGAACTCCCAGCGCTCCAACGGCGCGGGGACCTCGGCTCCCGCGACGCCGAGAGACCGCGCGATCGGTTCGCCGAGAGTCTGGGCCCGTCCCGGCAGCGGCGTCATCACGATCGCCGCAAGGCTCATCGAAAGAATCCACACTCGCGCGCTCTTCATGCTCGCCTCCTGAACGTGGGCGGAAGGCCGTAGGCGGGCGCACGCGGACACAGGGGTCCGCGTCCGCTGGACGCCGGCCCTTTCAGGCGAAGATCAGCAGAGCGGAAGCGAGGCTACGGGCGGAGCGCGCGGACGGCTGGTACTCGGGAGTTTCGATGGAACGAAGGCCGGGCTTCCCGGCTCGGCGCGGTCGATCCAGACGAGGCACGGGTCCGCGTCCACATCGGATTGCGCGATGGTCGCGACGGTGCTCGCGATGAAGGCGACGACCGTGTCGAAATCGTCGTCGTCCCAGAAGCCGCCGATCCAGGTTGGATCAGGAGGGTCCGCGTAGGCCGCCGGCACCAGGCCCACGAGGAGCGTGATCAGGAACCCGGTCAAGAGGCGCCGTGTGAAGACCACGGCTCATGGTGGGCACAGGCGAGTCTTGGGTCAAGCCCCTCGGGCGTCGTATTCTGTCCCGACGAGATGAGCCGGCCATCGGCGCAGAACCGTAAAGAGCTTCAGGCGATCGCACGCCGCGTGATGACCGAGCGGGGGCTCGAGCCGGATTTCCCGGCGGCGGCCAAGGCGGAAGCCGACGCCATCACGAAGCCGGCCTCCGAATCGGGCCCAGCGATCAAGGATCTGACCGGCCTTCTCTGGGCCTCGATCGACAACGACGACTCGCGCGATCTCGACCAGCTCTCCGTCGCCGAGCCCATGGCGAGCGGCGCGGCGAAGATCTTCGTGGCCGTCGCCGACGTCGATGCGACCGTGAAGAAAAACTCGGCGATCGATGGGCACGCCCAGGCCAATACGACGTCCGTGTACACGGCGGCCCAGATCTTCCCGATGCTGCCCGAGAAGCTCTCGACCGACCTGACGTCGCTCGGCGAAGGCCAGAAGCGCCTGGCGATCGTCATCGAGATGGTGGTCGGCGCGGACGGCGCGGTCAACGACTCCGCCGTGTACCGCGCGGTCGTGCTGAATCGCGCGAAGCTCGCCTACAACAGCGTCGCCGCCTGGCTCGACGGGACGGCCCCGCCACCCCCGCCGCTCGCCGCCGTGCGCGGGCTCGACGAGCTCATGCGCGTGCAAGACCGCGTCGCGCAGGTGATGAAGAATCGCCGGCACCAGCAGGGCGCGCTGAGCCTCGAAACGATCCAGACCCGAGCCCTCTTCAACGGCGACGTGCTGGCCGATCTCCTCCCCGACGAGAAGAACCGGGCCAAGGAGCTCATCGAGGACTTCATGATCGCGGCCAACGGCGTGACCGCGAAGTACCTCGAGGGCAAGGGCGTTCCGTCGCTGCGCCGGATTCTCCGCACGCCCGAGCGCTGGGATCGCATCGTGGCGCTCGCGGCGGCGCTCGGCGAGCGCCTCCCGCCCCAGGCGGACGCGGGCGCGCTCGAAGGGTTCTTGATCAACCGCCAGCGCGCGGACGCGCTGCGGTTCCCCGACCTCGCGCTCTCGGTCGTGAAGCTCCTGGGCTCGGGCGAATACGCGGTGCAGCGGCCGGGGCAGACGCCGAACGGCCACTTCGGGCTCGCAGTGCGCGATTACACCCACTCCACCGCGCCCAACCGGCGCTTTCCAGATCTCATCACGCAACGGCTGCTCAAGTCGGCGCTCGCCGGCCGGCCGGCCGCGTATAGCGACGCGGAGCTCGACTCGCTCGCGCGGCACTGCACCGAGCAGGAAGACAACGCCGCGAAGGTCGAGCGGCAGGTCAGGAAATCGGCCGCCGCGCTGCTGCTGTCCTCGCGGATCGGCGAGCGGTTCGACGCGCTGGTGACCGGGGCCAGCGACAAGGGCACGTGGGTGCGCATCGTCCGGCCGTCCGTGGAGGGTCGCCTGGTGCGAGGCTACGACGGCGTCGACGTCGGCGACCACATGCAGGTCGAGCTCGTCCACGTCGACGTCGAGCGCGGTTTCATCGACTTCGCGCGCAGTTAGCCGCCTCGCCCCGCTCGTCTTCGGAACTGTTCCCGGAAGGACCCGGTGGGATACCTTAGAACCATGGGCCTCGACGGGCTCGTCGTCGACGGAATCATCATCCTCGTTTACTTCGTCGCCATCACCGCGATCGGCCTCTACATGGGGCGGCGCGAGAACAGCCTGACCGATTTCGCGCTCGGAGGCCGGCGCGTGCCCTGGTGGGCCGTGATGGCCTCGATCATCGCCGCCGAGACCAGCGCGGCGACGTTCCTGGGAGCGCCCGGCGAGGGCTACACCAAGCAGAGTCTCGCCTACGTGCAGCTCGTGCTGGGGCTCATCATCGGACGCGTCATCGTGGGCAACGTTTTCCTCAAGCCCTACTTCACGTACAAGGTCTACACGGTCTACGACTATCTCGGCATTCGCTTCGGTCCGTGGACGAAGGGCTACGTCTCGGCGCTGTTCCTGTTCATGCGCACCCTGGCGTCGGGTACTCGGCTCTTCATTCCTTCCCTGGTGATGGTGCTCGCCTATCGCATGTTCGTGGCGGGCGGTCAGGTGCACTTCAATCAGCAAACGGTCAGCACGGTCGGCCCGTACCTGGTCGCGATCATCCTGCTCACGATCGTCACGTGCCTCTACACCGCGGTCGGCGGCATCAAGGCCGTCATCTGGACGGACGTGATCCAGGCCTGCCTGATGTTCGGCGGCGCCTTGATCGCGATCGGCACCCTGCTCTATCACGTGGGCGGATTGAGCGAAGTCGTGCGCACCGTCCCGCAGCTGACGACGCACGAGGGCTACTTCCTGCACGGCTTCGAGGCGAGCGTCGTCGCCCGGTGGCAGGCGAGCCATCATCTGACGGCGATGGCCGTGTGGGACTACGTCAAGCTGATCCTGGCGAGCGACTACACGCTGTTCTCCGCGCTCATCGGCGCGACGCTCGGCAACATGGCGGCCTTCGGCACCGATCAGGACATGGTCCAGCG
>Ga0075435_100002765_pt1 | contig 11718 bp, 13 predicted proteins | sample RhiMethybrSRZTD4_FD_75302 | JGI IMG/M metagenome (GOLD analysis project Ga0075435, IMG submission 75302) | Populus rhizosphere microbial communities from Tennessee, USA - Rhizosphere MetaG P. TD hybrid SRZTD4 | ecosystem: Host-associated > Plants > Roots > Rhizosphere > Soil | place: USA... | reverse complement strand
AATCCGCAGACCTTCACCGACATCTACCACGCGACGGACGCCGACTACCGGAAGGCGACGCACAAGGTGTTTCGATCGGCGGCGCTGCCGTCGTTCGTGACGCTTCCCGTGCTCGACGCGCGCCCGTAGTGTCCGGGTTCAGCCGGACGCCAATCCTGCCAACCTTCGCGGCAAGGTGGTGATCGACACGACCAATCCCATTGCCGACGCGCCGCCGGAAGACGGCGTCCTGAAGTTCTTCACCTCGCCGAACGATTCGTTGATGGAGCGGCTCCAGGCGGCGTTCCCCGACCTCCACTTCGTCAGGGCCTTCAACAGCGTCGGCAGCGCGCTGATGGTGAACCCGTCGTTTGCTGGCGGGAAGCCGACGATGTTCTACTGCGGCAACGACGCGGCCGCGACAGGCATCGCCGCGAAATTCATCGACCAGCTGGCTGGGAAGGGGCCGACATGGGCACGGCAAAAGCGGCGCGGGCACTCGAGCCGCTCTGCCAGTTGTGGTGCATCCCCGGGTTCCGCGAGAACGCGTGGACCGACCACGCGTTCCGGCTGATGAAGCGGTAAGAACCGCCTGTCGGTCGTCGTAGCGCAGCCCTTCAGGGCTGCCCACGGCCGTTGGCAGGCCTGAAGGCCTGCGCGACGGCACGCCCGCTGAAGCCGCGCCTTATCCCGAAGGCCGCCGCTGCCGGCACGACGGGTCGCGCTCACGCTGCCACGAGCAGTCGTCGCCGGTTGGTGATGGAAAGGCATCGTCGTTCGTTCCGTAGAGCGCAGCCGCGCCGGTGAGATCGTCGGACTGCAGCGTATCGAGGTTGCTGACGCTGCTGTTCATGATCGAGTCAACCGACTGACCGAACTCGTTCGGGTGATTCAAACCGAGCACGTGACCGAATTCGTGCAGCGCAACGCGGTGCAGATCTGCCAGTAGTCCTCCGTCCGGCCGCTGACGCAGCGTGCCACGGTACGAGTTCCACGAGAACCCATTGTTGAAGATCACGTCGGCTTCGTTTCGGCGCCCGGTGCTCACGCGATACCAGTTCGTCGTCAGCGCGAGCGTCGAGGAACCGAGGCTGTGGCCGTACAACGACCCGGAGAAGAACACGTTGTTGTAGCGGTTGTTGTCGGCGATCGGCGCGGTCGAACCGCGGATGGCGAGGAACCTGACACGTCCGAGATGCCTGTTCCAGATCGCGAGCGCGTCCTCGGCCGCGGCGTTCCAGCCCGGGCTCCCGTCGATCAACGGCGCGTCGGATCCGAGCTGCAACTGCATCACGATCGCGCCGTCCGGCCACGGGTCTTCGAACAGGACGTAGGCGTCGAGCACGGTGCACACCGACATGAAAAAGACGACGGCGGCGATCGCGCGCTTCACGGTCGCCGTCCTTTCGCCTGCCGCGCCACTTCGCCGGAGACGGCCGATTCGAACGCCGCCAGCGTCATCGCCGGCCGCCCGCTCAGCACCCCCTGATTCGTCGTCGAGCCGAGAACGCGCAGGTCGCGCAGCGGCGTCCCGTCGAATGCGCGTACGATGTCCCGACGGGTCGCGACGTCGGCTGTGATGCGAACGCGGCCATGCATCATGCCGACGATCGGACTGACCTGCGGCGCGACGGTGATCGCGAACAGGACGTCGCGATCGCCCTTCGCGAACGACGGCACGCCCTCGACTCTGAAGCCCAGATCGCCGACCTCTCCGCCGAGGAACTGGAGAATCAACGTCGACGCCGGCGCGCCCTTGAGCACTTTCTCGACTCGGAAATAGACGTCGGTGACGATTGGCGCGCCGTCACGCTGCGGAACGAAGCGGGACGTCGTGTCCACGACTTCGCTTTCCACGATCGCGTCGGCCTGGGCGACCAAGGCCTCGAAGGTCGGGGCGACGACGGTCGTCGCGTGGATACCGGCGGACAGCTACATCGCGGCCAGGGCGGCAAATATGCAACGCCGCATTAATCCTCTGTGGACAGCGTATCGGGCGAGCTCTGCTGGAAGGATATGGCGGTACTTTAGCGAACTATGTATGTAGTCATGGGACATTGGTCCGCGTTGCGCCGGCCTGCACAGGAGTGCGCGATTCTGGCCTAGCATGAGGCGCGGAAAGACATACGGATGACCGTCTCTCGGGACGTGATCGTGGTGGGCGCGGGCATCGTCGGTTGTGCGGTGGCCTGCGAGCTGGCGCGCCGCGGCGTGTCGGTGGAGATCATCGACGAACGGCCGATCGCCATGGGCGCGACGCAGGCGTCGGCAGGCGTGCTCGCTCCCTACATCGAAGCGCGCGAGGGCAGCCGGCTGCTCGAGTTGACGACGCGCAGCCTCGAGCTGTACGACGAGTTCGTCGCCCGCATCACCGCCGAATCGGGTGTGCCGGTCATGTACCGACGAACCGGCACCATCGATGTCGCCGCCAACGACTCCGAACTGCAGGTGCTGCGCGCGCGCGCCGAGGTGCTCGGCCGGCGCGGCGTGCCGGCGCTGATGCTCGACGCGCTCACGGTGCGCAGCGAGGAGCCGCATCTTGGCGACGGCGCCGTCGGCGGGCTGCTGATCGACATCCATGGCTTCGTCGCCGCCGCCGATCTCACGCGTGCGCTCGCCACCGCGGCGCGGCGTCACGGCGCACAGCTCATCGAGCCGAGCCGTGTCCGGCGGATCGCGAGAAACGGCGGCGACGTCACCGTCGACACCGACCGGGGATCGCTGACCGGGGGAGCCGTCGTGATCGCCGCCGGGAGCTGGTCGGGCGAAATCGCGATCGACGGCATCGTCGCGCGGGTCCCGGTCCGGCCGGTGCGCGGCCAGCTGCTGACGCTCGCGTGGATCGGCACGCCGCTGCGCCGCGTGACCTGGAGCAGCCGTTGCTACCTGGTGCCGTGGGACGATGGGACGCTGCTCGTCGGCGCGACGGTGGAGGATGCAGGATTCGACGAGCGTGCGACCGTGGCCGGCGTGCGCGATCTGCTCGACGCCGCGAGCGAGATTGTGCCGCACGCGTGGAGTGCCGGCTTCAAGGGCGTGCGCGTCGGCCTGCGGCCGGCGACCTCCGACGAATTGCCGGTGATCGGCGCGTCTGAGCGTGCGCCGAACGTGATGTACGCGACCGGTCATTTTCGGAACGGTGTGTTGTTGGCGCCGCTGACCGCGATGCTCGTCGCCGACGCGATGGTCGACGGCAAAAACGATCCGCTGCTGGCCGCTCTAAGCCCGTCGAGATTCGGTGACTTATGACTGACCTAGGCGCGCCCTTTCAGGGCGCGCGACGGGGCACCCTGCAAGGGCGCCCCTACAACCGGGCATGACGCACATCACCATTGGCGATCGTCGATATCGTCTGCTGACCACCGAACGCGACGGCCGCTGGACGGCCCGGGCCGAGCGCGATGACACCGGCGATCCGTTCGGAATCGAATGCGCCGGCGACAGCGAACCGGACGCGACGGCGCGGCTCATGCGCTGGCTCGAGTGGCAGGTTGAGCACACCGCCGCGCTCGAGGAATTGCAGCGTGCCGAGCGCGCGTATCATCGGACGATTGCCGGCAGCGCGTTTGCCAGCCCGACCGAGGGGCCGAGCGCGCTCGAGATGCAGAAGGAATCTCTCGATGCGGTCGAATCCGCGCGTCTTCGCCTCGATGAGATCCGGGCTCGGAAGCCCGAATAAATCAGCGGCACATGGCGCCCAGCCCGAGGGACGCAGAGGTCGGCCACGAACCTCGCAGCATTGGAGGATCGATGAAACTGGCGCGTGAGGATACCGAGCGGCGTGTCAAGTCCTTGAACGGCTGGGCGCTCGATGGCGACGCGATCCGCAAGCAGTTCACCTTCAAGGATTTCCTCGAAGCGATCGCGTTCGTGAACCGGCTGGCGCCCGAGGCCGAGCGGGCCGATCATCATCCCGACATCCTGATCAACTACAAGCGGGTGACGCTCACCTACTCGACGCACAGCGAAGGCGGCCTCACCGAGAAAGACTTCGCCGGCGCCGCCGCTGCCGATCGACTCGCATGAACCGCTCGTGCGGCTGAAAAAAACCTACAGCTCGCGCGAGGTGGCGGCGCTCACCGGGTTGACGGCGCGTCAGCTGCAGGTGTGGGACGCCGGCGGTCTGCTGTCGCCGACGATTCCGCCGCACCGTACCGCGGCCGGTGGCTACACCGAACGCCGCTACACGCCGATCGAGCTGTTCGAGCTGCTCGTTCTCGCCGATCTGCGCCGCCGCGGCTTCTCGGTTCGTCAGCTCCATGACTTGCTGCAAGTCCTGCAGACGCAGTTCGGCCACCGCCTGTTCGACGCGACCGGCGGCGGCGGATCGGTGCAGCTGCTCACCGACGGCCGCGACATCTACGCGCGCACCGCGGCGGGCGCGTTCTTCAACTTGCTGCGCATGCCATCGCAGCCGCTGCTCGTGGTCGGTGATGAAGGGTTGCTGAAGGATCTCGGCACGTCGATCCGGCCGAAGCGACGACGGCGGCTCAGCGGATCGGGAAAATCTTCTCGAGGTCGTCGGCCGGACGCGGGATGACGTGCACGCCGACCAGTTCGCCGACACGCCGCGCGGCGGCGGCACCGGCGTCGGTCGCCGCCTTCACCGAACCGACGTCGCCACGGATGATCGCCGTCACCAGGCCGGCGTCCACTTTCTGCCAGCCGACGAAGACCACGTTCGCCGCTTTGACCATCGCGTCGGCCGCTTCGATCATGCCGATCAGGCCGCGCGTCTCGACCATGCCGAGCGCGTCGCCGACTTCGCGCCGCTCTTTCCCGTCCTTGTCCGCCATGTGCTACTGGATTCTACCCCGAGCGGCGACCGGCAGCGTGTCGATCACGCGGTCGCCGTCGACGAGCCGCACGGCGTCGACGAGATTGGAGACGGTGCACGAGTGGTTCGGCACGACGCAGACGCGATCGCCCGGCTGGAGGCGCGTCGCGCCGGTGACCCGCACGGTGGCGTGCTCTTCCGAGAGACGCTCGATGGTCAACGTTTCGTCGACCTGCCGCGGCGATTCGCCGGTGCCGGCGAGCACTGCGCCGTAGCCGCCGGCCGGCGTGATGCCGCGCGCCTGATCGCTCGTGAGCGTCTTGCTGCCGCAGTCGAGGATGATCCGGCCCGGATGCGTCGAGACCACCGTCGCGGCGACGGTGAGCGCGCAGTCGTCGAGCGTCGCGGCGCCGAGCGACACCTGCGTGCGGTCGAAGTAGACGTAGTTTCCGGGCCGCTGCTCGGTGATGCCCTTCTGCCGGACGCTGTAGCGAAGCGCCGGCGTGGTGCCAACCGAGACCTCGTCGAGCGGGATTCCTGCTCGTGTCGCCTGGTCGCGAAGGCGTGTGAGCGTCTCGGCCTCCTGCTGCGCGACCGCGCAGAGCGCTTCGTCGGACGCGGCGTTGTAGGCGTGGCCGGCATGACTGAGCAGGCCGCGCAGGCGAAGGCCGGGCAGCGACGCCACCGCCTGGATGAACGACAGCCCCTCCGCGTCCGGGTCGATGCCGCAGCGGTGGAAACCGACGTCGACCTTGATCAGCACGTCGAGCGCGCGGCCGGCGCGCTGCATCGCGTCCGACCAGCCGCGAGCCACCGCAAGATGATCGACGATCAGCGAGATCGCTGCGCGATCCATCAGCGCGAGCACCCGCGCGCCGTTCGACGGGTTGACCGGATAGGGCAGCCGGATGTCGGTGATGCCGGCGCCGACGAACACTTCGGCTTCGCCAAGCTTCGCGCAGCAGACCCCGACCGCGCCGCGATCGATCTGCCACCGCGCGATGACCGGCGACTTGTGGGTTTTCGCGTGCGGTCGCAGCCGCATCCCGGCGGCCGCGACGAGCTGCTGCACCCGGTCGATGTTCCGCCGCGCGCGCTGCTGATCGATCAGAACTTGTGGTGTGGGCAGATCCGAAACGAGCATCCTTACATGCTATCGCGCCGGAACCACCAAGACACGAACACTACGAAGGTACACGGAGTAAAAACAACAGTGTTCTTCTTGGTGCGTCTTCGCTTTCTTCGTGTCTTCGTGCTTCCGGCGCTACGCGAACAGGCCTGGGAATCTCGCTGCGCTGATTGAATAGCCCGGAAAAATCGGCGCCGGGTTGGTGACGCCGAGATGACCGGTGACGATCTCGCCGAAGACGTCGCGGAAGTCGGTGGTCACTGCGAGGTCGCGGCCTTCGTAACGCTGCTCCACGGCCAGACCGGGCCAGCGGCCGAAGACCCGGCCGCCATGAACGCCGCCGCCGAGGATGAGCATCGCGTTGCCGTGGCCGTGGTCGGTGCCGCCGCCGCCGTTCTCCGCAACCGCGCGACCGAACTCCGACATGGTCAGGATGACGGTGTCCTCGATGCGATCGCCGAGATCGATCGCGAGGGCGGCGATTGACTGCGCGAAATCATCGAGCCGGTTGGCGAGCTGTCCTCGCGTCGTGCCCTGGTTCACGTGCGTGTCCCAGCCGCCGATGTCGGCGAACGCAACCTCGAGGCCGACGTCCGCTTTGGTGAGCTGCGCGATCTGACGCAGCGCCTGGCCGAAGGGACTCCGCGGGTAGTCGGCGCCGTTCGCCGGCTGATACTTCGCCGGGTCGGCGGCCTTCAGCATGCGCATCGCGTCGAACGCCTCGTGCGCGGTGCCGTTGAGCACCTGGTCGCGCGCCGCGGCATACGCCGTTTCGAACGAGGTTGCCGCGGCCGCGCCGGCGTGGCCGGCGTGGATGTCGAACTGGCCGATCTGACTCACCGCAAGCGCCGGCGCTGCGCCTTGCAGCATCCGCGGCATCTGCGGCGTCATGGCGACGGCGCGGAACGCGGTTGCCTGCTCGTCGCGGCGTACCTGCAGATAGCGGTTCAGCCAACCGTCACCGGTGTTCTTCAGGCCTGGCGTCGCCGTCTCCATGTAGTCCTGCGCGTCGAAGTGCGAGCGTGTGCTGTCGGGCGATCCGCACGCGTGCACTACCGCCAGCTGGCGCGCGTCCCACCACCGCTTGAGCGGTGCCAGCCGCGGGTTGAGCCCGAAGAACCCATCGAGGTCGACGGCGGCTTCGTCTCCCTGGCCCGGCGCGGTCACGGCGATTCGCGGCCGCGTGCGGTAATACTCACGCTCGCCGAATGGCACGACCACGCTGAGGCCGTCGACGGCGCCGCGCTGAAAGATCGCAATCAACTGTTTCGCCCGCCGGCCGTCGCCGGCGGCGAGCACAGTGCGAGCGAGGAATGACGGCGCGAACCCGAGGCTCACGCACGCGAAGGCGCCCTGTTTCAGGAAGACCCGTCGTGATGGCATGGCTGTTATCGCTCGCCTGAAAGGCTTCGCGCTCCTAACGTTTCTGAAACTCGGGCGCGCCGAGCGTCTGCGCGAGCGTTTGATCGCCGCGCGAGAGCTGCAGCGCGAAGTTGATCCGGTTCACCAGCGCGCCGGTATTGACCCACGCGTCGGCGGTGTCCTTGTAGCCGGTCGGCGGCTGGCACATGTAGAGCGGCATCCCCATCTGCTGCAGCTGGCGGACGAGCGGCTTGGCGTCGATCGACTCGGCTCCGGCGGCGCGCAGCGCGCTGGCGACGAACTCGAACGGCGACTTCACCTTTGCGTCGTATACGTCCGGCGACCCGAACTCCGGGGAGGTGAGGATCGTGCGCACCACGTCGCGCAGGTCGCCGCCAGTGTCGTGGAATCGCTTCGCCGCCCGGTCGACGAGAGCCGGCGGCGGCACGTCGCTCACGAAATGACGCACCAACTTGGTGGCGATGAACCGCGCCGTCGCCGGCTCCTTCGCAAGGATGTCGAGCACCTGCTCACCGTCCGACTCGTCGCCGCCGGCTTTGATCACGTGTCCGAGCACGACCTTCTGTCCGGGATCGTGCAGGCGGCGATTGAACGTGAACTCGGCACCCTGGCGCGGGTTCTCGATCGTCCAGCCGGTGAACGCGCGGGCGACTTCGCTCACGTCCTTCTGCGTATAGCCGCCGTCGACGCCGAGCGTGTGCAGTTCCATCAGCTCGCGGGCGTAGTTCTCGTTCAGGCCTTTCTTGTTCTGCGTGTTCGCCGGTGGCATGCGCGGCGCCGGCGGGACCAGCGCGCGCCTGCCGAACCGGCCGGGCATCGCCGGCGACGGCCGCGGCTCCGGGTGCGGGCCGTTCGGATCGGCATTCATCCAGTTGTCGAGATAGAACAGCATCGCCGGGCTTTTCGCGGTCGCGCCGAGGAGATCGCGGAACTTGCCGAGGACGTGCGGTCGGATGGCGTCGCGCTCGTACACGGTGAGCAGGAATCGATCGCGGCCCTTGCGCGCGTCGACGTTGAAATGGTTGAACCAGAAATCGGCGAGCACTTCCTGCAGCTGCCGCTCGCTGTAGACGGCGCGCACGAGTTTTTGCTCCGCCAGCTCGGCAACGAGCGTGTTGGCCTTCTGCGCCATCGAATCGCGGGGCGGAGCCGCACTGGGGTCGGCACCGGTGGCGGCGCCCTGCTTCCGTGCGCGCCGCGCCTCGATCTGCGGCAGCTCGAACGTGTTGACGATGTCCCGCTGCGAAAGGCGCACGGTCGTCAGGCCGGCCAACCGCTCGGTCAACGCCGTGTCGCCGATGCGCTCCGGATGAAGCTGCTCGTCGACGTAGCGCTCGATCCCGATGGCCCGCACGTGCTCGACATCGGCGGGACGCGGCCCGAAGCCGATACGGTTGAGCACGTGTGTGATCGCCGCATCGGTTGGCGGCGGACCGGCGGCAGCCGCGCTGCCGATCGCAGAAACGACAACCACGGTGACGAGCAGTCGCCGCATAACCTGATTAGACCAGCGAACCGGCCAGGTGGTTTACAAATCGCCATTACAATCGCGCCGCGGCATGCACATTCGTTCAATGGTCCCGGCCGAAGGCGCGTATCTCGATCAAATTCTTTATGCGACCTACGAGATCTGGCATGAGGGGCTGAGCCGCGAGGCGTACGGCCTCTATTACGCCGCGCAGCGCCGGACGGCGTGGGGCCGGTCGCATCTCGATCGCGTGGCGCTCGTCGACGGCGACACGCTCCTGGCAAGCGCGAAGCGTTATCGATTCGACGCGATGCTCGATGGCAAGCCGCTTCGCGCTATCGGGCTCGGCGCGATCTTCACGCAACCCGGGCATCGCGGCAGCGGCGCCGCGCGCCACCTCGTCGAGGAGATCCTCGCTGCGGCGTCGGGCGAAGGCGTTGGGCTGGCGCTGCTGTTTTCGGAGATCGGGCCGGAGTACTACGCGCGCCTCGGCTTCACGTCGATTCCCACGCATGACCAGCAGGTGCGCGTCGCCGAGTCGACACGCCACGGCGCGCCGATGACGATGGTGCGGGCCGGGGAGGAGCGTGATCTCGCCGATATCGCCGCCATGGGTGCCGTCCGCGCCGCGCGATACCGGTTTCACCTCGACCGCGATCGCGATCTGGTTCATTACGCGATCGCGAAGCGACGGCTCCTGGCCGGTCTCGGACCGCCCGGCGTGAGGGAAGTACAGTTCTTCATCGCCGAGGAAGGCGCATCGGCAGTCGCCTACGCCGTGATCAGCGCGCGCGCCGGCGAGTGGACGATCGAGGAATGCGGGGACCGGGATCCGGCGGGCGCGCGCCTCGGCGCGCTGCTGCAGGTGCTGATCGCGCGCGATCCGGCGGAACGCCGACCGCTGATCCGTGCCGCGCTGCCGGACGGCTTCATGCCGCCGCAGGTCTCGACGATCGCGAAGCAGCCGTCGCCGCAGATCATGATGGTGCGCGCGCTGAGCGGTGACGCGTCCGCGGTCTTGTCGCTGCGCGAAGAAGAAATTCTGTACTGGAACGGTGACCGGTTCTAAGGGTCCGGCTAAAGCCGGACACTGCCAGAATTTGCGCGACGATCTCCGGTAGTGTCCGCCTTCAGGCGGCCGTTGTCAGGGCTGGACCGACGTGATCCTGAGCTCGATCGTTCTCGACTCCCCGTCCGACAGGGTCACCGCATCCGCGCTGGCGCTGATCCGCTGCAAGAATTCCGGATCGTTGAACGACACCGCCGGTTCGACGCGCTCCAGCGCGACGACGCTGTAGCTGCCGGGCGGCAGACCGGTAACCTTGAATCGTCCGTCCTTGTCCGGCCCGCCCATGCGGAAGTAGCGCGAAGTCGGCGTCCAGAGTTTCTTGTCGGCGGCAAAGACGATCAGCCTGTAGTCGGTGCTCGGAACGCCGGACCTCGCCATCACCGTGCCGGCGATCGTGGCGCTCTTGTTCGTCAACTCGATGTCGACGCCGCTGATGTTCTCGCCCGGCTTCACCTCGATGTCGTCGTCGGTGACGTCGGCGGCATTGATGCGGATCGTGCGCACCATCCAGCCCGGCGGGAGGTTCATCCAGTTGATGCGATAGCGGCCGGCGGCTGCGGACAGCTCGAAGGAGAAATCATCGGCCACTCGCACCGGCTCAATGCCGTAGAACATGTTGCGTTCGACGGTCATCAACGTGATGTGTTGCGGAGTGGTGAGTGACTGCGCCTGTGCTGGATCGATGATGACGCGGCCGCTGATCTTCGACGGTGGGACGGCAATCAACCGGACGTCCTTGATGTCTTCCGTCCCGACAGTGATCTTTGCTGCCGCCGTTTCTTTGCGCGGCGGGAACGCCTGCGCACGCAGCGTGTATTCGCCCGGCGTCAGGTTGCCGACGATGAACGTGCCGTCGGGCTTCACCTGCGCACCGAATATGCTGCCGTTGCCCTCGCCTTTCATGACCATGAGGTTCATCTGGCTCGCAGCCTTGCCGTCGACGTCGGCAACCGATCCTTCCACGCGCACCGTCTTGACCGGCGACAGCGCCATCGCCAGATCGGCGATCGTCTCGCCCGCCCGCACTGTCAGCCGCTGCGCATCTTCGACGTTCACCGTGCCGGGAAAGAATGTGTCCGCGTAGCCGGTCCGATTGGGCGAGTCTGCATCCATTGGTATACCCACGTGCTGCCGCCAGCTCACCTTCACGTAGTACTGGCCGGGCGCGATCCCGAACATCCGGAACTCGCCGAGGTCGTTCGTCGACGCATAGTTCATCTCCTGCAGATCGCGCTTGCCGTTGACCGTGCGCGCCTGGACGGTGCGCGCCTGGACGCCGGATACCGGCTCGCCGAACTCGTCGAAGACGCGGCCAGTGACGACGCCGCCGCGCTTCAGGGTGACGTCGACGCGATCGAGCGTCTCGCCACCATGAATTTCGAGCGGCTTATTGTCCGGAGGCAGCTGGCCAAGGTTCTCCTGGACGTACGGTGGCTTGCTCACGAACATCGTGTAGCGGCCGGGCGCGACGTCGACGAACTCGTACTTGCCGTCCACGTCGGTCCGCGCGACGCGCTGCTGGCGCTGGCGATCGGGCACGCTTCCTGGCGCGGGGCCGTTCGGCACCAGCCGCACCTCTGCTTTTCGCAGCGGCTGAGCCGAATCCGCGGCCACCACGTGACCGCGGATCGCCCCGTTCGCAACGGCCGCGGCTGGCGGCGGCGCCGGCGTTGGCGTCTGCGCGCGAGCGATCGACGTCGCGAAGCAGAGGGCGATTGCTACCCGTAGGGCGACCCTTCTGCCTTCGCGTAAAGCTTCGGCGGACCGCCGTGGCCTTGGCGGAGGCGGTTCAGGGTCGCCGCGACGTCCGCCCTGAAAGGGCGGACCTCCGTCCGATCGTGCGCGACGCATCTTCAATACACCGGCGGCGCGCTGAGGCGCAGATCCAGCTTCTTCGTGTCGGTTGGGCCGAT
>Ga0075435_100002764_pt1 | contig 11720 bp, 12 predicted proteins | sample RhiMethybrSRZTD4_FD_75302 | JGI IMG/M metagenome (GOLD analysis project Ga0075435, IMG submission 75302) | Populus rhizosphere microbial communities from Tennessee, USA - Rhizosphere MetaG P. TD hybrid SRZTD4 | ecosystem: Host-associated > Plants > Roots > Rhizosphere > Soil | place: USA... | reverse complement strand
GCTGGCTCTCCGGGTGAACGCGGAGCTGAGTGCCCGGCACATCCGGCACTTCTGCGCGGTACCCCAAGATGCCGAACGCATGCTGGGTGCGGCCATGAGCCGGCTCGGGCTGTCGGCGCGCGGCCACGATCGCGTCCTCAAGGTCGCGCGCACGATCGCCGATCTCGAGGGAGCGGACGGGATCACGGCCGAGCACTGCGCCGAGGCCCTGCAGTATCGCGGGCTCGATCGGCGATGGCGCCCGTAGGGGCGCGCCGGCCCGCCGCCCTACGCGGCCGTGAGAGAATGAACGTGGCTCGAGTCTGTCCGCGGAGGTGGGCCGGATGGCAGGTCCCGGAGCCTCGAGGCTTCCGCGTCGATGACGCGCTACTTCGACCTCCGCTCCACCGTCCTGATCGTGGTCGGCCACGGGATCCTTCCCGAGGAAGAGGACCGGCCGATCGCCTACGATCTCAAGCGCGCCATCAACGCGCGCGCCGGCGGCTCGGAAGGTCGCGCGGGCGTCGTGGTGACGGACATCTGGGTCATGAACAACGAGCTCGGCGAGTTCTTCCCGGCCATCGCGCTCGGCGGCCCCACCGTGAACGCGTTCACCGCGCAGGTCTACGAGGAGCTACCGGTGGTCTTCGCGCGCGAGGAGCGCACTTTCATCCAGCTCGCCGACAAGGGCAAGCAGGCCGCGGTCTGGGGGATGGATCAGAGCGCGACGCGGGAGGCGGCCGACGTCTTCGTCAACGAGGGGATGCTCGAGCGCTTCCTCGATCTCGTCTGGCGACGCGCGTGAACGGGGAGCGGCGGACGAGGCCCCGCCCTACAAACGGCGGGCGGGCGGCTGCGGCGGGACGTTCGTGTAGGTGACCGTGCCGTCCGGTGCTTCGCTGCGGTAAAAGGTCCGCGGCACCCCCGCCGACGCGGCCTCCGCGCCCGGCGGACCGAAGAAGCTCATCACCTTCGCCACGTAGTCGCGTGTCTCGGCATAGGGCGGGATCCCGCGGTGATTCAGCACCGCCTGCTCGCCCGCGTTGTAGGCGGCGAGCGCGAGCTTGAGGTCATTGCCGAAGCGGTCGATCAACCCACGCAGATGCCGCACGCCGCCATCGATGTTCTGACGCGGGTCGAAGGAATCCCGGACACCGAGCAGGGAGGCGGTTCCCGGCATCAGCTGCATGAGACCGCGCGCGCCCTTGCGGGACACCGCCTGAGCGTTGAACCCCGACTCGACCCGGATGACCGCCTTGATCAGCGCCTCGGGGACGCCATGCCGCTCGGCCGCGTCCCGCACCTCCTGCGCATATGGCCCGAGATCCGACGCGGGCAGCCTCAGCCAGCCGCGATCCGTCCCGGACGGCCCACCCATCCGCTGATAACGCGGATCGGTCGGCGCGTTGGTGACGTGGACCGTCCCGTCGGTATCCACGAACCGGAAGGTCTCTGCCGCTGCGGGCGAGGCGACGAGGAGAGCGACTGCCAAAGCGGCAGAAAGATTGTCGAAGCGGGCCACGAGGCATTCTAACGGAAGTCGACCCGGGCGTGTCAAGCGCATCACCGCAGGAAGAACGTAGCGGCGGCCGTCGCGCAATAGAGCACGAGGGCGACGATGAGAGTTCCGGCCACCGTGCCGACCGCGGGCCCGGGCGCGAGCCGCCGTGCCGCCTGCACCCACAGGGGCGCCGTCATCGGGAACAGGTAGCCGGCGTGTATGTTCACGTAGTCCGGATAGCGGTGGATATAGGCCACGAACTGAGCGAGATAGACGATCGACGCGACACAGACGATGAAGTCCGCGAATCCGTCTGGCCGCCGGTCTCTCAAGTGGCGCCACGCGTTGCGCACGGAGATCGCGAAGGCGGCCAGCATCGCCGCGGCGAGCGGCAACCCGAGGTAGTTGAGCACGGTGAAGGCATCGTTTCGGCGAGCGTCCGTCGTGTGCGGGCCCACCTTGATCGGCGTCGCTTCCGTCCCGGCCAGGGCGTACCGAGGCCCGACGATGTAGTTGAAATAGTCGCTGAAATACGTCTGGTACAGCACCGGCCACATCCCGTCTTTCCAGAAGTACGGCACGTGAGGGTGGTGAAACGGTCTCAACGACACCCAGAAATAGTAGTGCGCCGGATAGCTCTCGTAGAACGGACGCTTGCTGACGGGTCGGTTCGCCGTGCATAGGAAGCAGCCCTGTTCGAGGTTCCTGACCGCGGCGAACGGAGCGATGGCGACCAGGCTCACCGCCAGGAAAACGATGGTCGTGAGGAGACGCGTGCGTCGGGGAGCCGACGGACGCAAGAAGAGAAACGCGGCGCCGATAGGCAGCAGCGCGAGATTCGTCAGCGCCGTCCAGACGCCGGCCGCGGCCCACAGTCCGAGACCCGGGGCGAGGAGTCTCGGCGGAGGTCGATCGCCGCGCACGGCCAGGACCAGGAGCACGCACACGAACGCGACGGCCAGTGCCTGTGCTAGCGCATAGTTGAACACCATGTAACCGTAGGCGAGGTGGAGCGGATTCAGCGCGAAGAAGACGAAGATCGGCCATCGCAGCGGTGATTCCGGACACACGGTGCGGAGCGTCATCCAAATGACGGTGAGGGTTGTCGCGAAGGCGACGAGCGAAAAGGCCTGCACCGCCTTGAGACTCCTGGTCGCCTCGAGGATCTTGCCGGCAACGACATAGTAGAGGGGCGGATTGGTCCCGCCGTAGATCGCCAGTGGATCGAACTCAACGGACTGAGAGTAGAGCTGGACGAGGAGCGTATGGGCGCGGCCGTCGTATCCCCACGTCGGGTCGTAGAGAAGGAAGTTGTGCACGTGAAACAGGACGAGCCCGAGCAGCAGCAGAGCCTTCCCAATCGTGGATGCCGTGACGCGCATGGGGCGCTCAGCCCTCGGCATTCAGCCGGTCGGCCAGCACCATCGCGCGACGAAGGCACTCGTCGCTGTTGATGTAGTCGAACTCGGCGAATCTCCCGCAGAGTGGAACTCCGATGGAGCGGAACCAGTCGTGCACGATCTTCCGGTTGTCGGCGTAGCCCAGGTCCTGAACCGGATAGCCATAGGGGATCCGCGTCACGTCCGTGACGATCACCTTGCGCCGGTCGAGGAGCCGCACGCGATCGAGGTCGTCGACGACGCGCCGGGTCAGCGCAGTGTCGGACAGCTCGTACACTCCGTCGCCGGGATTCGTCGTGATCTCCGCGATGATGGACGAGCTGCCCGGGTTCACGAGCTCGCGGCTGAAAAACCCCATCGAGCAAATGCGATGAGTCACCACGGTCGGGTCGGGGATGTACACCGCGCTGTGCTGCATGAGCGACTCGTCGTTGACCGCGACGAGCACGATCCGCATGGAGTTGTACCGAAGCCGTCCCACGGCCTCGAGAACCTCGAGCGGGACGGCCTCGAAGCAGCGGATCGCCTCGTTGATCGGGAACGCCACGACGAGCCGATCGAATCTCCGCGGGGTCGCTCCGTCGGTGACGTCCCAGCCGTCCCGTGTTCTGCGCACCCGTGATACCCGATAGTTCGTGGTGATGCGGGCCCCTGGCTTGACCAGCGCGTGGACCAGAGCCTCGAACCCGCCCTTCCGCGGATACTTGAAATGGAGTTGATGCAGGTAGCCTTCGGTCTCGACACCGATCGCCGACTTGACGACGTCCTCCAGAGGCGGCTTGGGGATGCGCTCGACGAACGCGAGGCCGAGCTGATCGGCGGGGATGTTCCAGATCTTCTCGTTGTACGGAACGAAGTATTTCTCGGCGATCCCCTTCCCGAATGTGTGATACGCCCACTCCTTGAGATTCGCCTTGGGCGGTGGATAGTCGTGGCGGAGATAGTCGATGAGACACTCGGCGGCCTCCTCGGGACCGAGCGCGGCGAGGTCGTTCTCGAACGGGTACTTCACGTAGCGGCCGTTGTACCAGATCTTGTTGGCGCGCTTGCAGTCGTTGAGGTTGTCGCGGAGGACGTCGCTCACGAGGCGGTTGACCGCCTCGTGCTTCGAGAAGAGGATGTGCCCGCCGACATCGTAGCCGAAGCCGTCTTTCCAGACGGTTCGACACAGGCCGCCGATCCCGTCCGCCGCCTCGAGCACTTCGCTGTCGTGCCGGAGGAAGCGCTGGATCGCGATGCCGGTGATGCCGCCGCCGAGGATTCCGATTCGCATCGTTCCGGCCCGCCGTTCAATGAAACCGGACGTCGAGGATGCGCTTCAACGTCCACCAAGCCCCGGTCAACGGACGCATCGTGCTGACGCCGATACGGTGCCGGTAGTCGATGAACACCGTCGTCACCTTCGCCCCGGACTTGATAGGCCTCAACAGAAGCTCGACGGGCAGCGCGGCGCCGTCGACCCGATACCGCCATCGATCGAGCATCGACTTGCGATAGGCGCGCATCCCGCTGTGCAGGTCCGTGATCCTCCGCTTGAACAGCACGGATGCGAACAGAGCGAACCCGTAATTGGCGAGATAGTTGAGCCAGGGCATCGCGGCCGGCTTGTGGCCAAGCCGGGAGCCATCGACGAGATCGTAGCCGTCCTCGACGACCAGCCGCGCCAGCTCGGGCACGCGGTCGGCGGGATACGTCCCGTCACAGTCCATAGTGACCACGACGGCGCCGGCGGCCGAGCGGAGCGCGAGGTCCATCGCCGGCCCATACCCCTTGGGCGGAAACTGCCGGATGACGCGGGCGCCGAGCGTCGCCGCGATCGTCGGCGTCTCGTCCTCGCTCGAATCCACGATGAGGATCTCGGCTGCGGGCACGATCCGCCGAATGTCCTGGATCACCTCTCGCACGGCCCCCGCCTCGTTCATGGTGATCATCGCGACCGTCACGTGCGCCGCCGATCGTCTCGAGGCCGTCGGAGTCGGCTTCGTCGCCACTCCGATCACGTCGAGCATCGGAGCGGTCATCGTCGCCCTCCAGCACGGACCGAGGTCGGACTCGGATGGTGTCGAGCGAGCCGCGCAACGAGCACGATGCGAAACGCGAACAGGGGCCGGCACGACGACCCCACGACGTATTCCATGGGATAGATCCAGCGGACATAGAACCGAAATAGCGGTGAGTCGATGATGGTGCGCGCCGGGTCCTGTCCCGTGGCCTCCGCTCGGGGCGCCAGGACCTTCTTGATGACGGGCAGAAACACGCGCGTGAGGTGCGGCGTGAAATCGGTCTTTGCGATCGAGCAACCGGCGGCCTCCAGCAGGTGCCTCGCCGACCGGAACGTGAAGAACCGGACATGGGTGCGATCCATGACGCCGGTGTCCCGGTATTCGAAGCGTCCGAAGAGGAGAGCCAGACGCGTCTGCCAGTTCAGCACGTTTGGAACGGAAATCAGGAGCCGCCCGGTCGGCTTCAGGAAGCCGCAATAGAAGCGCAGCACGGCCAGCGGATCGTAGAGATGCTCGAGGACGTCGGAGAAGATGATCACGTCGAACTGTTCGTCGGCCAGGACGGCGTCGACCGAGTTGAAATCCAGCAGATCGACCTGCAGGCAGCGATCGATCCTGGGCGCCGCCTTGGCGACCGCGATCGGGCTGGCGTCAATGCCCCACACGACGTGGCCGAGGGCGCGAATCTCGGCGCCCAGGTTGGCCTGACCACATCCGACATCGAGCACTCGTAGAGGTGCGCCGTCGGCTCGCGCGAATTGACGCAGGATCCCCTCGTTGACCTCTTCGAGATACGGGTACGTTTCGCGTTCCAGGTCGATCACGCCGGCGGTCTCAACGGGCCATCGGGGCGAGAACGAGCCGACCGTCCTTCATGCCCATCCAGAGCGGTCGGCGGTTCGGCAGATACGCGAGCAGCCGCCGATTCGCCTCGGGACCGAGGTCCTTGACGAAGAGAACGCGGTCGCTCAAGTCCGGTGAGTTGTTACGGTGGTAGTAGACCCACGCCCCGGGGCTGATCCCGCTCAGCGCGGGAAGGCTGTGAACGAAGACGACCGCGTGCGCGGGTCCATGCTGTTCCACCAGGTCGTAGGGCGATCGGGCGATCTCGGCCATGAGCCGTATAGATCCGAGCTGGACCGGGACGAATACGGCGAGACACGCCAGAACGAGCGCGGCGGGCCAGGCCACCAGCATCCGTGTGGCGAAGCCTTCACCGAGCTGTGTCCTCGTCCACGTGACCGCCCGCTCCATTCCGCTCGCCGACAGAATGGCGACGGGCACGATGAGCTCCGCGTAGTACACGGGTCCCACGCTGGCCAGCGTGGGGACGCCCATCATGAGGCCGTAACCGACGATGCCGACCAGCGGAATCGCGGCGAGCGTCCAGGCGGCGCTCGTGCGTCGGAAGAACGGTACGAAGACGAGCGAGAGGGGCCAGCCGAACAGCCAGACATTGAGCTGGGCGAGGTTCTGGCTGATCGCGAAGAGCGCCCAGCCCGGCCCGCGGGGAACGGGCCACGTGCGGCCGCTCCACCGCCAGTACGCCGTATAGCTCGACAGGAACATGCTACCGGTCGTCACGTGATTCACCCACAGGAACGTCGCGGCGCCCGCAGCGAGGATCACCACGAAGGCCGCCGGCGCGCTCCACCCGGGCCGTAAGCGCCGCTGAGAGATGAGCCAACCGAGGCGCACGACCGGCGGGAGTGCGAGCAGAGCCGCAGTCTGTGGCCGCGTCAGCCCGGCGATGCTCAGGGCGCCGGCCGCAGCCGTCCACCAGATGAGGGAACGCGGCGCCGTCTCGATCCGCAGGGCCGCATACCAGAACAGCGTGAGGAACAGGGCGCTCGTCGGCTGCGACATGGCGGTGGCGGAGATGAGGATGAAGAACGGCGACAGCGCGAGGAGGATACCGGTCAACGTCGCTGTTCGGGGGCCGTACAAGCGCGTGGCGAGAGCCACGGCGAGGAGGAAGGTCAGCGCGGCTTCGACCGAGCCGACCCAATCGATCGCGCCGAGCTTGAGGGCTACGGCCATGATCGCCGGGTGGCCGACGAAGTACATACCGTACCGTCGATCGCCGTTGACGATGAACTGATTGTCGAAGGCAGGCCGTATCGGCGCCGGTAACCCTTCGGCGTAGAGATGCCCGGACGCCAGCAGCTGCGCCTGGAAGAGATAGACGTTCTCGTCGTCGGTGACGGGCGCGGAGCTGAGCACACCGACGCGTGCCCCATGCGAGAGGAGCAGAACGAAGAGAGCCCCTACGAAGGCCCACATAGAAAGCCGTGGGACACCGCCGACGGCGTCGAAGGCCGCCAGCAGGCGCCGTCCGACGGCGGGGAACTGGGCGGTCGCAGCAGCCAGGAGCAGCGTGCCGGGAAGGACGAACAGCAGCAGATGGAGCTTGAACGCCAGCTCGCCCCGCGACAGCAGCAGAGTCCCATACGCGGTCACGTAATCGTCCGACCACTGGGAGGCGACGATGACGGCCGTGAAACACAGCATCGCGCCGGCGAGACAGGCGGCGGCGCGCCAGACGCGTGGCACCACGGCCATGGTCAGCATCTCGCGAACGATCGCGGGCGGCCGGTCCGTCTCGGGACGGGCGACCGTCGTTCCAATCATTCCATCCACTTCCGGAAGTCAGTGAGGAATTGGCTGACGGCTTCGTCGGTCTTGGGGTGGCTGACCATCTGACGGAAGAACTTCGGCGGAATGGTCACGATGTCGGCGCCCGCCATCAACGCGTCATTGACGTCGTAGATGTGGCGGATGCTGCCGACGATGATCTCGCACGGCACCGCGGACTCGCGGAAGGTGGCGTGCACAGCGCGCACGACGGCGGCGGCGTCATGGCCGATGTCGCGAATGCGGCCGTAGAAGAGGCTGACGTAGCTGGCGCCGGCGGCCGCGGCCACGACCGCCTGGTTGTACGACATGCAGCACGTGCAGTTCACGCGGACCCCGCGGCGGCTGAGCTCGCGGATGACGCCCAGCTCGTCCCACCCGATCGGGATCTTGACGTTGAGGTTTCGATACGACCCGAAATGGCGAACGAACTCGTCGGCCTGGGCCACCATTTCCGCCGGCTGATTCGAAAAGACCTCGACGCTCAACGGAATGTCGTATCCGTGCTTTTCGAGAAGACGGATGATCTTCTTGATGTGGTCGCGAAAGTCGCCCTTCTCTTCCTTCGACAGGATGGACGGATTGGTGGTGATTCCGGCGGGAAAGCCGCGTTCGAGCGCCTCTTCGATCTCCGCGAGGTTCGCCGAATCGACGAAAATCTTCATTGCGTCGTCCTCTCCGGCGGCGCGTTGACCGATTCCCACTTCATCGGCGCCGCCTGGAGCCGAGGGTGGGCGACGAGCAGGTGCCAGACCACGGCCTGAAACGCTTCGGCGTGGGCCGTCAGCGTGGCGGGAGTCACGGTGGGAACGATGACGCAGGCGTCCGCGATCTTCGCCGTGAATCCGCCGGTCCGCCCGACGATGCCGAAGATCCGCGCGCCCACGGCCTTGGCGTACTCGAGCGCGCGGATCAGGTTGACGCTGATCCCGCGCTCCGCGTCTCCCCCACCGACCGACAGGACGCCGACGACATCGCGCGCGCCGAGACGGCTGCCCCGCAGCCACTGGGCGAACGCCGTGTCCCAGCCATCGTCATTGATGCGCGCGGTCAGCTCGGACACGTTGTCGGTGGGCGCATACGTTTCGATGTCGCACAGCTTGCGGAAGTCGTTCACCGCGTGGGAGGCGTTGCCCGCACTGCCGCCCACGCCCAGCAGGAAGAGACGGCCTCCCCCGGCTCGCACATCGACGAGCAGGTCGACGAGGCTCTCGATCGCCTGCCGGTCGAGGCGGGCGGCGATCTCCGCTACATCGTCGAGGTAGCGCGCGGTGAAGTCCACGGAGTCCTCTCGAAAAACTTTCTCGTCTCGGCCAGTGTGCCCGGCGTGCCGATCTCGTAGAAGCGTCGGTGGACCTCGAAGCCTTGCATGGCCCCGCGTGCCACCATGTCGTGGTAGAGGTCGGCGAGGTCAGCGCCGGCGTTGGGCCCCAGCCTGGCCAGCGCGGCTCGGCGCAGGAGGGAAAGCCCGTAATCGATGTGCGTCATGTCGCGCCGGCGATCGCGCTTGTCGTACGCCAGCAAACGACCATCCCGGTACATCACGTTGCTCTGATCGAGTCGATTCTCGTTCTTGAACACCGTCATCAGTCCGAGAGCGGGCGAGTCGCGAAAACTCCGGAACACTTCCGCGAAATCCACGTCCAGATACGTGTCGCCGTACATGACCCAGAACAGCGGCCCCAGCAACCGCTCGGCATTCTTCAGCGCGCCGGCGGTGCCGAGAGGCGTCGCTCCGTCGCGGGAGTACTGCACGTCCACGCCGAACGCCCGCCCGTCCCTCACGTAGCTCTCCACCTGATCGCCGAGATGGCCGATGCAGATGACGACCCGGCGGATCCCGTTCCGACGCAACAGCTCGAGCTGGTGCGCGACGAACGGCCGCCCGTTCACCTCGAAGAGCGCCTTCGGAACGGTGCGCGAGACGGACTGCACGCGCGTGCCCGCGCCGCCGGCGAGCAGTGCGAGCGGCACATCGGGAAGGGGCGGGTCCCGGTGCGTCACGAGGCGAGCACCTTGGAGCCCTCGAAGTCGAACCGGAACCGAACCTCGTGCAGGCCTTCGGCGCTCATGGCCTGCCGCAGACGAATCTTGTCGGTGGCGTAGAGCATGAGAAAGCCTCCGCCGCCGGCGCCGACCAACTTGCCGCCGGCGGCGCCGTTCTCCAGCGCGCGGGCGTACCACCGGTCGATATCGGGATTGCTCATGACGGAGCCTCGTCGCTTCTTGTGCTCCCAGTGCTCGTGCATGAGCTCGGCGAAGCCGAGGAGGTCGCCCTTCTCGAGCATCTCCCGACTCCGCAACCCCATGTGCTTCACGTAGTGCAAATTGTCGATGACGGAGGCGTCCGACCGCTGCGTCCTCGCTTGCTGGTCCTTGAGAATCGAGCCGGCGGAGCGCGAGTAGCCGGTGAAGTACAGGAGCAGGTTGTCCTCCAGGTTGTAGAGCGTCTCCTGGTCGATCTTGAGGGGCTCGGCGGTCACGGTGTCGTCTCGATGGAACGTGAAGCACGTGAGGCCGCCGAAGGCGGCGATGTACTGATCCTGCTTGCCGATCGGCTCGCCCAACCGGTTGATCTCGATGTCGCAGGCCTGCTGGGCCAGGTCTTGCGCGAGGACCGAGCGCCGCTGGTGCGTGTGGAGCGCTTTCAGCAGCGCGGTGGTGAAACTGCCGGAGGAGCCGAGCCCGGTACCCGACGGGATGTCGGACATGCTCGCGAGCTCGAGGTGCTCGCTGATCCCGACCAGCTTGAGCGCTTCCCGGATGATCGGATGCTCGATGTCGTCCACGCGGTCGACGAGCTCGAGCTTCGAATACTTCAGAAAGATCGGGCGTACGAAGCGGTGATGGACCATGATGTAGACGTATCGGTCGATCGCCGCGGCGATGACGACGCCCTCGTGCTCGCGGTAGTAGGACGGGAGGTCGGTGCCGCCGCCACCCAGCGAAATCCGGAATGGACTCCTCGAGATGATCATGTCGCCTCTGCTAGGGCCGGGGTCCCGCCGGATCGGACAGCATCTCGCCGATGGATCGGCGGACGGCGTCGCGAGAGCTCTGTCGAGCCGACCAGCCGAGATCGTGGATCTTGCTGAGGTCGAAGCGCACCACGGGGACATCGCCGCTCCACCCGCGCGCGCCGCCCGTGAAGATCAGCTGCGCATCGGGTAACCCCATCAGCTCGCGGACGCGATCGGCGATCCACCGGACAGTCACATAGTCATCCGTCGCGACGTTGTAGAGGTTGACGGGCTCGCTGTCCTTCTCGAGGACGAACAGGATCGCGCTCACCACGTCGCTGACGTGGATGTACGACTTGCTCTGGTGACCGTCCCCGAGGATCTCGAGACGTCGTGGGTCGCTTCGAAGCTTGCGGATGAAGTCGAACGCCACGCCGTGAGTCTGGCGCGCGCCGACCACATTGGCGAAACGGAAGATGTACGCCGTCAAGCCGTACATGTGCGCGTATGAGCTGATCATGGCCTCGGCAGCGAGCTTGCTGGCCCCATACATCGAGATGGGAAGCAGCGGCCCGAACGTCTCCGCGGTCGCGACGTCAGGATGGTCGCCGTAGACGCCGCTTCCCGAGGTGAAGACAAGGCGCGGACTCCGGGCGAGGCGCATGGCCTCGAGCACATGAAAGGTCGCCACAATGGTCTGCTGGAAGTCGAGCGTCGGTTCCAGAGCCCCGCGTGCGATGTCCGGATTTGCGGCGAGATGGAAGACGATGTCCGGCGCGGCGTCCTTCACAACCCGCCGCACCGCGTTCGCGTCGAGCAGATCGCCCGGAACGAAGGTGCACCGGCGGTCTCGAGTGGCGGCGGCAACGAAGCTCGACCGCCCGGAAGTGAGGTTGTCGAAGATGACGACTTCGCTCGACGGGTCGTGCAAGATCGTATCGACGATGTGGCTGCCGATGAACCCGGCGCCGCCGGTTACGAGAGCGTTCATGGCCGATCAGGCACTCGCAAGGATGATCTTCTGCCAGCCGAGGCGGTAGAGATTCAGATGGAACAACGCGTAGACGATCTGCGAGACCAGTCGCTTCTTGAGATCGTACCGGCCCTCCGAGAACGCCTGGATGAACGCACCGGGGTCCGTCTTGTTGATGAGCAACTTGTAGAGTGTGTGGAACGGGAAGCCCCACTCCCAGTTCTCGACGATCCGGAACCCCTGGGCCTCCAGTGTGTGCTCCATCGTCCG
>Ga0075435_100002763_pt1 | contig 11724 bp, 10 predicted proteins | sample RhiMethybrSRZTD4_FD_75302 | JGI IMG/M metagenome (GOLD analysis project Ga0075435, IMG submission 75302) | Populus rhizosphere microbial communities from Tennessee, USA - Rhizosphere MetaG P. TD hybrid SRZTD4 | ecosystem: Host-associated > Plants > Roots > Rhizosphere > Soil | place: USA... | reverse complement strand
AGCGCGTCGGACGCCACGTTGGTGCCGACGACCGACTTCCAGGTGACGGCGCCCCGCATCGGATAGTTGATGGACGCGCCGAGGAGCGCGGCGGCGGCCGCCTCGCTCCCGGACTGCTCGAAGTAGATACCGAGCGGCTTGAGGAGGGGGTCGTTCGCGTCGGCCAGCACGTCGATCAGGTACGAGACCGGCGCGCCCGGATATCCGCCGACGTAGCTGACGCCGGACTGGAGCAGCGCCTTGGTGATGGCGAGGATGCCTTCGCCGTGAAGGATCTCGCCTTCGCCGTACCCGAGCTGTTTGACGTCCTCCGCGAACGACCGCTCACCCATGCCGCGGCTCGCGCCCTCCGACCTTACTTCTGCTTCGCGATGATCTGGTTCTTGATCTTGTCGTAGGTGGCCTGCGGGACGACCTTCTTCTTGGTCAGATCGTCCTTGCGCGCGTACGGACGGCCATCGACGATCTTCTTCGCGTACGCGTCACCGATTCCCGGCAGGGCCTTGAGCTCGTCCTCCGATGCGCTGTTGATGTCGAGTGGCTCCTTCTTCTTCGCGTCGGCCTTCGTGTCGGTCTTGGCCTTGGCGGGCGCGTCGGTCTTGGCGGGTGCGCTCGATTGCGCCAGCGCCGGCGAGACTCCGAGCGAGACCACAGCGAATAGAACGGCGACCAGCAGAGCGACGAGTCTGACCATCGGTGTCCTCCTCGCGACAAAATTTGAACGCCAAAGTTAGCGTCGACTCAGTATACATCAAACAAATTCAATGATTTGCCAGGCATCTCCGAATGGAGACAGCGCCGCGTGCGCTCCTCGCGGCTCTTCGTCGCGGCCGCAAACGCCCGGGCGCGGCCCGATGCCGCCGAAGCGTGGCTCGCTGTACACTGTGGTGGCTCCGAGACTCTAGGGATCCCGGGCCGGGGTGGTGTAACGGCAGCCACGCTGGACTCAAAATCCAGTGCCCGTGAGGGCGTGCGGGTTCAACTCCCGCCCCCGGTACCATTCCTTGACAACATTCCGCAGCGGCTTGTAGGGTGGTCTCTCGCGTGGGGCTGTAGCTCAGTTGGGAGAGCACAAGGCTGGCAGTCTTGGGGTCAGGGGTTCGACTCCCCTCAGCTCCACCAAAATTACCCCCGTTCCAAGCTTCGCTAACTTCCTCCTGTTCGGCGTCACGTCGGTCGAGCTCGCCCTCCTCTTCGTTCTGACACCCACCTTCACCATCACGGACTGGATCTACGTCGTGCAGAATGCCCTGGTCCTCGGCATCGCCCTCATGCGGCGCCCGCCCGCCGCGCAGGATCGCTCGCTGGCGACCGGCGTCGCTATCATCGTCGCGTATGCGTATCCATATGGTCAGATGCTCTACCTCCGGCGGGTGCCCGGCGAGCCCGCGTGGCCCGAAGCCGGGCTCGTCCTCGTGACGGTCGCGGCGTGTCTGAGTCTTTCGAGCCTCGTGAGCCTCGGCAGATGGTTCGGGGTCCGCCCGGCTGTGCGGGGACTCGTGACGAGAGGCCCGTACCGCCTCATCCGTCATCCGATGTACCTGGCCTACATGCTGGCGGACTTCGGCTACAACCTGCAGGAGTGGAATTCGGGCACGGTGCTGCTGGTACTGACGGGGTGGGGATCTCTGCTTTACCGCATCTACGCCGAAGAGCGAGTACTCTCGAACGATCCGGGATGGGCGAGTTACGCCGCTATGGTGCGCCGCCGCCTCGTCCCCGGCGTGTGGTAGACGGTGTCGGAGCTAGTCGCCTCCCCCTCCAGTTCCGCGCCCGTCGGGTTCTCGGGGCGTCAGGAAACGATAGTAGCCGCGCGCCGGAACTAACACGCTTCGCGGGTCGGCGAGCATCGAAGGCCGCGCCGGCAGCAGGACGCCCCAGGGCGTGACCCGAATCTGGCCGTCGAGCTCGAAACGCGCGCGCACGCTCCAGAGGTATGGCGTCTCGTTTGCGAGCGGCGTGTCGACGGTGTGCTCGGGCGCCGAGAGTGCGCTTTTCGCGTACACCAGCTCGTCCGGATAGACCTCCTCGTGCCCGAAGTGATCAGGGACTCCTCGCCAGATTCGGAGGTCGTAGGTGACGTTGCGAACCCGACTCACCCACCCGGCCGGGTTCGCTTCGAGATCGGCGGGCCGCGGAAACGGCTCCCATCTCAAGGCTGGCTGCGAGGACTCGACGGTGGGCGCCCCGTCGTCGGTCGTCTGAGACAGCGGCCTGAGCCCGGCGACCTCGAGCGGCTTCGTGCAGGCAACGAGGAACAGGAGCACGCAGGGAATGGCCCAGCGCATCAGCGCTTGGGCTGCGACGGAAACGGAACGAGGAGGAAGACTTCGTCGACGATCTTCTCCGCGACGATCGCCGAGGCGCGGTCGACCTCGACCCGCAGGAGCTCCGCGTCATCCAACCACTCGGCCAACGTCCGGCCCCTGCCACCCGAGTACGTCAGTGAGTGCGCGTAGATCTGGGCATCGTCATCGGTACGGACCAGCCTCGTCTTCACGGCCATGGCCAGCGAGAGGGTTGGATCGATCTCGCCGGTGCGGCCACGCAGCGACAGCTCCACCACGCTGATCTCGAGGACGCCCTGAACGCCCTCCTCGGCGAGTGCCCCATAGTCAGCCCGCTCACCGGGAGTCCGCGGACCTTGCTCGGCCAGCAGGGTGAACGTGCGCGATGTCTGCTCGCGGCCGATCACGGCCACGCGCCGCACGAGGTCGTCCTGAATCTGCTGAGCCGCCAGATTCCGGCTGACGGCCGCGACTCGTTCCTCGACCTTGGTGGCGGACTCGGCCGTGACGCCCCCGACGATGCTGCCGCCCACCGCGCCGACCGGCGCGAGGAAGACGCTGGCCACCAGACCGATCGGCCCTCCGAACGCACCGCCCCCAAGCGTGTACGCGGCACCCAGCAGGGCCCCCCTCGCGGCTCCCTGGCCGGCGCCCTTGGCGGGGCCATCGACGAGATCGAATCTCGGCGGGAAGCGTCCGGGGGCGAGCGCGATCCGGGTCAGGCCCAGTCGGACCGCTTCGGCAGGCGGTGGCGGAAGGAGCCGAGACGTTGTCGCAGGCGGTTTGGCGCAGCCAAGGTGACCGGCCGCCCCCACGAGTAGGAAGGCGCTCATCAGTGCCGCCCTGAGCCTAGCCACCAGACCAAGTATGACACGTCAGCACCGGCCGACCGCCTGGGACCTTGTACCTGCTCCCGCCGCCGATCGGCCGGAAGGGTGGTGGGTACGTGATAGGCTTTCGGTAGCCCAAAGAATCGCGTACATGCTGACGAGTCGAGACCGGCGACGGTTCGAGCGGGCGGCGGCGCGCGCGATGCGCCCCTCGGGACATCTCTCGCTGATCTCGATCTTCACCCGGTGGTCGAACCGATCGGTCATCACCGGGCTCGCCCTCATCGCCGTCGCCGTCGGTGTGGCGGGCTTCTATGCGTCCCGGCCGTCGTCGAATGAGCTCCCCAGACCCGACGTCGCGGTCGGCGGCAAGCCCGCCGACCAGCCCACACAAGCCCAGGAGGCCGAGCCCACGCGTCCAGCCGACGGACGGCAGGCCCGTGCGACAGACACCCGCCAGGCCCATCTCGGCCAGCTCCAGCCGGTCCTCCGGACCGAGGCTGAGAGGCTGTCGCAAGTCGCGCGACGAGTTCGCGCCGAGGGGCGGCTGACGGGCGACATCAGGTCCGTCTTCACCGCGCACCGGGTTCTGAGCGCGGATCTCCCGAATCACTACCAGGACTACTCTCAGGCCAAGGAGCGTCTGCGGAAAAGCGTCACGGAGCAAGAGGACGAGCTTTCCCAGACCGCCTCGATCGTCACGACCAAGCTGTCGCTCGCTCCAGCGGCCGAGTCGCGACGGAGCGAGATCACGTCGGCCATCCTCGAGAAGTGCCTCGACAAGGGCCCAGGCATGACCTTGACCACGCGACCGGACGGCTATCAGTACACGGTGCGCGGGAGGACTCGGCGCTATGGCGGCGGGGCCGTCGTGGCCGAAGACGAAGGGGCCGCCTTCGCCGCGTTCACATCGTTCGCGCCCGAGGCCGACGTGACCGCGCATTGCGACAGCCTGAAGAAGCGCGCCGCCGGGATCGTCGTGACCGCGGAGAAGCTGTCGGCCGATGCGCTGGCTCTGTCCGAACAGTCGACTCTGTCCGGAGACTGCAAGTACACGAAGCCCGACTGAAGTCGCGGCGGCCTACCGCCGCGGCGCTACGCAGCCGTCCTGTCGCGCCTCTTCGATCGTCGCGTAGCAGCGCTCGGCCTTCGTCGCGCTGTAGCGCTCGCCGTCGGGGACGTGGTAGACGCACCGTCCGCCTCCGGTGTAGGAGGTCTGCTGGCCCTTGATCGGCTGCTGCGCGGGGCACGCGCCCGTGCTTTCGGACGCCACGCCGCGACGGCCCTCGGCCACCTGGCGAGGGGCCGGCTCGACCGTCGTGGGCGTGGTCGCCTCGGCCGGATCGGCCCACACCCCGCGCCGGTTGTCTCGGGCCTCCTGCTCGAGCGTGACGAAGAGGTCGCGGTGGCGCACGTTCGGCTGGACCGTCATGACCCCCGCGGATCCGCGTCGAACGAGCTCGGCATTGACCATCTGGTCGTCGACGTAGACGTACGCGAGCAGTCGTCCGTCCCGATCCCGCTCCTGGGTATCGAGCTCGAGGCGGACCTGCTGTCGCGACACGAGCTGGCGGTTGGCCTCGACGGCTTCCGCGGGGCTCGGCGTAGCGGTCGGCGGCCGCCGGGGGCTTTCTTGAGGGGTGATCCCGATGTAGCGCACGGTCTCGGAGCGTTCGCCCAGGTTCACGAGGATGGTGCTGCCGTCGATGATGTCGACCACCTGGCCCACGAGCACCTGCGGAGCTCCCGCGCCCTGCGTCGGGTTCGACCACGCGGCCCACAGCTGCTGGCGCGACAGGGCAACCTCCTGATCCGGCAGCAACAGACGGCAGGCGAGCGCGTTCATCATCGTCTCGACGTTGCCGCGCGAGACGTCGTAGACGCCGCCATCCTCCGACCGCGTCAGCGCGAGCGTCCAGCGCTTGCCATCGCATGTGAGATCGATCGTGGGGTACACCGGCGTTCCCGGCCCGCCGATGCGGATGTAGCGGTTCTTGGCGTCGCTACCGAGCGCCACGCGCGGTCCCGGTGCCAAGGCCTGGGCGCTCGCGACCACGGCCGTCGAGCCGACAGCCGCGGAGACGACGAAGGAGAGAAGGAGAGAGCGGACTAGAGGGAATCGCCCGCGCGGGATCACTGCATCAAAAAACCGGGGAGCGAAGAACGTCCCGCTCCCCGGCTCCGTACGTTCATCGCCCGCTCAGCGGCTCTTCACGCGGAAATCGGCGCGACGGTTCTGGTACCGGCACTCCTCGGTCGCGTCCGTGCACTTCGGGTGCTCCTTGCCGTACGACACCGTCGCCATGCGGTCCTTGGGGATGCCGTTGGCCTCGAGGTAGTCCATCGTCGACTTGGCGCGCCGATCGCCGAGCGCCAGGTTGTATTCAGCCGTGCCGCGCTCGTCTGCGTTGCCCTCGATCAGCAAGAACGTATCGGCGTTCTCCTTGAGCCACGTCACGTTGCTCACCATCGTGTCGACCGCGTCTTGCCGCAGGTTGGCCTTGTCGAAATCGAAGTAGACCGACTTCAGCTCGGGCGCGACCACGTACTCTTCGTTCTTCGGCCGCTGCATCACTTCCTCGGCCTTGGGCTTGTCGGGCTCCTGCGCTTGCGGCGCGGGCGCCATCGCGACGGCTGCCGGCGGCGGCGCGGCGGCGACGATCGGCGGTGGCATCACCTGCGCGGCCTGGGGCGGAACCTCTCGAGCCGGCAAGTTCGACCCGCCCTGACGAGCCAGGAGCAGACGAACCTTCCGGCCCTTGACCTCGCCGATCATCTGATCGCCGTTGACGGTCAAGTTTGCCGTGAACACCCGCTCGTCCGGGTCGTGCGAGAGCCGCACCTTCGACCCGTCGATCGTGGCGAAGACGCGAATTCCGAAGAGGCCCTGCTGGCGAACTTCCCAGGGGACCGATTCGGCGGCGGTGGCATTGTCGAGGACCATCTTCCCGTAGCCGGCATCACCTTTCTGAACAAGCTCCAGGATGAGGTTCTCCTGGCGTGGCGCATTGAAGAGTCCCGTGCCGATCCACGATCCGACCCACTTGCCGGAGATGTCCGCGCCGGTCGACGACGCGCTGGGCGCCGGCGCAGCGGGCGCGGGCACAGGCGCAGGCGTCTTCGCGGCGACGGGCGCGTTCGCGGCGGGAGTCGGCGTCGCGGCGACAGGCGTCGGGGTCACGCTGGCGGGGTCCGTGCTCGTCCCAGCGGCCGGAGCGCCCGTGGTGTCGGTGGTACCGGCCGCAGTCTCGGTCGGCGGGTTGTCGACGAGGGTCGCCGACGGCTCCGACGAGCTGAAGACGGAGCATGCGGCGAGAAGAGGGATCATGGCCAGCACCAGTAGCACGCGCATAGAGCCTCCTGACGCAAACCTGCGTTCACAGTTGCCAGTGGCACGTGTCGTGCCAGACTTGAAAAACTATTGGGGGTTGGGACTTAGGGACCGGTGCGCCGTACAGGGGTGACAGGATTACACGTCAGATCGTGACAACTCTGACAGAACTGGGCGGCCGCGGAGGCTATCGAATCGTCGCGGTGAGCGCCATCGTGGTCTCGGTCGCGGTGTCGCTGGCGCGGTAACCGAGGATCCGACGGGTGAGCTCGTGAGTCTGGGTCGTGGCGCCGCCAAGCATCACCGGCCGGCCGCTCGGGACCACCAGCTCGGTCGACGCTTCATTGACCTCGATCACCCCCGACCGGTCGGCCGAGAGCCAGCTGATCGTGGGCGTCAACCGCACTTTGATCTGGTTGCCGGGCAAGATCGCGGCGCCGACCTTCAGGGAAGTACCGACGTCCTTGAACTGCACGCCGGTGGTGACGTAGCCGGCGCCGGTCAGGTAGTCGCGATAGTAAGTGACCTGGGAATAGGGGATCTGGCTCGCGACCAGGAGCGTCGACTCGCCGCCGTCCTGGACGATCGTGAACATGCCGGTCGACGTCTGCACGCGGCGCTGCGTGCTGTCCACACCCACGCGGCCCGAGGAACGCGCCCCTCCTCGGTCGGTGATGATCACGCGTCCGCTGCCATCGACCGCGTCGCGGTTCTGCGTGCTCGTTTGCCGAAACTCGAAGGACACTCTCACCTGCTTGGCGCTCTGCGCGGTCGCAGCCCCGTGTGAACCGGCGCCCATGATCAGCAGGAGCACGAGAACCCGGATCGCACTCACATCTTCAGACTAGCCTCTCTGACACCAGGGGTGGCCAAAAAGCTTGAACCTCGGGGCCGTGATTGGCACCCTGCTGCCATGTCCGCGCGCCGGTCCCGCCTCGTGCTCGTCGCAGTGCTGGCGTTCGCCGCGCTCGTGGTCGGGCTCCCGGCCGGCCGGGCGCCGCTCTGGGATCCGAACGAGGCGCGCTACATGCTCCTGGCTCGCGACATCCTCGACAGCGGCCGGTGGCTCATTCCCGACTTGCGCGGCGTGCCGTATCTCAACAAGCCCCAGCTCTTCTTCTGGTCCGTGGCGGTCGCGTCGCTGCCCGGCGGCGAGGTGACGGAATGGACGGCGGCGCTGCCCGCGGTGTTTTCGTCGATCGCGACCGTCGCGGCCGCCTTCGCGATCGGCGCCCGGATCTGGGGTGTGAGCACCGGCGCGATGTCGGCGCTCGTGCTCGCCTCCACGATCGGCTTTTTCGCGATCGGCCACCACGGCCAGTCAGACGTGATGGTGACGGCGTGGACGTGGTGGGCGTTCTACGCCCTCGTCGTGGCGCGTCGGGCCGGCTATACGGCGCTCCCGCTCGTCGCCTACTACGCCTGTGTCGCCGCCGCGATCATGAGCAAAGGACCGATGGGCCTGCTCGCGCTCGTCGGAGGCTTCGTCGCGATCGCCCTCACCGACGGGTGGCGCACGCTCATCCGGTTGCGTCCTGTCCTCGGTCTCGCCGTCATCGCGGTGCTCCTGGCTCCGTGGTACGGAACATATCTCGTCGGCCACGGATCGGAATTCGTCGGCGACACCGTCGTCGGTCACTACGGAAGCTGGGCGTTCCGGCGCGGCGCGCTCGCGCGCCTCGAGAGCCTCTGGGTTCTCGCGTACGCGCTGCCGTGGACGATCTTTCTCGTGGGCGCGGCGACGTGGTGGCGACGGCTCCCCGACGCCGAGCGGCGGCTTATCGCCGCGTGGACCCTCACGATCTGGCTGCTGATCGGCCTGAGCGGCATTCACCGCGCCCGCTACCTGATCCCCATCTATCCTGGTCTGGCGCTGCTCGTCGGCGAGTTCCTCACACGAGCGACGGCGCGCGGCGGTGGCCGCGCGCTGCGCGCCGCCCTGTTCGCGGTCGCGGGGCTGGCGATGGTCGTCGCCGCGTTCGCGCTCTCGCCGGCCGCACGGCTGATCGGTGGGGAAGGCCGGCCATGGGTACCGGACTCGCGCGCTGAGATCGCGCTGATCGTCGTCTTGCTGGCGGCAACGGCTCTGGGGGCCGTCCTGGCCGCGCGGCGGGAGGCGTTCGTCCAGGGCGGGCTCGTCGTGGCGCTCGGCGTCGGGGCGATTCTGGTGATCGAGGGCGCCCGCTATCCGGCCAGGTTCGCGCGGGACTTCGACGTCCGGCCGATCGCGGCGGCCGCGAGCGCTTTGACGGCACCCGGCGCCGCGGTGCGGGTGTACCCTGACATCTGGCTGACCTACGACTTTTATCTGCGCCGTCCCGTCGTCGAGCTCGATCGCACCCACGTCGAGCAGCTGCTGGCGGGTCCGGCGAGCGGAGCCGTGATTATGTCGAGGAAGTCGTGGACCGGGCTCCAGCCTCTGGCGCATCCCTCGTGGCACATCGTCGCGGCTCGCCGCGTGGCCAACGACGAGATGCTGGTTCTGAGCCGGGGCGGCGCGTGATGACACACGAGGTCGGGCTCTCGATCGTTCTTCCCGTCTTCAACGAGGCGCAGAGTCTGCCCGTGCTCTGGGAGGAGCTGCAGGCGGTCCTCAAGACCGTCGAGGATTCGGCCGAGGTGATCGTGGTCGACGACGGCTCCACGGACTCGAGCGTCGAGTTCGTGCGGCTCCTGCAGGCAACCGACTCGCGCGTGCGCCTGATCCGGCTCGCGGCCAACCGCGGCCTCTCGTCCGCGCTGGCGGCCGGGCTGCGCGCCGTCCGCGGGCGCATCGTCGTCACCCTCGACTCCGACCTGCAGTCCGACCCGGGCGACATTCCCCTGCTGCTCGCTCAGCTCGATCGCTGGGACGCGGCGTGCGGGTGGCGCCAGGCGCGGCGCGACCCGTGGCTCAAGCGCATGTCCTCACGCATCGCCAACACGGTGCGCGGCGCCGTGCTCGGCGACCAGGTGCGCGACAGCGCGTGCTCGCTTCGCGCGATGCACCGGCGCTGCGTCGACAGTCTCCAGTTCTTCGACGGCTTCCATCGATTCGTGCCGGCGCTGCTCCGCCAGGCCGGCCATCGCGTGATCGTGGTGCCCGTGAATCACCGCCCGCGACGCTTCGGCGTCTCGAACTACGGCGTCCGCAATCGCGCGTGGCGAGGCGTCGTGGATCTGTTCGGGGTGCGCTGGCTGCAGGCGCGGCGGCTTCGCTACGAGGCTCGCGAGGAGCCGCCGGACGCGTCGTGACGGCGCGCGGCGGCTACGGTCGCCGGGTCGCGATACAGATGACGTGCGGGTACGGAAGAAAATCGAGCATCGCGTGACGCCGCACCTCGAACCCCGCCTCCCGTAGCGCGGCTCCGAGCTCGTCCCCGCTCCAGTAGCGCACCGGGGTCGTCGGCGCCATCAGCTTGTCGAGCGTCCAGGTAAACCAGCGCTTCGGCGCCGGGCGCGTGTCGACGTCTTTGACGACGAGCACGCCGCCCGGGGCGAGGCAGGCGTGGAGCCGGCGCAGCAGCGGCGGCACGGTGTCCGGGGCGATATGGTGCACGATGTCGAGCATGTAGGCGGCCGCGACCTCGCCGTCGCCCTTGAAGGTCCGCGCGTCGCCCTCTTCGTACGCGACGTTCTCGATCGACAGCCGCGCCGCCGCGCGGCGCGCCATCGCGATGCGTCGCGGGTTCAGATCGATGCCGTGAACGAAGCGCGCGGGTGCCGTCGCGGCGTAGTAGAGCGAGAACAGACCGAAGCCGCATCCGATGTCGAGCACGGGCCCCGACGGCGGCAGATACTGCCCGATCTCGTCGAGGAAGCGCTGGCGCAGGATCCAGAACCGCACCCAACAGTAGGCGCGCACGATCGGGTCGTCGTAGGCGCGAATGATGCGGCGGATGATGTCAGCGCGCATACACGAGGTACCCGTCGCCCCGCCGATCGATCCGGTAGGCCGAGAGCCTCTCTCGAAGTCCGGCGAAGCCGTCGACGCGCTCGTAGCCGCCCGCGGGCCACCCGCGCTCGAACAGCACGACGAACTTCGGCGGATGCGCGTCGAAGCTCGTGAGGAACTCGTCGCGCAGCCGCCGGATCATCGGCGCCTGGACGTCGTGATAGAAGTGGAAGTCGTAGATGAACCGCGTCGGCTGGACGGCGTGGAGCCGCAGCAGCGCGTGGACGCCGGCCTCGGTGGTGTCCAGTACCTGCACGAAGTCCTCCGGCGCGATCCTACCGCCCAGGTCCGCCACGACCGCGCTGACCCGGCGCTCCTTTGCCGCGACCCACGCGGCGTCGGACGCCTCGACCCCCTTGATCCCGAGCATCGCGGCGGCCGCGACGATACACGCGAGCAGCGGCACCGCCGCCAGGCGGCTGGCTTCGACCAGCCGCGGCATCTCGGCGAACAAGGCGACCGCCGCGAAGGCCGCGAGCGGATAGAGATGGTACTCCCAGCCCTTGCCCTGGCCGAAGAAGTGGACGACGCCGTAGCCGAGCCCCATGGTCACCACCGCGTGTCTCGTACTGAAGCGGCGGCCCGCGAGGGCGGATCCGAGCGAGAGCGCCACGCCGGCCGCGATCGGAAGCCACACGTGCCATCGATAGAAGGTCCAGCGATCCGGTCGCCCCAGGCGCGAGTAGAGCGGCACGAGATAGCGGACCACGATGTCGTACCACGCGGGGAGCGCGCCCACCGCGGCGAGCCAGGCGACGACGGCGAGCGACGGCACGATGATCGCCGCCGCGAAGATCCCCACCGGAGCCGCGACGGTTCGCGCTAACCGCCGCCGCGCGGCCGGCGTGGCACCGTCGGCGGCGCCCTCGCTCTCGAGCAGCCCGCGTCGGCGCGCCACGACCGCGACGAGCACGAGCAACGCCGCGGCGAGCAATCCGGCGTAAGGCTTCACCGTGATCCCGGCGCCGAGCGCCAGCCCGCCCCACGCGAGGCTCGCGCGGTCACCCGGAAGCTCGGCCCAGCGCGCGACGGCGAGCGCCGCCAGCAACAGGAACGGACACAGGAGAAAGTCGCGCTGTCCCGTCTGCCAGGCTCCGGCGGCCAGATGGTAGGCCGCCATGAACAGGCCCGCGCCGGCGGCCGCGAGCCGTCCCCACGGCGCGGCCAGCGCCGCGGCGGCGAGCGACGTCGCCGCCAGCCACACGAGATCGAACGCGCGCCATCCGGCGTCGCCGGCGCCGAACAGCTTGAGCGCGGTCAGGTGCAGCAGGTAGACGCCCGGGAAATTCATGTCGAAGAGGTCCCGATACGGCACGGCGCCCTCGCTGATCCGCCAGGCGA
>Ga0075435_100002762_pt1 | contig 11727 bp, 7 predicted proteins | sample RhiMethybrSRZTD4_FD_75302 | JGI IMG/M metagenome (GOLD analysis project Ga0075435, IMG submission 75302) | Populus rhizosphere microbial communities from Tennessee, USA - Rhizosphere MetaG P. TD hybrid SRZTD4 | ecosystem: Host-associated > Plants > Roots > Rhizosphere > Soil | place: USA... | reverse complement strand
TAGACGTGGCCGTTGACGAGAAACAGATCGAGCCAGCCGTCGTTGTCCAGATCGACGAAGCCGGTCCCCCAGCCAAGCCAGCGCGTGTTGAGGCCGATGCCGGCGGCGAAGGTTCGATCCTGGCAGAACCCGTCGCCTAAATTGCCGTACAGCGTGGAGGTGTCGCCCGCAAAATTGGTCTTGAACACGTCCATCGTGCCGTTGCGATCGTAATCGCCGATCGCCACGCCCATCCCCGCCTGCGGCTTGCCGTCCTGGCTGTACGCGCAGCCGGCGGTCACGGCGATGTCGGTGAACGTCCCGTCGTGATTGTTCCGGTACAGCGCGCTCGGGTTCGAATCGTTGGCGACGTAGAGATCCACCCATCCGTCGTTGTCGAAATCGAGCGTGCTGACGCCGAGGCCGTAGGTGCCCGACCCGCGCGTGATGCCGGCGTGGTCCGAGACATCCTCGAAGCGGCCGCTGCCGCGGTTGTGATACAGGATGTTCTTGCCGCCGATCAGGCCCGGTGGTCCGCACGCGACCTTGGTCCCCCGGTAGCGGCAGAGGCCCGAGTCGGGCGTGGGCGCTGTCGCGAGATCGAGATCGATGTAGTTGGCGACGAACAGGTCGAGCCGGCCGTCGCGGTCGTAGTCGAGGAACGCGCAGCCGGTGCCCCACCGCGTGCGCGTGCCGGCGAGCCCGGCGGCGCGCGTCGCATCCTCGAACGTGCCGTCACCGCGATTGCGGTACAAGCGGTTCCGGCCGAAGTAGCTGACGAAGAGATCGTCGCGTCCGTCACCGTCGTAGTCGCCGACACAGGCACCCTGTCCCCAGCCGCCCGCCGCGAGGCCGGCGCGCCTCGTGACGTCCTCGAACGTGCCATCGCCCCGATTGCGATACAGGTGGTTGGTCGGCGCCGCGTCCGCACGGAATCCCTCGAGCCTCGTCCCGTTCACGAAGAACAGATCGAGCCAGCCGTCGCCGTCCGCGTCGATGAACGCGACGCCGGTGCCGGTCGTCTCGAGGAGGTACTTGTTCGACGACACGCCGCCGAAGACGGTGGTGTGATTCAGTCCGGCCTCGCGGGCGACGTTCGCGAAGGAAAACGCGAGCGCCGCCGGATCCGGTGCGCGGCCGGCGCGCGGCGCCGCCGCCGCGAGACCGCCAATCGCCAGCGCCGCGCCGACGAGATGAATCGTCGCGACCCGGGGCATGCGCGCATGTTAGCGCATGATAGACTGCGCCCGCGCGGAGGCCGGCGATGCAGCAGGCGAGTCAGGTGCTGACGCACAAGAGCCTGGAACCGATCGACATCGCGATCATCCTGGCCTACTTCGTCCTCGTCTTCGCCATCGGCTTCTACTTCTCCCGCAAGGAACGCACCTCGGCCGACTACTTCCTGGCCAGCCGCAGCGTCGGCTGGTTCGCGATCGGCTCCTCGCTGTTCGTCTCGAACATCTCGACCGAGCACTTCATCGGTCTCGCCGGATCGGGCGCTTCGTCGGGTCTCGCCGTCGGCCACTTCGAGTGGCTCGCATGCCTCATCGTGCTGCTGCTCGGCTGGGTGTTCGTCCCGTTCTATCTGCGGTCGAATGTGTTCACGATGCCCGAGTTCCTCGAACTGCGGTTCAGCCGCGCCTGCGCCGTGTACCTCGCCGTGGTCTCGATCCTCGCCTATATCTTCACGAAGATTTCGGTGCACCTCTACGCCGCCGGCGTCGTGCTCGAGCGCGTCGTCGGGTGGAACCCGCTGGCGGCGGCGTTGATCCTGGTGATCGCGACCGGCGTCTACACCATCGCCGGCGGCCTCGCTGCGGTCATCTACACCGATCTGGTCCAGACGATGATCCTGATCGCGGGGGCGGTGATGCTGACCGCCATCGGTCTCAATCGCACGGGCGGGTTCGCCGGGCTGCGCATGGCGGTGCCGGAGAGTTACTTTCACATGATCAAGCCGATCGGCGACGCCGAGTTCCCATGGACCGGGATCTTCTTCGGCGCGCCGATCCTCGGCATCTGGTACTGGTGCACCGATCAGGTGATCGTCCAGCGCGTACTGTCGGCGAAGGACGAGGGGAACGCGCGCGCGGCGACGATCTTCGCCGGCTTCCTCAAGATTCTGCCGGTGTTCATCCTGGTCCTGCCCGGCCTGATCGCGTTCGCGCTCTACCGCGACGCCTTCGTCGTTCGCGATGGACAGGTGACCAACGGCGACATCGCCTACCCGATGCTGGTGATCAACCTCCTGCCCGCGGGACTGGTCGGCGTCATGATCGCGGCGCTGATGGCGGCGTTGATGGGCGCGATGAGCTCGGTCTTCAACTCCGCCTCGACCTTGGTGACGCTCGACTTCTACAAGAAGATCGCGCCGCACGCCAACGAAGCGCAGCTCGTGAACTTCGGCCGCGCGGCGACCGGCGTCCTGGTGCTGCTCGGCATCCTGTGGGTACCGTTCATCAGGTTGATCAGCTCGCAGCTGTTCATCTACTTGCAGGCGGTCCAGGCCTACATCAGTCCGCCGATTGCCGTCTGCTTCATCTTCGGGATTCTGTGGCCGCGAATGAACGGCGCCGGGGCCATCACCTCGCTGCTGACCGGCTTCGTGCTCGGCACCGCGAGATTCGTGCTCGAGGTGCTCGACAAGACCCGGCACTTCGAGGCGGCGGCCATCCGGTCGGTGATCGATCTGAACTTCCTCCACTACGCGATCGTGATGTTCCTCGTCTGCGCCGCGGTCCTGGTGGTGGTCAGCGTGGCGACGCCGCCGCCCGATCGGCGCGCGCTCGCAGGTCTCACGTTCGCCACCGTCGACGCCAAGCTGGAGACGACCATGGTGCGTGGCGCTGGCGTGCCGAAGCCGCCGCCCGAGACCGGGATGCAGCATCGCATCAACATCGCGCTGAGCGTTGCGCTCGTGCTGACGGTCGTCAGCCTGTGGGTCTACTTCCGCTGATGGCGAGCGGGGAAGCGACGCTCGTCGCCGCAGTGCGCGGGCGCGTCGATCGGAACGAGGCCGTTGCCGCGTTCCGATCGGGCGTTCCCGGCGGCGTGCGTTGGTTGATGCACGGTCCGCTGCGTTCGGTGGCGCAGATCTACCTGCCGTTCCGGCTGCACGAGGTCACGATCCGCCGCGGCCGGCGAAGCCAACGCATGGTGATCGGGATCGACGCCGTGGCCGGAGTCCTCGATCTCTACCGCTTCGACCAGGCGCGGCCGTCGCAGACCGTCGTCCAGGTCCGGACGCGCAACCACCTCGAGGCGGTGGTGCCGTCGTCCGCCGCCGGCGCGATCGTCGCGTCCCGCGTCCAGCGGATGATGTATCAGCGCGTCGGGTTTCTGGCGATCGGCGCGTGCCGCCTGGACGTGCAGCCGGTCGGCGAGGTCCTCTACGTCCCCTACTGGCTCGGCTTCTTCGGACGGCGCGAGACCGTGTCGCTCGTGGTGATGGACGCGGTGCGCCGGCAGCTGGAAGGCGTCAAAGTACGACGGCTGGTCGAGCGGTGGATCACGGAGTCGCCGGTGGCCTGAGGTACGGCGCAAGCCGACGTGCCGCCGCGAACTCTCTCTTCGCCTCGTCGCTCTGTCCGCTGCCGCGCAGCGCGAGCGCAAGTTGGAAATGCGCCTGCGCGTTGTCGGGCGCGAGTTCGATCGCCTCGCGGAATTTCGCGATCGCCCGGGCGAGGTCCTTTCGTTTCAGCTGCTGAAGTCCGGCGTTGACGGCGAAGGTCGCCGCCTGCGCGTCGGCCTTGACCTTGTGCAGCCGTTCGGCCTCCGCGAACGCGGCGCGCGCGCCCTCGGCGTCGTGGGTCGCCTGCAGCAGCTGGCCGAGCGTCGTCTGTGCCTCGGCCGACTTCGGGTCGATGGCGATGGTGCGGCGCACTTCCTCGAGCGCCGTACCGGCTTGTCCCTGCTGCTTGAGAATTGTGGCGAGCATGTAATGCGCCTCGGCGTAGTCGGGGCGCCGGGCGATCGCGTCTTTCAGCATCGGGATCGCCTCCTCCGCGCGCCCGGTTTGCCACAGCACCACGCCAAGCGTGAACGGCGCCTCGGGCAGCGCCGGATCGAGACGCATCGCCTCGGTGAGGGCGGCAGCCGCGGCATCGAAGTCATCGCGCTGTTTGAGCGCGAGGCCGAGATCGTAGAACGCCTCCGCGTTCGTCGGATCGCGGCGCGTGAGCTCGCGCAGTTCGGCGATCGCCTCGTCGAGCGATCCTCCCTGCATCAGCGCGATGCCGAGATTCAGCCGCGCCTCGGCGAAGTCGGGCGACGCCTTGACGACGTCGCGCAGCGCGCGCGCCGCCGATTCGGCGTCGCCCTTCTGCATCAGCGCGAGCCCGAGGTTGTTGCCGGCATCGGTCAACGACGGATGCAGCGCGAGCGCCCGGCGGAACTCGGCGATCGCGCCGTCGAGATCGCCGAGCTGCTGGAGAACGACGCCGAGCTGGGTGTGCGCAGGCGTCAGCTTCGGGTCGTGCCGCAGCGCGATCCGGAAGTCGTCGAGCGCGGCGGCCAGATCGCCCTGCTGCCGTTCGGTCACCGCCAGGTAGTAGCGCGCCTCGGCATGCGCCGGCCGCAGCGCGACCGCGCGCTGGAGCTCGGCGCGGGCGCGGTCCAGCTGCTTGGTCCACCAGAGCGTCGCGCCGAGATGGTAGCGGGCATCGAACGAAGCCGGCTGCAGCGCCACCGCCTGCTCGAATTCGGCGATCGCTTCGACGGTATGTCCCTGCAGGCCGAGCACGAACCCGAGGCGATCGTGCGCGTCGGCGTGATTCGGCGCGTTCGCGACCGCCGCGCGGTACTCGACGACGGCCGCCTCCAGGTTGCGCTGTCGCTCGTATTCCAGGCCACGGAGGTAATGGGCGCCGGCCGGCTGCGCGTCGGCCTGCGAGGCCGCAGCGTCTGCGGTCGGGCCGATCCAGAGGACCGCCATCGCACCCGCCACCAGCCATGCACACCTCATCATCGGCGCGCCGCGAAATAGTTGCGCACGACGTCCGGCAGCTCGATCACGCGGCGCTGCTTGACGGCGAGCGCCAGGCGGATGAACTGCGCGTGAGACCACGCGAGCGGCGTTGCCGATCCAGTGCCCTCGCCGAACCGCAGATGGGGCAGCGGGCTCTCGGGCCGATCCCAGATCTGCTCCGGCAGCATCCCTCCGGCGTTCGCGAACTTCAGCATGGTGTCGAGCAGCGGCCGCGCGTCGCCGCCGCGCGCCGTTTCGTACTCGCCGCGCTCGCCGGTGAGCAGGGGCCAGAGGCGTCCGACGCCGGTATTGTCCCAGCCGCGGCCGTTGTCCTTCTCGCCGTAGCCGTCGTGGTTGTACCGGTACCATCCCGGGCCCTTCGGCGTGTCCACCTTGATCGTCCGGTCCACGATTGCGAGCGACGTCACGATGCGTGGATCGGTCGGCGGCCGGATGCCGAGCCGCACGAGTTCGAGGAACCCGGCGTCGACGATCAGCCGCTCGTCCCAGGTGCCGCCGCCGTTGTTGATCTCGAGCGGTTCGCCGCCGTCCGGTTTGCCGTGCTGCGCGATCCGGAGGTAATGCGGCTGCGGGGAAAGCGGCCCTGTGTGCGTCATCGTCCACGCATCGAGTTGCTGCATCCAGGTGTCCGCCGTGCGCCGGTATCGCGCCGCCGCCTCGCCGTCTCGATTGCGCTCGGCGATCGCTGCCGCGCAGACCAGCCCGGCGACTTCGGCGGCGATCGTCGACGGCGAATAGCCCGACTCCTCTTCCCAGCGCTCCTGCGGCGTCGCCGGACCGTGCGCGACGACGAACTCCGCCGCGGGGCGGACGTGGTCGCGATACGTGGCCTCGTCGGTGCGCCCGAGCTGCTGCGCCAGCACGAGCGGATACGACACCTCGTCCAGCTGCAGCGATCCCCAGTAAGGCCGCCCGTCGAGCCAGGAGTTCTGCGGAAAGGATCCATCCGGCTTCTGCTGGACACCGAACAGGTAATCGAGCGCGCGGACGGCGGCGGCACGATCGCCGATGGCGACGAAAGCGGTCGCCACCTCATAGAGATCGCGCGCCCAGACCAGATGATAGCCGCCGACGTTGCCCTCGCCGGCGTCCACCTCGTTTCCCCACGGAATGGTCATGCTCGCGATGATCGCGCCGCGGAAGGTCTTGTCCTCGTGCGCGCGGAGCACCATCGCCGACATCGCGTACTCGTCGGCGTACGGCGCGTCGACCGGCGCGAGCCGCGCCACGTAGTCGCGCCAGCCGGCGGAGTAGGCCTGAAACGTCGCGTCGGGTGGCTGCGCGAGCGTCGCGCGCGCCTCGGCGACGGCGCCCTCGGCACTCGACCCGAACCCGATCGCCAGCACGAAGTCGAGCGGCGCGCCGGACGCCGACTGCCGGATCTCGGCCACCTCGGCGACGTTGCCGTCCGTCGCGCGCTCGAAATGCTGCACGAGTCGACCGCTCGACTGCAGGTCCGTGACGCCATCGTTGACGCCGACGAAGCCGCAGCTCTTCTCGCCGAAGCCCGTAGAACTGGCGACCGCCATGATCACGTTGCCCTGCGCGGCAACCAGGGCGTCGCCGCTGACGTCGGCCGTGTCGTGAAGACCGCTGTTGTCCACGGCGGGATCGACGTACACGTACACCTTGAGCGGCGACCCGGTCGGCTCGACCCGTGCGTGGATCACGATCGTCTGATGCGCCGGATCGGTGAACGTCTCGCGCACGATGCGGTAGCGGCCCGAACGGCTGGTGTTGGTCTGTCGGAATGCCAGCACGTCATGCGCGATCACATCGACGCGATGGTCGGTGTCGGCGCTCTCGCGCTCGAAGAAGCCGGCGCCGTCGGTCACGAGCAGGTCGAGCAGGCGAAGGTTGGCCTTGTCAACCGTCGGGTAGTACGCCTCGGTGAGCACGCCGTCGCCGAGCGTGAACCAGACTTTCGAGATCGGCGCGATCGCCGTGCCGATTCCCTGCTTGTTGCCGTTGGTCCACGTCGCCCGCTGTCCGGGTCCGCCGCTGGCGATCGCGACCGGAGGCGATATGGACGGTTGCGGTGAGGCGCCCCCGCCGGCGAGAACGATCGCGAGGGCTGGCGCGAAACACCGGCGCAGCATAGGACGCTCCTCGGGACGATCGAGCGCGCGATTATACTCCGCGCACAATCGAAAGCGAGCGCCGCGTCGCTGGATGCCCGTCATTTCGCGTCACGCGGCGTCGTGGTTCTCCTCGGGAATCGAGGCAATCAGAATCGAGAACATGCTTTGCGTGCAGATGATGACGATCACGATCTCCATGCTGGCGTAGCTGGTGGCATGGTCATAGGCCTGTCCCATGGCCTGCCTGATGTTGAAGGCCTGTGCGGCAGACATGCCTTCGGCCTGCAGCTCCTGCTGGAACAGCTCTCCGTCGCGCCGCAATTGCCGATCCGTCTCGATCCGCCATCCGAGCCAGACCGCCAGCATCAGCACGAGATAGAAGAACGACAGCATGTTCAACCTGGCTCGCTTGCGCGTCATCCCATCCTCCTTCGCGAAGCCTCGTTTCGGAGTACGCACGAGCGATTCTCGCTGTTTGTGGCTCTCGCATCGGGGTTTAATGGTTGCCCGCCGTGCGACCGATAACCGGGTACCCCAGAGAAGGTGACCGTTGGCAGCAACGCTGACGATCCACGACGAGTCCGCGACCGGCGAGCCCCTCCTCGAGCTGACGCTGCACGTGACCGCCGAGCGGATCACGGTCGGTGATCTCATCCGCCAGCGTGTCTGGCACGAGGTCGACGAGTACAACCGCCGCAAGCCGGAGACGTTTTGCGGCCTCGTCCAGCCGACTGATTCCGAGCGTACGCTGAACGGCTACCGGCTCACACAGCCGCGGACAATCGATCCCGACATCCAGCTCGCGAAAGCGATCGACGCGTTTGCCGGAAACCGGATCATCATGCTCGTCGACGACCGCCAGGTCGAATCGCTCGACGAAGAGATCGTCCTCGGCCGGGACACGCGTGTGAGTTTCCTGCGGCTCACGCCGCTCATCGGGGGTTAGGCCGCGTGACCAGCCTCCTTGACGCGTTCGTCGAAGAAGTCGGCAAGACACGATCTCTCAGGATCGACGCCGCGGAGTTCGCGAGCGGCCAGCGGATTCTTGCCCTCGCACCAGAGGAACAGGTCGCGCTGCTCGTTCAGCTCCTCGACCGGCAGGTCGCCGCCATCAATGCTGGCGGAAGCGGCGAGGCGATCCAGTTGAAGGGCCTTGTCGGCGCCCTTCTTCGAAGGAAGCTCCCGTTCAGCGTCGCGCAGCTCGAACACATCGTTGGTTCCCTCGCGAACGTTCGCCGCCACGGGTGGTGGGAAACCACCGGAGCGGAATCGATTCTTCGTGCCGTCGAAGGCACGGCGGCCGCGGGCGGCCTGCCGCCTTCGCTTTGCCAGGCGCTCGAACGTCTCGCGGCCGTCCTCGCCGACGAGCAGTACAAAGCCCTCCCCAGGCGCCTCTCGACGCGTGTTCAGGCGTTGATCGATGGCCAGGCGGAGCCGGCCGCACGGCCGCAGGCCGTCACGTTCGGCGAGGATGAAGCGTGGACACGGACGCTCGGCGCGGCGCTGAGCGCGATGAATGACTCGGCCCGCGCGGCGTGGGATGCGCTCCTCCTGCACTGCATGCAGGCCCGCGCCTCGAAGCCTTCCGCGCATTGGATCGCGGACGCGCGCGCGATGGTCCAGACGATCGGCGTCGAGTCCGTGTCGCAGATCCTCACATCGGTCCTCGCAGAAATCGGCAAGCCCGGCACGCCGGCCCACGACCATGTCAACGCGCTCGGGTACACGCCGGATCGAACGCAGATTCACGAGACTCACAGTGACCTTCTGCGCGGCCTGGTCTGGTGCGGCGGCCTCGTCGAGAACGAAGCGTTGCCGTCGGCCGTCGGCAGTGCGGCCGACGCGTGTTTCAAGAAGCTGCCCGGCATCGGTCCTCGCGCGCCGAAGATCGGCAACGCGTGCCTCTGGGCGTTGTCGCACACCTCCAGCGCGGCGGCCATCGCGCAGTTGAGCCGGCTGAAGACGCGCGCGAAGCATGCATCGATCAAGACCCAGGTTGCGAAAGCGTTTGGCGCGGCCGCCGGACAGACCGGCATGTCGGTCGTGGACCTCGAGGAAGTTGCGGTGCCGACGTGCGGCCTCACCGGCGTGGGCGAACTGTGGCGCGAGCTCGGCGGCTTCACCGCGCGCCTTCGCGTCACCGAACAACTGACCACCGAAATGGTCTGGATCAAAACCGACGGCGCGAAGCAGGCAGGCGTGCCCGCTTCGGTGAAGGAGGCATTCGAGGCCGACCTCCGGTCGCTCAAACAGGCCGAAAAGGAAATCAGGCAGCTGCTGCCCGCGCAGCGCGATCGGCTGGAGCAATTGCTGGCGCAGCACAAAAGCTGGTCGATGGCGGAGTTTCGCAGCAGATTTGTCGATCATCCGCTGGTCGGCGTCGTCGCCCGGCGGTTGATCTGGCGCCTCACGGACGGATCGCGGAGCGCGAGCAGCATCTGGCACGATGGCCGCTTCGTGACCGAGCAACACGCCGACGTGGACTGGCTTCGCGACGACACGCGGGTGTGGCTGTGGCATCCCCTCTACGGCGAGGTCGCCGAGGTGAAGGCCTGGCGCGACTGGCTCGAGACACACGAGGTGAGCCAGCCGTTCAAGCAGGCCCACCGAGAAATCTATCTCCTGACCGACGCCGAGCGCGCCACCGGCACCTATTCCAATCGCTTCGCTGCCCATTTGATCAAGCAGCACCAGTTCGCGATGCTCTGTCATCAACGCGGCTGGCGGTACACGCTGCAGGGCGAATGGGACTCAGCCAATACGCCGACGATCGCGCTGCCGCAATGGGATCTGCGCGCCGAGTTCTGGGTGGGAGGGATTGCCGAAGAGGGCAACCTGCTCGAGCGCGACGACATCACGCACCGTGGCGTCTACAAGTATCTGTCGACGGACCAAGTGCGGTTCTATCGGACAGGAGACGCCGCGCCGATTGCGCTCGCCGACGTTCCGCCGCTCGCGTTCTCCGAGGTGATGCGCGACGTGGATCTCTTCGTCGGAGTGGCCAGCGTCGGCAACGACCCCACCTGGACCGACAACGGCCTCTTCGGACCCTATCGCGAAAGCTGGGACAAATTCGCTTTTGGCGATCTGTTTCCGAGCGCCTTCATCCGCAAGGCGGCGCTCGAGCGCATCGTCCCGCGCCTCAAGATCGCCGACCGCTGTTCGTTTGCCGATCGTTTCCTGATCGTGCGAGGGGATTTGCGCACCTACAGGATTCACGTGGGCAGCGGCAACGTTCTCATGGAGCCCGGCAATCAGTATCTGTGCATCGTCCCGGGCCAGGGCATCGGCTCCAGGCCGCTCGGCCGCGTCTTCCTTCCCTTCGACGGCGACGCGACGCTGTCGATCATCATCAGCAAGGCGCTGCTCCTCGCCGACGATCGCAGCATTACCGACTCGACCATCGCGTCGCAAATCCGCGGACGGTAGTCCGACTCGGCGCGGGTGGTGTCCAGACGCATGACGATTTGACGACCCAGCGGGCAACCGGCATCGGCAGCGGTACGCGCGGCTGCGCGACGCGATGCGTGACGGCGCCCCGAATCGGGCGCCGCGTCGGGTCGTCAATCGAACATCGTGCACTACCGTTGACGCTCGCCGTGGGCGAATCCAGCCGTTCGTCGATTGCGTCGCGTCCCTTCCGATTGAGCAAATCGCCTGCATTGATGCTTGACCACTGCCGGTCGCGTGTTTAAAGTGACCGCCATCGCGGCCTGCGTTCACGAGAGGAGGGACTGTGCGACCGACTTCTCGACGGTGGCGACTCACCCGTTCCCAACTGGTTCTCGCGTTCGTCGTCCTCGCCAGCTTCGCGGCCGCGCCGGCCGCGACCGCCCAGATCCTCTACGGAAACGTTGTCGGGGTCGTCAGAGACAGCTCGGGCGCCGTCATGCCCGGCGTCACGGTGACCATCGTCAACAAGGACACCAACCTGACGCGCGAGGCGACGACCAACGCCGACGGCGCGTACAGCGTCATCAATCTCCTGCCGGGACCCTACGAGGTCAAGTTCTCGCTGTCGGGGTTCCGCGACATGGCGCGGAACAACGTCCCGGTGACGATCGGCGAGATTTCCCGCGTCGACGTCGCGATGGAGGTCGGCACGGTGAGCGAGTCGGTGCTGGTCGTCGGGGAATCGCCGCTGTTGCAGACCGACAAGGCGGACGTGCATACGAGCCTGAAGGCGGAAGATCTCACGAACATGCCGCTGAACCGCTACCGCAACTTCCAGGCGCTGCTCAACCTCGCGCCGGGCACGACGCCGATGGCGTTCGGCAACGCGGAAACCGACACGCCGGCGCGGTCGCTCGCGACCAACGTGAACGGGCAGGCGAACACCAACAACTCGACCCGCACCGACGGCGCCACGAACATGAACATCTGGCTGCCCAACCACGTGATGTATGTGTCGCCGGCCGAGACGATCGACACCGTCGACGTGTCGACCAGCAGCTTCGACGCCGAGCAGGGCATGGCCGGCGGCGGCGCCGTCACCGTCATCACCAAGTCGGGCACGAACAGCTTCAGAGGCTCGGCGCTGGAGTACTTCAACAACGACAAGCTGAACGCGAAACCGTACTATTTCAACGGTCCGCAATCGGCCGCGCCGGACAATCTGCCGGTGACGACGAACAACTACGGCGCGACGCTCGGCGGCCCGATCAAGCGCAACAAGGTGTT
>Ga0075435_100002761_pt1 | contig 11727 bp, 9 predicted proteins | sample RhiMethybrSRZTD4_FD_75302 | JGI IMG/M metagenome (GOLD analysis project Ga0075435, IMG submission 75302) | Populus rhizosphere microbial communities from Tennessee, USA - Rhizosphere MetaG P. TD hybrid SRZTD4 | ecosystem: Host-associated > Plants > Roots > Rhizosphere > Soil | place: USA... | reverse complement strand
GAGCGACTTCTTCACCTTCGAGCGTGAGCTCGAATGGCCCACCGCCGCCGCGGCGCTCGTCGTCTCGCTGGCGCCCGTGGCGCTGCTCGTGAGCCTGTTCCACGGGGTGCTGGACCGCTTCAGCCTGGACCTCGCGACCGCCGCCTGAACCGGTAGACATCCGATGACTAGGCAGTTCTGGCCTTGACAAATGGCCCAGAAGGGGCTAAACATCCGATATTCATCGGATTATGCCGGCAGTCTGGCAGCCGGGCCAGGCGCGGCGATTCGCAAATTCAGAGGGGAAAGCGAGATGAACCGAGTCCTGGCGAGAGCCCTGGTCCTGATGGTTGGGGTGGGGTTGATTGCGGCCTGTACCAGCGGGTCCAACAACACCTCATCCAACAACAAGTTCAGCGGCACCACGATCCGGGTGGTGACCTTCACCGGTCCTCAGATCGCGGAACCCCTGCAGCGGCGCGCACCGGATTTCGAGAAGCTGACCGGCGCCAAGGTGCAGGTCATCACGGTGCCGTTCTCGGACCTCTACCAGAAGGTGCTCACCGACTTCGCGACCAAGACCAACTCCTACGACGCGACCGTGTTCGACCCGCAGTGGATGGGCGACTACGTCCCGCCCGGCTACCTCGAAGACCTGTCGGATCGAGTCAAGAACGACTCGGCGATTCAGTGGAACGACATCGCTCCCTTCTTCCGCGATTTCAGCGCGACGTTCAAGGGCAAGATCTACACGATTCCCCTCGACGGCGACTTCCAGATGGTCTATTACCGGACTGACCTGCTGCAGAAGGATGGCTTGAAGCCGCCCGAGACCTGGGACGACTACGTCAGCATCGCCCAGCACTTCCAGGGCAAGGATCTCAACGGCGACGGCAAGGCGGACTACGGGTCGTGCATGGCGATGAAGCGCAGCGCCCAGTCGTACTGGATGATCATCTCGATCGCCGCCGCGCTCCTGCAGAGCCAGGGGACCAAGCAGGGTACTTTCTTCAGCACGGACAACATGCAGCCGCTGATCAACAACCCGGCAATGGCCAGGGCACTTGGCATCTACAAGACGCTCTCCAGGCTCGGCCCTCCCGACCAGCTGAACAACGACGTCGGCGACTCCCGCGGCCTCTTCGTCACCGGTCGCTGCGCGCTGTCGCTCGACTGGGGCGACATCGGTCCGCTGGCAGTGGACAAGACACAGTCGAAGGTCATCGACAAGGTCGGCGCGGTGATCCTGCCGGGCTCGAAGCAGGTGCTCGACCGCTCCAGCGGACAGCTGGCCGACTGCAACTCGACGCTGTGCCCCTACGCCACCAACGGCGTCAACCACTCGCCTTTCGCGGCCTTCGGTGGCTGGTCGGGCGCGGTCAACAAGGCGGCGCCGACCAAGGTCAAGGACGCCGCATACGCGTTCCTCTCCTACATGTCGCAGCCGGCGCAGTCAGGCGTCGACGTCACCATCGGCAAGACCGGCTTCAACCCGTACCGTCTGTCGCACTTCAACAACCTCAAGAACTGGCTTGACTCGGGCATGAGCGAGCAGGCGGCCAAGGACTACCTCGGCGCCATCCAGACCAGCCTGCAGAGCCCGAACATGGTCCTCGACCTGCGCATCCCGCAGAGCGCTTTCTACGAGGGCACCGCGCTGGACACCGCAATCGCGCAGTTCCTGGCCGGCGAGCTCTCGGCAAACCAGACAATGGCGCAGATAACCGATCAATGGAACAAGAAGACGGACGAAGTGGGCCGGCCGGCGCAGCTGGACGCCTACAAGGCGAGCCTGAGCGTCACGAAGTAAGGACCCAGGGCGGCGAGGTGACCGATTCCTCGCCGCCCATCCGCCCGGCCGAACAAACCGAGGAGAAGGAAGGCGTCCCCATGAGCACCCTCGCGTCCTCACGCGTGCTCCGCGCCGCATCAGCGAGCTGGCGTCCCGTCGCGGCTCGGCTCGACCGCAGCGCCGGACTCGTGTTCATCCTCCCGGCGGTGTTGGTGATCCTCGGCTTCTCGATCTTCCCGCTGCTGGCGTCGCTCTACGTCTCCCTTTCGCGGCTCGGCTTCTCGGAGGGCGGCGTAGAGCTGAAGTTCGTCGGATTCGACAACTACGCCAAGCTCCTGTTCGGCATCGACCGTCCCCACTTCCTGGGGATCAGCGGTCCGCTGACACCGATCGGCATCGCGATTCTCACGGCCGTCTACGCGCTCTTCGCCTTTCTTCTCTACCGCTACGTGCGAGGACCCGGACTGACCGTGGTCGGGTTGGTCGGCCGGGTCCTGGCAACGGTCATCGGAGCCGCACTCGTGTGGCTGATCGTGGACACGGTTCTCACGAGCGGCCGTCCGGGAACGCTCGCCGTGACGCTGATCTACGTCGGAGCGGATGTCAGCGTCCAGTACCTGCTTGGCCTGGGGCTCGCACTGCTGGTGGTCCAGCGTCTTCCCGGCCGGCGTTTCTTCCGGGTCGTCTTCCTCCTGCCGATGATGATCACGCCCGTCGGCGTGGCCTACCTGTTCCGGATGCTCACCGACACCAGCAAGGGTCCGCTCTACCCGGTGTGGGCACATTTCGGACTGACCGACGTCTCGTGGGTGACGAATCCGTGGGGAGCGCGTCTCGCCGTGATGATCGGCGACGTCTGGCAGTGGACGCCCTTCATCTTCATCGTCATGCTCGCCGCGATCGAGACCCTGCCGCAGGAGCTGAACGAGGCGGCGGTGGTCGACGGCGCCAACCGCTGGCAGGTGTTCTGGAGGATCACGTTTCCGCAGATCCTGCCCGCAACCTCGACCGTCGTGTTGATTCGCCTGATCGAGGGCTTCAAGATCATCGACCTGCCCAACGTGCTCACGAACGGCGGCCCGGGCACGGCCACTGAATCGCTCACGCTGCACGCGTACACGATCTGGCGAGCCCTGGACATCGGCGGGTCAGCCGCGGTCGCGTACATGTTGCTGATCGTCGTGACGTTTGTCGGGATCGCCTACGTCAATCTCTTCCGCCGTCGCGTGGCGGCGCTGGCCTGAGCGTGATGGGGATCATCCGCCGGCGCAGTGGGTCGGTCTCGACCACGACGGTCTCGCTCCCGGCGATGACCCTGTCGTACATCGCGCTCTTTGCCTGGGCGTTCGTCGTCCTGTTCCCTCTGTACTGGCTCGCCATCACCTCGCTCAAGACGCCGCTCGACGTCAACGGCGGGCCCTTCTACATCCCGTGGCGGGACTTTCAGCCGAACCTCGATTCGTGGCACTACATCTTCGTCGACCTCGGCGAGGACACGTTCCGGCCTTACCTGAACACGGTGGTGGTGGGGCTGACCAGCACGGCGATCACAGTGATCCTCGGCTCGATGGCCGCGTACGGCCTGGTGCGGATGCGGTATCGCGTGACCCTCGGCGCGATCGCTTCGTTTGCCGTGGGCCTGGCCGTGACGGTCGCGCTCCTGATCCAGCGCTGGGCCTTGCCGCTCGCCGCGCTGGCAGGGCTGGCGCTGTTCGTGCTCCTGCTCCAGACGGTGGCGCGGCGCTCGAAGAGAGCGGTCGGCAACGACGACATCGCCTTCTGGATGATCTCCCAGCGCATGCTGCCGCCGGTCGCGGTGGTGATCCCGATCTACATCTTCTTCCAGCAGCTGCAGCTGCTGGACACCTGGGGTGCCTTGATCATCAGCTACGTCGCGTCACACCTGCCGATCGTCGTCTGGCTGATGCGCGACTACTTCCAGAGCGTGCCGCTCGAGCTGGAGGAGAGCGCCGCCATCGACGGCGCGTCCCCGTACCGGATCTTCAGGTCGATCGTCCTGCCGCTCGCCGTGCCCGGCCTCGTCGCGACGTTCCTGTTCGTGCTCGTGTTCGCCTGGAACGAGTACCTGATCGCGCTGTTCCTGACCAGCGCGAACGCGCAGACGCTGCCCCTGACGGTCGCGGCGCAGAACGCGACCCGTGGACCGCAGTGGTGGTACATGTCCGTCCTGATCCTGATCATGATCGGGCCCGTGATCGCGATGGCGATCGCGCTGGAGCGATTCATCGCGCGCGGCCTGCTCGTCGGGGCGGTCAAGGGCTAGGCCGTGCACCGCATCGTCAGCGTCACCGCGCACGACGTCCGCTTCCCCACCTCGCGCACGCTCGCAGGCTCCGACGCGATGCACACGTCGCCTGACTATTCGGCCGCCTACGTGATCCTGAAGACCGACGCCGGAGACGGGCTCGAGGGCCACGGCCTCACGTTCACCCTCGGCCGCGGCACGGAGGTGTGTGTCGCGGCGATCAACGCGCTGGCGCCGATCGTGGTGGGACGCACGCTCGGGGCGATCACGTCGGACATGCGCGGCTTCTGGCGCGCGGTCACGGGGGAGCAGCAGCTGCGATGGATCGGCCCCGAGAAGGGAGTGATCCACCTCGCCTCGGCCGCGCTCATCAACGCCGTGTGGGACCTGTACGCGAAGGTAGAGCGCAAGCCGTTGTGGAAGCTGCTCGTGGACATGAGCCCGGAGCAGCTCGTCTCGTGCATCGACTTTCGCTACATCAGCGACGCGCTCACGCCCGAAGAAGCGCTGGGCATGCTCGAGCGAATGGCGCCGACGCGCGCCCGACGCGAGGCGGAGATGCTCAAGTCGGGCTACCCCGCCTACACGACGTCGGCCGGCTGGCTCGGCTACTCGGACGAGAAGGTGCGCGCCCTCTCGCGCGAGGCGGTCGCCGCCGGCTGGACGCACGTGAAGATGAAGGTCGGGCAGAGGGTCGAGGACGACGTCCGCCGCGCCCGGATCGTGCGCGAGGAGATCGGGCCGGACCGGCGGCTGATGATGGACGCCAACCAGGTCTGGGAGGTGAGCGACGCGATCGCCAACGTCAGGATGCTCGCCGAGTTCGAACCGTACTGGATCGAGGAGCCGACCAGCCCTGACGACGTGCTGGGCCACGCCACGATCGCGCGCGCCATCGCCCCGATCAAGGTGGCCACGGGCGAGCACTGCCAGAACCGGGTGATCTTCAAGCAGCTCTTCCAGGCCGAGGCGATCGGATTCTGCCAGCTCGACGCCTGCAGGCTCGGCGGGCTGAACGAGGTCCTCGCCGTCCTCATCCTCGCGGCGAAATTTGGCGTCCCGATCTGTCCGCACGCGGGAGGTGTGGGACTGTGTGAGTACGTGCAGCACATCTCGCTTTTCGACTACATCGCGGTGAGCGGCTCGCTCGAGAACCGGGTCCTGGAGTACGTGGAGCACCTGCACGAGCACTTCGTCGACCCGGTCGTGATCCGCAACGGCTGCTACGTTCCGCCGCAGGCACCCGGATACAGCGTCACGATGCGCCCGGAATCGATCCGCGAGTTCGAGTACCCCACCGGCTCGGTGTGGCGCAGGGACTGAGCCTCGAGGCCGTGCCGCGCGCGGGCGCCCACCTCGTCAGGGTGGACGGAGACACATATATAAAGAAGGACGGGGCGTGGCGCCTTCTCGAAGGACGCTCGATCGATTCCCTGCTCCAGCTGTCCAGCCGAGAGCTCCGCCAGCTGCTCGAAGAGCCTGCCCCCGAGTCGGGAGCGCCGGACGGCGCGCTGGAGGCGCCGATCGAGAGCCAGGAGGTCTGGGCGGCGGGTGTGACGTACCGGCGGAGCCTCGAGGCCCGCGCCGACGAGGCTGTGAGCTCCGACCCCTACGACCGCGTATACGCCGCGGCTCGGCCGGAGCTCTTCTTCAAGGCCACACCCGGCAGGGTGCGAGGTCCGGGGCAGCCGATCTTCATCCGCTCCGATTCGACCTGGGACGTCCCCGAGCCAGAGCTCGCCGTCATCTGCAACAGCAGGCTCGAGGTCGTCGGCTACACGGTGGGCAACGACGTCAGCTCCCGCAGCATCGAGGGCGAGAACCCGCTCTACCTGCCCCAGGCAAAAATGTTCGACGGATGCTGCGCGCTTGGACCCGCGATCGCGCTGGCGTACGACTTCTCCCCCTCAGATCGGTCGATCGCCCTTCAGATCCATCGCCAAGGCTCGACCGTCTTCGAGTCGAGCACGACGACCTCGGCGATGCGGCGTCCCATCGCCGAGCTGGTCGGCTACCTCGGCCGCGACCAGAGCTTCGCCGCCGGCTGCGTCCTGCTCACCGGCACCGGAATCGTCCCTCCCGCGGACTTCACGCTGTTGCCCGGCGACGTCGTCTCGATTCAGATCGACGGGATCGGCGTGCTCGAGAACCCGGTCCGCCGTCACGCGGGCGGCTGATCCCTAGCCTTTCTTCTTCCTGTGGCCGCCGGTGGTTGCGGTGTCCGCGGACGGCGGGCTCGACGGCGTGGTGCCTGGCAGGTAGTAGTTGCCGTACGCGGAGATCAGCCCGTCGGGAGGCGAATACCAGGTCGCGGACCCGAGCACCGGAAGGGCCTGCTCGAGGAACGCGTGCCAGGCGGGCACGGCGACGTAGTAGCTGTCCGAACCCGCGGTCATCTTGACCCGCCAGTCGGGGTTGCCCATCCAGACCGCGACGGCGATGCGCGGCGTGAACCCGACCGCCCAGGCGTCCGCGAAGCTGTCCGAGGTCCCGGTCTTGACGGCCACCTGGAATCCGGGAATCGTGAGCTTCGAGTTCGCCCCGAAGATCATCGTTCGGTTGGCATCCCTCGACAGCATCGTGGCCATGATGAAGGCGACCTTGGGGTCGATCACCTGCTGGGCCTTTTCCGCGTGCTGATAGACCGTCTTGCCCTGGCTTTCGACACGCGCGATCGCAAACGCCGGGTGGAGCACGCCCTGGGCGGCGAGGACTGAGGCGCCGGTCGCCATCTGCAGCGGCGTCTCGCCGTAACCACCCAGCGTCAGGGACGGTCCGAAGCTGTTCAGCGCGTCGTTGTTGGTGAAGTTGCTCTCCGAGTGCTGCTGCCACGGCGGCGCGCCCATCAAGCGGGCCATCTCTACGACGTCACTCACTCCGACTCCGAGCTCGACTTTGACCGCCGGAATGTTGAGCGAGTTGCCGATGCACTGCTGGACCTGGCACGTGCCGTGGTATCTGCCGTCGTAGTTCTGCGGCTGGTACACGGTCGCCGAACCCGGGTCCATGTACCTGAAGGGCTCATCCGTGATCGGCGTGGTCATCGTGAAGCGGCCGCTGTTGATCGCCGCCGTGTAGGTGAAGATCTTCATCGACGAGCCCGGATTTCGTGGAGGCCATACCGCGAGGTTGTACTGGCCGCCGTTCGCGCTCGGGTCGGCTGAGGACACCATGGCGAGGATGGCTCCCGACGTCGGGTCCATCGCGACCAGCGCCCCCTGCTGCACGTTCCGCCACGCCAGGCCCTGCTGCGTTTCGCGGATCACCGCCTGGCCCAGGTTCTGGAGAGTGACGTTCATCGTCGTGTAGACGCGCAGGCCTCCGGCGTAGGTCACGTCCGGTCCGAACCTCTGGCGCAGCTGCTGCGTCACGTAGCCTATGAAACCCGGCGCGCCGACCACGTCGGACGGCTTGAACATGTGCGACGGCGGGCTGATGTCCTCTCTGGCCGCTCTGTCAGCGTCGGCCTGGTCGATCCTGCCCGTTTCCACCATCGCGTCCAGCACCTCGCGCTGCCGCTGTTTCGCCGCGCTCCAGTTTCGGAACGGGCTGTACAAGGTAGGGCCGCGCACCAGGCCGGCCAGCAACGAAGCCTGGGCCAGGTCGAGCTCCTTCGTCGTCTTGTGGAAGTAGATCTTCGACGCCGCCGCCGTGCCCACGGCGCTGTTCCCGAACGAAACGCTGTTGAGATACATCTCGAGAATCTCGGACTTGGAGTAGCGGCGCTCGGCCGCAACTGAGAGCAACGCCTCGGTCGCCTTGCGCTGCCACGTCGGCTCATCACCGAGAAGGCGGCCCTTGACCAGCTGCTGCGTGATCGTCGACGCGCCTTCGACCGTGCTGCGCGCTTTCAGGTCGACCAGCGCCGCGCGCACGATGCCGGCGGGATCGACGCCCGGTTCCGAGTAGAAGTTGCGGTCTTCGATCGCCAGGATGGCGTCGGGCATCGTGTTGCCCATCGCCGACAGGGGTTCGTAGTAGTGCTGATACCCCGGCGGATGAAGGTCCGCGAGCACCGTCTTGTTGTCGTTCGCGTAGATCGTGGTGTCGGTTGCCATCGGGGCCGTCAGCTGCGACAGATCCGGCAACGACGCCGCGTACGCGGCCGACAGCGGCAACGCAAACGCGATCACCGCGATCACGAGCACGATCGCGATGCGCGGCGCGGTCAGGAACCGCTGCCGTGCCTTCCTGAGCTGAGCCACCGTCGACTCACGAAGAGGCGCGGGGCTACGTTCGATTTCGCCCACGGTGACCGGCCGAGTAGAGGGGCCCGTGCACGTTCCCCATGGAGGTTACAACGCCTGAAACCTGCGGATCATTGATTCAGCTACGCGGCGTTGCCTGGCGACCTTTTCGCCCTCTTGCGCGATCTTCCAGCGCGTGAAATGATCCGAAGTGGCCAGCGGTTCGAAGGGCGCAAGCCGGACGGATCGCTGGTCACTTTTTTTCAGGCTTCGGCGCAGGTGATACGTGTCGAGGCCGGCCTGCATGACGCAAGTCGCTCGATGCGCTCCGCGGTTTCATTCGTCATCAACCCACGCACCGAAAGCGTGGTGCGCCTGCGGGCCACGTCTTCGACGGTGCAGGCCCATTCCGACTCGAACGCGTAGTCGACCTGGGCCCAGATGTCCGGACCAGCGGGATGGATCCGCTCGAGTCCGTCGGGCAGGATGGCCGCGAGGTCCAGCACACGCCCCGCCTCGTCGCCGTAAAGACGCTCGAGGTGATCCGCGACGTCGGGCGCGAGAGCGACGCGCTCTTCGGTCTCGACGCTCCAACCCGTGCCGGGCAACCGCCTCGCGTCGGCCGCAAACCCACCGAGGTCGGGGAAGGAGAGACGGCGAATCGCATCGCACGCGATGAGGCGGTGGGTGGTCAGCTTGCCGCCGGCAACCGACACCAGGCCGTTGTGACTGACTTCGATCATGTGCCCGCGCCGCGCCGCGGCGGTGTCACCCTCGGCGATCGGCAGCGCGCGCAGGCCCGCCATCTCGAAGCGCACGCGCTCCGGACGAACCAGCTCGTGGGGCAGATATTCGGACGCCTCGTCCAGCACGCACCTCACGTCCTCGCGCGTGACCGTGACGTCCGCTGGGTCGCCGGCGTGAAGCGTGTCGGTGGTGCCCAGCATGAGCATGCCCTGCCAGGGAATGCCGAGGGCCACACGGCCGCCCTCCAGCGGCAGCGCAACGCCGGCCATCCATTCGCCGTCGAGCGGAAGCATCAGGTGAACGCCCTTGCTCAGCCGAACGAGCGGCTCCGCATCCGGCTCGTCCAGGCGGCGGACGTGGTCGACCCAAGGGCCCGCCGCGTTGATGACGTGGCGCGCGCGCAGCTCGAGCATCCCGTCGCGACCAGTGTCGACCGCGACGACGCCGCCGCGGTTGTGTCGGAGCTCGAGGCCCAGGACTTTCGCGTGGTTGAGGATCAGCGCGCCCGACCGCGCGGCGCCCTTGACCGTCGCCAGCACCAGGCGCGAGTCGATCGTCTCGGCCTCCTCGAACATGCCGCACATGCGCAGCCCGGCCGTGCGAAGCGGCGGAACCATCTGACGCGCCGAGCCGGCGTTGAGGAGCGAAACGTTGCCGCCGTGGCCCGCGAGAGCTCGGTACAGCAGCAGCCCGGTGGCCACCGTGCCTGGACCTTTCGACCCGCCCTTGTAGACCGGGAGCAGAAAAGGAATCGGCCTGACCAGGTTGGGGGCGATCCGGTCGACGAGGATCTGGCGCTCGTGCTGTGACTGCCGGACCAGCGCGACGTCGCCCATCGGCAGGTAACGAAAGCCGCCGTGCACCAGCTTGGACGACGCGCTCGATGCGCCGCCGCCAAAGTCGCCGGCCTCGACGAGCCCGACGTGCAGCCCGAGGCGCGCCGCCTCGTATGCGATCCGCGCGCCGACGATCCCGCCCCCGATGACGGCGACGTCGAGGCGCTCCGTGCTCAGCCGGTCGATCGTTTCAGCTCGAGGCGTAGGCATGGTTGTGATGACCCTCCACGGCGCTTGCCAGCGCCTCGAGCGAGCCCTCCGGCAGCTCGGGGTACGCGGGCAGGAATACGAGTCGCGACATGAGGTCCTGCGCGCAGCGGGCCTCCAGGTCGGGGCGGCCCGCCGGCGCGGGCACGGGCTTCACGCTGCTGGCCGACCGTGCCGCGTCGAAACCCGCGACGCGCGCGGCGCGAATGACGTCGTCCGAGCGGTCGCATGCGACCGGAAAGAGCCAGTGGGTGTGGTCTGGCGCCAGGCCGCCCACGTGGAGTCCAATCGGCAGCATCGAGGCGAGTCGCTCACCCGACGCGGCTCGGGCGAGGAGGCGCGCTCGGTCGAAGTTGCCGAGGCGATGCGCCATCAGCTTCAGGAGCGGCGCTCCGGGCCGCTGCTCCAGGCGCTGCACCAGCTCCACAGTCGACGCGGCCGGAAACGCTCGCGCCGCCGAGTTGACGAGTTGGTCGAAGTCGACGCCCAGCGACGGGATCACGCGCGCCAGGACCGTGTATGGCAGCGGCCGCGTCAGCGCGACGAAGGCGGCGGTCTGCACGGCCCGCTTCAACTGCGATGAACGTCTCTGGAGCGGCCAGCACTGGTGGCGAACGCGCATACGCGCGAGCAGCGCCGGATCGCGCACGGTCAGCATCGCCCCGCCGAGCGCGGTCGCGGTTTTGAGGATGCCGAAGCTGAACATCGAGACGTCCGCGAGCGGGTCACCGACGTGCGGCACTCCCCGGAACGCTTGGGCGCAGTCCTCGACGAGCAGGAGCCCGTTTCGGCGGCAGACGTCGATGGTCGGGCGAAGGTCGACCCGGCCGCCGAATAGATGCGCCACGACCACCATCCGCGTGCGCGGGCTCACGGCGCGAAGCAGCAGCTCGGGATGGGGTGCGAGGGTCGCGACGTCGAGGTCGACCGGGATCGGGACCAGGCCGTGGTGGACCGCGATGCGGGGCATGTCCGGGTGCGTCACCGCCGAGAACATCACCTCGCTCCCCGCCGGCAGATCGAGCGAGGTCAGCAGGAGGTGAAAGGCGCTGCGCACCGAGTAGCACGCCAGCCCCGTCGCGTCCGCCGACCAGAGGTGCTCGACGTCGGCGGCTGCGCGCTCGGGGTCGGACGCAGGCAGGGCGGCGAAGGCCGCGGCAAGGCCCCGTGGGCCGATGTCGAGCCGGTGTCGTGCGTGAAAACGCTTCATGGCGCCACCATCCCGCCGGGCCGATATCGGTGTCAGTCTCGACCCGGTTTCAATTTCGGTATCACCTGATTTCCAGGTCATGCCTGCGCCCCGGCGCACGCCGCCACAAGCAGCTCATTGAACTCGTGAGGGCGCTTGATGCAGGCGAAGTGGTCGCCCTCGAGCTCGAACACGAAGCCGCGCCCCAGCACCCTGGCCAGGTCCCGCTGCGCCTCGGGCGTGACCACCCGGTCGTCCTGGGTCACGATCACGGCGGCGCCGCAGGTGCTGTCACCGAGCCACGGCTTCGAGTCGAACATGGCCGCCTCGGCGACGGCGTCGAGCAGCGCCACGGTGTCGTGGCGGCGCACCTCGCTCATCAGCCAGCGGCCGCGCTCGGTGCCGGCCGACTTCGGGGCGAGCAGGGTGAGCATGGCGGCGCGCCGAATCGGCTCGGGAAGCGTTCGGGCGGCGCGCGCGAGCAGCCTCCCTGCGCCGCCGGCCGTCGGGACGTCGAACTGGCT
>Ga0075435_100002760_pt1 | contig 11727 bp, 10 predicted proteins | sample RhiMethybrSRZTD4_FD_75302 | JGI IMG/M metagenome (GOLD analysis project Ga0075435, IMG submission 75302) | Populus rhizosphere microbial communities from Tennessee, USA - Rhizosphere MetaG P. TD hybrid SRZTD4 | ecosystem: Host-associated > Plants > Roots > Rhizosphere > Soil | place: USA... | reverse complement strand
GACCGCGGACGCGGTACGGGCGGCGGGCGCCGAGGCCACGATCGCGCGAGGCGACGTCGGCGAGGACGCCGATTGCCGCAAGATCGCGGAAGCGGCCTCGCGCTACGGAAAAATCGACGCGCTGGTGAACAATGCCGGCATCACCAAGCACGTCGCGAACCACGCCGATCTCGACGGGCTTTCGAAGGACGATTTCCTTCGCATCTTCGCGATCAACACCGTCGGCCCGTTCCAGGTGGTCCGCGCCTGCCGCGCGCTGTTGGAGAAAGCGGGAGCGGCGAGCGTGTTGATGACCTCCTCGATCGCCGGCGTCACCGGCATCGGCTCCTCGGTCGCCTACGCCGCCTCGAAGGGAGCGCTGAATACGATGACGCTGTCGCTCGCGCGCGCGCTGGCGCCGAAAATCCGCGTCAACGCCATCTGCCCCGGCTATATCGACACGCGCTGGTTCACCGACGCCTTCGGCGAGCAGGTGACAGCCGGCATCCGCGAAAACGTCGTGAAAGCAACGCCGCTGAAGGCCGCCTCGAAGGCTGAGGACGTCGCCGATGCGGCGTTATTCCTGATTTCCGACGCCGCGCGCCACGTCACCGGCGAGACGCTGCTCGTCGACGCGGGGCTCCATCTCGGCTACGCGCCGCTCGTGGCGCGGTGAAAGGCTATTTCGCGACCCAATCGGCGCATTTCTGAATCTGGTCGCCCGCGCCCCACGGCATGATCGGCACCGAGGAGGTCGAGTTCTCCGGCGAGCCTTCGATCAGCCGGTCGGAGAACACCATGTAGACGAGGGTGTTCCGCTTCGGATCGCAGCCGCGCACGATCTGCATCTTCTTGAAGAACAGCGAGCGGCGCTGGCGGAAGACGTCCTCGCCCTGCTCGAACTTCTGCTTGATGCGGATCGGCCCGATTTGCCGGCAGGAGAGCGAGATGTCGGAGACCTGTTCGGCAAGCCCGAGCCAGCCCTTCCAGCCGCCCTTCTCGGGCACCGTGAAATGGCAGGCGACGCCGTCGACCTCCGGGTCGTCGAGGCCGTAGGTGCCGAGCTTGTCGTTCGGCGACAAGAGATTGAACACGGTCGAGCGCCGGAAGATGAGATCGGGTTCGTCGGCGGCGCGTGCGGGCGGCGCCGGCAGCAAGAGAGCCGCCGCGATCAGAATCGAGTTCAGCCAATTCATGCTCCGGGTGCCGCGCATGTTCCCCTCCGCTGCGATGACGGCGGAGAGATAGTGCGTTGCGACCCGCGGCGCAAAGAATATTTGCGGATTTCAGTGCGGCATCGGCTCTTCGCGCAGCGCTTCCTCGCGGCGCGGATAATACTCCCCCTCGCGCTCGGAAAACGGCCGCCAGGAGCCGAGCGCGAAGAACACAAGCAAGCCGCCGACGATGGAGAGATTCTTCAGCGCATGGGCCATGTTGTCGAGCCGCTCGGGGCCGGCCTGATTCCAGAAATCGTGGAAGTAGTAGGTGGCGGCGATCGTAAGCAGGATCAGCGCCAAGGCGGCGAGCCGCGTGCCGAAATTGAATACGATCATCAGGCCGGCGATGATCTCACCCGCGGCGTACAGAATGGCGAGGAGCTGCGGCGTCTGCATTCCGGTCATTGTCTCGGCTTGCGCCGCCAGGCCCGCGAGCGCCGCCGGCACCGTAACCTTCGCCGCGACCATCGCTGCGGTACCGGGGATGTCCCACAGCTTGGTCGCGCCGGAGAGAAGGAAGATCACAACGAAAAGAACTCGCCCCAAGGTAAAAATAATCGGCATCGATGACCTCCCCTGTCGTCCAGATCTAAAGGCGGCACAGAATTATGATCAAATTAGGCGTGCATTGCGGGGCGCTGACCGCTGGAATGCCAGCGTTTCAACGCGGTCGCGGCGTTTCAGTTCCGCGCCGAAAGTCCCCGCGCGGGCTTCGGCTTTGCCATGCCGCGCATGGTTAACCGCCGTTAGCGGAGTTAACCATTCGCGATTCACCGCCGCGAAAGACCTTCCGGCTAGGCTCATGGGCAATCGGGTTCTTCTCTGCGACCCGAATCCGCTTCAATCTTCGACCCCGGACGGCCTTGCCAGCACTCCGGGGTTGTTCTTTTTCGCGCCGACCGGCGCAGGCTATCGCGACCGCGCCGCCCACACGCTTCGGGCGGCGGCGAGGGACGGAACGGCGGTGATGGCGGGCCCTTAGCAACAATTGTCGATAAATTTATAGCGGATTGTTTGCCCGGCCCCGGCACGCTGCACCGGCTTTTGCATCGGAATGGAGCGCATGACCTCTTTCGGCCGCCGGCTCGCGGCGGAACTCGAGCAGGAATTCTCGCGGCTCGCCAACGAGTGGTACCTCAAGTGGCACGAGCTTGCGCGCGGCGAGCCCATCGATCTCGACGACTTCCGTGGCGGCCGCATCCGGCTCGACGGCATGCGCTTCGATGCGGGCGCGGAACTCGCCTATTGGAGCGCGGCGGCACGCTATGCGCGCGGCAAGATCGAGGAGACCTTCGGCCGGGCCGAGGAGGAAATCCAAGCCCGCGCCGGCGCCCGCCTGGAAGCGATCGCGGAAGATGCCGCCATTCACCTGCGCTGCTTTCTCGAGCGCCTGCATCGGCACGCCGTCTTCACCGAATACCGGCTGCAGGCGCGCGGTTATCCCGACGAGAGCTATCTCGACGCGCGCAAGGATGGCACGATGGCGGCGGAGATCCAGCGCCGGAAGATGGCGTTGATCAAACGCTATCGATCGCTCTCGCTGCGGCGGAGGATCGCGCTGGCGGCCGCGAGTTTCGTCCGCGGGCAAGCGCCTCTGCCGCCCATTCTTCTTCTCGCGGCCGCGCTGGCAGTGCTCGTTTTCTGCTTTTCATCCGCCACGGCGGTCTAGCGGCGTCCGGCACCCAACCTCGGCCATCGCCGGAGGCCAGCTTTCCATCAATTATCCACCGCTAGTTTCGCGAATGGGCGGGCAAATCCTGTCCGACGATCGCGCCAATGATACAGTTAATGAGACAAAGTGATTCGTACACCACGGACCAGATTGGAGCTCGCACAGGCTCCTCGATTGCTCCTCCCGGCGTGGCGTAATGACTTGGGCGGCCGCGAGGCCGCCCTTCCCTTGTCCGAAACGGGCGCGACCGGAAGTGACGGGCAGAAACCGCGCGCTGCCTGAGAATCCATGAATCTTGCAAGCGGCTTGGCCGCCGCGGTTGAATGCGAGCGGGAATAGCTTCAAAATTTGATTCAGGTCGTTCGCGCTTCAATTCAGCGTGGGCGAAATTATTCAATCGCGAGAATCGCTTACGGGCCGCGCCTGCCGTTCCGATTCAGCTTGAAGAAGGGTTTTCGCGGACGCCGGTTCAGCCGGCGCGTCGGGCGAACAGCGGCACCGGACTCGCTACGGGTTCCGGGTTTTCCATCGCCTCCAGAAGCGCGGCATAGGAGGAGCCCGGCAAGGGCGGCGCGAACACGTAGCCCTGCGCCACCCGGATGCCCTTGGCGCGCAGATATTCGACCTGCTCGAAGGTCTCGACGCCCTCGGCGACCACCTCGATCTTCATGTTGCGCGCAAGCTCGGCGAGCGTCTCGATGATGGTTTGCGAAAAGCGCTCGGTGCCGAGCGCGTCGACGAACATCTTGTCGATCTTGATGAGATCGACGCCGAGTTTCAGGAGATACGACAAGCCGCCGTGGCCGGTGCCGACGTCGTCGATGCCGACCTGGCAGCCGAGCGCCTGCAGGGCGGCGATGACCTGGCGCGCTTCCGCGAGGTCGGAGAGCGGCGAGCGCTCGGTCACTTCCAGCACGATCTGGTCGAAGGCGATCGGCGAACCGCCGAAGATTTCCTTCACGTCGGCGACGATGCGGCCGTCGGTGAAATGGCCGGCGAAGAGGTTGAAGCCGATCTTGACCCGCGGGCGGATGCCGTAGAGCGCGCCCATCTCGTCGCGCGCGCGCCGCATCAGCGCGCGCGTCATGTCGTAGATGAGGCCCGACTCCTCCGCCAAAGGAATAAAGCGCACCGGCGGTATCAGCGCGCCGTCGGGGCGCCGCCAACGAGCCAGCACCTCGGCGCCATGGATATGGCCGGTCTTGATGTCGACGAGCGGCTGGTAGAAGGGGACGATCTCGCCGCCCGCGATCGCACGTTTGAGTTCGGCGACCGGATCGTTGCGGTTGCGGCGAATGGAGAGCCAAACGAAAATAAATGCGAAGCCCGTCACCAGAATCGATCCGAGCCGGCCGATCAGGAGGATGTCGCGATATTCCTCCGCGATCGTGCCGCGGCCGCGCTCGGCGTCGACGCTGATGGGAAATCGCTCGGAGCGCCGCCGGGCGGCAAGCGATCCGTCCTCGTCGAAACTCCCGCCCTCTTCGCCGCCCGGGCGCGCTGCGATCACGTCGCCGCCGTCGAGCGCGAGCCGCAGGCGGCGGCTGCCGTTCGTCTCTTCTTGGCTCGCCTCGGGCAACAGCGCGTCGCCGGGGACGAGCGCCGCGATCGAACCGCCGCCCGCGCGCTCGAGCCGGAGCTGCAAGGCGCGCTCGGGGCGGTCGCGGAAACGCACCATGGCGAGCGACAGGCGCCGGCTCGAAAGGTTGATCTCACGCGAAAGCGTTCGCTCTTCGGCGAAGGCGCCGATATGGGTGCAGAGCGTCCGGCCGCTGGCGTCGAGGATCGAGAGTTCCTTGAGCGGGTTGGTGGCGAAGACCGCGCGCCGCATCGAAGCGAGCGCCTCGGGGCCACAGTGATCGACGCGCATGGCGGCGAGATCGACAAGCATGGTCGTCGCCTGTTCGAGGCGCGTCTCGACGAGGCCGAGCGCGTTCGAGGCAAGCCCGTCGAGACGAGCCTGCGCCTGGCGCTCGACATAGAATCGAAGCGCCTGATCGACCACGAGGAAAGGCGCAAAGGCCAAAAGCAGCCCGCCGGCGCCGACGGCGATCCACCACTTTCCGGATTGAGGCACGAGGCGCGTGTCCTTGACGGGATCCCGCCAGGATTCACAACAGTCCCGCATTAAGGGCGCGTTAACGAAGAAAAATCCGCGACCACGAGAGGCCCGACCGAGCGAAAGGCGTAACGGCAGAACCGCGCCGCCTCGCCGGCGGAGATCTCAGGAATGATTTTTTCAGGCATGCGGCACCATGTGCGAGCAGCGGTGATCGATCTTGTGGCATGCGGTCTGGCGCGGACCGAAATCGCTCACACCACGAACGATCCCTGTATTCGACCCGCGATTTCGGCTTTATAACCGGCGCAGAAACGGCATTGCTAGATGCGCGGGGGCTTATTTGTCGAGCGTAAAAAACGCATGAGACCGAGCGCCACCACACGGGCTTCGGAAGTTCCCGACCACGAGCTGGCGGCGCTTCTTGCCTTGATCAAGCGGCGGCCGCTGAAAGGGGCGCATCTCGAAATCGGCACCGCGGCCGGCGGTACCTTAAAGGAATTGATGCGCTGTTATTCCGACGCGGAACGGCCGCCTTTCGTCGTGGTCGATCCGATGCAATATTTTCCCGATCAGATGGCAATCGTGCGGAAGAACCTCGCCGGCGCGGGGCTGGATCCGGACAAGGTAGATTTTCGCGTCGGCATGAGCTGGCCGGCCTTCCAGCAAGCCGCGCGCACCGGCGAGCGCTTCTCGTTCATATTCGTTGACGGCTCGCACAAGATCCATCACGTCACCGACGACCTTGCTTGGACGAGACTGCTTGAGCCGGGCGGGGTGATCTGTTTTCACGACTACAACCATGATTTTCCCGGCGTCATGCTCGCGGTCGATCGCTTTCTCGCGCGCTACCGCAATTATCGCGCGGTCGAGCGAGTGGGCTCGCTGTTGATCGTCGAAAAGACCGCCGCAAGCACGGCGGGGGAAATCGGCGCCTGGGACCGGCTGGGCGCCCGCATCATCAACGTCTCCCATCAGCTGCAGGCGAGCGCGAGAAAGCGCAGACGGCGCGCCGGCTTATGAGCGGCGCGGGCACTTCGCGAGCCGCGCCCATTTCTCGTAGGTGTAGCGGCGATTGTAGTCCGCGACCCGAAGACCGGTGAGGCCGTCGAGAAAGCCGAGGCGAAGAAGATAGCTCCGCAGGAACGCGGCCCAGCCGCGGATGGCGGCCTTGGCGAGGCTCGACGTCTTGCCTTCCGCCGCGAGCTGCGCGGCGGCGGCCGTCGCGTAGCGCTCGATCTTGTCGGCGGCGTCGGCGGGATCGGTGATCGAATCGTGCTCGAGCGGGGAGGAAAGGCGCGCGAGGCGGCCCTCGACGATCACGCGCTCGTGGACATGATCGTCGGAGAAGCGGCCGCGGTTCCTGCGAAAGAGACGCAGCACGCGATCGCCGCGCCAGTCGCCATGCCGGACGATATGACCGCAAAAACGCGAGCGGCGCGGGATTGCATAGCCGTCGGCGGCGTCCGCGCGCGCGATCGCGGCCCGGATCTCGGCGGCGAGCGGGGGTTCGATCCATTCGTCGGCGTCGAGCGACAGAACCCAGTCGCCCGTGGCCTCTTGCAGCGCGCGATTTTTCTGCGGACCGAAGCCCGGCCAATCGGGGGTGACGACCACGCGGGCACCGAGCGCGAGCGCGATCTCGACCGTCTTGTCGGTGCTTGCGTGGTCGACAACAACGATCTCATCGGCGAAATTCGCCGAGCGAAGACAGCGGGCTATCGCCGCCTCCTCGTTCTTGCTAATCACGATCAGGGAAAGGCGCGGCACTCTTCTTCCAAAACGACCGGCGACGTGATTGAGAAGGCTCGACCATGCCGCACCCCGCCCCGCCCGTCCAGCCGGAAGCCGATCGCATCGTCTTCGTCCGCCAGCAATTCTCGCAATTTGGCGGCGCCGAGCTGATCCTCGACCGCTTGCTCGCGGCGCTCGCCGCGCGGGGAAAGCGCGTCGCGCTCCTGGGTCGCTCTTGGCACGGCGGCGGCGACATCGAATTCATCCGCTGCGACCCGCCGAAGATCACGCGCGCTTTCCGCGAGACGCTGTTCGCGCGTGCCGCCTGCCGCCTAATCGCGCACGAGAAGGGGGCGCTCGTGCAGGCACATGAGCGCGTTCCGTGCTGCGATATCTTTCGCGCCGGCGACGGCGTGCACGCGGCCTATCTCGAGCAGAAGCAGCGGACACAAGCATCTGTTGGTCGGCTCACGAATCGCCTCAGCCTGTTTCATCGCAACACCCTTACCCTCGAGCGCAAGCTGTTCGCGAGCTCCCGATTGCAAGCAGTGATCGTTAATTCCGAAATGGTCGCCGACGACATTGTCCGTCATTTCGGATTTTCGCGTGCGCGCATTCATCTCGTGCCGAACGGAATCGATCTTGCGCGCTTTCGTCCGGAGGCGCGGAACGAGCATCGTGCCGCGGTTCGCGCCAAGCTCGGCGTTCCGGCGGCAAGGCCGGTCGCGTTGTTTGTCGGTTCCGGCTTCGAGCGCAAGGGATTGCGCCCGGCGATCCATGCCGCCGCCACCTGCGATGCCGAACTTTGGGCGATCGGCCATGACCGGCGTCCGGCAAGCTTCGTTACCGAGGCGGAGCGCGTAGGACTTCGCAAACAATTTCGCCTGATCGGCGCCGCCGATCCCCTGCCCTATTACGCCGCCGCCGACGCGCTGATCCTTCCCTCGTTCTACGATCCCTTTCCCTCGACCGTGATCGAGGCGCTCGCCTGCGGATTGCCGGTGGTGACGACGACCGGCTGCGGCGCACGCGATATCGTCGGGCAGCTCGATCTGCGCCTAGTGCGCGACGCGCTCGACCGCGAGGGGCTGGCGGAGGCATTGCGCGCGGCACTCGATCTCGCGGCCAAACCCGAGACGGCGCCCCGCGCGCGCGCGATCGCCGAGGCGTTCGGCATCGAGCGCATGGTTGATCGCGTGCTTGCGGTGCAGGAGCGCGTGCGCGCCATGAGAGCGCGCGCATGAAGATCCTTCACACCGAGGCCTCCAAGGGCTGGGGCGGGCAGGAAATCCGCATCCTCGACGAGGCCGAAGGCTTGCGCGTACGCGGCCATGACGTGCAATTGGCCGCGCCTCCCGAGGCCACAATTTTCGAAGCGGCGAAGCGTCGCGCCATTCCGCTTCACGCCGTCGCGCTCGACCGCCGAAGGCTGCGATCGCTCCGGGCGCTGCGCGCGCTCATCCGCGAATTCGAACCCGAAATCATCGTCAGCCATTCCTCCTCCGACAGCTGGCTGGTGGCGGCAGCGACGCGCTTCCTCAGCCCTCGGCCCGCCATCGTGCGGCTGCGGCATATTTCCGGCCCGGTCGCGCGCGGGCCGCTCAACCGCTGGCTCTACGGCCGCGTGCCGGCACGCGTCGTCACCACCGGCATCTTCATCAACAACATGCTAATCGAACGGCTTTCGCTCGATCCCGCGCACATCGTGGCGATTCCCACCGGCACCGATCTCGGCCGCTTCACGCCCGGCGACCGCGCCGCGGCGCGAACGGCGCTCGGACTTGCAGTTGAGGCGAAGCTGATCGGCATCGTCGCCACGCTCAGAAGCTGGAAGGGCCATCGCTTTCTAAACACGGCGATGACCGACCCAAGGCTGGCGGGCGTTCGCCTCGTCGTCGTCGGCGACGGACCGCAGGAGCCGGCGCTGCGCGCGCAAATCGCCGAGCTCGGCCTCGGTGAGCGCGTGACGCTCGCGGGCCGACAGGACGACGTGCTGCCGTGGCTGCGCGCGCTCGATGTTTTCGTGCTGCCGTCGACCGAGAATGAAGGATTGCCGCAAGCGCTGATGCAGGCCATGGCCTGCGCGCTGCCGGTGGTGACGACGGCGGCGGGGGCGATTCCGGAACTCGTGCGCGGCGGCGAGAACGGGCTCGTCGTTCCCGCCGGAAATCCGGCGGCGCTCGCCGAAGCGATCGCGCGGCTGTTCGACGACCGCGCGCTCGCCGGCCGGCTTGCCGCCGCCGGTCGCCGCGAGGTCGAGCAAAAACACACTCAGGCCGCGATGTTGGACGCGATGGAGGAGATCTTTCGCGGGGCGATCGCAAAACGACCGCGCGCCTAGCCAGGCACAGCCCCGCACGCTATCAATCCCGCGATGACCAGCGTGATGAAAAGCTACCGGCCCATCGTCGGCGAGATCGCGCGCGCGGTAAAGCCGCGCACGATCCTCGATCTTCCCTCCGGCGAGGGCTGGCTTGCCGACGAAGTGAACGGCGCCGACGTCGCGATCGACGGCATCGATCTCTATGCAGGTCAGCCCAAGGGCTACCGCCGGTTTCTCGCCGCGGACCTGGAAAGCGGCGTGCCCGAAAGCTTAGGCCGCTACGATATGATCGTGAGCTGCGAGGGGATCGAGCACATCGCCAACCCCGGCCTGTTTCTCAAATCGGCGAAGCGGCACCTGAATGCCGGCGGCACGCTCGTCGTCACGACGCCGAACACCTGGTACCCCGGCGCGCGGCTGCAATATTTCGCCCGCGGCTTCTTTCCCGGCTTCCCCTCGCTCGCCGGCAAGATCAAGCCCGGCACCCACATGCACATCATGCCGTGGAGCTTTCCGCACCTTTACCTGCACCTGAAGCTCGCGGGCTTCGGCGAGATCGCGTTGCATCCCTGCCTGGAGGAGGCGCGCACGCATTTCTTCGAGCATTTGCTCGCGCTGCCGATGAAAGCGTATTGCGCAAGCAAGGCGCGCAAGGCTTTGAGCCCGGAAGAAAAGCGCTATTGGGAAGTCTGCGCCTCGCCCGGCTCGCTCTACGCGCGACGGCTCGTGGTGTCGGCGAAAAACGTGGACTAGGCGGCGGAAGAGCTAGCGCGGGCAAGCGCGTCGCGCTCCTCGAGCCAGAGGTCGCCGTAATCGACGTTCTGCCACTCGGCGAACCACGGGCCGCCGCGGGTGAAGTGCACGACATTGGGCGTGCCCTTGGCGGGCTTCTCGTTCCAGCCCTCGAGCCAGTTCCACGTGACAGGAAGCGCGCCGATGTCCTCGTCCCTCGCCCACTGCATGCGGTGCAGATAAGCGCCGGTCTCGAGATTGACGACATCGGGCGTGAGCGCTTTGACGGCGGGGTGCTCGCAGTTGAACAGCATCAGCGACGACCAGTTCTTGCGCGGATAGGTCGTCTGCACCTTGCCGTCCATTTTGATCGATTCTTTCGGCTGGTAGTCGTGCTGCACGCAATACACCGCCTTCGGCGTCTTGGTGTATTCGGCGAGGCCCGCGATGTCGCCAAGAAAGAGAAAATCGCAATCGCAGAATAGCGCCCAACCCTGGTAGCCGGCCAGCGCGGGCGTCAGAAACCGCGAATAGGTGAACTCGGTGGTGGCAAGGGGGTCTTCCGCGCGCCGATAGAGGCCGCGCGCGCGCAGATCGTCGAGCTTGATCGCGCTCACCTGCACCGGGATCGACGCGCGCCGCTCGAGCGAAAACTTCGCGACGTCATAGGCGATCGGCTCGCGCTTGTCCCAGCCGATGAAAATGCGAAAAGGATTTGTCATCACTCGAACCCGGTCGTGGCGGAAGGACCGCGGAAGGGCTAGAAAACACAGCCGTCCCACTTTGGCAAGCAAACCGCCCCCGAGAATTAGATGCCTTCCATTCTGCGCCAGCTCGCCGCCGCCGCCAAAGGCCGCATGTTCGCGCCGCACAGCTTTAGCGGCTCGGATTTTGGTTTCCGGATCGGCAAGGTGATCTTCAAGATCGGCGACGGCCTGAAAACATCGCGGCGGTGTATTCGGCGCTGGCTGCGCTCGCCGGCGCTCGCCCGCCGTATGACGCGCTTTCGACAATCGGTCGAGAAACGCGAGTGGACAGCCGCGCTCGAACAAGCGCGCGAGATCGCGACGCTCGCCGAAGCCGCGCGCGACGCACGGCTGATGGAAGAAATGGGGATCGCACTATCGCGGCTCGGCGATTACGGGCGGTCGGGAAGGCTGCGGCTCGAAAGCCGCCGCCTGACGCGCGGTGCCGATCCGAAGGAGTGGAGCGGGGAAGACGTGCCCGGCACGCTGCTGGTCAATTTTGTCGAGAACGAAGCGCAGGGCATGAGCGGCACGCTCCAGTACGGGCGCTTCGTTGCCGAGGCGGCCAAACGCGTGAAGCGGTGCATCGCACTGATCGAACCGCGGCTCGCGCCGTTGTTCGGCCGGAGCTTTGCAAACGTGGATGTGCGCGCGGCGAGCGCCGGAAATAAAACGGCCGCCTATGCCGAGGCGGACAAGATCGCGGGCTTCGAGCACGTTAACGCCTATTGCGGCGCGGACGCCGAGGCGGTCGCGCGCAGCTTCGTGCCGTTGCGGCCGGAGGCGAAAATCGTCGAAGAATTATCCGCCCGCTACCGCGGCTCCGGCGACAAGCCGCTGATCGGCATTTCCTGGGGAAGCTCGGCCTATGCCAAGGACACGCCGGAACTCGACGATTGGATCGCGCTGATTGCGTCCGTCGACGCGAAATTCGTGTCGTTGCAATACGGCAAGGTGACGGGCGAACTCGCGCGGCTCGCGGCCGGCTCGCAGAAGACGATCATTAACGATGCGAGCGTCGACCAACTCACCAACATGGACCGCTTCGCGGCGCAGATCGTTTCCCTCGACGCCGTGGTCACGATCAGCAACACGGGCGCGCATCTCACCGGCGCGCTGGGCGTGCCCGTGATCATCATCATCGACGACAATTTTCGCCGCATTTGGCCGGTCGGCACCGATCGCACGCCCTATTACCCCGCCGCCACGATTGTCGCGAAGAACGGCCGCGGCTGGGCCGCGGTGATGGAAGAGGTTGAAAAAAG
>Ga0075435_100002759_pt1 | contig 11729 bp, 8 predicted proteins | sample RhiMethybrSRZTD4_FD_75302 | JGI IMG/M metagenome (GOLD analysis project Ga0075435, IMG submission 75302) | Populus rhizosphere microbial communities from Tennessee, USA - Rhizosphere MetaG P. TD hybrid SRZTD4 | ecosystem: Host-associated > Plants > Roots > Rhizosphere > Soil | place: USA... | reverse complement strand
CGGCCGTAGTCGTGACGAGCCGCTTACCGTCGTAGCCCGCCTCGTTCAAGAGCTCCTTGGCTCTCTTGAAATCAGAATTCAACAGACCCTCCATCCCCTTCTCGGTGGAGAGTGTAGTGCCGCATGGGAAATAGGACTTGCACACCTTGTAGAACTCTGGGTCGCCGATCACGGCTTTCAGAAAATCCTCCTGATTGAAGGCATAGAACAATGCTTGACGCACCTTCGGATTGTCGAAGGGCTTATGCAGCCAATTGGATCGGAACGTGTACTGGTTGCCCAGGGGGTTAATGTCGACCGCTTTAATGTTGGGATCAGCAAGGGCGAGCGGCTGCAAGTCATGCGGTGGGCTCTCAATTAAGTCGATTTCGCCCGCGAGCAGCGCATTGACGGCTTGCTGATGGTCAGGGATGGCACGCCATTCGATGCGATCGAACTTGGGAACTTTGCCACCAGCTAGTCCCGAGGCAGCTTCAGAACGCGGCAGATACTTGTCGAACTTGACGTAGACAGTCCGATCGCCGGGCTTCCACTCATCGCGCTTGAACACGAACGGGCCGGATCCGGTGAAATCAGAAATCTGCGTATTGGGGGCGGTCTCGGCGACCCGCTTCGGCATCATAAAAGGAACATTCGACGAAGGTTTGCCAAGTCCAAGCAGGACGAGTCCAGTGGGCTCCTTAAGCTGCATCACGAAGGTTTTCGCGTCCACGACCTTGAGATCGGACACGAATGTCATTAGCTTTTGGCCGGCCGAGTCCCTCGCCGCCCAGCGATTGATTGATGCCACACAATCTGCGGCCGTGACTGGCTGACCATCGTGCCAGGTCAGACCATCCCGGAGGGTGAAGGTGTGGGTAAGGTTGTCGGGCGACACGTCGTATTTGCCGACCATCTGCGGCTTGATCTCGCCATTCGCGTCGGTCGCGAAGAGTGTGTCGTAAATCATGTAGCCGTGATTTCGGACGATGTAGGCGGTCGTCCAAATCGGATCGAGGATTTTCAGGTCCGAGTGCATCACGGCGCGCAGCGTCTTGCCCGCGTGCACTGGCGCGGCAAGACCTAGCAAGGCGGTCGCTGCGACAATCCGTATCGTGCTTCGGCGCAGGTAACCCATTTTTGCCTCCCGTTGACGGAATTTGCCGGCGAATTTCAACGCGTTTAGGTTTGGGACCCTATGGTAGTCCCCCGTACCATGATCTAACAATTGGATCTTACAGCTGACGGAAGATACAGCCAACACAGTCGCTGCGTTGCCCGGAGGAGAGTCCCCGGGTCCGGTGCCCGAAGTGCTATCCCCTTTGCCGTTGCGGACTTGCACCAAGGAACTTGACTCCTAACCGCGTCGTCGGTCGCCGAGGTCGGATTTTCCTTGGTGCAGTCAAGCGCGTTTTGTAGTTGGACCCGAGGTCCCTGTAGCACCTCGCCGTGTCGACGCGGGCGTCATTGGCCCCGGAGTTTGCTAGAGTTCCTTTGGCAGGGACACCACGCCGATGGCGCACAAAGAGAGGAGAAGTAGCTCATCGACATGTAACGTTGCCCGCGCGGCAAAAGAGCGTGAAGTAAACGCCGGTAGCCATCCGTTGCTCGCGGTCGACATATGATGCCCGCCGGCAACTTGGTCTCTTGTGGGTCATATACGGGCGTCAGGCCAAGCCGAATTCCGCGCGAAGTTTAGTCCGGTGTACCCCCAATAGCTGGCGTGCCCTTCCTACTTCGGTGGACTCGCTTACATCCGGAGTTTACCGCACTCCGCCCTCCAGCCGGCGCACCGCCTCATAGGCCTCGACCGCGTCGGTGTGGTCGCCAACTCGCCCTCTTCATCTCAGCCATCCGTGCCGCCGGCGTGTCCCCCGTAGATAGTGCCGGCCAACTGTCGCGTGAATTCCGACGACGGACCGCGCCCCGGCTTTTCTCGCTCGGCACTAATGCAGATTAGTGTGAGGATTTCTGTCACGGCTATCTTCAACATCAGTTATCGCAGCGTCGTACTTGACGAGCGCAGACCGGTGCGTCCAGCACGATCACGGGAGAATGTGTTTTGATCGAGTGGGAATACCGCAAGATTTCTCTCAGCGACCTACCTCGCAAGCGCGATGACATCGACGTTCTCAACGATGCGGGTTCGAAGGGGTGGGAGCTCATCGCGATTCTTCCAAACAGCATGGCTTACATGAAGCGCGAGGTCGCGGATGAATTGTCGGAGAGGCTGGCGCATTCAAACGGAGCGACGACCACGGGAGAGCATGGAGATACACTCGGAATCGGCAACGGGGCGAGCATGGGAACAGTGTCCGCGGTAAAGGCAAAATATCGAGATCCGAAGACCAATGAGACGTGGTCCGGTCGAGGTCGGATGGCAACGTGGCTCAAGCGGAAGCAAGATGCGGGGGAGGATATCGACGCGTACCTCGTTTAAGTGCCTGATAGATCTCCAAGCTATCACCATCCCCTCACCATCTTCGAAAGCGCACCAGAAGTCAGGGCCCTCAGGCGAAGCGCACAGCAATGCGGTTGTCGCGGAACGTCCAAACCTCCTTGATCAGACGGTAGTCGGGGTTGCGCCAACGAGGAAGGGGACGGGTGGGGGGCACCCCTTTTAAGGGCGAAGGAAGGGAGGGGGTGGGCGGGGCCTGTCGATCACGATGTCGGCGCTCGCCCCCAGCCCCTTCAGAGTTTGAGATTTCGTATCATCACCTGATCCGCGCCCAACCCACGCACATAGCCGTGGTCGCCGCCAAAGATAGTCCCGATCACGTGCAGATTGCGCGACCGCGCAAATTGCACCACATAAGACCCGACATTGTCCGCCGCGCCGTGAGCCCAGCTGGCGGAGCTCGCGCGAATGCATCAAACGGAGAGAATGACGATCCCTGTGGGAAGCGTTCTTCCTCTTGTCGACGCAATCGGTGCGCATGAGATGCTCGCCATGAACGTGGCAAGATCGTTCTCGAGATCGTTCCCTAGGTGAGGTCCGATACAGGATACAGACCCAGCTGATGCGACAAGCGGAACCACAACCTGGCTACCCACTTGGGCCTCTCGATTGGCTCCGGCTCCTCCCCCACGAGACCGCGGCGTCGAGCGACGGGCTCGGGTGGGTCGGCCTGCAGGCGGCGCGCTGCCGTGTAGCGCCCGCCTTCGAACTCAACCTTCCCGCCCTGACCCATCACCGGCTCTTCCTGTTCTCCCGACCGCCGGAGGAACTGGAGCTGCGGTACGAAGGGGTGAAGCGGCACAGGCCGCCCGCCGCCAGCTCGGTTTCGCTCTTGCCGGCCGGCAGCCCGGCTCGCGTGCGCTCGAGCGGGTGCAAGGACGAGCTGCACCTCTTTCTGGAGCCGGGGCTGGTGTCGCGGGTGGCCGCGGAGGCGTTCCACCTCGACCCGGCGCGGCTGACGGTCCCCCCGCTGGACGCCCTGGACCTCCCGCAACTCCGCGTCCCCATGTTGGCGGTGGGCGCCGAGCTAACCGCCGGCGCCGGGGGCCCGCTCGCCGCCGAATCGCTTGCCAACGTTCTGGCCGTCCACTTGATCCGGCTCACCCTGACGCCCCGCCAACACGTGCGCAGGCGAGCCGGCACGCTCCCCCGAGCGAAGCTCCGCGCTGTCGTCGAGTACGTCGAGGAGCACCTTGACGGTAGCTCGACCCTGGAGCAGCTGGCCGCGGTCGCCCGCCTCAGCCCCAACTACTTCGTCGGGCAGTTCAAGAATGCCACCGGGCTACCGCCGCACCAGTACGTCATCCTGCGCCGCGTCGAGCGGGCCAGGCAGCTCCTCCAAACCGGAACCGAACTATCCCTCGCGGAGGTCGCCGCACGCGCCGGGTTCTATGATCAGAGCCAGTTCTCCCATCACTTCAGGCGGGTGCTCGGCGTCACCCCGGGGCAGTTCCGGACGAGCGTAAGAACCGCCTAACAGCCGTAACTCCCGCCAATAATCGGCACGGCGACCTGCTTACCATTCCCTGTGAACGGAGTGGGCAGCCCCTGCATTGGGCCGGCGTACGCGAAACCCATCGGCCTGCTCGGCACTCATTGTGAAAGGAGACTTCGCCTGTGATAAAGCATCATCATGAGTCCGGGCGCGACACGGCGCCCGCCCGGAGTTATGACTACGTGATCGTCGGCGCCGGGTCTGCGGGTTGCGTGGTCGCGCGCCGCCTGGTGGACGGCACCGACGCGACAGTTCTTCTGCTCGAGGCGGGCGGACCAGGTGAAGACGTCGCCAGCCTCTCGAACCCGCAGCAGTGGGTAAAGAATCTTGGCTCGCGATACGACTGGGCGTACCGCTACGAGCCGAGCCCGCACGTCGCTGGCCGCTCCCTCCCCTTGCCGCTGGGCAAGGTCCTGGGCGGGTCGGGCAGCATCAATGCCATGGTCTGGACCCGCGGGCACCGTGCCGACTACGACGGCTGGGCCGCGGACGGCAACCCCGGCTGGGACTTCAACTCTGTGTTACCCCTGTTCAAGAAGTCAGAGGACTGGGTCGGCGGCGCCAGCGCCTTGCGCGGCGCCGGCGGCCCTATCCGTGTCGAGCGCGCCAGGGACCTCCACCCGGTGGCGGCCGCGTTCATCGATGCCGGCCGGTCCTGCGGCATGCCGTTCCTCGACGACCTGAACATCCCCGAGCCCGAGGGCGTCGGTCCGATGAACCTGAATATCAAGGAGGGCGGACGCTGTAGCCCGGTGGGCGCCTATCTCCGGCCGGTCATGGGGCACAAGAACCTGACGGTCCTGACCGAGACGCCGGCGGTCAAGCTGACTCTCACCGGCAAGCGCTGCACCGGCGTCGAGTTCATGCGGGCGGGCAAGCTGTGTTCCGCAGGTGCGTCCCGCGAGGTGATCCTGTGCGCCGGCGCGATCCACACGCCGCGCCTCCTCTTACTCTCCGGCGTGGGTCCCCGCGCCGACCTCGAGCCGCTCGGCATCGGCACCGTCATCGATCTCCCGGGCGTGGGGCGGAACCTCCAGGACCACCTGTGGATCATGGGCCTCTGCTTCGAGGCGAAGCACCCCCTGCCCGCCCCGAATTACAATCTCGCAGGTAGCGCCGGCTTCTGGAAAAGCCGGCCTGCGCTCGACAGGCCGGACCTGATGGTCATGCCCGGGCAAGTGCCCCTGGTCTCGGACGAGATCGCCGCCCGGTACCCGATCCCACCGAACGCCTTCGTTATCTTCCCGTGCCTGGTGCGGCCCAGGAGCCGAGGCTACCTGCGCCTGAGGACCGCGGATCCCGACGGCCCGCTAGAGATCCAGCCCAACTTCCTGGCGGAACAGGCCGACGTCGAGGCGCTAGCGAGCTGCATCGAGCTGGGGCTCGACCTCGCCTCGCAGCCGGCTTACCGCGACCTCGTCAAGCGCTGGGTCGTCCCGCCCAGGCGAATGAGCCGGGAAGCCACCGTTGCGTTCGTTCGCCGGTCGTGCACGAGCTATATCCACCCAGTGGGCACCTGCGCCATGGGGTCAGATCGGGAAGCGGTGGTGGACGCCGAGCTGCGCGTCCGCGGTCTGCCTGGGCTGCGCGTCGCCGACGCCTCGGTCATGCCAACCATCCCCTCGGCCAACACCAATGCCCCCAGCATCATGATCGGGGAGTTCGCGTCCCGGCTACTGGTCGCCGGCTAAGCGGACGTCTGCCCGTATCTGGAGAGACGTATTCGCCCCTCTAATGGATGGCCGGGTTTTTGCGGTCTTGGGTCGTGCCAGTGAGGCCGGTATTGTACACGCCGGCCCCTGAAGTTCGCGTGTCTATTTCTTTCTAGGATCGTCCGCGGGATTTACGTGCGTGATCCCCCCAGGTCCGACGCCGTGAAGTTGGATAACCGTCTCTATCGGTAGCGTTCTGAGCGGCGATACAATAAAAATACTTCCGCTTACCCCTCAGTAACCGACGCGGCTCTTTGTGTGAGCGGCACGGTGGCTCAGTGCCACGAACTGCCGTGAGCATGTGCAGCAACTTGAGTGCTCGCGTTCACCTCGTCGGCACGGCAATGAAAGTTGGTGGGATCCGCAGCGGGAGTACTTTGCGGTCTTCAAATTTGGGCGGACTTGATAACGGGCGGGCTATTGGACAGGGATGTCGGGAGGACTACTGCCTTCAGTCACATCTATAGCTGCAAGCGCATGCGGCATTCCTCAAGCGCTCCCCCGATAGTCGACCGCCGAATCCCCGCGCGCGTCTGCCCACGCGTGGCCCATATACATAATCTGCACGGATGGATGCCGACCGAACGTAAAGTCGAAATTCCGTTTTAATCCCCGGGGTCCGAGGCCGACGAATGGCCCCACGGCAAGTCCTCGTTCGCGCAATTTCACTCGCAGCTCAGAAGGACGTATGAATTTCGCCGGATCGTGCGTACCGCGGGGCAACAGGCGAAATATTGTCTCCCCTAGGTGGACGATGACCAGCGCCGCAAGTGGGGTCCGGTTGATTGTGTCGAAAAGGAAGACGCCGTCAGGCTTTAAAACGCGCTGAACCTCATCGAGCACTCTATCCAAGTCTGCGACGTGCTCGAGCACGTCCACGCAAACAATGCAGTCGACAGAATGGTCAGCTACCGGAATGCTCTCGCCGTAGCCGACCTCGTATTCGATCTTGAAGCGCTCGCTTTCGGCGTGAGCTTGGGCCACGCGGATCGCTTCCTCCGAGGGATCAACGCCAATGACCGTTGCGCCCCTTCTCGCCAGCGCTTCCGACATGAATCCACCGCCGCATCCGAGGTCGAGCACGGTCTTCCCCCGCCAGCTCCCCACGATCGTGTCGAAATACGCAAGCCGGGGCGGAACCAGATTGTGTAGCAATCGCAGAAACCGCTGCGATCCATCCCACCAATTCGCGTAGATGCGATAGATGGAAAGATCATTGCGCATCTCGGGTCTCCGGATCACGCGCGAAGAGGAGGCCGGTCGCGGCCAGGGGAGCCAATAGGGCACGCGCCCTGCGTAGGCGTCGAAGGCCGTGCCGTAAATGCGGCGGAAGCGGTCTTCCTTGAAGAGCGGCCCGATCAGGCAATAGAGCGTCAATGTCACCGCCACGACGAACTGGTCGGGCGTCCACGTGGGCACCGTCCATACTGTCAGCGTGAACGTGACGTAGATGGGCTGTCGTGAAAGTCGAAACAACCCACCCTCCGGCAGCTTCGGATAGACCGGGGTTCGGTTTCGCAGGAGCGCCCACCATCCCAGGCTGCCGGTCTGAAGCGAAAGTCCCGCATCGGCCATAGCCTTGCCGAGCAAGAGCCAGGAGGTCGCGTAAAGGGCCGTCAGGAGTGCGAGGATCACGCCCTCCGCCTGCCACCAGATGACTCCGCTGGGCGACCACAACGCGAAGAGTGCCAGGATCTGAAGGGATGCGATGGTGACATAAGTGGTTGTCGAGAGTGTGGTCCCTGTTCCGCGCGGCGCGAGGCCGGCGAGCACATGCGACCCTCTGCCGGAGAGCAACAGCGAGTGCATCGCGATAAATTGAGCGAGCAACGCGGCATTGGCGACCCAGCCCCAGGGCGCTTTGAGAGTGCCGAGCGCCCGACTCATACCGAAGAACATCATGACCACCATCGTCCCCACGCCGACCGCGAAGCAGGCATGGCACAAGGCGCCATAGCTGAGCGCAATCACCGACCGCAATCGAGGCTGGAGGGATTGGGTCATGTTGGTCACCCAGTGGTTGCGTCGCCCCCGTCATCCGATCAGCAGAGGTGTGCTGCCGCTGCAGGTATCGTCGGTAATCTGCTGGATTAGGAAGTCGGCGACATCCCTGCGAGAAATGAAGCCGCTCCGCCAGGATCGCCGGTCTGTCAGAACTTGATAGCGGCCGGTCGCCGGACCGCGGGTCAGAATCCCGGGCCGCACGATGGTCCAATCGAGCCCGCTCGAGCGGATGATCTCTTCCTGCGCGTTCTTGTCGTCGTAGATGCGCTGCAGGATCAGCGGGAAGAGGATACGAGCGTGGAGAAAGCTGCTGACACCGCGGCTGTCGCCGGCCTCGATGCCGGTGACGGCGATGAGGCGCCGCACGCGGGCACTCTGCATCGCGTCTATGAGTACGCGCGATGCGTCTGAGAAGTGCGTGGTGCCGTTGACCACGGTCGCCAGCGTGATGGGCACGCCCAGCGCCTGGATCACCGCGTCGGTGCCGTCGAGGGCTCGCACGATCACGGCCCTGTCGCGCGCGTCACCGCTAATTTTCTCAAGCCGCGCATCGTTGATGGCGATGGCATGCGCCGACCTTGCCATGGCCCGCACTTCATATCCAGCCGAGAGGCCGATTTTGACAGCCATGAGCCCGATACCGCGGCTTGCGCCGATGATGAGGACGATCGGCATGGAGGAAAAGCCTACGCGATTAAGCTCCAGGCAGGCATGAAGCACCCGCATGATCGCACACCGTAGCTCGGAAAGGGCGACTTCGCCAAACGCCCCCAAGTATTGGTCAACACCGCGCGACCAGCCGATGTGTTTTGCATTGGTTTATCGTAACGAGCTGAAGCCTGAATAATCGCCACGCTCGCGCGAAGGTGGAGCGCGTTGCGGGGTGACGGTGCCCGCTGGTCAGATAGAGTTTGCCCGCAGGTGCCCTGCGCCTCGCAGGTCTGACCGATCTCCGCTGGCTGGCGAGACAGCCAAGGCAACAAGTCCGGCGACAGGCCGCTTTAGCACGCTGCCTCTCCTTTTTCTTGCGGGGGATGACCGAGCACAGAACCGTCAATCGAACTCGGTGGGTAGAGCGGGCGAAGTCGCGTGAGCAAACATGCGGTGAATTTGATCGTGGAGCACTCGGCTGACTGATAACTCGGGCAATTGATTGGCTTCAAAAAAGGCAACTGCCGCTGTTTCCAAACCGGGAGACAGTACACCACCAATGATCTCGCAAATGAAGAACATCTTGTAGACATGGAAGGGAAATGGCGGTGTGTGTGGATGGCGTGCCCGATCGTAGACGGCGGCGAGCTTTACTGGGCTCACTTCAAGGCCAGCTTCCTCGCGCACCTCAGAGACCACGCATTCCCGAGGTGAGCGATTAACGTCCGCCCAACCTCCGGGAAGGCTCCATCGTCCCGGATCGCTGCGCTCCTGCACAAGAAGAATCTTACCCTCCTTAAACACAGCTCCTCGAACATCGATCTTCGGCGTCGCATAGCCTGTCTGCCCTCCGAATAAATCTTCGATGACTTTGATATCAATACCGGCAGATTGGCCCATCATTTCGGACGCCAGCTGTCGGAGGCGCTCATAACGCGCGCGATCGTAATCGTCATTCGTGAAGGTGAGGCCTGTCTGCGCCATTGCTTGCAATTCGCGCGCCCAGACAAGCCATTTCGGCTCCATGTGCGAGACCTCGACGTTTTTGCGTGTGGCTAACGCAGTGCACTATGTAATGACTGTTAACCTCTCTTTGGGGTCATCTACGGTCAATCAAAACCATTCAGTTTGAGGTCCGTTGTACTCCCACATACCTGCCGCAGTTGCTGCGTCGCCGAAGTCTCCCGCTGTGTGCCATTTCCGGACTCCCGCATCGCAACAAACTCACGCTGAAAAAACGGCGACCTGCTGATAGGATGCAGGGGGCACATCGCGGATCGTCCCGGTCGCGTCCCGACGTTGGAAATTGGCGATGCAGCTTGTCCAACCCGAGGTCTGATTTGTGGACGCTTCTGATCGAAATGACGACCTCTGGCTCGGGCAGCCAGCCTGTCCGCCGCGGGCGTCCGTGCTCCGGTCCAGAACCTTCTGGGTGCAGCTGTATCAACTGGATGATACGTGGGACCCGTCCGAATTCTCCGAGACATACACCTTCGACTTCTGGGCCGGCCCGCAGGCCCCAATCCCCTACCTTGGCTTGGAGGTGGTATCGAGGCGCCGTGAATCGCTGCTGGTCTTGCATGCAAGAGCGAAGACGTACGAGGTTGCCCGCCTCGACGAGGCCGTGACCATGCCCCATCTGTTCCGGTGGCGCGAAGTGGAGGCGATAGCCGACTGGTTGGTAGCTAGGAAAGAGGTCCCTTCCCAACCCTCCGTTGCGTTGCTGCTGCTGGCCCCGTTCCTCGGCGGCACGGAGGATGAAAGAGTAGCAATCACGGAACGCTTGCCGGTGGAACTGGACCGCCTCGGGCTTCTGACCGCGACCGAGATCGCTGCAGCCGTGGGGAACCGGTTGGTGGCGGCGCCTCCCAATGCCAGGGATTCAGATCGTGTGCGATGGGTTTCCGATCCTTCCGTCGGCTGGCGCCTGGAGGGCGACTATACGATCATCGGTCAAACACGCTGCCCCATCGCCCATTCGGAGCGCTTTACCGGTTCATTCCCGTGCGATGAGTTCCTGGCCTTTCTTCGCGAGGCGGGAGTTCGAGATCTCTAGACCATGCCCGTACGGCGTCGCAGTTGCTTCGTTGACAAAGCTGCTTAGCTGGTCTGCAGGATTACCTGCCTCATGTATTTTCCCGAGCTTTGTACCGACGCGAGGGAGACTGCCGAGTACTGAACATGACGGACGAAACTGCACACATCCTCTCGCAAATTCCAAACAGCGGGATTGTCCACATGCCGGGTCGAAGGTTCCCGGGCATCGTCATGCAAGGAGATACTCTGTCAAATGTCTTCAACGCAGTTGCGCTGATACTCGCAGATGCGAAGAGAAGGCGAGACGAAGAGCTGTACTACGAGTGTTTGATGCTCGCCGAGACGCTTCAAGGTCAGCTCCAGCATTATGAGAAGACGCTGTCTGAGCTCGGTATGCCATTGCCATACTCACCTTCGATCGAAACGCGTTTGGTAAGCGACAACTATGAAGACGCCTAATACCAGCGGCAGCGGAGTGCGTCAGTAGACCCTCCAGCAGCCGACACGATCGCTGCGATGCCGAAGTCTTCGGCCTTGTGCCAGCTTGAGACATGGCGCAGCGACGTTATGGCTGGGTCAAGGGCCAGAAAGCAGACATTTCCGATCTGTTCTATGCAATGGCGCGTCCAAACTGCATAACGTAGGATGAGAACGAGCGTCGTTTAATCTAAGGCTGGCGTGACTATTAAGCCAGGCGCGTCGCAGCAAGATTCTGCTGAACATTCAACGGACTGGTCGTTGCCATGCCCCCGGAGCCGACCGCATCAGGTGCACTTCGAAGCAGCGATCGCCCCATCGAGGAACTGGAGCGTGAGTTAGCTGAGGCGCATCGACGCGAGGCGGCGACCGCCGAGGTACTTCGCGTCATCGGCAGCTCACCGGCCAATGTGCAGCCGGTCTTCGACACGATAGCTCGTAACGCAGTCGGCCTTTGCGAAGCAACTTACGCCATGGTGTTTCGCTTTGACGGCACATTGATGCACCTCAGTGCTCACCACAACGTGACACCGGAGGGCCTTAATGCGCTCAACGAGCAATGGCCGATGCGGCTCGATCATCGCAGCGTGCCTGCGCGAGCGATACTTGACCGTCGCATCGTCCACGTCCGCGATGTCATTACCGAGGTCGACAATCCCTATCTCACCACAGCTCGGGCTCTTGGCATTCGTACGATGCTCATTGTGCCGATGTTGCGGGAGGCGGAGCCCATAGGAGCCGTGGCTGTTTACCGACAGGAGGTGCGTCCCTTTACAGACAAACAAATCGAGTTGGTTCAACGCTTTGCTGACCAAGCCATCATAGCCATTGAGAACACGCGCCTCCTCAACGAACTTCGCGAATCCCTGCAGCAGCAGACCGCCACCGCCGATGTTTTGAAGGTCATCAGCCGGTC
>Ga0075435_100002758_pt1 | contig 11732 bp, 10 predicted proteins | sample RhiMethybrSRZTD4_FD_75302 | JGI IMG/M metagenome (GOLD analysis project Ga0075435, IMG submission 75302) | Populus rhizosphere microbial communities from Tennessee, USA - Rhizosphere MetaG P. TD hybrid SRZTD4 | ecosystem: Host-associated > Plants > Roots > Rhizosphere > Soil | place: USA... | reverse complement strand
GTGCCCGCGGCCGAGGCCCGCGCCCCCGCGATGAGGCGGCCAGTGTCCGGGTCCCGCACGTCGCCCACCGCGTTGACAACCATGAGCGCGCCCACCGCGACGCCGTCCACGTCGACACGCGCGCAGCCGAGCCCGCCCCGCATGGCGCGTTCGACGCCGAAGAGCTTGCCCACGGTAGCTCCCGTGCCCGCGCCCACGCTGCCTTCCTCCACGGGCCCCGTGTGGGCGGCGACGCACGCCGCGTAGCCCATGGCGCGATCGGGGCGCGCGCGATGATCACCCACGTTCAGATCGAAGATGATGGCGCCCGCCACGTGCGGCACCACCGTGCGGCCCACGGGGAAGCCGCGGCCATGCTCCTCGAGATAGGCCATGGCGCCCCACACGGCTTCGAGGCCGAAGGCGCTGCCGCCCGCGAGCACGACGCCGTCCACGGTGGGCGCCAGGTGGCGCGGGTCGAGGAACTCGATGCCGTGCACGCCCGCCGCCCAGCCCGCGATCTCGAGCGCGCCCACGGCGGGGCGATCGGGAAGGATGACGGTGCAGCCGGTGAGCGAGTGCGGGTCGGTGACGTGGCCCACCCGAAGCCCGGGAATCACGCTCGCACTCTAGCAAATTCTGGCTCGCCCGACTCCGAGGTGCTAGTCTCGGATCGATATGCGCTGGGGGCGCACCCTCGAGGAAGGGCCGGAGGCACGCGCGGTCGTGGAGGAAGATCCCCCCCGTCGCCCCTGGGCCCTGATCGCGGCGTGCCTGATTCTCGTCGTCCTCGTGACGGTGCTGTGGGTCAAGTGGTCGGGCAGCCGGCGCGACGTGGCCCGCCTCGAGCGGGAGCTGACGCGCGTATACAAGGAAGCGGAGGATCTGCGCTCGCAGGCCGCGCTGGCCCAGGAGCGCAGCACGAAGCTCGAGCGCGAGGTGCGCGCGCTCCACGCGGAACGCGAGCGGCTGCTCAAGCCGCCGGAAGAGAAGTCCAAGGCCACCCCCAAGCCGGCGGGGCGTCGATAGCGATGGAGGAGGGTGCATGGAACTGATAGGCCGCATCCTGGATGGCTCGATCCCGCAAGACCTCAAGGAGGTGCTCCGCCGTGCCGAGCCCTCGGGGCCGCGCGTGAGCAACGACGAGAAGATCCGCCACCTGGAGGACGTGCCGCTGCTCGCGGACTGCACGCAGAAGCAGCTCCGCGTGCTCTCTGACATCTCGCGGGTGGTGGAGGTGCCCGCGGGAACCTCGCTCACGCGCGCCGGTCAGCCCGGGGACGAGTTCTTCGTGATCATCGACGGCTCGGCGGCGGTGGAGAAGCCGGGCAAGAAGCGCGCGTTCCTGCGTCCCGGCGACTTCTTCGGCGAGATGAGCCTGCTCGACGGAGGGCCGCGATCGGTCACGGTGCGGGCGGCCACGCCGCTGCGCGTGCTCGTGATCGATCGGAAGCATTTCCAGGAAGTGCTGCGCGAGGTGCCCGAGCTGACCCAGCGTCTACTCGTCACGCTCTCCCGGCGGATTCGCTCCCTGGAGGCTGCCGAGCATCTCTAGGTTTCCGTAACGCACCGGGGTGGGCGGGGAGGGGGTGCGCGCTCCCTGGACCACGCTGAGTCGCCATCCGCTCCTCCACTCTGGCGAGCCACGAGACGATAGCCGGTCGCTTCGGAGAAGCTCCCCAGAAGATACGGGTCCAGGGAGCGCGCACCCCCTCCCCCCCACCCCTCCACGCGTGATCCCGACCGCGAAGCAGTGAGCCGCTGTGGTTGTGTCTGCGCAGCTCCAGCAGCAAGCGTGAGCGGCGGAGCTGGGGGGAGGTGGCCTCTCCAGACCCGTATCTTCTGCGTGTAGACGAAGCGGCAGACGAGGGTCTCGTGGCCCGTAAGAGTGGAGGAGCGGAACGCGACTCAGCGTGGTCTGGGGAGCACGCCTCCCCACCAGCTCCGGCGCGGCGGGAACACGAGGTTCCGCGAGTGCCGTTGCGAGGAAAAGCTAACGGAGCGCGTGGTCCCAGGCTTCGAGGAGGCGGTTGTTGTCCTCGCGCGTGCCGATGGAGATGCGGAGGTGGCCTGGGAAGCCCACCGCGGTGCCGTCGCGCACGAGGATCCCCGCCTTGAGGAGCGCGATGCGGATCTGCTCGACGTGCTCCCCCACGCGGGGGAGCACGAAGTTGGCCTGCGAAGCTGGGGCAGGCGCCCCCCGCTTGGCAAGCTCAGCGAGGAGGCGCGGCCGCTCAGCGAGGACGAGCGCCCGTGTGCGCTCCAAGTGCTCGGTGTCCTCGAGTGCCGTCACCGCCGCCACCTGGGCGAAGCGGTTCACGTTGAAGGGCGCACGCACGCGGTTGAGCCAGCCGATGGCTTCGGGCTGCCCGACCAGGAAGCCAACGCGCAGCCCCGCGAGCCCCGCCACCTTCGAGAAAGTACGGAGGGACACAACGCGCGGCCATCGCCTCGCGAGGGCGACGCCGTCCGGCGACTCCGGATCGTCGCAGAAGTCGCGATAGGCCTCGTCGATGACCACGAGCGGCGGCTCGTCACCGAGCGAGGCGAGGAAGCGGTCGAGGGGCGCGCGCCGCACGATGGTGGTGGCGGGATTGTGCGGCGTGCACAGGAAGACGGCCTTGGTCCGCGGCGTCACCCGCGCGCGCAGGTCGTCGAGATCGGTCTCGTAGCCCCGGAGCGGGCTCTCGACCGGCGTCGAGCCGGCGAGCCGCGCCTCGATCGAGTACGGCTCGAAGGAGGGATGCGGCATGAGGATCTCGTCGCCCGGCTCGAAAGTCGCGTGGGCGATGATCGAGATGATCTCGTCGCCCCCGTTACCCACGATGATCCAATCCGCGCCGATGCCGAGTCGCTTCGCGATGGCCTCGCGCAGCGCGGTCGAGCCCGCGTCGGGATAGAGATGAGCGCGCGTCGCCTCGCGCCGGAGCGCATCCACCACCTTGGGCGACGGCCCCAGGGGATTTTCGTTGGCGGAGAGCCGCCGGATCGAGGGCAGACCCAGCTCTATCTCGAGAGCCTCGAGCGACTTGCCTGCCTCATATGGAGTCACTGCCGAGAGCGCCTCGCGCCAGATCCGTCTCATGACTCATCATTCTAGTGCGTGGTCCCGCGGGACGCGAGCCAGCTGCATCCGCTCTCCAAGTCCGCGCCACGTTTGACATCTCCGGCCCTGCCATGTAACGTTTCGACATGTCTGCGGACTTGTTCCGCCAAGTTCGGCGCGTGGAGGCGCAGGCGGAGCGGGGCTTCGAGGGCACGGCTGCCAAGGGTGCGGAGCGCCGGCGCCGGCTGAGGCTCGAGCTCCTCCGCCAGCACCTCTCGCAGAACGTCGACTTCCTGAAGGCTGCGCATCTCGGGGGCGCTTCTGGGCAGCAGTCCGTCCAGGCCTACGCCGCCTTCATGGATGGCTTCCTCTCCACACTCTTCCGGCTGGCCGTGGAGGACGCAAAGAAGGAAGGCGCGGCGCCCTCGCCCATCGTGCTGGTCGCCCTGGGCGGCTACGGGCGCGGCGAGCTGGGGCCCCTCTCCGACCTCGATCTCATGGTCATCTACGACGGCGAGCTGGGGCCGTACGTCCAGCGGGCGACCCAGGGGTTGCTCTACACCCTCTGGGACCTCGGGCTCACCGTGGGGCACTCCGTGCGGGGCCTCCCCGACTGCGTCGCCATCGCGCGCACCGACTTCGCCTCGCGCACCTCCATGCAGGAGGCGCGCTACGTGGTGGGGGACCGGCGGCTCTTCCAGCGCTTCCGCAAGGTGCTGGCGGAGAACGTGTACCGCAAGGACTTCGGCCAGTTCCTGGAGACGGCGCTCGCCGAGCGCGATCAACGCTACCGCAAGTTCGGCGGCTCGCCGTACATGGGCGAGCCCAACGTGAAGGAGTCCGCGGGCGGCCTGCGCGATCTCCACACCGCCATGTGGCTCGCCTCGACCAAGTTCGGTGCGCGCACCCTCCGCGATCTCCTCGAGAAGGGGCTCATCACGCGGAGCGAGGAGCGCCTCACCGATGCCGCCCTCACCTTCCTGTGGCGGGTGCGCAACGAGCTCCACTTCCTCTCCGGGCACAAGAACGACGTGCTCTCGCGCGACATCCAGCCGCAGATCGCCAAGCGCTTCGGCTACGAGAGCGACGAGCTCTCCCTCGACGTCGAGAAGTTCATGCGCGACTACTACCTCCACGCCCGCGTCATCCACCGCGTGTCGAGCCGGCTCATCGCCCGCTGCCAGGAGACGCTGTCCCGGCGCGGCACCGTGCTCCGCCGCCTGCGCCACGAGGCGCTGGCCGACGGGCTGGTGGTCATGGACGAGCGCATCCACCTCGTGCACGCCGACGGCCGCGACCTTCGCGCGGAGCCGGGCCGGCTCATGAAAGTGTTCTGGCACTCGCATCGACTGGGCCTCGAGGTGGGGGTGGACGTTGAGCGGGCGGTGGAGGAAGCGCTTGACCTCGTGGACGACGGATTCCGGCGCTCGCCGGAGGTGCGGGATCTCTTCCTCGACATCTGCCGAAGCTGGGGACGGGTGGCGCAGACGCTGCGCCAGATGCACGAGGTGGGCTTCCTCGGACGCTACCTGCCGGAGTGGGAGGCCTTGACCTGCCTCGTGCAGTACGACGTCTACCACAAGTTCACCGCGGACCAGCACTCCCTCATCGCGGTGGAGAATCTCGAGACGCTTGCTCCCGGGGCCTCCGCGTCGTCGGAAGGCATCGCGCAGGTGCTCAACGAGGTGGATCGGCCCGATCTCCTGATGCTCGGCATGCTGCTGCACGACATCGGCAAGGGCAAAGGGCACGGCCACGTGGCCAAGGGCATTCCGCTTGCCCAGGAGCTCACCGCACGCATCGGCCTCGAGGGCGAGGCGGCGGCCGCGGTGGTGTTCCTCGTCGCCCAGCACGTGGCGCTGTCCCACATCGCCCAGCGCCGCGACGTCAACGATCCCAAGACGGTGGAGGCCCTCGCCACGCTGTGCCGCGCCCCCGAGCGGCTCCGCATGCTCTATCTCCTCACCGTGGCCGACATGCGCGCGGTGGGGCCTGGGGTCATGACGGGCTGGCAGGCGCAGATCCTCTGGGAGCTCTACTTGGGGGCGCTGGCGCAGATCACGGGGGGCAAGCCCGAGCGCCTCTCGCGGGAGGACGTGGCCCAGCGCGTGCTCGGCGAGTTGCGCGACCACGGCCTGCGCAACGCCGTCCCCGGCCACCTCGCCATGGTCTCCGAGCGCTATCTGGCGACCACGCCGCCCGCGCGCATCGCCGCTCACATGCGCCTCATCGAGCGGCTGGAAGAGGAGCCGGTGGCCACGGAGCTCTTCCACCACCGCGACCTCGGGTCCTCCGATCTCGTCATCGTCACCCGCGACACGCCGGGGCTCTTCTCGCTCATCGCGGGCAGTCTGGCCGCCAACGGCATCAACATCCTCTCCGCACAGATCCACACGCGCGCCGACGGCATGGCCATCGACACCTTCCAGGTCAACGACCCCTTTGGGGAGGCGGTGACGGAAGAAGCGCGCTGGCGCCGCACCCTGCAGTTGCTGCGCCGCGTGCTCTCGGGAGAGCAGACGGTGGACATGCTGCTGGCCGCCCGTCGGGGCGGGCGGCCCCCGGACGAGACGGTGCCGGGACCCGCCAAGGTCTCCGTGGACAATCACCTCTCCGACACGCACACGGTGGTCGAGGTGAAGTGTCCCGATCGGGTGGGGTTGCTCTATCTCATCACGCGCACCCTGGCGCAGTGCGGGCTGTCCGTGGGCAGCGCACGGATCGCCACCGACATCGATCACGCCTTCGACACGTTCTACGTGGCCGACCGCCACGGCCGGCGCATCGAAGATGCCGGCGAGCTGGCCCTCGTGCGCTCGGCGCTGGAAGACGCGCTGAGCAAGCCGCTCTAGATGCTCGGGCACTACAAGGCTCCCTTGCACCGCGTCTTCGATCCCGTGGCGCGACTGCTCCTGCGCATGGGCGCCCGCCCCAACCATCTCACCGTGCTGGGCCTGGGGGTGAGCGTGGCCGCGGCCTACGTGTTCTCCGTGGGGCGCCTGCGCTGGGCCGCCGTGCTCCTCGCCGTGGCCGGGCTCTTCGATTTCTTCGACGGCGCGGTGGCCCGCCTCGCCGGCTCGGACAGCGACTACGGCGCCTTCCTCGATTCAGTGGTGGACCGCTACTCCGACGTAGCGGTGCTCCTGGGCGTGCTCGTCCACTATCAGCAGCGAGGCGACATGACGGGAGCGGTGCTGACCATGGCCACCCTCGCCGGCACGGTCATGACGAGCTACACGAAGGCGCGCGCCCAGTCCATCGGGGTACGCTGCGACATCGGCGTGCTCGAGCGGCCCGAGCGGCTGATCGCCCTCATCGCGGGCGCGACGTTTCACGTCCTCACTCCCGTCATGGCCCTCCTCGCCGTGCTCACCAACGTCACCGCCATCCAGCGCATCATCTACACGCGGCGAATCGCCCGCGACACCGAGCTCAGGTAGACTCGGATGTTGCGCCGGGCTTTCGTCGTGCTCTGCTCTCTGGCTCTCCTGCTCGGCAGCCTGCCCGCCCGGGCGGCCGGTCCCGCCCTGGTGCGCCTCTCCCCGGAGGCGCGGGAGCGCTTCGCCGCCGCCATGGCCTTCTATCGCGCGGGGGACTGGGCTCAGGCCGCGCGTGAGTTCGGCGAGGCGAGCGCGATCGGCGCGCCCATCGCAGAATACGCGCTACTCCAGCAGGCGGACAGCCTCGCCCGGCTGGGCGACATCGCAGCTTCGCGCGCGGCGGCGCAGCAGGCTGCCGACATGCTGCCCGAGAGCCGCGCCGTCGCTCCCGCGCTCCTCCTCGCCGCCGATCAGGCCTCGCGTACGGGCGACGACGCCGCGGCGGCTGCCCTCTGGCGCCGGTTCCTCGATCGCTTCCCTGATCACGCCGAGGCCTCCCGCGCGCGCCTGCGCATGGGCCAGTCCCTGGCCGCCGCGGGGCGTCCGGCCGAGGCCGCTGCGGCCTTCCGCGAGCTCTGGCTGACCGTGCCGGCCACGGCGTGGGCCGACGCCGCCGGACGTGAGCTCCGGGCCCTCGAGGCGCGCGGGATCACGGTGGCGCCGCCGACGCCGACCCAGCGCATCGAGCGCGCGGAGCGGGTGGCTGCGGCGGGCCTCGGCGATCAGGCGCGCGCCGAGGCCGAGGCGGTGCTCGCGGACGGGCCGCCTCCGGATCTCGCCCTCAAGGCGCTTCGCGTGGTGATGGATGGCGCCCGGCGCGCGGGCCGCGACGACGTGGCCCTCGCCGCCACCAGCCGCGCCCTCGGCCTCGCCACGGGCGAGAAGCGCGCCTCTTGGCTGCTCGAGTCGGCGAAGATCCAGCAGAAGAAGAACCGCGACGGCGCCCTCGCCGCCCTCGACCGGCTCGTGGCCGACTATCCGAAAGCTCCCGAGGCCGATGACGCGCTCCTCCTCAAGGCGCGCATCGTCGAGACGGGACCCGATCCCCGGGCGGCCGAGGCAGTGTATCTCAAGCTCGCCCAGGGCTATCCGGACTCCGAGGAAGGCATCGCCGCGCAGTGGCGCCTGGGCTGGCTCTCCTGGCTCCGCGCGGACTACATGGAGGCGGCGGAGCGGTGGTCTCACATCCTGTCCAATCGCGCGGCGAGCCAGAACTACCGCGACGCCGCGCTGTACTGGACGGGGCGCGCCCAGGCCGCGGCCGGCCAGACCGAGAGCGCCATCAAGCACTTCACCATGCTGATCTCGGAATCGCCGCGGAGCTACTACGGCGTGCTCGCCGCCCGCCGCGTCCCGCGGGTGAGCGCCAGCGCGAGCAAGCATCCCGCGGCGGCGCAGCTGGCGGCCTCGCTCCCCAGCGATCCGCGCGAGCTCCTCCAGGCCGACGCGCCGTACGCGCGGGTGGAGGCCCTCCACGCCGTCGGCCTCGATGACTTCGCCGACGAGGAGATGGACGAGATCGTGCGGCGCTCCCTCACGGACACGCGCCGGCTCTACGCGCTCTCCACCGCCTATGCCCAGGAGTCGCGCTACTATCTTGCGCTGAGAATCATGAAGCGCCACTTCCTGGGGCTGGCCCGCAGTGCGCCCCCCGGAGTGCCGCGGACGTTCTGGGAGATCTTCTACCCGATAGGCTGGCGCGCAGAGCTGAACGAAGCCGCCGCACGCGCGACCGTCGATCCCTACCTGGTGGCTGCTGTGGTGCGTGAGGAGTCGTCCTACAACCCCCAGGCTCGCTCCCGCGTGGGCGCCCGCGGCCTGATGCAGCTCATGCCCGACACGGCGCGGCCCATGGCGCGACAGCGCGGCCTGCCCTTCAACGATGGCGCGCTCCTCGACGAGCCCTCGGCCAACCTGACCATGGGCAGCGCGCACCTCGCTGGACTGCTCAAGGAATTCGGCGATCCGCGCCTCGCCGTGGCTGCGTACAACGCGGGCGCGACACCGGTGCGCCAGTGGTGGAAGGCGCGGCCGTCGGATGATCTCGAGGTCTGGGTCGAGCTCATACCGTTCAATGAGACACGCTACTTCGTCCGCCGCGTGATGCTCGCCTGGGAGGAATACCGACGGCTCTACGGCGGCGCAGCCGGCGCGCGGCCGTGATCGCGCTCCGCACCGCGGGCTTCTGGCGCCGCTTCTCCGGCCACCTGCTCGACTGCATGATCGGGTTCGGCGCGTGGCTCCTCTGCTCCATGTGGCTCGTGATCGGGCTGTGGGCGCTCGACGCCTCGCCCGGTGATTTCCTCGACGTGGCGCTGCTCGTCTTCGCGGTGCAGGCCCTCGCCCTCGCCCTGCACATCGCCTATCACGTGGTCATGGTGGGCGGCTGCGGTCAGACCCTCGGCAAGATGGCCATGGGCATCGCCGTGGTCAAGCGCGACGACGGCGGCCTGCCCGGCTACGGTCGCGCCGCGCTCCGCTGCCTCGGCGGATTCCTCTCCCTCGCCACCCTGGGTATCGGCTATCTGGGCGTCGTGTTCACGGAGGAGCGTCGCGGGCTCGCCGACTGGCTCGCGGGAACGCGCGTGGTCGACTCGCTCCCCGAGCCGGTGGCGTCCGCTTCCCGCCAGGAGATCCGGCTGCTGAGCGTCTGACTCAGCGCGGCGCGGCGTCTGCGAGCGGCGAGGGCTCGAGCGGCTCGAGGGCGTCCAGCCGGGCCTGGAGCGTGGGCCGCGTGTCGAGCGAGCCTCCGCGGCCGTCTTGGCTCTTGACTGGGGCATCCTCCACGGCGCGAATCGCCGCGGCGAGGCTCCGACGCGGGGTCGGGTCGCCCATGGACCGGAGGATCTCCACGGCGCGCCGATCGGCCTCGAGCTCCTGCTTGCGCGAGAAGGCGCGCACCACGAGCGGGTTGAGCATCATGTCGAGCAGGCCGGTGCCCGGGACGAAGAGACCGGCGAGGCTGAAGCCGCCCGTCATGCCCGCGGACATGCGCCGCCGCGTGCCCACGTGGTCGAGGACTTCGTGGGCGACCTCGTGCGCGACCATCGCGTCGAGCACGGGAGCGCGCATTCGCGCGAGACCGTCCGAGAAGTAGAAGGTCGCGTCTTCGTCGGTGTAGGCAACGGGGTGGTGGGTGCGAATGAAGCAGAAACTGTAGCGCGAGGGGTCGTCCCCCGCGGCCACGGCGGCCCGGTGCAGGGTGGTCGCCACGCGCTTGGTGTAGGGATCGCGAGGCTCGGGATAGTAGGCTCCGGCAGGCAGGCCGGCGCAGGCACTCGCCAGCACGGCCAGTCCCAGCACGGGGACCACTGCCCATCGGGCCATGGGACCTCACATCCTAGACCCCGGCTCGCGCGTAACCCAAGGAAAAGGCGTGCTCCGGCACGATGGCCCGAGTTCACAACCGTGTGACACCGGCCTGCCCGGGAACCTGTTAACATCGTTGATGTATCTCACCTGAGGAGGACCGAAGCCATGCTGGTCAAGCGCGACGCCGACCGAAAGCTCCGGGGGGAGGACATCTCGCCCCGCGAGATCACCGATCACGGCATCTATCTGAATCGCCGGGCTTTCATGACCGGGGTGGCGGCGCTGGCCTTGGCTCCCTGGGGCGGGAAGGCCCACGCTCAGGGCAATCTCCAGCCGCTCCAGGCGACCAAGAACTCGGCCTACCAGCTCCCGGATGCCCTCACCTCGTACAAGAACGTGACCACGTACAACAACTTCTACGAGTTCGGGACGGACAAGGGCGATCCCGCCGCGCACGCCGCTTCGCTCAAGACCCGACCCTGGACGGTGCAGGTGGACGGGCTCTGCGCCAAGCCCAAGACCTTCGATATCGAGGAGCTCCTCAAGTTCCCGCTGGAGGAGCGCGTCTACCGCCTGCGCTGCGTGGAGGCCTGGTCCATGATCATCCCGTGGATCGGCTTCCCCCTCTCCGCTCTGCTCAAGCGCGTGGAACCCACCGGCCAGGCCAAGTACGTGGAGTTCATCACGCTGGTGAATCCCGAGATGTTCCCCGGGCAGAAGCGCGGCATCTTCGGCTTCTCGCTCGACTGGCCGTACACGGAAGGGCTGCGCCTCGACGAGGCGATGCATCCGCTGACGCTGATGACGGTGGGGCTCTACGGTCAGGTGCTGCCCAATCAGAACGGCGCGCCGCTCAGAGTGGTGGTGCCCTGGAAATACGGCTTCAAGAGCGGCAAGTCCATCGTGCGCATCCGCCTCACCCAGGACGAGCCCAAGACGTCCTGGAACAAGGCGGCCCCCAGCGAGTACGGCTTCTACTCCAACGTCAATCCCGAGGTGAGCCATCCGCGCTGGAGCCAGGCCAACGAGCGCCGCATCGGCGAGCTCCGGCGGCGGGAGACGCTCATGTTCAACGGCTACGGCGATCAGGTCGCGTCGCTCTACGCCGGCATGGATCTGAAGCGGTACTACTAGTGCGCCTCCAGCGAGTATTTCCGACAGGTGGCCCCGCAGAGTGCCGGGCCAAATTGCGAGCCAGACGAGGCCCGACCGAGAACGTGGCAGTTCGAGCTGAGCCGCCCTGCGGCGAGGCGAGAGCTGAGTGGATCGGGAGAAGTCAAGTTGGACCGGCACTAGCGGCCCGATGAGCTACCGGCTCCGGGTCGCTCTCAAGGCCGCCGTGTGGGTGGCCGCCCTCTGGCCGCTGGGCACGCTGGTACGCGGCTTCTTCACCGACGACCTCGGCGCCAATCCCATCGATACCATCACGCGCACGCTCGGGCTCACCGCGCTCGTGCTCCTGCTGTCGAGTCTCGGCATGACGCCGCTGCGCATCGTCTTCGGCTGGTCCTGGCCCATCCAGCTCCGCCGGCTCCTCGGCCTGCTCGCCTTCTTCTACGTCGTCCTCCACTTCGGGGTGTGGATCGGCCTCGATCACTTCTTCGACTGGCGCCGCATGTGGGGGGACGTGCTCAAGCGGCCCTTCATCACGGTGGGGGTGCTCGCCCTCGTGCTCCTCATCCCGCTCGCCGCCACCTCGACCACGGGCATGATCAAGCGGATGGGCGGGGCGAACTGGCGGCTCCTCCACAAGCTCGCCTACGTGATCGGCACTCTCGGCGTGCTGCACTTCCTCTGGCTGTCCAAGAAGGGCCGCACCACCGCCTACTACTACGCGATCACCCTCGCCGTGCTGCTGGGGGTGCGCGGCTGGGACTGGCTGCGGAAGCGGTGGCGCGCTCCGGTGGAAGCAACGCGGCGCCCGACGGCGGCACGCGAGGCGTAGTCACGCCAGGCGTGCGGCCGAGGGCGCCGGGAAGAAGAGCGCCGGCCCTGAGGCCGGAGGGCTACTTGTC
>Ga0075435_100002757_pt1 | contig 11733 bp, 5 predicted proteins | sample RhiMethybrSRZTD4_FD_75302 | JGI IMG/M metagenome (GOLD analysis project Ga0075435, IMG submission 75302) | Populus rhizosphere microbial communities from Tennessee, USA - Rhizosphere MetaG P. TD hybrid SRZTD4 | ecosystem: Host-associated > Plants > Roots > Rhizosphere > Soil | place: USA... | reverse complement strand
GCGGACCCGTGTGTCCGCCCGCGGGCGCGGACGCCCTTCGGCGATGCGCGACTTCGCTCGCGAGAGAAGCTGCCGGCAATTGCCGGCCGTCGTGTCGAGCATGCTCGCGATCGTGTCGTAGTCGTATTCGAACACTTCGCGCAGCAGGAACACCGCGCGCTCCGGCGGCGTCAGCGTTTCGAGCAGCACGAGGAAGCCCATCGTGATCGATTCGTAGCGCGCCATGAGTTGCTCGGGGTTCGCGGGGCCATCGGTGAGAATCGGTTCCGGGAGCCACGGTCCGACGTACTGCTCGCGCGTGGCGTGCGCCGACTTCAATCGATCGAGACACAGCCGCGTCACGATCGTCGTGAGATACGCCTTCAGCGAGCCGACGTCGCTGGGCGCCGCTGTCTGATATCGAACCCAGGCGTCCTGCACGACGTCTTCGGCCTCGGTCGCGCGGCCGAGCATTCGGTACGCGACCGAGAACATGTACGGCCGCAGCTCCTGGAATCCGGCAACGTCCATCAGGCCGCGTGCTCCATCCGCGTCAGGAGATCGCGCATCCCGTCGCGTACTGTCGGATACGCAAGCTGCCACCCGAGCTCGCGCTTCGCCTTCGCGTTCGACAACGGCATCCGGACCGACATCGCTTCGGCCATCAGCGGCGCGATGAAGCGGAAGATCCACGCCGGCATCGTGCGCGGCGGCGGCGCGCCGATCATCGACGCGGCGATGTCGAGAAACGCGGCGAGCGACATCGGCTGATCGTCGACGACGTTGTACACCGCGGCCGGCGACGGGTGTTCTAGCGCCGCGACGGTTGCCGCGGCCGCATCGTCGACGTGGACGAATGACATGACGCCGTCGACGCCTCGCGGCAGGAACAAACGGCGCGTGCGCAGCATCTGCAGAACCGCCTGCATCGACGCGACCTGTGGACCGTAGATGCCGCCGTAGCGGAGCGTCACCGTCTCGATCGCGTTGGCGTCGCGTGCGCGCTTCAGTTGATCTTCGAGCGAGCGAAGCGCCAGGTCGGCTTCGTGAAATACGCCGTCGACGGGCGGCGCCAGCGGTCCGTCTTCGCCTTGCGGCCGATCGAAGTCGGCTCTGCCGTAGATGCCGATGAACGATTCGGCGACGAGCCGTTTCACGCGTGCGGCGATGGCGGCGCGGAGGAGATTCTCGGTGCCGCGCACGCGAAGCTCGTTGGTCGGCCGCAGATCGCGCGCGCGCATCGGACCGGCCGCGGGCAGCGCGGTCAGCAAATGGACGACGTGACTCGGCGCCGCGTCGGCAACGACCCGTTTCATCTCGTCGGCGTCGAGGGCGTCGCCGATGACCGCGCGCGCGCCCAGCGATTCGATCGACGCCCGCTTCGACGCCGAACGGGTCAATCCAATCACGTCGTGTCCACGTCGAACGAGCGCGCGAACCAGCGGCTGACCGATCGCCCCAGTCGCGCCCGCAATCAGAACTCTCATGGTTTCCCCGCTTTCGATCGTGGTCTGACTGAGGTCTGACCGTGGTCTGACCGTGGTCTGACCGTGGTCTGACCGTGGTCTGACCGTGGTCTGACCGTGGTCTGACCGTGAGGCGCGGCGGCATCCGGCGCCTCACGACTGATAGGACGACCGACCGGTGGCGGGTGTGACACGCGGACGCGCGGAGCTCTACCGGCGCTTGACCTCGGTGTAGTCGAGGTAGGGATGGCCGGCGGCGATCGAGATGTGCGCGGTCAACTCGTACGATCCGTCCGCCGTTTTCACCGTCTCCGTGGCGTGAGCGACCGGCATCGAGCCGGCGCGGCCACCGCGTAGCCCTTCCTCAATCACCCTTCCCGTCATCGTCGCGGGCACCGGCACGCCGAGCAGCCGGAGCAGCGTCGGCGCGAGATCAACGTTCGCGGTCGGCGCGTCGCTCACCGCGCGCTCGCGGAAGTCGGGTCCCGCCGCGATGAGCGGTATATAAATGTCGTAAGGACTCGAGCTCCCGTGACCTGCCGTTCCGTTTTGTGCCGTCTTCCCCTCATAGCCCGCGTCATTGGCATCTCGCGACCAGTTGGCTGACACGAGAATGTCCCCGGAGCGCGCGTGATTCCACCGCGCGACGTCGTACGAGAGAGTGCCAGGCACCTGCCCTTCGGGACCGCCGCGCGCGCCGGGCCGCGTGAAGATCGCGCCAACCTCAGGGCGCCGCTGCAGCGCTGCGACGATAGCCGCAACTCGCGGCGCCACAACGTCTCCCGAGCCGGGCCGCAGGTAAATCGCGCCCTCCGACACGACGATGTCTCGCGAGCCGTCCGGCAGGTTGTGGGCGAACGGCTCGACGAGCGACTCGAGCTTGAGCGCTGAGGTATGCGTCGAGAACCCATGGTCTGCGGTGATGATGAGGTTCGTGCGCGCGAGCAGACCTTTCGCCTGGAGCGTGTCCTCGATTCGACCGATTTCCGCATCAGCCAGCGTCAGCGACTGGCGCGTCTCCGGCGCGCCGATGCCGCGCGTGTGAGCCGTGGTGTCGGGATCGCTGATCCACATCAGCGTGACGTCCGGATGGATCTCGTCGAGGCCAAGCTTCAGGTAAGCATCGACAGCGCGCCGGTTCTGTGCGGCATTCGGCAGCGCGTGCGGCGGAGGCGGACCGAGCTCGTCGAGCACGTGGGCTGCGAGCGCGGTTGGCAGCGTGAACTCGTGATGGAGAATCGCGCCGTTCGCGACAGTGTGATTGAGAAGAAACGCAGCACCGCTCGTGCCGGAACCAACGGCGAGGATCTTGCGCCCGACCTGCTGCAGGATCTCACCGAGCGATGGTGCCGTCAGCAACCGCTCTGCTCGCGCAATCTGCTCGAGGTTCGCACGCGATCCGGTATCGAGGCCGCGCACTGGATTGACCGACGGCACGTAGACGTTGTTGCCAAGCAGGCCGTGGCTCTCGGGATACGTGCCCGTCGCGAGCGATGCCGCGTTCACTCGCGTCACCGTCGGAAACACCGAGTGATGCGCGTTGAAGACGATGCCGCGCTGTCCCAGCCTGACGAGCCGCGGCATCAACGCCGGCGTGATGTAGTCGGGACGCAGTCCGTCGACGACGATGACGAGGTGCGTGCGCGCCGCTGGCGGCGCCGACTGGGCCATCGTTCCGATGGCACCGATCGCGAACACGAACGTCGCGAACATCGCTGCGATTACTCTCATTGGAATAAACGCTTTCATTTTTCTGCACGAACTTTCGCATCTCGTACGAGACGCCAGTTCATAGAGTACGTTCGTCGATCGATCGTTCAAACCACCCCAACGCAGAACCGCGCGACTGCGGCCTGAAATGAATCGGCGCGTCGCAGTCTGACACCGCAACGCGACAGTGTAGGACGTTGGCCAATAGTTTGCCCTGCGTGTGCCTCTGACGACAGAGGAGGATACTCGTGACGGTACGACTTGGAGGTCAACCCTGGAGATTCAGTGTCTGCGCGCTCACCTTCGTGCCGATACTCGTGCTGGCCACCGCGGCCCGCACCGACGCGCAAACGAAAGCGTACGTAACAAATTCTGGCGCCAACCTCGTCACGGTGATCGATACGAAGACCGGAACGGTGGCAGGAACGATTCCAGTCGGCACTAACCCGGCGGCCGTGGTCGTCACGCCGGATGGCACGCACGCCTACGTGGCCAATGGAGGGTCGAGCTCGATCTCGAAAATCCTCACATCCTGCGATCCCGGCTCCTTATGTAGTCCGGTCATCCAAGAGATCCCCGTTGGAGCTGGGCCATCGGCTCTCGCCGTTACTCCGGACGACAAGTGGTTGTACGTAATGACCGCGGCCGGAGTCGTGGAGGTCGTTGGCACCGATGGCACCGCCGGCACCACCATCAACATCGGTTCTGTGGGCGACCTCGCGATTAGCCCCGACGGGACTCGCGTCTACGTCGCCGCGGGACAAATCCACGTCATCAACACGCAGACCAACGTGATCTTGAAAACGCTCGCGCCTGAACTGGAGTCCATTCCCGGTGTCGAGAACAATGCCAGTTCGGTCGCGTTCTCGCCGGACGGGAAGCGCGCCTATATCGGGGTCTATACCTTCTTCTCTGTGCACGCCGGGTTCTCCGCGGGTGGCAACCTTCTGATCGTGGACACGGCGTCCGAAACCGCCACTGCCACGATCGACCTCTTCACTCTGCCCGGCGCCATTGCATTCACGCCGGATGGCAGCCGCGCGTATGTGGGCATCAGCTATATCTGGGTCGACACCGGCTACGGCGCCGGGTTCGTACCCGGGCGCTACGCCGCCGTGATCGACACCGTCACCGACGGGATCGCGGGCATCATCGATTTCGGCGCAGACGGCGTGGCCTACATGTACCAGAATTACCCTGCCGGTATCGGGGTAACGCCCGACCGCAGCGCCGTTTACACGGCCATTCCCCGTATCAGCGTCGTGGATATCGCCGACGTCAATACCAATCTGGTCGACTTCTCGAAATCAGCGGCCGTGTCACCGGTGCCGGGCGCGCTGGCGATCGTTCCGGACGCCACGGCCGCGTTGAAGCCGTACGTCGTCGATGCCGTCGACGACAGCGGCACGGTCTCGACGTTCGGCGGCACCGCGGTCGCCAACGTACTCGACAACGATCTGCTCGGAAACATTCGCATCGGGACGAAGCACGTGACGTTGACGGAGCTGTCGGCCGCGGCGGGTCTCGCACTCGATTCCCTGACCGGCGCCGTCACCGTCGCCACCGATACGGCAGCCGGAGCCTACGCGCTCTCCTACCGGATCTGCGAGGCGGCATCGCCATCGAACTGCGACGATGCGGCCGTGACCGTGACGGTACGGCCGAAAGCCGTCATCGACGCGGTGAACGACAGCGCCTCCACGCTTCCCGGGTGGACCGCACTGGCGAGCGTCCTCGCGAACGATACGCTCGATGGCGCCGCGGCGGCCGCTTCACAGGTCACGTTGTCTCAAGTCTCGTCCACGAGCGACGGCATCACGCTCGACGTCAGCAATGGATCGGTCTTCGTCGCCGAAGGGACGGCGCCGGGCGCGCAGACGCTCACCTACAAGATCTGCGAGGCTGCGGCGCCGGCGAATTGCGATACCGCCGATGTCGCGATTACGGTCAATCCATTCCCGATCACGGCAGGAGACGATTCCGGCTCCACGCTGCGAACGGGCGGAACGGCTGTCGCCAACGTGCTCGGGAACGATACGTTTGCCAACGGGACCGCTCTTCTGAGCCGGGTCCGCCTGACGCAGCTCGACTCGACGAACCCGGGCGTCGCGCTCAACACCGCGACCGGCGCCGTCACTGTCGCCGACGGTACTCCGGTGGGCGCGCACACGCTGCACTACAGCTTGTGCGAGGCTGCCACGCCCTCGAATTGTGCTCACGCGACCGTCAGCGTCAGCGTCCAGCAGCTGCCGATCTTCGCCGCGTCCTACAGCGTGCGCGCGTCGTCGAAGAACGCGAGCACGGCGCTGGCAAGCGTGCTCGTGAACGATCGGCTCAACGGCGCGGCCGTGACGACGGCCAGCGTGATCCTGTCGCTGGTATCGGTCTCGCCCGCCAACAACATGATCACGCTCGACCTCAGTGACGGCTCTGTCGACATCCTCGGCAGATCGAGGAACTCGGTTCTGCACACGCTGACCTATCAGATCTGCGAGAGCGCGATGCCATCGAACTGCGCGCAGGGGACGGTCAAGATCGATCTGAGCGGCAGCGGCGGAAGATGATGTCATCCGAGGTGACGGCCTCCGGCGCTCCGCCGGGGGCCGCACTTCGGTCCGATCACGATCGGTCCCTGCCAGCGATCAGCGCGGCCGCGTCTTTCAAGTCGGCCGTGTCGAATCCTTCGGTGAACCAACCGTAAACCTCCGCAAGCATCTCTCGCGCCGCGGTGGCCTGTCCTCGCCGTTGATGCAGGCGGGTCAGGCTCATCACGGCGCGCAGCTCGAACGACCTCGCCTTCTGTTGTCTGGAGATCTCGATCGCCCGCTGAAAACAGGCATCGGCTCGATCGGCGTCGCCGATGAGCTCGCCCTCGAGTCGATAGAGCTCCGCCGCGGCATAACCCTCGTGCGTCTGCGCGGTGACGGCCAGCGCCTCCTCGAGTGCGGTCAGCGCCTCCGCGGGTTGTCCGTTCGCCGTGTACGCCTCGGCAAGCAGCGCGAGAAAGTACGGCTGGAGGCAGCGCGCACCCTGCGCCTTCCAGGCGGCGATCCCTTGACGGAGTCGGGCAATACCTTCTTCAGCCTCGCCGTGATGCGCGAGCGCCCAACCGCGCAACACGGTTCCGAACACGAACCACGGTCCACCTTCGTGTTCGATGACCGACAGCGCGGCCTCCGCGTGCTCGCGCGTCCGCTCCGTATCCCGACGCCATTGATGAACCATCGCGGTGAACGCCAGCGCGAGCGCGACGCTCCCGGCGTGACCGATCTCCCGCGCCAGCGCGATCCCCAGGTCTCCTCGCTGCACCGCGAGATCCGGATAGCCGAGGCGCCACAGAATGCCGGCATTGCCGCTCATCGCCGTCGAGCGCGGATCGTAACCTCCGTAAACGGCGGCGAGCGACTGATCGCGCTCCGGCATGTAGGCGGCAATCTCGCATTCGACATGCGCCCGGCTCTCCTCGAAGTCGCCGGAAAACGCCGCGGTGTTGGCGAGCGCGTGGTGCGCCATGACGAAGCACCGCGCGTCCCCGGCCTTCTCCGCCAGCGTCAGCATTCGCTCGCCCAACGCACGCGCCGTTCGATACTCCGCGCGCGCCAGCCAGTACTGATAGTTGCCCCACACGATCGGGAAGAGCTGCGGCGTATCACCGACCAGCTCGCAAAGCTCCCGCGCCCGCGCGTAGATCGTCTCCACCTCCGGCGCACCGTAGCCGACGGTGACCATCGACGCCGGCCCAAGGATCGTCAGCAGCCGCAATTCCTGCCGCGCCCGGTGAGGCGTATCGGGGAGTTGGGCGAGCGCGTCGAGACCGCGGCGCGCGAGGACCACGGTCTCCTGATTGGCGGACACGCGAGCGGCGTGCTGCGCCGCCACGAGAAAGTACTCGGCGGCGCGCGCGAATTCGCGTGCCGATTCGAACAGCATCGCGAGCTCCGACGCGATCGCCGCGCGGTGCTGCGGGTAGTGGCCGAGGAGCGATTCCGCGACGGCCGCGCTCAACGACGCTCTTCGCGTCGGCCGCAGCGACGCGAAGAGCGCATTCTGATAGAGCGCATGCACGAACCGGTAGCGCAGCGTGACAGTACGATCGGGGAATTCATTCTCCTCGAGGAGCTGCACGAACGAATGGACGCGCTCCAGCACGTCCAATTGCTGCTCGACGAGGGCAGCATTCAGCCCAAGCGCCTTCGACACGACCGCCGAATCGAACTCGCGGCCTTGCACGCTGGCGGCGACCAGCAGCCGATAGTCGTCCTCGCTCAGCTGCGCGATCTTCTTCTCGACCATGCTGCGCACTGACTCCGGGATCTCGTGCTCCAGCTCGGGAAGCTGCCCGACCATCACCCATCGTCCCTCGCGCTCGGCAAGCGCGCCGCAGTCGCGCAGGAAACGTACGAGGTCGGCGACGAAGAGCGGATTGCCTTCCGTTCTGTCGTGAATTCGCGTCGCCAGCTCCGCGGGAAAGCGATGCTGCGGAAACCGCAGCTCCAGGTACCGATCGACGTCCGTTCTCGTGAGAAACGGCATCGGCATGTCCTGGTACAGGCCGTGGAGCTGCAGCTCCAGCTTCACGCGCAGGAACGGATGATTGATTGCGATCGCGTCCGCGGGACGGTAGGTGCCGACGACGAGCACCCGCTGCGATGCGGATCGGCTTGCGGCATAGGACAGGATGTCGATCGTCGACGCATCGGACCAGTGAAGATCGTCGAGCACGATCACCAGCGGCCGCTGCCGCTGCAACTCTTCGAGGAACGCGGTCAGCTCCCGCTTCAGACGATCCTGCGACGCCATCGAACCTTCCACACGGCGCGGTTCGGTCGAGGAGCTTCCGGTCAGAGGGCCGATCTGGCCGTACCACGCGGGCGCAATCACGCTCATGACCTGGGCCAGCGATTCGTCGCTTCCTCGCAACAGCGTCTCGAGCGCTTCCAACCACGGAAGATAGGCTTCGCTGCCGGCCAGCCGCTCCGAGCATCGTCCCCGCGCGAGGTAGTGGTCGACCTCTGATTTCGCCAGCTCACGCAGCCACGTGTCCGCGACGGTCGTCTTGCCGATGCCCGGTTCTCCGCTGAGACCGATCACCCGCCCCTGGCCCGCGGCCGCCAGATCGAACGCCGTTCGCAAACCGGCCAGCTCCTTATCGCGGCCGACGACGACGCGCTCGGCGTCCGTACCCGCCGGCGCGCCGGCGTCGCGCGATCGAAAACGAAACGCCGGCATGTACGCGCCGTAGGGGATTTCGATGAGAACCAGATCGGACCGACCTTCGGTCGCGTAGTAGCGATCGAGATGATCGCGCAGCCTGCGCATCTGCGCCCGGACGATCGAATCGGCTTTGGGATCGAACGATTCATCCTTTCCGAGAACGGTGACCGCGAGGAGGTACTCCTTCAACGCCTCGCCGCGGCCGGCCATCGTTTCCTGGACGATGAAACGCAGCAGGTCGCGCAGGTTGTCGGCGTGCTTGAACACGCGGCTGTTCAGGATGTTCTCGAGCTGCGCACTGATGACGGCCGTGGGAGGGATCGGGCGCGATGCGTGCCGATGGTGCGGATCGGCGCCTGGCATGCTGGCCGTCATTATGGCGCATCATCCTTGGCGCTCGAGGTGACGGTCATCCTGACGTCACCCCGCCGTCACTCCCTCGCGGCCAAGTATGTGAACGACAACCCGGCGAACGGTGTCGCACTCGCTGCTCAACGTCGGCCCAAATGGGTTAGCCGCAGGCCTTCGCGGGCCTGCGAATGGGACCGGCGACGACGCCCAGCGTTGATTCTTTGTCAATTTGTGAACACCTGAGACCGTGGGGCCGTGACATCGGTTATGCTCGATCGGTTATACGGCAGTTCCGACACCACGGGACACCCTCGAACACACTTTTGCTGACAAGCCGTACCCAAGGCTGACGAAATGGAACGAACGCGCGCGTTCACGAGGCCCGCGGTCTTTGTCGCCGTCTGTGCACTGGGCGGCATCACCTGGGCCTTCCGAACGCTCCCCGGATTCGCCGATGCCAAGCCGACTGCTGGAGGCCACTGGTACAAAGGCAATACCCACACGCATACGGTCAACAGCGACGGCGATTCGACGCCCGACGAGGTCGTCCGCTGGTATCGCGATCACGGCTATCGATTCCTGGTGTTGAGCGATCACAACGTGCTGACCAGCGTCGATGCACTCAACGCCGTGCACGGCCTCGACGATCAGTTTCTGGTCGTCAAGGGCGAGGAAGTCACCGACGTGCTCGACGGCAAGCCGATTCACATCAACGGTCTGGACCTCACGAGCCGGGTCGAGCCGCAGCACGGATATTCGACCCTCGACGTCATCCAGCGGAACGTCGACGCCATTCGCGCCGCCGACGGCGTGCCGCACGTGAACCATCCCAACTTCAACTGGGCGATCGCAGGCGTCGATCTCCAGCGCCTCGAACGCGTCAACCTGTTCGAGATCTACAACGGCCATCCGCTGGTGAACAACGTGGGCGGCGGCGGAGTGCCCGGCATGGAAGAAGTCTGGGACCGCCTGCTCTCGAGCGGCAAGATCATGTACGGCATCGCCGACGACGACGCGCACGTCTTCAAGCAGCCGGGCAATCCGGACGTCGCCGGGCCGGGGCGAGGCTGGATCTTCGTGAGGGCCGAACGTCTCGCGCCGCGGGCGATCGTCGAAGCGCTCGAGCGCGGCGATTTCTACGCGTCGACCGGCGTCGAACTGAGCGACTACCAGGTCACCGCCAAAGAGATCACCATCACGATCAACGAGCTGCCGGCGAGGAAGTATCGCGTCGAGTTCATTGGCGCCAACGGCCGCGTCTTGAAGGAAGCGATCTCGAGTCCGGCGACCTATACCTTCACCGGCAACGAGAAGTACGTTCGCGCCAAAATCTTCGACTCGAACGGCCACGTCGCCTGGACGCAGCCCGTCAGCCGCTGAGCGGCTTCCTTTGTGCCCTTTGTGTCCTCTGTGTCCTTTGTGTTCTCCGTGTCCTCTGTGTTTCTCAGAACCGTAATTGCGCCGCTAGCCGGATGATCCGCGGCTGCAGGATCGTCGTCGGCGTCCCGCCGGCGTTCGGATCCGACGACAGGAACGGCGTGACGGTCGTACTGAGCGAGGTGCCTTCGGTCAGCACCGGGTTCGCGTTCAGGGCATTGAACAGATCGATCTGACCCTGCACGGTCACGCCGTGCGCGAATCGGAAATTCCGTCTGACCCCGAAATCGAGCTGGTTCCACCGAGGCTCGTAGCGCGTGCCGGGCGACGCCAGCTGCACCGTCACCGCCGGATCGCCGGCGAATCGCGACGGTAGGACGATCGCGCCCGGCGTGCAGCCAGCGACCGTACAGTCGGTCGGATAGCGCGTGGTGCCGCGATTGATCGTCCAACTGACGCCGCCGGTGGTCGCCTTGATCGCGCCGGAATAGCTTTGCAGCGACGCGCTGACCTCGAATCCATACCAGAGCGGCAGGTTGCCATTGAGCTTGAACCCGTGCTGGAACGGGATCGACGCGCTGCGCCCGAGATTCTGGTAGAGCGAACCTGACTGATCGCAGAACCGCAGCGTGTTCGGACTGTTCAAGGTGGCCGACGCGTTCGCGGTGTTCATCGTGCAGTCGATGTCGACCGCGCGCTCCATCGTCCAGCCGCCGAATACCAGCGTCCGCCGCGGCAGTCGGGCGTTCGCGCCGAGCTCGAAGCCGGTGTAGGTGTTCTGACGCAGGCCCGTATCGAGCATGTTGCTCAGGAACAGGTCCGGCGCGATTCCGTTCTTGTTCTGATTGATCTGGTAGACCGCGATCGATTCGCCATCGAGCGGATTGACCACGGTCGTCGTGGTCCAGTCGCTCGACGGATCGACCGCGCGATTCCGCGTGTACGCGGTGTTGAAGATCTGGCGTCTGAACCAGTTGAAGTTGACGGCAACGCCAGTCCTCAGCTCGTGTTGAATTCCGGCGCCGTACTGCAGGTTGTATTCGCGCTTGAAGTCCGAATCGAGCGAGCGGTTCGTGATCTTGCCGAAGTTCGGATTGTTGCTCGGACCGATTTCGTTGTCCTGCGCGATGCCGTCGCCGTTGGTCGGGAGACCGCGGCCGCCGAGATCGGCGTCGGTCCAGGTCCGTGTGTCGGTGAAGGTCGCAACCGGGTTGAAGAGGTTCGCGAACGTGCTGACGTCCGGAGTCATGTACTTCCCGAAGTTCGCCTTCAGCGCCGTCTTGCCGTTGCCGAAGAGATCGTAGGCGACCCCGAGGCGAGGCGACCACGACGGCCAGCACGTCATGCCGGGCATCGTGTCGCAGTTGATCGCCGCGTAGTCCTGGGCGGGCGCGAAGCGGCCGGCGTCGCGGTGCTGCGCGGCGATCTGCTCCTCGAGGAACTCGAAGCGGATCCCGTAGGTGACGGTGAACCGGTCGATCACCCACTGATCCTGCGCATACGCGCCGACGTTCGCTCTCAATTGCGGCGAGCGGATGATTGGCGTGTTGTAGGCGCGAATCTGCACCGGACGGCCGAGCGTATACACGCCGTTGGTGAACGTGCCGCCCTGATAGATCTGATACAGGTCCGCGTT
>Ga0075435_100002755_pt1 | contig 11735 bp, 19 predicted proteins | sample RhiMethybrSRZTD4_FD_75302 | JGI IMG/M metagenome (GOLD analysis project Ga0075435, IMG submission 75302) | Populus rhizosphere microbial communities from Tennessee, USA - Rhizosphere MetaG P. TD hybrid SRZTD4 | ecosystem: Host-associated > Plants > Roots > Rhizosphere > Soil | place: USA... | reverse complement strand
ACGAACGCAAGATCGGCAGGACGATCTACGGGATCCCGGTCGTCGCCCACGACGCCGGCCCGCGCGACGGCGTCGTGCTCGGCGCCGTCGCGGGGGAGGCGGCCCGGGCCCGCCTGCGCGAGCTCGCCCGCGAGCAGGGCCGCGTCGAGGGCGAAGACTTCGTCGTCGTCGCCTAGAGCGAGGTGTAACGATCGAGCCTGCGGGCAGACGATGCGAGACCCGTCCCCGAGCAGAGGAGGTTGCAGCAATGGCATTGGCACGAGTGGTTTCGTTCGACGGCGTCACCGAGGAACGCGTTGCCGAGCTGCGGCAGCGGATGGCCAGCGAGCCGCGGCCGGACGACCTCCCGGCCAGCGAGATGCTCCTGCTTCACGACGCACAGGCGGGTTCTGCGCTCGCGATCCTCTTCTTCGAGAACGAGGACGACTACCGCACCGCCGACCGGACGCTGAACGCGATGTCTCCTGAGGAGACGCCCGGCACCCGCGCGTCGGTCGGCAAGTACCAGGTCGCCGTCCGCATGACCAGCGCGACCGCCTGACAGGTGGAACCCGAACCGGGCCCGCGCCTGCAGGCGCCGGCCCGGTTCAGTACCCTCATAGCTCGTCGCACGGAGGGGGTTTGCATGCACATCTCGCGCGGGTTCCACGGGCGTGGCCGCGAGCAGGGTGACCCGTCCCGGGTGCCACCGGGCCAGTACCTCACGTCCGATTTCCCCGTTCTGTCGGCCGGTCCGACTCCTCGCGTGTCGCCGGACGACTGGACGTTCTCGATCCGCGGGCAGGTCGACGAGCCGCGCAGCTGGAGCTGGGCCGAGCTCCAGGCGCTCCCGCGCGAGGACGTCACGGTCGACATCCACTGTGTCACGAAGTGGTCGAAGCTCGACACCGACTGGGCCGGGGTCTCCCTGGACACGCTGCTCGAGGGCGTCGAGACGGCGGCAGAGCACGTGCTGGTGTACTGCGACGGCGGGTACACCACCAACCTGCCGCTGGAGGACATCACCGGCGGCCGGGCGTGGCTGGCGTACGGCTACGACGGCGATCCGCTCGACCCGGAGCACGGTGGCCCCGTCCGGCTGCTCGTCCCGCACCTCTACTTCTGGAAGAGCGCGAAGTGGGTGCGAGGCATCGAGCTGCGCCTGGACGACGAGCCCGGGTTCTGGGAGGGCTACGGCTACCACAATTACGGCGATCCCTGGCGCGAGCAGCGCTACGCGGGCGATTGAACTGGTCGATCGCCACCGTGGTGGACGTGCTGGCCGAGACCGACCGGACGGTGAGCATCGTCCTCGGGGTCCCGGGCTGGCCGGGACACCGCGCCGGCCAGCATGTCGACGTGCGGCTGACGGCGGAGGACGGATACCAGGCGCAGCGCAGCTACTCGATCGCGTCGGCCCCCGACGACGACGCCCTCGTTCTGACCGTGGAGCGGCTGGACGACGGCGAGGTGTCCTCCTACCTGGCCGGCGAGCTGCGCGCGGCGGACGAGCTGGAGCTCCGCGGGCCGATCGGCGGCTACTTCGTCTGGGATGGATCGTTCGGCGGCCCGCTGATGCTCATCGGCGGTGGGTCCGGGATCGTGCCGTTGCGGGCGATGCTCCGCCACCGGGTTGCAACGGCCGGCGCGGTGCCAGTGCGGCTGCTCTACTCGGCCCGCACGCTTGCCGAGGTGATCTACAAGGACGAGCTCCTGGCAGCGGCGCAGGAGCCGGGTGTCGACGTCCGTTTCGCCCTGACCCGGGAACAGCCGGACGGATGGGACGGCTACGATCGCCGCGTCGATCGGGACCTGATCGCCGACGCGGCTTGGGCGCCGGCCGACCGGCCGCTCGTCTACGTCTGCGGCCCGACGGCGTTCGTCGAGGTTGCGGCCGACGCCCTGGTGTCGCTCGGTCATGAGCCGGGGCGGATCCGCACCGAGCGTTTCGGGCCGACCGGCAGATAGGAGGGATCGATGCTGGACGGAAACGCGATCGCAGGCACGCTCTCGGCCGCATTCGGCGGCGACATGACCCTCGTCGTTTCGACGTGCGGCGGCTGCGGCGCCCGCGGGCCGCTCGCGGAGACGGCCGTCTACCTGCGCGGGCCCGGGCTGGTGATGCGCTGCCGGAGCTGTGACGCGGTGCTCGTCGTCATCGTCGAACGCGACGGCAGGTACTGCGTGGACATCCGCGGTGTCGCCGAGCTGCGCGGGTCGCCCACCATGCCCACAGTCCCGTGACGATCGTCGAGTAGACGCCGGGCCGGTCACGCCGCACAGATCGCGGACCTGGTCAGCTGGCTCGCGACCGTCTTCGACACGATGCGATTAGCCCTTCGGCTGCCTGGCGCTGGATTGCGAGCGTTGACGCAGATCACGCGACGTCCGGGCCGATCCGTATTCTGCGCCCTTGGGTACCTGACGTGAGTTGCGTCGCGTCGCATGTCGCGCGAACCACCCGTACGATGGATTCGGGGATACCCAGATCCTGGAAACCTGGGACCGGGAACCGAACGAGGAGATACATTCGATGAACTTGACGCTCTGGCCCGGCAAGCGCCTCGAGCTCGCCGAAGAGGCGTGGCTGCGCAACCGGGTGGCCAGCCTCCAGCGGGCCGAGGACGCCCGCGCGGACGGGTGGCAAGGGTCGCGGAAGGAACGCCTCTCGCTCGAGCGCTACCTCCCGGAACACGAGGGGCGCTGGACGCCCGATCAGCTCGAGGGGGGTGCCCACATCGGACCGTGGTCCGACATGGAGGCGGGCGTCTCGCTCACCGAGCCGTCATGACGCGGCCGGCGCCTGCAGGTCGGCGTACTCGGCCTCGCTGATCACACCTTCGTCCAGTAGCCGTTTGGCGGCGGGGTGAGGCTTCGCCGCCGAGCCGTTCCGTGGCCGCGTCGCACCGGCGGGTGTGACGACCTGGATGAGGTCACCTGACGCCGCGTGCCGCCAGAGCGGCGGGTCGGTCGGGTCGTGGGGGGCTGGTCGGAGCTCGATGTCCGCAACGAGCCGATAGAGCCCGGGCTCCAGCGGCGGCCCGGCGGCCGAGTGCGAGACGCCCCGATCGACGTGCACGACACCTCCGAGGCGCACGATGGGCGTCTCGCCGTCGCCGTCGAGCCGGCGGGCCGCGATCGCGGCCGTGTACGCGAGGTGCGGTGCCGGCGCCGCCACCGGCCCACGCCGGAGCTCCAGCCCCACCGTCGTTGGCCGGTCGCTCCGCGAGGGATCGTGGGCCGGCCTCATACGCGCACGCCCGAGCCGCACAACCTGCAGGAACGGCGTGTCATGCGGCGGCGGCTCGTCGACGACCGGCCGTCCACGTCGCGGTTCCGCCCCAGCCGACGGTCGAGCGGGTGCCCGGGCGGCGGCGAAGCGCCGTGCCTGTCCGATCCAGTCCGCCGAACGGATCCGGTCTGCCGAGCAACCCGGGAGGCCGACCAGCGCCGCGGCGAGCTCCTCGGGTGTCGCATCCGCGATGCCACGGTACGTTCGAATCCCGGCCTCGGCGAGGCGGCCGGCGACGACCGGCCCGACCCCGGAGATCCGGGTGAGGTTGTCGCCCTCTTGCTCGTGCGGCGGCAGTGTCTGCGTGCGGCGTGACGCCATGGGGACCCCCAGGGGACGCGAGCCCGCCGGCGCCCCGGTGGCCGGAGCGCCGGCAGACCGGCCGTCTCGCTCAGTTGATGAGGTAGAGGCCCATGTCCGCGAACCCCGCGATGTCCGTCGCCTGGCCCTCGTACATGAACTTGGCCAGCAGGTGGTAGATCTGCGACCCGCTGGACGGATCGGGCAGGACGCTCCCCCCGAAGTTGATCGTCCAGTGGTACACCTTCGGGTTCGGCTCGGTCGTCGAAGGCGTCAGCGTGATCGTTGCGCAGGGGGACAGCGCCTTGTCGATGGCGCCGCCTTGCTCGTCGGCCCAGATGCACACGGTGGCCGTTCCGGCCAGCCAGTTGGGCAGGGTGACGGTGCCGCTCACCGTGAAGCCGAGATCGACGTCGAGCACGTCGGCGGGCGCGCCGCCGGGGTCGGTGACGCTGTCGACCGTGAGTTTCGCGCCGCCAGGCGGCACGAACTGGATGTCTCCGGTAGCGGGAACGCTCATGATCGATGCTCCTTCCGTCGTCCGTCTCGGCCTCGAACACCCCCGAGAGCCGCGAGTGCGGGATCCACGATCCCACCGGCAACCCACGCCGGACAAGGACACCATGGGCTGGATTCGGACGATCTCCGATGCGAAGCGTTCGGCTTACCGGGCGGTTGGGTCCGGGCCGTTCGGTTCAGGCTCCGGCGCCAGGTCTGCGATTGCGAACACCTGCGATCGCCTGCGCAGGCGCGCCTTCTGGAGGATGCTGTGCACGTGGTTCTTCGCCGTCGACTCGGCGATGTAGAGCGTCGCGGCGATCTCCTTGTTGGTCTGCCCGCGGCGCAGCAGGTTCAGCACCTGGAGCTCCCGGCGCGTGAACGGCGTCCCGTCGCCGTCGTGTCCGTCGTCCGCGGGCTCGTCATGTTCGCAGGGCAGGCTCGACACGGTGCGGCGGATGTCGGCCGGCGACGCCTCGGGCGGGAGATAGTCGTCGATCCCGGCCTCCACGCACATCGGGATGAGGTCGTCGTGCGCTCCGAGGCCGACGATCTGCAGCTCGTCGTTCACGGCGCGCAGGGCCCTCACCACGTCGGCGCCGTCGGGCATTCGGGCATCCATGAGCGCGACCGTGGGGCTCGTCGACGCCACCCGGTGGGTCGCCTCGTTGGTATGCGCGGCGACGCCGACGACCTCGATCCCGGGGTCGGCGCGAAGCGCTGCGGTGACGCCTTCGCGATAGATCCGCACGTCAGAGACGATGAGCGCTCGGACGAGTCCCACACCCACATCCTTTGCCCAGCCCGACCGTGAACCCGTGATGGTAACGATCGTTACAGAAGCCGTCAACCGGGCTGATCCCAGGCCCGCGCATCCGTCGGCACGGTGACCACGATCGTCGCCCGCTTGGCGTCGCTGCTGCTGCCCGAGCGCTCGGCCCAGTTCTCCAGGCTGCGCATCCACTCCGGGAGGCCGGCGGGGAGGTCGGCGGCGGGGATCTCGACGTCGTCGCCCGGCTGGAACGCGGTGCCGTAGAGGTGGAGCGGCGTCACGACGTCCGGGTGGCCGATCCTGGGATGGAGCGCCTGGAGGGCCGAGTTCCAGTTGGCGAGCATCGCCTGCACGAGCGCGTTGTAGTTGCCGCCGGCCGCGGCGCCCGAGTTGGGCGCGGTCGGATGGGTGATGTGCCGGTAGGGGATCGAGGCCGTTCCGGAAGGGGCGTGGGGGAGCCAGTGGTGGTATGCCGTGTCGGCCAGCGAGCCGAGGGTCACGATCGCCTCGAGCTGGTTGGCGCCGACGATGGCGTTCAGCCAGGCCTGGCGGTAGTCCGAGATCGCCTGGTCGGAGATGTGGGCGTTGGCCCCGCCCTGGCCGTAGACGCTGTACAGGTAGGTGTTGACCATCACGTAGCTTCGGGTGATCCCGAGCTTGGCCAGGAAGCCCTGGGTACGCTGGCCGGCCTCGCCGACCAGGATCCGGCGTGTGATCGCCTCGTGCTGGGCGGGGTCCTGGCCGATCAGGAGCACCCGGGCGCTGCCGTCGAGGCGGCCGCGGTGGAAGAGCGGCCCCCACTCGACCCGGAAGTCGGACGCGGGATACACGTCCGCGCCGGGGTAGCCGCGGCACAGGCCGGCCCACGGCTCGTCGCCATAGCCCGGATCGAAGTCGATCGTCATCGGATGCCACCCCCATCGCGAGAACGTCGTCGCAGCCACCCTACGCCGCGGGTCGCCGGCCCGTCAAACCCGGTATCGTCCGTCCCGGCGCAGGTGGGACGGGCCGGTCCGAAACCGAAGGAGCGCAGGATGCCGAGCGAACGATCCGAGCATCACGCCACCCGCCAGGCACTGGTCGAGGTGTACGACTACATCAGCCCCGGCACCAACGAGGGCATCTCGTTCCTCGCCAGCCGGCTGACGGACGACATGTTCACCGACTCCTTCCTCGGCGGCGGCGACATCAGCCTCTTCACCGCCGGCGGGGCGCGGGGCGTGATCAAGAGCAACACTGGCACGACCGCGCAGATGTTCGACCCGGCCGGCGGCGCCCCGGCGAGCTTCCCGATCGAGCTCACCCTCGACCTGAACGACGGCGAGGCGACCGGCTCGTGGACGCTCCCGGACGGCACCCAGCAGGCGCCCACGTTCGGCGTCCAGCTCGTCAAGAAGGCGACGATCCCCGAAGGCGTCCTCTACCTCTTCTGCGGCGAGACGTCCAGCGACGACGCGGTGTACAGCCTCACGCTGTTGCTCATCTGAGCGTCGCCCGTGAGCGCCCGCCGCGCGTGCCACAGGCACCAGACCACGAGCGCGATCTGGGCGGGCGCGCCGAGCGCGAGCGAGACCACGACCAGGCCGCCGACGCCGCTCACGAGGAGCGCGCCCAGGCGTAACGCGGCCGCGGCCAGGCAGTAGACGCCCCAGACGACCGACTGCATCCCGAACTCGCGGCGATAGGCCCGGCCGGCGCGGAACTCCTCGGGAAACGGGTACCAGGCCCGGGCGAACGCGCCCACGAGCGGCTTGCCGATCGCCGCCGAGACCAGGAACGCGATCCCCCAGCAGGCGCCCAGGACGACGGGCTGGGCCAGGTAGACCGTGGCGCTGTGGGCGGCCAGGCCGACCGCAGACTGCACGACGATGAAGACGAACGTGACCGCAGCAAGCGCAATGTCCTGGCCGCGCCGGTGCTGCAGGCAGACGACCGCGCCGGCCGCGATGCTCGAGGCCACGATCGCGGCGGGCAGGCTGCCGGCGCGCAGCACGACGTAGAAGACCAGCACCGGCAGGACGCCCTCGAGCGCGAAGGTCGGCAGCCCGCGCGAGAGGACCAGCCGCCAGGTCGGTTCGGGCAGGTCGGTCATGCCGCCCGGGCCAGGCGCTCCAGCTCGCGGTCGCACCAGGCGACGCCCCATTCGCAGTAGTCGAGCGCCCAGCGGTAGACGAGCTCGACGAACGGCGGGTCGGGGCCGAGGCCGTCGTCGAGGCCGCGCAGGTACTCGAGCATCTGCCGGTAGCCCTCCCGGCGGGCGGCGAGCAGGCCGAGACCGCGGTCGCGGGGCAGGGTGTCCGAGAAGAAGAGGCGCAGGAGGGACTCGTCGCGCAGCTCGACCCGCGTGTCCGCGCCGGCGAGCCAGCCGTCGAGCGCCGCCGACCCCGCGGGGGTGATCCGGTAGATGCGGCGGGCTCGGCCGCCGCGGGGCGCGTCGTCGCCGGCGATCCAGCCCGCGGCCTCGAGCCGGCGCAGATCGGGATAGATCTGGCCGTAGCTGGCGGCCCAGAAATGGCGGATCGTGCGATCGATCGCCCGCTTGAGGTCGTAGCCGCTGCGCGGCTTCTGGGCGATCAGCCCGAGGATCGCCCAGGTGGCCTGTGTGGGTTCCATATCTCGTCAAGATATATCACGGTGATACATACGTCAAGCCGGCCAGACCTCCACCGACGCCGCCTACACTGCCGTGTCTCGTGCCCGAGCCCACCGCCCCGCTGCCCTTCGACGCCGCCGTCCGCTCCCGTCGCACCCACAAGGTGTTCGGCCGCGAGCCGGTGCCACGGACGACGCTCGACGAGCTGTTCGACCTGGCGCGGTGGGCGCCGAACCACCATCTCACGCAGCCCTGGCGGTTCCGCGTCGTCGGGCCGCGGGCGCTCGCGGCGCTGAAGGCGGCCTCCGACGACGGCGGCGTCAAGCTCGAGCGGGCGCCGACCCTCATCGTCGCGTCGGTCGTGCGTCAACCCGATCCCGTCGCCGACCAGGAAGACCTGTGCGCGGCCGCCTGCGCCTGCTTCATCGTCCTCACCGCCGCGCACGTGCGCGGGCTGGCCGGCTACTGGCGGACGCCCGCGGTGCTGCGCACGCCGGCGGGCCGGGAGGCGGTCGGCGTGCCGGACGACGAGCGCGTGCTGGGCCTCCTGCACCTCGGACCGGCGGCGCGAGAGGCGCCGCCGCCCGAGCGGCTGCCTGCTGCGGAATTCGTGCGCTACCTCGACTGACCGCTTCGCCGGGTTGGCATCCTTCGGGCATGCCCTACACGATCAAAGCGCTCGACGAGTCGACGTGGCCCGCGTTCGCCGATCTGGTCGAGCGGAACAACGGGGTCTTCGGCGGTTGCTGGTGCATGGGGTTCCACGCCGAGGGCGTCGATCGGGAGTCGGCCGAGGCCAACCGCGACTGCAAGCACGAGCTCGTCCGGGCCGGCAGAGCACACGCCGCGCTCGTCTTCGACGGCGACGACTGCCTGGGCTGGTGCCAGTTCGGTCCGCCGGAGGACCTGCCGCGGATCAAGAGCCGGGCCGCGTACCAGAAGAGCCAGAAGGGGTCGCCGCCGGACTGGCGGATCGCCTGCTGCTACGTGGGCAAGGGGAACCGCCGCCAGGGCGTCGCCTCCGCTGCGCTCGAGGGCGCGCTCGAGCTGATCGCCGGCCTCGGCGGGGGCACCGTCGAGGGATATCCGGAGGACGCCGCGTTTGTGCCGGCCGGCTTCCTCTTCAACGGCGCGCTGTCGACGTACGAGAAGCTCGGCTTCGCCCGCGACCGCAAGATCGGCAAGCACCGCTGGGTGATGACGCGCGTCGTCGAGCCGGCCGCCTAGCGGCCTTCATACAATTCAGCCATGGCGCAACGCTGGCAGCTGCGGACATGGACGAAGGGCACCGGCGCGTCGGTCGAGCCGGCCGGCGCGCCCGACCGCCCGCGCACGCGCGCACGCCCGGGCGGGCTCCCCGTCCTGCCGCCGAAGCGGCCGTGGGCGCCGGGGTCGCGGCGTCCGCCGGCGCCCCTTCCCGTGCAGCGCGTCGAGCGCGACGCCCGCCACCGGCACGCGCTCGGCTATCTCGACGAAGCCGATCTCGAGCGGCTCGAAGAGCTCGAGGCCGAGCTCGACCGGCGGTCGCCGGCCGGCTAGGCGGGAGCGAGCGGCCACCGGAACCTTGGCGTTTGCCCCCTCCGATGCTCGGGTACACGGCGGCGCATGGCCTCCGCCGTCGTCACGGGCTCCGACTCGGGCATCGGCCGCGCCGCTGCGGTCGCCCTCGCGCAGGACGGGTTCGACGTCGGCGTGACCTGGCACTCCGACGAGGAGGGCGCACGCGGCACGGCCCGCGAGATCGCCGATCTGGGCCGGCGGGCCGAGGTGCGCAGGCTCGACCTCACGTCGCTGCCGGAAGCCGCCGACCATTTCGACGAGCTGTGCGAGGCGCTGGGCGGGATCGACGTGCTCGTGAACTGCGCCGGGGCCGGCGCCAGCTCGCGATTCGTGGACGCCGACTGGGACTCGTGGCAATCGGTGCTGGACGTCGACCTGAACGGCGCATTCCTGTGCGGGCAGCGAGCCGCCCGGCGCATGATCGACCAGGGCCGTGGCGGCCGGATCGTGAACGTCACCTCGGTGCACGAGCATGTCCCGCTGCGCGGCTCGGCCGCCTACTGCGCCGCGAAGGGCGGCCTCGGCATGCTGACGAAGGTGATGGCGCTCGAGCTGGCGGAGCACGGGATCACGGTGAACTCGGTGGCGCCGGGCGAGATCGCGACGCCGATGACCGGGAACGAGGACGTGGACCCCGACACGATCGAGCGGCCCGGCATCCCGATGGAGCGGCCCGGCCACGCCGGGGAGATCGCGGCCGTGATCGCGTTCCTGGCGTCGCCCGCCGCGAGCTATGTCACCGGGACGTCGGTCGTGGCGGACGGCGGACTGCTCCTGATGGCCGCGATCGCGAACCAGGACGTGAAGCCGGGGCGTTGACCCCTCCCCTTTGAGCACGGGGTTTGCGGCGGCGGGCGGCGTGGGTAGGACCGGCGCGGTTGAACCATCAGCCGGCCGGGAGCGGCGCGGGCTGATCGTGCCGCGAGCGACCGGCCGGTCAGAACGGGGGGAGGAGCATGACCTCAGCCGCTGCGTTGGACCTCCAGACCGGTCTCTCGGAGGTCGTGCGCGAGGCGAACCGCGAGGTCTACCTGCTCGCCGTCGACGGCGGCGCGGGCGCCGACGAGGAGCTGGAGCTGGCCTGTGCATGCGGTCGCCTCGACTGCGGGGAGCACGTCCTGATCACGGTCGCGGCCTACCTCAGCGTGCACGCAGACCCGGACCGGTTCGTCGTCTCGCCCGGGCACGCGGACGGCCGCCTGGCCGTGGTCGTCGACCGCGGCGCCGTCTACGAGGTCGTGCGCGTGCTCAGTGCAGCTCGAAGATCATCCTGACCGAGGTTCCCGGCTCGTGTGAGGTGATCTCGACCCGGTCGGCGAGCATGTCGATCAGCGGCAGGCCCAGGCCGCCCCCGCCGGACTCCGCCCGCGCCCGGCCTTCGCCGGTGCCTATGCCCGAGTCGCAGACGTCGATCACGACCATGCCCGGGCCGAGGCAGGCGCCCACCTCGAGGATCCCGGGATCGCCCGGGTAGGCGTGCCGGACGACGTTGGCGCATGCCTCCGTGATGGCGAGCCGGATCCGGTCGAGGTCGTCCGTCGTCAGGTCGATCGCGAGGCTGGTGATGCTGGCGCGGACGTACGGCACCATCGCCGCCTCCGCCGGCAACCGCCATCGGCATCGCGTCTTGACAGGTTCGCGCCTCACGTCAACGTGGCTACCCCGCCGGGCACGGGTCGAACCCTCGCCGAAGGGGTATAATTCGGACGCCGGGGTTGAACGTCCAGCTCTGCGATATGCCCTGCGAGCAGAGGAGTTCCGTGAGGCGTTTTGGTGTGTGGATCCACCCGGAGGCGCCCGGCAGGGTCGAGGCCTGGGGGGAGCTCTGCATCTCGACCGTGCCCGACCTGCAGGCGCGCATCCTGCGGGCGTTGGATGAGCAACCGGATGGCCCGCTCGTGGTCGATCTGCGGCGGGTGTGGTTCTGCGACCTGGCCGGTCTGCGAGCCGCCTGGTGGATACGGGATCTCGGCCGCTCGGCCGGGGCCGAGGTCCGTGTCTGCGAATCCCCATCGATCCGCCACGTCGCGCGGCTGGTCGGGCAGATTCGCATAGCCCGCATCGCCTGAGACGACACCTCCTGCGCATCGCGATAGGCTGACGCGATGCGCAGACGGACGAGCGGGCGGAGTTCGAGCGGCTCCTGGAGTTCGTCCGCATCGAGCGCAACCTCGACTTCACGGGGTACAAGCGTGCGCGCCTGACGCGTCGCACGGCGAAGCGGATGCGCGAGCTCGGCATCGAGGGCTATGGCAACCTTCCTGGCCTACCTGCCTCGCCGAGGAGTCGGGCGACGGGAGTGCTACGCTCACTCCGTCGGGCTGGAACAGCCTGCCCACCGTGGCGCAGGGCGTCGCCACAACGAAGAACGGGAGGCTGTCGGGTTGGCCGAGGAAGGGCGGATCGCGGTCCACTATCTGGGGCACGTGCGGGTGGTCGCGCTCGTGGGTGAGCACGATCTCTCGACGGTCGACGGCCTGTCCGACGAGATCGAGCGCCAGTTCCGCACCGCGCCGCACGTCGTGGTCGACCTGACCAGGGCGACGTTCGTCGACTCGACCGTCGTCTGCGCGCTCGCGCTCGGCGGCGAGCACGCCCGCGCCCGATCGGCATGCCGGTTCGCGGTCGTCGCAGCGCCGGACAGCTTCGTGCACAAGGTCTTCGACATGGTCGACCTGCGCGACATGATGCCGACCTACGAGACGCTCGAGGAGGCGCTGGCCGACGGCGGCGTGATCCAG
>Ga0075435_100002753_pt1 | contig 11739 bp, 12 predicted proteins | sample RhiMethybrSRZTD4_FD_75302 | JGI IMG/M metagenome (GOLD analysis project Ga0075435, IMG submission 75302) | Populus rhizosphere microbial communities from Tennessee, USA - Rhizosphere MetaG P. TD hybrid SRZTD4 | ecosystem: Host-associated > Plants > Roots > Rhizosphere > Soil | place: USA... | reverse complement strand
TGTTCGTGGCTCTCGACTCCGCCGACGTGTGGGCCCGTCCGCATCTCTGGAAGCTCGATGCCGCGGGCCGGCCCACGGTGGTGGCCGGCGTGCCCCCGGATGCCTTCAGCGCCACCGGCCAGCTCTGGGGCAACCCGCTCTACGACTGGGGCCGCCTTCGCGACGAAGGCTTCGGGTGGTGGATCGACCGCATGCGGGAGACGTTGAAGCTCGTGGACCTCGTTCGGCTCGATCACTTCCGGGGGTTCGTGGCGTGCTGGGAGGTGCCCGCCTCCCATGAAACCGCCGAGCACGGCGCGTGGGTGGAGACGCCGGGGCGGGACTTGCTCCTCGCCATGCGACAGAGCCTCGGTGGCGAGCTCGCCGTGGTGGCGGAGGACCTCGGCACGTTGACGCGTGACGTGCACCAGCTGCGCGACGAGTTCGGGCTGCCGGGCATGCGCGTGTTGCAGTTCGCCTGGGGCGGTGACCCGCACGACACGCATCTGCCTCACGAGTACACGCCGGGCGTGGTCGCCTACACGGGGACCCACGACAACGACACCGTGGTGGGCTGGTTCAGGCAACGCTCCGCTCCCGGCGCCAGCGATGGCGAGCGATGGCAGCGGGAGCATTGCCTGCGCTATCTGGGCACCGACGGCCGGGAGATCCACTGGGATTTCATCCGCGCCGTCCAGACGTCGGTGGCCGGGCTCAGCATCATCCCGTTTCAGGATATCCTCGGCCTCGACTCGTCCGCCCGCATGAACACGCCCGGCCGGGCGGAGGGCAACTGGACCTGGCGGTTCGCCGCGGGCGCCCTCACGCCCGAGCTCGCACGGCGCCTGCGCGAGAGCACCGAGCTCTACGGGCGCCTGCGCCCCCGCTAGTTCTCCACTCGGCCAAGGTCTGGACGCCGGAAGGCCGAAGGACTATGCTTTGAGCCTCCCGCGGCGAGCTGCGGGAGAGCTATGCGAGCCTGGACCGTTGACGCCGATGACATCCGGGTGGCGGAGGACTTCGACGAGTCGCTCCTCCACCGCACGCCGGAGATCGACAGCTTCCTCACCCCGGATCGCGACGACAAGTTCATCGTCATCGCCACCAAGGGCTTCGGCAAAACGCTCCTCCTCAAGGCCAAGCGCATCCTCTACCAGCGCGACGGCCGCTCGGGATGCCTGCCTACCGGCAACCTGCTCGACAAGCCCATCGGCGACAAGATCTTCGGGCGGGAGGCTCTCGCCCTCTTCGCGGCCTCCCCCCTGCCGTGGTCCAAGCTCTGGCTCACCGCCATCGCCCTCGCCGCGCTCAAGCACGTGGACAGCGTCAACGATCTCAAGGTGAGCCCGCGCCTCACCGGCCTCATCGAGGACGACCGGCTGCACGGGGTGATCGACCACTTCGTCCGTCTCCTCGACTTCACGCCGAGCGAGCTCCAGCGGTGCGCCGCCGACACCGACGGCCATCTCGTGCCGCGGCTGCGGGGGCTGAAGTCCTCCCTGGCCATCTTCATCGACGGCGTCGACGAGTATTTCAACAAGCACGTGGAGGACCGGGGGGTGAGCCCGAGCGTCACCGGCGAGCTCTCCCCCAACGTGTGGTACTTCGCCCAGCTCGGCCTCGTGGAGGTCGCCTATCAGCTCCGCCGCATCAACCACCACCTCAAGGTGTTCGCGGCGGTGCGCAAGGAGGCGTACTCGCGGCTGCCCCGGCGCACGGCCATGGCCCAGCAGTTCCGGGGCAGCGCTGTGGACATCGTGTATTCCACGGAGAGTCTGCGCGAGATCTTCGTCAACAACATCCGCCTCCTGAAGGCCGACCGTATGGTGCGTCCGGAGCGCTGGCGCACGAATCCCCTGGAAGCCTTCCTGGGTCGCACGCAGGTGACGCACACCTACACGCGCGAGGAGGAGGACGCCTTCGACTACGTGTGCCGCCACACCCTGCTCCGGCCCCGCGACCTCATGACCATCGGCGAGCGGCTGGGCGCGCTCAGACCCGAGGAGCGCCGTGACGAGTACCGCCTCAAGGAGAGCGTGAACCAGGCGGCCACGGAGATCGCCTTCGAGTACCTGGCGGAGATCGCCCCGCACCTGGGCGACCTCGAGATCGACCGTCTGCTCCACCGGCTGCCCGGCCACATCCTCACCCGGGAGGAAGTGGAAGGGCTCTTCGACGAGCACAGCGCGGGCGGCGAGGCCAAGCACGCCTTCTGCGCGCTCTATCGCGTGGGGCTGCTCGGCTACGTGCATCACGATCGGGTGCGCGGCGAGGCCGTGCAGCGGTTCCTGCGGCCCGGTGAGGCCATGCTGGAGCCGGACGGCGTCTTGCCGCGGTCCACGCACTATCTCGTGCATCCCGTGCTCTCCGACGTGATCGGCCGCGCCAATCCCGCGTATCTCCAGCGCATCGACCGCGTGAACATCGTGGGCTATGGGCGGCCCTGGCGGGAGACCGACACCGTCGATCACACCGTGCGCGTCGACCGCCTCTCGGTGCTGAAGGCCGACGTCCACGGCTTCGGCACGCTGATGCGCTCGGGAGCGGACGCCCCCGTGCGCAAGGCGCTCGAGGACGGCGTGAAGAAGTGGGCGCAGGGCGCGCTCATCACCGAGACGCGCGGGGGCGATGCCATCATGATCGTCCACGACGATCCGGTGGCCCTCGCCCAGATGGCCCGCCAGATCATGGACGACGTCTACCAGGCGCCGGGCCAGCCGCTCCTCCGCATGGCGCTGCACTTCGGCGACGTTCAGACGCGCGAGGGCGCCGCCGAGACCGAGCGCGTGGTGGCAGGCGGGAGCGCGATACTGCTCGCCGCCCGGGTGGAACCGCACGTGGCGCCCGGCCAGATCTGGGCCACGGAAGAGTTCCGCCAGCAGCTCGCCCAGAAGCCGTCATTGTGGCGCGCCACCCCCGTGCCGGGGCCGGCCGGCGAGCGCTTCAACGTGAAGAAAGAAGGTGGAGCCGAGCCGGATCTCTGGGTCCGGCTGTACCGCCTCGAGCTCTGATCGCCGTCAGCCGATCCTGGCCGTCGAGCTCCGTCGCCGCACCGTTCTGGATTCGCGCTTTGCCTGCCCCCGCGGGCCGCGTCCAGCCATGCGCTTCGACGGCAACAGCGGGCGGAGGAAGAACGACGAGCCGAACAGCTACGATACGCCCGCGGAGACCGGCGGCGGGTCCGACTTCGGCTACCCGATCGCAGGCATGCCGCGTGCGTTCAAGCCGGTGCTCCACACGGAGGACAACGATTTCATCTAGGCGGGCAACCCTACCGCTTGATCCCGGAAGACAGCAAGCAGCGTCTCATCGCCACCCTCCTGGATGCGGGAGCCGAGGTGGACGATGCAGGGCCGGACGGCAAGACGGCGCTGATGTTCGCCGCCATGGTCGATCGCGTCAGCGTCGTGGAGAGGCTTCTCGGTCGGGGCGCCAGCCTCGCTCGCACGGACGAGGACGGCCGCTCCGCGCTCGACTACGCGGAGGCGATGGGCGCGACGGGTGCGGCTCGTCTACTGAGGAGATCTCGGCCACGGCCTCGCATGCTCTCGAGTCATTCCTTGGCCTCGGGCACAGTCTGACCGGGTACTCCCTTCCCAGGGGAGTCGACTGCCTGCGCCGACGCTGGTGCATTGTTCATTCCGCTCCGGCACTTGGCTCGCTCGCTATGCTCCTTCCCCTCCGGCATGCTCCTTGCGCCCCTTGAGCCAGGGGCGGTGACGCTGGAGTCTTGCTCGGAGGGAAGGGCCGATGAAGAAGAACCGCAAGGCGGGACGAAGCACGAAGCGGTGGTCGCAGCACGTCACCGAGACCAGCAATGCGCTGGACCTCGAAGCCAGCGTGTTCAAGCTGCGCAGCCCGCGGGCCGTGGCCGCCTCGCTTCGCCGCTCGGCGCTCCTAAGCAAGCGGCGGAGGGCCTCGCCCTACCAGTCCGCCATGTCCATGCTCAACTTCTACATCAACCGCGCCGGCAAGGGCCTGAGCGCCTCGCAGAAGCGGGTGCTCGAGCGTGCCAAGGGTGAGCTGCGCCAGGCATTCCATCGCGAGCCGCGGGCCCCCCGGCGCAGAGCGAGGAGATAGCCATGCCCGAGAAGAAGACGCTGGAGCGTGCGAAGGAGGATATGCGCGAGGGGAAGGGCGCCTCCACCGCCGCGGGGGAGTTCGTCCGCGAGGAGATGCACCACATCCGCGAGGGCAAGCACGGCGCGAAGTCGACCAAGCAGGCGATCGCCATCGGTCTTTCCAAGGCTCGCCGCGCCGGCGTGCCGCTCAGGCCTCCCGCCGAGGGCCAAACCTCGCGGCGCACGCGCGCCTCGGCCACGCGCGCGTACGAGGCGGGGCAGGGGACGCGGAAGCCGCGATCGTCATCGCCGAAGCGCAGCCGCGCCATCCTGCGCGTCCTCAAGGGCGAGGGACGGAGCGCCGCGTCGCGCTCCTCACTGTCTCGCCAGGCTAGGACCTCGGCCCGGACCCGTCGCGGGACAGATCGCTCGCCCCGGGCCGCGGCGCAGCGCGGAGCGGCTACTCGCAAGCGCATGGGCATCACGCACGAGGCCGCCCGGAAGGCTGCCCGCACGCGCCGGCGCGCTTCGTAGTCGTCAATGTGTGGGTGCCTGGCCGAGACCGGGGCGTGGCTCGTCGCGTCTTCCGGTCAGGGTGGGCCACGGCGGGCGAGGCCCGAATCCAGCTGCTGCGAAACTAGACGTCAAGGTCGTCGCCGTTCGACCCCATGTATGCGGGCCAGACGCTGCCGTATGATCGCGCCCACGCTGGGGAACCCGTCTTGCCCTACGGCGCATTCGCTGAATATGTTTAGTGACCTTGGTCTGTTACTGGCACGTGCCCGCCGTTCGGGCTTGCAGGAATCGCTGGCGCACCAGATCCAATGTCTCCCGGGTGACTGGCCCTGCGACGGTGCCGCAGGCCCTCCCTCTCGCATCGAGAATGGTGATGGAGACATCAGCGTCCGGCAGGTCGTAGGCACGAACGAGATCTCCCTTCCAGTCCACCAAGATCGCGATGTCGGGCGGCACGACCTGCTGCAGTCGCCCGTTGACCTCGGCCTCTGTTTTTTCGTGGCGGACACTGCGGGCATCGAGACCGCGTAATACGACGACCGAGCCGAGCACTTGCTTCCGGAACCCGTCCTCCCAGGCCTTCATCCGTCGCATCCCGTCGACCTTGCCGTAGATCAGCACCACCGTCTGGCCGGAGTGCCGTCCGGGCCCGTCTGTCTTGCCGAACTGATCCTTGAGGAGGATGTCGTGCTGGGTCTCCTGGGCCTGAGCGCCGCCCGCCACGACGAGCCCGATCGCAACGCCGGCCAGCGCGACGACCAGACGACTCGGCCGAGGGCCGACCGGCGTGGCGGGTCGGCCCAAGGGCTGCAATAGCAACAGCGAGAGCGGCAATAGTACGAACTGACTGATCAGGCCAAGGAGGAACGCGGCGCCGGCGAGGATGGCGAAGTGCACGGTGGGCACGAAGGCGCTGAAGACCCCGACCCAGAACCCCACCGCGAGGGTAACGGTGGAGAACACCACCGCCCGTCCGGACGCACGGACCATCTCGGTGAGTGCCGTCATGTAGTTTGCCTCCCGACGAAACGCGTCCCGGAATGGGGCCAACAGATAGATCGAATTGTCCACGATAGTGCCGATGACTACGCTCGCGATCATGGCGGTCGGTACCGAGAGGGCGATGCCGCTCCACCCCATCAGACCGTACACCATGAGGACCGGTGCTCCGTTGGGGATAGCACACAAGAGTCCGAGCCGGATCGAGCGGAACTGGACCGCCATCACCCCGAGAATGAGGATGAGGGCGACGGCAAGCCCCTGGATCTGGTGGCGGACGAGCGTCGTCGACATGTTGGAGAACACGACGAAGTTGCCCGTTAAGGTCACGTCCGGCAGGCCGACACGGTCCGCCGCGTCGCGGATCTGCGCGAACAAGGCCTGAGACCTGGCGGTGCCCAGGGCCGGCACCCGAGCGTTGATTCGGAGCGTCGCGCGGCCCCCCGCCCCATCGGCCAGGAACCGATGAAGATCAGCCGGCGCCTCCTTGCCGAGTGCCTCGACGTAGTCAGTGACGTCGGCCCCCGCATCTGGTCCGTCCGGGAGACGCGCGTAGCTATCGTTGCCCCGGTGCATAGCACGGTTGACCCGCGCGAGCAGGTCGGGAAGGCCGGTCACCTTGCGGACCTCGGGAAGTCGGCGGATGGCGTCCTCAAGTCGTGCCATCTTGTCCAGAATGTCCGGAGTGGGCCCTGCCACCGCGGGGACGATGATCTCGACCGAGTTCACACCGGTCAGCTGCGCATCGATGAACCGCGTCGCCGCCGCCAGGGGGCTCGCGTGACGGAGGGAGCGGACAAGGTCTGTTTCGACGTGGATCCGGGCGACGCCGAGGACTGACAGCACGAGGAGGAGGCCGACCGTCAGCGCCGTTGTCGCGCGGTGCTGGGACACCCATCGCACGACCCCCGAGAGCCACCGCTCGACCGGACCGACTTGGAACGCGTGGATCACCCGCGGAGGCAGATCAGGCAGCTAGGCCACGAGCATCGGCGTGAGCGCGATGGTGAGACCGTAGCCGATCATGATGCCCATGGCGGTAAACAGGCCGAATTCGCGAATGGCCGGGATCGGCAGCGTGAGGAGGGAGGCAAATCCGATGGCGGCCGTCAGGGCCGCGTTGAAGCACGGGAGGCGCATCCGACGATGGGCCTGTTCGAGAGCCGCTGGCCGGGGCAGCGCGTGTGCTCGAGCGATGAGGTATTGATTGAGGAGCTGGATGGTCCCCTCGAGTGACATCACGAGAATCACGGGCGTCATGAGGGAGGTGACCGGGTTCAAGGCCCGTCCCGCGAGCCCGAAGACTCCCAGCGTCCAGACGAGGGCGAGGGTGACGGTCGTCAGGGGTACCAGCATCCCGACCGGATGACGATAGAGCACCGCTGTCATCGCGGCCAAGATCAGGAACACGAGGGGGACGAAAATCATCTGGTCGCGCGCGATGTAGGTCGCCACGTCCACCTTCTCGACGGGAATCCCGGCGATGAAGGCCGGGGATCCGAGACCAGCGTGGGTGGCCAGGCGTCGGAGGTCAGCTACGAGCTTTGGGCGAGAATCCGTGGCTCGGGTCCCTCCCTCGAGCTCGACGAGAACCGCGGCGGTGTGGGCATCCTTCGCGACGAGGAGACCACCAAAGAGCGGATGCGAGCCCAGCCGCATTCCCAGCCCCGCGGGGGACAGTTTCCCGGCCGTCACCTGCATATACGGGATGATCGGGACTGGACCCAATTCATCGCCGTCTAGATCCCGCACGTTCGTTGGGGACAGGACGCGAGCCACGTGGGGCAGCGCGGCGACGCGCCGGGTGAGCTGATCGAGCCGCTCGAGCGACTCCCACGTGAACAGCTGATCGGAGTGAAACGCAAGCACGACGATCTCGTCCGAGCCGAACAGCGACTGGAACGCCTGGAGCCGAGTCAGATCGCCGGGACCCGATGGGATCATCGACTCCACCCCAGGGTCGATGCGAAGCGTCAGGGCCGACCACCCCAGCACTGCGGTCACGATTGCGACGGCACAGAGGGCCAGCGCGCGCCAGGACAGCAGAAACGGGATCAAGCGGAATGCCGCCACAGGGCCTCACACATACGTCCGTTCCGCCTTTCGGATGGCCCGATACCGCGCGAAGGCCTTCCGCTCGTCCTCGAGCCCTACCAAGGATCGGAGCGAACTCCCTCGGAAGGTGTGCGCCAGAATTCTCATGCCGTGGCGCACCGCGAAGCCCGGACTGTGGAGTAAAGCGGTCGGCAAGTGGCGGAGCTTCAGCCAGCGCTCCGCCCGCCACCGGAGAAACTCGATCTCCTCGCCGCTGAGGTGCTCGGTGCGCACGACGGCCGTGGTCCCGTCGTACTCCTCGACGTCTTCGCTGATGATCAGCTCCCGCTCTCGAAAGTCCCTGGTCATCGGTGTCCGGGGGTACGGCGTCGGGTGCTGGATATACGGGTAGTCCACGTATCGGCGCGCAAACTCCAGATTTGCCTCGATCGATTCGCGTGTATCGTCCGGATTCCCCACGATCAGTCCGCCGACCACATACATCTTGTGCTGGTGCAGGTAGGTGATTGCCTGGATCGTCGCGCTGGCTGCCCCGCGCCGGTCCGCGCGCCCGGTGTTCTTGGCCCGCGCGTGCAGGAACTCGAGATCGCGCTCGAGGATATTCTCGATCCCCAGAAAGACGTAGCGAAAGCCCGCCTGACGCATCACGGGTGCGAGGGTCGCACCGTGGTTGGCCAAGGCCGACGTCATCGCCTGCACGATGTACTCCAGGCCGTTGAGCCGGGCCCGAATGATCGCCCGGCATAAGGCTTCGAACCGTCTGACATTCAGCGTGATGTTGTCGTCCACGAGGAAAATGGTCTGCGCCCCATGGGCGCGCGCATCGCAGATATCGGCCAGGACCCGATCGAATGCATAGGTGTGGAAATTGCGCCCTCGCATCTCGACAATCGAGCAGAAGCTGCAGTCGAACGTGCACCCGCGGGACGTCTCGACGACGTCCACCTGCCGACCCATCATGGTATAGCCCGTGAGCACCCGGGCATCGCGATTGGGTCGCTTGATCTGGTCGTTTTCCAAACCCGTCACGGGACGATCGGGGTTGTGGCGAAAGCCGTCATCGCCGCGATAGGACAGCCCGGGAATGTCCGCGTAGCCGGTCCCGCGCTCGATCGCTCGGACCAGGTCCCGGAAGGTCAGCTCCCCTTCACCCCGAACCAGGAAATCTGGCCCTTCACGAGCACGCGTGTACGCCTCGGGTGCCAGACTCGGATCATAGCCGCCCACTACGATCTGCGTCTGTGGGCGGAGCGCGCGCAGGAACGCGATGAGGCGCAAAGCGGTTCGTCGTTGGAACGTCATCACCGACAGTCCTAATAGGTTGGGCCTGAGCTCTCGGACGAGTCGCTCCACCGTTTCTCGGACGCGCGACTGGACCAGAATCAGATCGGCGACGGCGACGCGATGATGCGCGTCGAGGTTACCGGCGAGCGATGTGAGCGCACCGTTTGGCATTCGAATCGCCAAGGAGGGCATGTGTTCGAACGAGTCCGGCATGGAGAGCAGGAGTACGTGCATGTGATCTCTCCTGAGCAGGCAGTCAGGTCGCCTCGCCTAGGCCCGGCTCGGCGCATGCGGGTCGAGGTCGCCCGGGTGGATCATCAGAATGCTCATTGCCGGGGTGGACCAGATGGAGGCGGTGGTGGGCGGCGGGCTTGACGGAGCACTGGGTATCCAGACCCACTGGTAGGCCACGTTCACACCGTCTCCATTTAGGTGATAGCATCCGCCAGCGTAGCAAACGTCCCTCGCGGGCGCTTGTATGTATTCCTGCGGTTGTACATACACAGGGTAGGGATACGGATAGGGCGGGTAGTACCAAGGCGCAAGTGGAGCGCCGATAAAGACCCCGCTCACAAAAAAGGCAGGGCTGAAGCAGCACCCATGGTGGAAATGGCCGTGGTGAAGCCCGCCGTGGTGAAACCCTCGTCCGTGAGAGTTACCGCGCGCGTAGACGGGAGCAGTAAGCGCCAGCGCACCCACGAGTACAAGACTGATGAACGTTCTCATGATTGCTCCCTTGGCCCTCAGTGGCCACCAAAAAGCGGGAGGGCAGCGGTCGATGGCAGGATGACGAGGATAATTGGGATGGCGAGAGCGCAGGCGAGCACGAAGCGTCTCATGACTTCTCTCCTCGTATGCGGGGGAAATCGCCCGGGTCCAATTTTTGGAGTGCCGATGTTTGACGTCGGCGACTAGCGAACAAGTCCCGGCGGTGGTGGCGGCGGCGTTCCCTCAGGTGGCGGCGGCACGTCTGGCGGCCGCTGCGGGGGCGGCGGTGGCGGCGGAGCAGCCGACGTGTACGCTGGCTCCGAGCCCCGACTGACCGGAATCTGATTACCCTTGGCGTACATGCACTGCACATAGGCGATGTCATAGTGTTCCTGCACCGAGATACTCGAGCCGTAAGCATTGCCGGCGCCCACCGCCGTGCCTCCGAAGAGTCCGGCGCCTGCACCCACGGCGGCGCCGGTGGCCGGACTCCCGGCGGCGGCGCCGATCGCTGCCCCGAGCCCGGCGCCGACCACCGTACCAACCGCGGCGCCGGTCACGGCGCTGGCGGCCCCGGCCTGGTTGGGTGTCGTGCCGGTCTGCTGCAGCGCCCACTGTCGACACACGGCGTCATCGGCCTGGAACTGCTCGAAGTTCTTCCCGGTGCCCGGCAGCACCAGAATGCTCGGCCCGGTAGGCACCGTCGCGCAGGCCGTCAGTAGAAAGCAGGCGGCGACCGGCAGCACGGCTCTTCTCGCCGTCATGAGTTCCTCGGCCGTACCGGGATCCAGGGCTCAGCACAGCTTTGAACCTCCGAGTAGTACGTTTTGGCGCTCGGGCAGTAGTACCAGTAGGTCGCGGCGGCCCGGGGCGCTGGCGCCTGCTGGATGCACATGTGCGGCTGCTGCACGATGACGGGCGCCGGGGGGTAGTAATACGGCCGATACCAGTACCGCGGATACGCTGGAGCCCACCAGAACCCCGGCCACACGTCGATGAATATGCAGCCACCCACGTGACGAGACCACGCGTGGCTCGGTGCGGCAGAAAGTACCAAGAGCACGACGATCACCCCGACCACCAGCAGCCATGTCCGCGCTGGCTTCCTCATCGCCGCGTCCGTGGACCAGAGACTATTGGCCAGCAACGGACGCCGCAAATGAAATGCGTGTCACTTACTGACTGAAATGTTACTTGCCGCGCCGAAGCTGATGGGGGAACTTGATCTTCCAAACAGCTGGAGGCGAGTTGCCATGGGGGGCAATGCGCAGCGTGTCCTCGTCATCGAGGACGATCCGGATACGGCACAGCAACTGGTCGATTGCCTGCGGACGAGCGGCTACAAGGTCGATCTGGCCTCCGACGGCGACAAGGGATTGGCTCTTGGGCTGAGTGCCGACTATGTCGTGATGACAGTTGACCGCATGCTACCGCGTGTCGATGGGCTTGAGGTCATCCAGCGCCTGAGAGAGCACGGGATCGTGACGCCAACTCTCATCATCAGCGCTCTGGGCGAGGTCGATGATCGCGTTCGTGGTTGGCGCGCGGGAGGCGACGACTACCTCGTCAAGCCGTTCGCCTTTGCGGAACTGCTGGCCCGCGTCGACGCGCTGGCCCGCTGCAGCGCGACGGTTGTGAAAGAGACGATGTTGCGCGTCGGCGACCTCGAGATGGATCTTCTTGGCCGCACCGTGCACCGCCACGGGCGCGAGATCGAGTTGTTGCCGAAAGAGTTCCAGTTGCTCGGGCCATCCGAGGTATCCGTCGCCCGTGCGCACGTGCACGTTTCGGTAGCCGAGCGCCGCAAGCGTGTTGCAGGCCGAGGACGATAAGGCTGAACTTCATGACCTGAGTGACCTATGTGCCTGAGAAAGAGAAGCGCCCACAATCGTAGGTGGTGCGAAGGCGACAAAAGGGTCGTTAGCGGCCCCGAGCCAGGGGCGCGTGGACACCGGCGGCCGGTCGGGCCTTGAAGACGCGACCGCGGAGCGACCGTCCCCGACCAGGGGGCGATGGCCACTCTCAGGCCTACGGCCGAATGCAGTTGATGTAGGTCCAGCAGCAGCGGAAGGTCTCGCGGCCCCCGAAGAGCGTGTCCATCGCGTGGCGGATGAGCGCCAGGCGGTCGGCCAGCGCT
>Ga0075435_100002750_pt1 | contig 11742 bp, 7 predicted proteins | sample RhiMethybrSRZTD4_FD_75302 | JGI IMG/M metagenome (GOLD analysis project Ga0075435, IMG submission 75302) | Populus rhizosphere microbial communities from Tennessee, USA - Rhizosphere MetaG P. TD hybrid SRZTD4 | ecosystem: Host-associated > Plants > Roots > Rhizosphere > Soil | place: USA... | reverse complement strand
CGGCCCGGCGCAATCATCGCGGTCTACCAATCGCCGGGATCGAACGCCCTCGCCGTTGCTGGAAGCGTGAAGAAGACGTTCGCCGAGCTGAAAAAGCGATTCCCCACCGACGTCGATTACCAGATCAATCTCGATACGACGCTGGCCGTCACCGAAGGCATTCGAGAGATCGTGCTGACGCTCGTCGAGGCGACGGTGCTCGTCGTCATCGTCGTCTTCGTCTTCCTGCAGAACTGGCGCGCGACCCTCATCCCGATGATTGCCGTGCCGGTGTCGCTCATCGGCACCTTCGCGGCGTTTCCCCTGCTCGGATTCTCCATCAACACGCTGTCGCTCTTCGGGCTCGTGCTCGCGGTGGGCCTCGTCGTCGACGACGCGATCGTCGTGGTGGAGGCGGTCGAGCACCATATCGAGCAGGGGATGTCGCCGCGCGATGCCACCCTGCAGGCCATGACAGAAGTGTCCGGCCCGGTGATCGGCATCGCGCTGGTGTTGTCGTCCGTGTTCGTGCCGATGGCGTTCGTCGGCGGCATTCAAGGGCGCCTGAATCTTCAGTTCGCGGTGACGATCGCGATCTCCGTGGTCATCTCGGCGTTCAACGCGCTGTCGCTCTCGCCGGCGCTTTCGGCCCTGCTGCTGCGCCCCCGGAAGAAGTCCCCGGGTCTCCTCGGTCGCGCCTTCGGCGTGTTCAACCGGTGGTTCGAGCGGATGACCGGCGGCTACGTCAGCGTGAGTCATCTGCTGATTCGCAGAGCGGCGATCGCGCTCCTGGTGCTGCTGGGTGTTGCTGCATTCGACGGCCTGCTCGGCCGCCGCCTGCCATCGAGCTTTCTGCCAGAGGAGGACTTCGGCTACTTCTTCGTGCACGTCCAGCTGCCCGACGCGGCGTCGCTCGAGCGCACCGATGCGGTGACGAAGAAGATCGACGCGATTCTCGCGAAGACCGAGGGCGTTCAATCGAACAACCTTGTCAACGGCTACAACTTGCTGAGCCGCGTGACCGCCACCTACGACGCGTTCTACTTCGTCTCGCTCAAACCATGGAACGAGCGAGATTCGTCGGATCTGACTGCGCGCGCCATCGTGCAGCGCCTGAACCGGATGCTGTCGCAGGAGATCCGCGACGCCAGCGCGTTCGCGTTCATGCCGCCGTCGATTCCGGGCCTGGGCTATGCCGGCGGATTCTCGATGTGGCTCCAGGATCGAAGCGGCGGCTCCATGGAGTTCCTCGATCAGAACGTCAAGAAATTTCTGGCGGCCGCACGGAAGCGGCCCGAGCTGGCCGCCGTGAACTCGTCCTTCTCGGCGTCGGTGCCGCAAATCTACGTCGACGTCGATCGCGATAAGGTGCTGAGGCAGGGCGTGGCGGTCGGCGATGTCTACCAGACCATGCAGACGTTCCTCGGCGGCCTCTTCGTGAACCAGTTCAACCGGTTCGGCCGGCAATGGCGCGTCTTTCTGCAGGCGGAAGGTGACGAGCGTGCGAGCGAGCACGACATCGCGCGCTACTACGTGAAAAACCGCGACAACGAAATGGTGCCGCTCTCGACGGTCACGTCGTCGCGCCACGTGAGCGGCGTGGAATACACGAACCGCTTCAACCTCTATCGATCGGCGCAGGTAATCGGCACGGCCGCGCCAGGCTACAGCTCGGGGCAGGCGCTCGACGCGCTCGAGCAGGTTGCCGCCGAGACGCTCCCGCGTGAAATCGCCTATGACTGGGCGGACATGTCCTACCAGGAACGCCAGGCGTCGGGAGCAGCCGGGCCGATATTCGGTCTGTCGTTCCTGTTCGTGTTCCTGGTCCTGGCGGCGTTGTACGAGAGCTGGGCGCTGCCCTTCTCGGTGCTGCTGTCGGTCCCGATCGCGGTCGCCGGAGCGTTCCTCGGGCTCTTCCTCCGCAAGTTCGACCTGGATGTCTACTCGCAAATCGGCCTCGTCATGCTGATCGGCCTCGCCGCCAAAAACGCGATTTTGATCGTGGAGTTCGCCAAAGACGAGCTCGAAAAGGGCCGGGACCTGGTGGCGGCGGCGCTCGAAGGCGCCAGGCTCCGGCTGCGCCCGATTCTGATGACGTCGTTCGCCTTCATTCTCGGGTGCGTCCCGTTGTGGGTGGCCACCGGCTCCGGCGCGGCGGGTCGGCGGACGCTCGGCACTGTCGTGGTGACTGGCATGCTGGCCGCGACGATGATTGCCATCTTCGTCATCCCGGTGTTGTTCGTCGTCGTGGAGCGGCTGGCGGGTCGGAGGACGTCCGAGTTGTCGTCACAGTCCGACACCCTGACTGGCGAGAGCGCATCATGAGACCACGACACGCGATCACACTCGCCGTTCTCACAAACGTTCTCTTCACCGCTTGCACCGTCGGCCCGACGTACAAGCGTCCCGTTGTCAACATTCCCGATCAGTATCGCGGCGCGAGCGAGCCTTCGACCGCCGGATCCGGCTCCGCATCAGTCGCGGATCAGAAATGGTGGGAGCTGTTCCAGGATCAGCAACTCCAGACCCTGATCGGGACCGCCCTCGACCACAATTACGATCTGCAAATCGCCGCCGCGCGCATCCTGCAGGCGCAGGCGCATCTCGGCATCATCCGCGCCGACCAGTTTCCGACCGTCGCAGCCGGCGCGAGCGCCGCGCGGCAGCGTGTGGCGCAAACGCTGAACTTTCCAGCCGCACAGTTGAGCACGCTGGAGGTGAGCGTCTCCGCGACGTGGGAGATCGACTTCTGGGGCAAGTTCAGACGGGCCACCGAAGGCGCCCGTGCCTTGCTGCTCGCCAGTGAATGGGGCCGCCGCGCGATTCTCACCAGCCTGATCAGCCAGGTCGCGGGCGCGTACTTTGATCTCCGCGAGTTGGATCTGGAGCTCGAGATCGCGCAGCGCACCCTTGCGTCGCGTGAGGAGTCGCTACGGCTCACACAGGTCCGCGAGCAGGGCGGCGCCACATCGCTGGTCGACGTGCGTCAGGCCGAGCAGTTGGTGTTCGAGGCCAAGGGCGCGATCGCGGATCTCGAGCGCGCGATCGAACAGCAGGAAAACCTGCTGAGTACATTGATCGGCGATAACCCTGCGCCCGTGCCGCGCGGTCAGCCCCTTGTCGATCAGCCGCGCGCGCTCGATGTTCCGGCGGGTCTGCCGTCCACGTTGCTCGAACGCCGGCCCGACATTCGCCAGGCCGAGCAGGAGCTCGTCGCGGCGAATGCGGACATCGGCGTCGCCAAGGCGGCGTACTTTCCACAGATCAGCCTGACGGGCGTGGGCGGATTTCAAAGCGCCGCGCTGGCGAGTCTGTTCAGCGGACCCGCCGGTTTCTTCTCGGTCGGCGCGGCGCTGGCACAGCCACTCTTTACTGGCGGAAAACTCAAGTCGGATGTCGCGCTCGCAACGGCTCGGCGCGAAGAAGCCGTTCTGAGTTACCGACAAACGATCCAGCAGTCCCTCCGGGAAGTCGCCGACTCCCTCGTCGCGCACCGAAAGGCGCGCGAGTTCCGCGAGCAGCAGGAGCTGCTCACACGCTCGGCACAGGATGCGCAGAGGTTGTCGGATGTGAGGTATCAGGGTGGCATCACGAGCTATCTCGAGGTGCTCGACAGCGGCACTCGGCTCTTTTCCGCGGAGCTGGGCCTCGCGCAAGCAAGGCGCAACGAGCTCCTCACCGTGGTCCAGACCTATCGCGCGCTGGGCGGTGGATGGGAGCAATAGCGAGGACAAGCCATGAACGCAGTCCTGACGATGAGCCGCGACAACGTCGCTCTGTCGAAGAGCGATCAGCTGGTGTGGCCGGCGACGGCGCCTTCCGGCGCGCTCTTTGCCGACCAGACCGCAATCGAGCTTCTGCGCGCGATCGCCGGTGTGCTCGACATCCGCGCGGTATTTCCCCGCATCTCCGAGATCGTCCAACAGGTCCTCCCTCACGACGCGCTCGCCCTGAATTTCACCGACCGTGTTGGGCGTGCCACGCTCGAAGCGCGCTCCACTGAGGATCTGCCGGCCCACGTGTGGTACCCGAACGTCGACGGACACGACTACGCGATCACGAGCGACTTGCGGCGGGTGCGGTACCGACTTGCTGATTACCAACGCCAGGTCGCCGACTCGTTGGTGGGGGCCGGATATCAGTCCGTCCTGACGGTTCTCACCTTCGCCCAGAACCAGGCGATGCGATTGGGGTTTTTCTCGAAACAGGCGGATGCCTATTCGAAGCACGATGTGCCCGCCGCCCGCCAGGTCGCCGAATGCGTGGCCGTGTCGGTGGCGCACGAGCATCTGGCCGCCGTGGAATGCGATCGCGCCGAGGCGCGCGGGCGCTCCGAACGTATGGCCGCCGGCGTTCGCGCGCTCATCGACAAAGGCAACGCGCTGTCGACCGAGCGGCGCATCATCGGTCAATCGGACGCATGGCAACGCGTGCTCGCGCGCGCGTTACGTGTGGCGCCCACCGACACCACGGTGTTTTTGCAGGGAGAGTCGGGCACAGGAAAGGAAGTCGTCGCGCGGTTGATTCACCAGTCGTCGCCGCGCCGAGACGGGCCGTTTGTGGCGATCAATTGCGCGGCGCTCCCGGAACAGCTCCTCGAGTCGGAACTCTTCGGCTACGAGCGCGGCGCGTTCACTGGTGCGCACCAGACCAAGGCCGGCCAGGTCGAACTGGCGGCGCGAGGGGTCCTGCTTCTCGACGAGGTGAGCGAAATGAGCCTGCTCGCGCAGGCGAAGCTGCTGCGCTTCCTGCAAGAGCGCGAGTTCCAGCGTCTCGGCGGAACACGGATGCAGAAAGCGAACGTGCGGCTGATCACGGCCACGAACCGCGACCTGCGTCAGTCGGTCGAGCAGGGAACGTTCCGTGAAGACCTCTTTTATCGATTGCGGGTCTTCGAGATCGGGCTCCCACCGCTGCGCGATCGGATCGACGACGTGCCGCTGCTTGCGAATCAGTTCCTGACCGACCTGGCCGATACGTTTGGCGGGTCGCCGGCGCGTCTCTCCGACGAGGCGTGCGAGGCGCTGGCCGCGCATCACTGGCCGGGGAACATTCGCGAGCTGCGCAATGTGCTCGAGTCTGCCGCGATCCTCTGCGACGAAGCCGTCATCGAGCGCCGCCATCTCTCGCTGCAGGCGAAGACGGCGCCGGCGGCCTCGCCGCATGACCTCGCGGCACTCGAGCGCCAGACCATCGAAAACGCGTTACGTGAGAGCGAGTGGAACAAGACGAGGGCGGCGACGCGGCTGGGCCTTACGCGGACGCAGCTGTACGTGCGGCTGCGGAGATACGGAATCGAGCGACCCGAATGAGACTTCTGGCGCGCGCCGTCACTCTGCTCCTGATCGCGCTTCCGGTGTCGGCACAGCCAGCAGATGGCCACGGACGGATCGGCGTCTTGCGGGAGTTGAACAACGCTGTCGAAGCCATGGCGCGGCGTGTGTCGCCATCGGTTGTGCAGGTGTTGGTCACCTCGTACGGTCCGCGTGAGGGATCAGACCGGAGGAGCGAATTCGAGATCTCCCGCCAAGTCACGGTCGGATCGGGTGTGATCCTGGATCAAGACGGATACCTCGTGACGAGCGCGCACCTCGTGGCCAGCGCAGTGAAGGTGGAGGTAGTCCTGTCGGCTCCGTGGGACGACGAGCCACCCGGCACGTCAAGCGGCCCCGGCGTGACCACGTTAGATGCGCGAGTCGTTGGCGAGATGAAGGACGTCGATCTCGCGTTCCTCAAGATCGATGCGACACACCTGTCGCCCCTGGCCGTCGGCAACTATGAGGCCGTGCGCAAGGGGGACATCGTCTTCGCCTTCGGCAGTCCTGGCGGGCTGCGTGGTTCCGTGTCGATGGGCGTGGTCAGTACGCCCGCTCGTCAACTCGATCCCGACAGTCCCCTCGTCTACATCCAGACCGACGCGCCGATGAATCCGGGCAACAGCGGCGGACCGCTCGTCAATGTCGACGGCGAACTCGTCGGCATCAACACGCTCATCCTCAGTCGGTCCGGAGGCAGTCAGGGCATCGGGTTCGCCATTCCGAGCACGCTCGTCGCCTCCGCGTACACGCAGCTCCGGAAGAACGGTCGCGTGGAGCACGACACGATCGGCGTCCGTGTGCAGGGGGTCACGCCGTCCCTGGCGGCGGGTCTCCGTCTGTCGCGCGACTGGGGCGTCATCGTGGCGGACGTTTTCGAGGGAGGGCCCGCCGAACGCGCCGGCATCCAGGCGGGTGACATCATTGCGAGCGTCGACGGCAAGCCCACGACGAGCGTCCCTCTCTTCTCGATGCAGCTCACGACACACCGCGAACCGGACCACCTCATTCTTGGCGTGCTTCGCGGCGGAGATGAATCGTTGGTGGACGTCACCGTTGTTCACGTACGAACGGATCTCGCGCAGCTCAGCGACACGCTGCGGCTGGAGCTGAAGCGAATCGACCGCCTCGGCATTCTCGCCATCGACATGGACGATACGATCCTCGGCTTGCTGCTGCCGCTGCTGCGCATTCCATCCGGCGTCATCGTCGCGGGACGCACAGAGCATCTGGCCAGCCCGGATGCGTCGCTTGCGCAATGGGATGTCATTCACGCCATCAACGGGGCAACTGTGCTCACGATCGATGACCTCGCCGCGGCGTTGAGAGACCTCGAGCCGCAGCGCCCGATCGTGCTGCACGTCGAGCGTGAGGGAAAGCTGACGTTCGTCACCTACCAACGCAACTGACATCTCACCTAGCCGTCGTACACGCGCGCACAATCTGTTCGCTCAGAGATACACAGATCGCTCTCGACACGGGAGATTTCAGTCATGAAATGCGGCGCGGCGCTTGCCTCCTACGCATCTTGAGATCGCCGATCGGATTCTCCGGTCGCACAAGGAGCGGAACGATGAGATGTCTGACAGGCACGATTGCTCTCGTTTGGCTGGCGCTGATGACCGCGATGGCGCACGCTCAAACAACAACCGGCACCGTTTCGGGACGCATCGTCGACGCACAGGGGCTGGTGCTGCCTGGCGTCGTTGTGACGGTCACCGGGCCGCAGGGCGCCAAGAGCGCTACGACTGATGGTGAAGGTCGCTTCACCCTGCCGTTCCTCACGCCGGGCGCATATTCGTTGAAGGCGGAGTTGCTCGGCTTCAAGACGATCGAGCGCGCCAATATCGCGGTTCGCCTCGATCAGACGGTCGACCTGCCGATGACCATGGAGGTCGGCGCGCTGAACGAAAGCGTCACCGTAGTCGGGTCGGCGCCCCTGGTCAACGCCACTCAGACGACGATCGGCGCAAATCTCGAAAGCGCGACGCTGTCAACGCTCCCGGTCGGCCGGCGCTTCAGCGACACGCTGTACCTCGCACCCGGCGTCAGCAGCAGCGGCAACCTCGGCAGCGCCAACCCGTCGGTGTCCGGTTCGAGCGGCCTGGAAAACCAGTACATCGTCGACGGCGTCAACATCACCAATGGCGGCTACGGCGCGCTCGGGTCGTATTCGATCGTCTTCGGATCGCTCGGCAACGGAACGCCGTACGACTTCATGCAGGAGGTTCAGGTCAAGACCGGCGGCTACGAAGCCGAGTACGGCGAAAGCACCGGAGGCGTGATCAACGTCGTGACCAAGAGCGGCACCAACGACCTTCGCGGCAGCGTGTTCGGATACACACATCCGGACAGCTTCGAGAATTCGTGGCGCCGCGTCCAGACCACGAACGGCACCGTGAATACCGTACAGACTCGGTTGAGCGATGCCGGCGCAACCATTGGCGGCCCGGCGTTGCACGATCACCTGTTCTACTTCGGTGCGTTCGATCCGCAGTGGGAGACGCGCACGTTCATGGCCCCCCCCGATTTCCCGCTCGCCAGTCTTGGGGGCGTCGACCGCGATCGGCGCATCATCAACTATGCCGCCAAAGGCACCTGGCAGGTCACGCCTCAGCATCGCTTCGACGGATCGTTCTTCGGCGACCCCGCGCATGGCGACAACGGTCCGCAACGGACCAACTCGCTGCTCAACACGACGACATCCGGCTTCAGCGAGCTCGATCAGTACGGCGGACACAACCAGACCGGACGTTACAGTGGCGTCTTCACGCCGCGATTTCTGCTGGACGCGTCGGTCGGCCACGCGCTGAATCGCATCACGGAAATCCCGTCGGTGAACGATCCGCAAGTCATCGACCGCACGGTTGTGCCGAACGTCCGCACCGGCGGCATCGGCTTCTACGAGGCCGGCAACAAGAGCGTCAGTTGGCAGGCGCGCGCGAAGGCCACGACGATCCTCGATGGGGCGGGACAGCATCAGATCGGCTATGGATTCAATTACGACCACGTCGACTACAGCCAGATCAACCAGCGGACCGGGCCGACCTTCGTCACGCCGGCCGGCGATCGGACAGCGACAGGCGCGCAGATCGATATCCTCTCCGATCCGAATTTCGAACGAATCTTTCGCGTCGTCCGGGCCAATCTCAATGCCGGACGCAGCACGTCCCAGCGATACTGGGCCGGGTTTGTCGAGGACTCATGGCAGATCGGAAACTACCTGACGATTCGGCCAGGCGTACGTTACGAGCAGGAAAGCCTCTCGGGTACGCTGGTGCAGGATTTCACGCTGAAGCAGAACTGGGCGCCGCGGATCGGCGCCACCTGGGATTTCACGAAGACCGGCCGCGCGAAAGTGTACGGCAGCTACGGACGCTACTACGCGCGCGTCCCGAACGACCTCGCCGCGCGTGCCCTGTCGGCTGACGCCGTGATCACGGCGGACTACTTCGACTCAGCGCTGACGCGTCCGATTCCCAACGGCGTGCTCGCCGGCCCGACCGGACAACGGACGACGAACCACTACACACTGCTCGGCGGAAGCGCCGACTTGATCGATCCGAACACCAAGCTCAGTTACAACAACGAGTACATCGCGGGAATCGACTACGAGCTGCCGCGCAATCTCACACTCGGCGTGCGCTACGTTCACCGGGATCTCGGCCGCGTCTTGGAAGACGTCCAGCCGTTTCCGATCGTCGCGACCGACCTCGGCATTCCAGGCGCCGCGACCGCCAACTACACGCTAACCAACCCAGGACCGAACACGCCGGTGCTCGGCGGGCTGGGCGCCAGCTTCGAGTCGCCGGTCCATGACTACAACGCGATCGAGGTCACGGCCGACAAGCGGCTCAGCGACAATTGGGCGATCCAAGCGTCGTATCGGTGGTCGCGCCTCAGAGGCACCTTCGAGGGGTTCTACCGCGACGACAACGGCCAATCCGATCCCGGAATCAGCTCGCTCTACGACTTCCCCACCAACGACCCGAGTTACACGGCGATCGGCGCCGCGCGTTTCGGGTACCTCGGGGACATTCGCTTTCAGGGCGATCTGGGATCCGGCCCGCTCCCGCTCGACCGGCCGCATCAAATCAAACTCTATGGATCGTACCAGCTGAACTTGGGATTGCTGCTGTCGGCCGGATTGAACATGAGCTCCGGGAAGCCCTTGACCGCGCTCGCAGCCAATCCGGTCTACCAGAACGGCGGCGAGATTCCTCTGACGGCGCGCGGCGACGGGTTCCTCACCTCGCAGGGCTTCCGGACGCGGACGCCATTCACGACGGCACTGGACGGACATGCTTCGTATGCACTGAACCTCGGCGGGCAGCGGCGGCTGACACTCGTGGCTGACGTCTTCAACATTTTCAACAGCCGAACGGTCAGCGACTACGACAACTTCGTCGAGAGCACATTCGGTTCGCTCAATCCGGACTTTGGCGTGGCCGGCGCGTCGAGTGTCGTGGCCGGGCAGCAGTTCCTCCCGCCGCGACAGCTTCGCATCGGCGCAAGGCTGGGCTTCTGACCATGGAGTCGCTCTCGCGTCTATGGTGGCGCGCTCGCCGTACAGGGTTTTCGAATCCCAGGAAGGTAAGCAAACATGCGCCGCCTCGTCGTGAACGCAGACGATCTGGGGCTGACCATCGGGGTCAATGACGGCATCTTCGATGCGCACGAGCACGGAATCCTGATCAGCGCGAGCCTGCTGGCCAACGCTCCCGCCACAGCGGACGCCGCGCGACTCGCGCGATCGCGCCCGACGCTCGGCGTCGGCGTCCACCTCACCCTCGTCGACGGAGACCCCGTCCTCCCGCCCGACCACGTTCCGACGCTGGTCGAAGACGATGAACGGTTTCGGCGTTCGTGGAAGCCGTTCATCGTCGCCTGCCTCACCGGACGCGTGTCGATGCTCGAGGTGGAACACGAGCTGACGGCGCAGATCGAACGCGTGCTCGCGGCGGGTATCAAACCGACGCATCTCGACGCGCACAAGCATGTGCACGCCTACCCGCCTGTGTTCGCGATCGTCGCGAGGCTTGCAATGCGATACGGCATTTCCGCTGTGCGCAACCCGTACGAGCGATCCCTGTCGTCAGTCAATCACGACAGCCGCGCCACTCGCGGGATTGTCAGGCGCCAGGCGCTGCTGAATGCCGCCGGTTCGCCGTGGGCACGCCACAACAGGCGGACAGCGGCGGCGCTCGGACTGCGAACGCCGGATTTCATCGGCCGCATTCATGCTGGCGTCATGAACGCGACGACGATCCAGGCGCTCGTCGGGACCATCCGTGGCGGAGTCACTGAACTGATGGTGCATCCCGGGTATATCGACTCTGCGCTGGCGCGGACGGGGACGCGGCTGCTGGAGTCGAGAGCACAGGCCAGCCATCACCGAGCGCGCGCGTCACGGCGGTCCTTCTGGCCAGTCGGACGGGAGTTGGTCGACTGAGACGCGGCCATCCACGTCGTCAGGCGCTTGGTCTTCAACAAGCGACAACGGACCGGCAAGTCTTGCATGTCGATCTCGCAATGCAACACCCATCGATTTTGGCGGGCCCGCAGCCACTCGCTCGCATTCTAGACATATGGTATATTTCTAGACATGAGGGACTATGGCGCTCAGCGTAAAGGATCCTGAAGCCGACCGCCTGGCGCGGGAAGTAGTCGCTCGGACTGGCGAGACGCTCACCCAGGCCGTCGTCGTCGCGTTGAGGGAGCGACTGGCTCGACTGCGGGGCCGCGGCAAGCGACGGCGGCTGCGCGACGAACTCCGCGAGATCGCGCGGCGCTGCACACAACTGCCAACGCTGGACGACCGATCCGGCGACGAGATTCTCGGCTATGACGACCGCGGGTTGCCCCGCTGATGGTGCTGGACACGTCCGCCCTGCTGGCGTTGCTGCTCGACGAACCGGAGGCCGAAGCATTCCGCGCCGCGGTTGAAGACGATGCGACACGCCTGGTCTCAGCCGCCACCCTGCTCGAAACGGCGCTCGTCATCGAGGCACGGAAAGGCGAGCCTGGTGGGCGCGAACTCGATTTACTGATCCACAAGGCCGAAGTTGTGGTGGTCCCCGTCGACGCGGAGCACGTGGCGGAGGCGAGAAGAGCGTATCGACGTTTCGGCAAGGGACGTCACGCCGCCGGCCTGAATTTCGGCGACGTGTTCGCCTACGCGCTTGCCCGCACGTCCGGTGAACCGCTCCTCTTCAAGGGCGATGACTTCACCAAAACTGATATCGGTCGCGTGACCTGACGGCGCGACGGTAGCGGAACCACCTGTCCTTGAGAGGTGTCGCTATCCAGGCGGACACGCCGGGATCTCCCAGATCCTGGCTCGGACGGAGTTTTTGCGGAGTACAGGGGTCACGTCTTGAGTCGATCGACTCACGACAGCCGGCCGCAAATCGTTCGACGAGGTTTTCAGCAGTCACACTGGGGAACG
>Ga0075435_100002745_pt1 | contig 11752 bp, 9 predicted proteins | sample RhiMethybrSRZTD4_FD_75302 | JGI IMG/M metagenome (GOLD analysis project Ga0075435, IMG submission 75302) | Populus rhizosphere microbial communities from Tennessee, USA - Rhizosphere MetaG P. TD hybrid SRZTD4 | ecosystem: Host-associated > Plants > Roots > Rhizosphere > Soil | place: USA... | reverse complement strand
CCGCCCGTACGAATGGCGAGACAAATTTCCAGAAGTTGCCGAGACGAGTCCGGAGCTCAGAGATAAAGTCCTGGCCAGATACGGCCGGGCCTTTTTCGGATTGCATTGATCATCGTTCCTCGACCATCTGGTCCGCGTACCATATCCGGAAAAGCATTGTTAGCCATTTTTACCAAGCTGCTACAATCATTGACACCGACAAAGCCAAGTTGTTATAGGCAAACTGATCGCAGCAGAGGAACCCTGCATGCAAATCATCGATGCTGACGGCCATGTCAACGATCGAACGTGTATGGACGAGATCTCCAAGTTCATGCCGCCCGGTAATCATACGCAGGTTTTTCCGTCGTTCGATCACATTCATTTTCATTTTCTCGAAGGCGGTGAGAAGCGCTCCCGTACAGGAAATGTCGGGCCGCAGGAATGGATCGACTTTCTCGACGAGACCGAAATCGATTGGACTGTGGTGTATCCGACTGCCGGGTTGGCGGTTGGCCGCATCATCGCCGAGGATTGGGCAATCGCCGCTTGCCGGGCCTACAACAACTGGCTCCACGAGAAATTCACCAAAGTCTCGCCGCGCATAAAGGGCATGGCGCTTATTCCCATCCAAGACTCCGAAGCTGCGTGCGCCGAGCTCCGGCGCGCCGTAAAAGAATTGGGCATGGCCGGCGCCATGCTGCCGTCCAATGGCGAAGGGATCAAAGGCCATTACGGCGGAAAAATTTATTGGCCGATCTACGAAGAAGCGGAAAAACTGAATGTGCCGCTTGCGGTTCATGTCGGCGCGCTTCACCATCTCGGTATGGACTCGATCGGCGTTTACTATCCGGTGCACGCGCTGGGCCATCCCTTCGGCATCATGGCGCAGGCGGCCGCTATGCTGTCGTACGGAGTTTTTGACCGATTCCCAAAACTGCGCGTCGGCTTTCTCGAAGGTGGCGCCACCTGGGTGCCGTTTTTCATGGATCGGCTCGACCGCTCTTACCCGCACCATTTGCAAGTCGATATCAACGGCGAATTTCTAACGAGCTCCAAACCCGATGTCTTGGCGAGCGAATACTTTCGCCGCCACGTCAAAGCCGGCAGAATTTTTGTCGGCTTTGACGGCGACGATCACGGCCTCGGCTATGCCGTTCGCGAAGTTGGCAATGAGCCTTTTGTTTTCGCCACCGATTTTCCTCATGAAAGTTTCGATGCCCACTCGTGCCGTATCGAGCTTCGGCACATCCAGAATCGCGAAGATCTCACGTTCGATGACAAGCAAGCCGTTCTCGGACGCAACGCACAAAGATTTTACGGTATCGGATAGGACCGAACCAAGAGACACGAGCTCGTCGGGAACAGATGAATAAAACTCTGTCGGGTGTTTGTGAATCAAGTGCCATTGTCACGCTGCTATTGTGTTTCTGCATTCGATCCGGAATCGCCGCCGAAAGGATCCGTATTGCGACGGGGGGTTTGGCCGCAAGCAGTGCGGCGGTGTGGGCAGGCCTGGAAACCAAAAGTTTTCAAAAATACGGCTTGGAACCGGAATACATTATCATCGACAACGGCACCGTCAGCGGACAAGCATTGCTCGCCGGCGAATTGCAATACCTGGTTTCGACGGGAGCATTGGCCATCACCGCCAACATGAAGGGAGGCGATCTAACGATTATTGGCGGGATTATCAACTTCATCCCGTTTCAGCTGATCGGCCGCCCTGAAATCAAAACCGCCGACGACTTGCGGGCGAAAAAGGTGGCAATCAGCCGATTCGGCTCGGCCTCGGAGTTTGCTGCCAGAGAAGCTTTGAAAAAGCTTCGACTCGATCCTGCCAAAGACGCGACGATTCTTCAGGTGGGCGGTCAAAGCGCCCGCTTTGCCGCGCTGACACAAAATGCTGTGCAGGCAGCCGTGTTTAACGAACCGCTATCGACGCTGACTGTCACCAAGCACAAGATGAATTTACTCGCTGATCTCGCCAATCTGGATCTGCCGTTTCCGAACACCGATTACATCGTCCGACGCGAACATCTGCAAAGCCACCGCACGCAGGTCGTGAGTTTCATGAAGGCGATTCTCGAAGGCATGCAAGCGCTCAAAGCCAACCGACCTCTCGGCATCCATGCGATTCAGAAATATTTGAAGATGAACAGTGCCGAAGAAGCAGGGATCGCCTACGACTACTATGTCGGTCAAAAAATGGGGCAGATTCCCGAGATTCCATCCCGTGCAGCATTGCTCGCCGGCATCGAACAGACCGTCGGTAAAAAGGATGGCGTCACACCAGAAGCGCTGAGGCTTACGGATCGCTCGGTATTGGAAGAAGTAATCAAAGATTGGTTTCGTTAGCTCTCTCTATAAATGAATACAGATGTCATGGATTTCGGTCGCGTCACCTATCGCCGGCTTGCGCTGAATGAGGAACAATTTTGAAACTATTGCCGAGTGTCGAACGCCTTGAACGATTTGAACGACTTGAACCCCTACCAAAAAATTCACCGAGTAAGCTATGACTGAAAATTCGATGACGCGAAAAAAAGGTCCCCTCGTCTGGCTCGATATGGATCAAAAAGAGCTCGACGACGCATACGACCAGAGCGTTTACGCTCCCAATCAACAGCTGATCGCGACACGGCGCAGGGTTGCCAGCGAAGCGATGCTCAAGCGGATGACTCCGGAGCGCGTCGCCTACGGCTCCTCCGAGGACGAAAAACTCGACATATACAAGACGACCCGTGCCAACGCGCCGATAAATATTTTCATTCACGGCGGCGCCTGGCGCAATGGACAAGCGAGAGACTCCGCTTATCTGGCCGAGAGCTTTATTAACGCTGGCGCTCACTTTGTCATACCGGATTTCGTCCTCGTCCAGAATGCCGGCGGAAGCTTAATGCCGATGGCCCAGCAGGTTCGGAGCGCTGTCGCCTGGGTCTATAAGAATGCCGCGCGTTTTGGCGGCGATCCTGCTCGCATGTACATCACCGGCCACTCTTCCGGCGCTCACCTCGCCGGCTGTGCGCTCGTCACCGATTGGCCAAAGGAATTCGGCCTGCCGGCGAACATCCTCAAAGGCGGACTGGTGGCCAGCGGCATGTACGATTTGAAACCGGTGCGCCTTTCGAAACGCAGCCAGTACGTGAAATTCACTGACGAGATCGAGCAGGCGCTCAGCTCACAGCGGCATTTGGACAAACTCACCGCGCCGATCATCGTCGCCTACGGCACGCAAGAAACCCCCGAGTTTCAGAGACAGAACCGCGAGTTTGCCGCGGCGGTCAAAGCCGCCGGCAAACCGGTCGAGCTAATCGTCGGCGAGGGGTTCAACCATTTCGAGCTGCAGGAAACCATCGGCAATCCTTACGGAATCCTCGGTCGCGCCGCGCTAAAAATGATGAATTTATCGATGAGTCCGGGTAAGGAGCAAACATGAGCCGACTGCCAGCCGCAAAACGAGAGGATCTCACGCCCGAGCATCAGCAGATTTGGGATCGCATTCACGCTACCCGCAGCGGCGGAGGCGGCCCGTATTCAATGCTCATGCATTCGCCCGCGATGGCGCAGTATTTCGCGGCAACCGAAGACTATTTCCGCAACGAATCGTTGTTGCCTGATGCCGATCGGGAAATAATGATTTTGGCGGCCGCGCGCGAGCTTGAGGCGCGCTACGCCTGGTGCCGCCACGAAATTCGCGCTCAGAAGCTCGGCGTTGATCCGAAAATCATTGAAGCGCTTCGCGCAAAGGCGCCCATCGATGACTTTACCGGTCGTGAGCGGCTGCTCATCGAGTTTACCCGGACCCTCGTGCATGATCATACAGTGCCCGAACCCTTGTTCGCCCGAATGGCCAGCGAATTCGGTCGCGCGAAGTTTATCGAAGCCGTCGGACTCCTCGGCCACTATATGACCATCGGGACAGTCATCCGATTATTCGAGGTGAAAGTCCCGGAAGGGATTAAAACGTTCTAATCGGAAGTTCTACGGCTGCCGTCCTGAATCAATCGACCATTTAATTAACGTGTCATCCCAAACGGATGTGAGGGATCTTTCTTAAGGTTCTCAGCTATAAGTCTCGCGCTCTTAATGACTTGCCGGATAGCGCTTCGCCATCTCGGCAAAGAACCCTTCCTTCTCCAGCTCATTCATCAAGCTCGGATCGAAAAACTGCTCCGGCTTCGCGGTCCTCGCCTGGGGCATCTGCGGTGCGAGCATGTCGAGAATAAATTGAATTCCGTTTGGCGAGAACGTTGGCTTGCGGGCGATCGTCTTGACGTAATTTTGATAGGACGTCTCGAGCACCTCAGGATCGTTGGTGCGCATATATTTGGCAAAGATTTTCTTCCCGCTTTGTTGGCGTGAATGAAATGAATCGCTTCCAAATACCCCTTCATCGCGTTTTTCACCGTGTCGCGGTTGCTCTTGAGATAAGGGCGCGAAGTCGCCAAGCCGTTGCCTTGCACTTCGACGCCGAGATCCGCTATCTGCAGCAAATCAATGAATCCCATTTTCCTGGCAATTGGCGCCGTCGATAGATTGAAAAACGAGGCGTCGATTTTGCCTGCGCTCATCGCGCCCAGTCGTTCGGCGTCCGGACCGCCGGCGATCAGAGCGACATCTTTGTTCGGTTCGAAATTGAGGTGCTTGAGTAGAATCTGTGCCGCATAATGAGTGATCGAGCCGAACCCGCTGATTCCCAGCCTTTTGCCCTTCAATTGCTCCAAGCTCGTGATCCCCGGCCGCACAAACACTAGCTGGTAAAATTTGTTTTCCATGCTGATAATCAACACCAGATTGTAGCCGGTGAGATTCGCCTGAATGACGGTGCCGACGTTCACGATCGGTGGCTCACCGGCGGCGAGCGCCTGGGTTGCCACTTGCCCGCCGCGGAGAAACACCGGATCCACATCGAGCCCGTATTTTCGGAACAATCCCTGCTCTTTAGCGACCCACACATGACTTTGGGTGAAAGCTAAGGAGGGATAACCCATGGTAATCTTCCTGAGCTGCTGCGCGGGTGCCGTTGCTGCCAAAAGAAGCATCACTGACAAAATCATAATCGAGCCAAGCCTGAACATTCGGGCCTCCAGGTTCTCAACCAATGCAGTCGAAACCGGCTTCGCAGTGTTTTCAGGCACGCGCGGCCAACAGTCATATCCGACCTGGAACAAAGCTCTGCGTGAATATTGGACTACTACCGGGTTCCGATCGTGTTTTTTATTTCCGGGGAACCTTGCCTCAAGTCAATCGCCAGCGAATCATACAACACGTCGATATTGAGACGAGTGTTTTGGATTACCTTGGTATTGCGAATGCGCCGATGTTGCCCTTCGGCCATAGCATTTTCGATCCATCTTATGATGGCCTTGCCCTCGGACAAAAAGCCGGCAACTACTGGATCGCCGCGGGAAACTACTATTTGGAATCTCGCTTGAATGAATCGAATAGACTATTTCGGATGGACAATCTCGACACTGCGCTCACGAGCAACGCGAAAATGTGTCCAGCTTGCAAGCTAAGCTCAAAGCTTATGTTCAATGGTTCAACAACGGCCTCGCAGAAGACAATCTGTATCGCTGAATCAGGACTGGGGAGGTCACTCCTCTTCTTCACCCAACATCGTGCCCCGACAGCGCCGGCTGCCGCAAAAGCAAGCATGCTCGCGCTTGGCAGACTTGGTATGCTTCTCTCCGATCTGCAGATTGTAGTCGTAAGTGAGCTCTTCCCCCGGCGAGATATTGCGGCGCGCCTCGATGAAGACTCGATGATGCTCCTCCTCGATCTCGCAATTCGGCGCGCAAGAATGATTGATCCAGCGGGCCGAGTTTCCTTTGCGAGTCGCGTCGATGACCAAGCCGTCGTCGACCGAAAAAAGCATCGTGTGCGGCGAATGCGCCTGGATTCGGCTATAGCGCCGGTCCGCCTCCTCATCCGTGATCAGCGTACCTTTGTATTCAATGATACGCGTTCCCTTTGGAATCCGCCGTAGAGCAAAGACGCCGCGCCCGTGGATGGGCGAATTACGCACTGCGATGCGATGCAGCCGGGTCCGTTCCTGCATGACTACTCCCAAAAAATCGCGACGGCGCCTCTACCGCGCGCGATCCATCCTGCTGATGAGTTCGCGCATTCGCTCGGCCGGTGTTGAATCCTGATACTGTGTGTAAAGACGTTGCCGCATGCGGTCGACTTCACCGCTTTGCAGACGCTCGTAGAGTTGGCTGCGTTTGCCAAACGGGGTCATCACCATGTCCGCGGCGATCGCCATCAAGCGCAGGTGTTCCTTGGTGCTCGGCGCGCCGCCGCGAAAGTAACGCTCGACCAGCGGACCGACGTCGCTGTTGAGATCCGATGCGCCGCCGCTCAACATCAACGTGCTGGTGAGGAGTCCTTCCATGGTCCGTTCCGCCCGATCCGAAGCCTCGATGCTATACACTCGATAGGCGGCGCTCAATCGCGGCGCCCAGGTACCGCCTGGGCTAAGATACCCTTTCGTTTCGGCCACCTGAATACAAGAACGCAGTATCTCGATATCCTGCATCAGAGTGGAAAGCAGGATTTGCGACGATGCGCTCTTGTTTCTCCTTCCATACTCGGTGAGCAATTGCGCAACGCCGAGAAACCCCTCCAGCTTGATGAGCAGCCGCAGCATGGTCGAGTATTGCGCCCAGGTATGGATGTACATAATGCCGGCTAGAAGCTGCGGATTTTTGTAGACGAAAACGCGCTCCCAGGGGACCAGCACGTCGTCGAAGACTAGTGCGGCATCGACTTCATCGAAACGCGCCGTCAAGGGGTGACGTTCGGGATCGGCGTGCTCCGCGTAAAGATCGCGGCAAATAATCTTCAACCCCGGCGTGTTCATCGGGATGGCGAACGCGATCGCATAATCGGCCTCGTCGGCATCCCGCGGACGATTGGGATAAACCAAAACTTCATCCGAAATGGGTGCCAGGGTCGCCAACGTTCGTAAACCCCGCACCACAGGCCCTTTTTTACTCTCGCCAACGATATGGAGAATCAAATCAGGATCTGACTGTTCGCTCACTCGCTTGGTGCGATCGTAATACTGGTCAGTCAGCGCGTGGGTCAGACAGAGATCGTTATTGCGGCAATGGAGATAATACTGGCGCGCGTTCTCGGCCCACTGCTCGCTTTGCTTTTCGATCACACATCTCCAATCCAAGAGCCCCACGACCAGTTGCGCGCAGAAATCCGGGTAGCGGCCCATTTGACCGAGTGTCTGCTGCGCCCAGAACTCGATATTGCCCCGCTTGCACGCCAACTGCTCGGCATTTTTCGGCGCAAGATAGCTGTAAGAAACCCGCTCGCCGTCATGTTCGAAAGTCATGAGATCGCGGAATTCAGGCGCATGCTGTTTGTCGTACAAATCAGCCAGCGTCTTTATCGTTCCCGTGAATCCCGAGTGCGCCGTCACGTCTTCGATGCGCCGCCCGGCGTGCCAGACTTCGCGTCCATCACGGAGCGCATGGATGTAATCGGCGCCCGTTCTAATCGGCATGAAAATGAGTCTCCGAGCTGAGCATAGCGACTTCTGTGAACATCAAATCTTATAACGTCAATTCGTTGACTGTGGCAAACGCGCAGATTGGGTTAAACCGAGTACAAGACCATACTGATGAGAAGCTTTCACCCCGCACCGTTTGCTATTGGCAATCTAGGCCGTACTTGCCTGGATTCCCGCTAAAAGCATGCGGGGATGGCCGAGTGAGAATTCACCATTGGGCACTGCCGCGGAAGAAGAAGGCGAAGCTTCACAACATAAACAACACGCATCAGCCTCTCAGGATTTCGCAGAGCGGACGAACGTCGCCGAGGGTTTCCAAGTTTTCGATGTAATCCAAAGCCTGCGCGGCGCTTCTCGCATCGATCGCTTCGCGCGCGCATTCGGTGAATTTGTCACGCAGTTCCGCTTCCGTCATAGGGTATTCGGGGCCGCCTTTCGCGTGCTGAGCTTCGCGCGTGAACGTTTGGCCGTTTCTCAACCGCACCGTGACTCGGCACGGCCGTCCCGCGGCATCGCTCTTTTTCAGATTGGGATCGAGATTCATCTGCACGCGCTCGGCGAGTTTGAGCACATTTTGATCCCGGACTGCGCTGTCGGTAAAAATGTGCAGCCCGATCTTGCCATCGATGATTGCCCGGGCCACCAGATACGGCATGCAGAATTTTCCTTGGATCCCGGTTTGCGGCACGCGAAACACGATTCTGTCGAACGTATGCTTGACTACATCCACATCGACCCGCTCGATCATCTCCGCGGTCAATCCGTTTTTCCCTTTGAACTCGAGCACGGAATCGATCACTTGATGGGTGAGACCACCGCACGGATAGGGTTTGATCCGCAGCCCATCAGTGACGAGCGCATAAGAGCGGCCGAGCTCCTCGATCGCCTGCTCACGAATCGGCGTGTTTTCGTGTAAGACTTGATAAAATCCAAAGCCGCCCTCAAGCGCTTTCACATTGGCTGTATATCCGCCGGCAGCGAGCTTGGCGGCGAGCACCCCATTACGCGCACCCAGACCGACATGCAAGGGTTTTGTCATCGTGCCAAAATTCGCGACAATGCCGCTTGCCATGGACGCCGTAATACCGAGTGCCATTTGCGTCTTTGCGGCATCGACGCCGAGCAGCTTGCTGCATGCAGCGGCTGCGCCGAAGGAACCTAACGTGCTCGGCGCATGCCAGCCGTCATGAGCGCTGTCTTGCAGCGAGTGTACGAGCTTCGCCGTGACTTCAAAACCCGCGACGTAAGCTTCGATAATTTGGCGCCCGTTTGCGCCGAGGGCTTCCCCGAGCGCAAAAGTCGCCGGAGCCACCGGCGCCGTCGGCTGGCCCATGATGGTAAAGCTATGATCGAAATCGAGGGCATGTGCTGCGGTCCCGTTGGCAAGCGCCGCATTTAATGCCGAAGTCCTAAAGCCCTGCCCGATAACGCTCGTCTCTTCCCGCGCCCTTTCTTGGCGCGCGATTTCAGCGGCAATTCGGGCGTCCTCTTCTCTGCTGCCTGCGAGCGCCACGCCGAGACAATCGCGCACCGCGATCTTTGCCGTCTCCACAGCTTTTCCCGGTATGCTTGCATAGCGAAGATCCGTCACAAATTTAGCTAAACTCGTGGTGACGTCCATGTTCTCCTCCGTCAATTGCCTAAGATTTTTCGCGCTTGCTCCACCACTTCGGGAGGCTGACTCAAGACTTCTTTGAGCAATGCCTCCAACTCTTCCCCCGCGGTGTATTCCACATCCATCCGGCTCTTTTTGGCTTCCGCCAAAAGCTCCGGGTCGCTTACAACGCTCCGCAAACTATCGCGGAGAATTTTAACTCGCTCCGGCGGTGTTCCCGGTGTGACTAAGACCGGTCTACCGAATTCTCCGCCGGAAAGTAGCGCTTGAGCAACGCGCCGTTTACCGTCCGCCACTTTGAATTCCTCCAGAACCTCATACAAGGTCGGAGCCTCCGGCGCGCGCGGGTCGCGCTTGCGTCCGGATTGCAGCAGGTGAAGATCGAAGCCTTTTTTGTGCCAAGAATTGAACGGCTCGCGCCCAAAATGCGACGCCAGCGTGTGCGCTCGGCAAACGATCTCGCCTTTTTCCACCGCCAAGTCCGCGTCGCTGCCACCCTGATAGCCGGAAACCGAGTTGATCTTGGCGCCCACCGCAAGCTCGAGAATTTTTGCGACGATGTAATCTGAGCTGGTGGTTCCCGAGCCGCCGCAGCTGGGCGGCTGTTTCGCTCGAATGATTTCTCCGATCGATTTGTACGGCGTATCGGCGCGCATGTAAAACATGATCGACTCCTGCGCCGCCGAGCCGAGCCAATGAAATTTCCGCAGATCGAACTCCGCCTCGCGCCGCCCGACGAGTTGCTCGATGTAGATGCTGTTGTTCGGCAACACGACGGTGAGCCCGTCGGGCTTGGCAACCCCGTAGACATAATTCACCGCGGTGATTGATCCGGCGCCTGGCATATTTTGCACGATCACATTGGGGTTTCCCGGAATGTGTTTGCCCCAATACCGTGCGATCAAGCGCGCCCATGAATCGTAAAAATTCGCTGGCGCCGAGCCGACCACGAACCTGAGTGTTTTGCCTTTGTAAAAGGGCTCGTTTTGACCCTGTGCCGCGGTTGCAAACCAGCTCGTTAGCAGACTCGCAACGATTGCAACAGCAAAGTGTCTTGAGCAATTGTTCATGCTCCACTCCTTGAACCGTTCGGAATTATACAGCGGTAAGTGCATGGGGTGCGCCAGACCTCATCCGAACGGAGATGGAGGCTATGCGAAGAGCCGCCGTTCTGTCAACGAAGAATCGCGCTCGAAACGAATTCTTTCCCTCGCTCGGCGGTGCGGCGCGTCGACGCCCGGCAGGTTTCGTGCTACCCCTAGGTAAATCTTTCATCGGCAATTATGCACGAAGATCGCGCTCAGCACGGCCGCGCCAGTGTCGCGCGCAATGCCGGAGTCATCAGTCTCGCTGTGACAGCCAGCCGGGTACTCGGTTTGGTCCGTGACCAGGTATTCGCCGCGTTGTTTGGCGCCGGCCTGCAATACGATGCTTTCCTGACCGCGTTTCGCATTCCGAATTTGCTGCGCGACTTGTTCGCCGAAGGCGCTCTGTCTGCAGCTTTCGTCACGACGTTCACCCAGGTCCAGCAAACCAAAGGATCGGAGGAAGCGTTTCGGTTGTCGAATCGCGTCGCCACTGCACTGATGCTGGTACTGAGCGCGATTTGTGTTGTCGGCTGGATTTTCGCGCGGTCCATCGTCTACTGGCTTGCACCGGGATTTTACGACGTGCCGGGCAAAGCCGAACTCACGATCCACCTCACGCGCATCATGATTCCGTTTTTGTTGCTGATCGCCCTTGCCGCCAAGGCGATGGGCATATTGAACGCACGCAACAAATTTGCGATTCCAGCCATCGCGCCGGTATTTTTCAATTTAGGATCGGTGATCGGCGGATTGTTTCTCGGTTTCACCGTCGGCCCATCTCTCGGACTGAGCCCGATTGAAGGAATGGCTTTTGGCACTCTCGTTGGTGGCTTTCTCCAGTTTGCGGTTCAGTGGCCGAGCCTGCGCCGCGCCGGATTTCGCTACCGGCCGATGTTGGACTTCTACGATCCTGGAGTACGCCAGATCATGCGTCTCATGGGTCCGGCGATCATCGGTACTGCAGCCGTGCAGATCAATGTTTTCGTCAACACCAACTTTGCCTCGGAGATCGTCGATCCCGCCACCGGCGCTGTCCTCAACGGGCCCGTGTCCTGGTTGAGCTATGCATTTCGCTTTATGCAGTTTCCGATCGGCGTGTTCGGCGTCGCCATCGCAACGGCCGCCCTGCCACCGCTGTCCCGCAGCACCAGCAATCCGGATTACGTCGAATTTCGTCAGACCTTGGCGCATTCGCTGGCGTTGGTTTTTCTGCTGTGCATTCCGTCGGCAGTCGGTCTGGTCGTTTTAGGTCGGCCGATCGTCGCGCTCGTTTTCGAGCACGGTAAATTTACCAGCTTCGATACCGTTCAGACGGCCAATGCTTTGGCAGCTTATTCTCTGGGACTCGCCGGCTATGCTGCCGTCAAGGTGCTTTCACCCGCGTTTTACGCTCTGAATGATGCGCGCACGCCGATGCTGATCAGCGTCGGTTCGATCGTGGTGAATTTCGTCATGAACTCGCTGCTTGTCGGCCCGTTCGGCCACGTTGGCCTGGCTTTTTCGACCTCCACCGTCGCCCTAGTCAATTTTCTGCTGCTC
>Ga0075435_100002744_pt1 | contig 11756 bp, 7 predicted proteins | sample RhiMethybrSRZTD4_FD_75302 | JGI IMG/M metagenome (GOLD analysis project Ga0075435, IMG submission 75302) | Populus rhizosphere microbial communities from Tennessee, USA - Rhizosphere MetaG P. TD hybrid SRZTD4 | ecosystem: Host-associated > Plants > Roots > Rhizosphere > Soil | place: USA... | reverse complement strand
GGACGGCGTCCAGGCGCAGCCCGTCCACGCCGATCTCGCCCAGCCAGAAATCCACGACCTGGAACATGGTCTTGCACACCTGCGGGTTGTCCCAGTTGAGGTCGGGCTGGTGCGAGTAGAACCGGTGCCAGTAGTACTGCCCGGCCACGGGATCCCACGTCCAGTTCGAGTGCTCGAAGTCCTTGAAGATGATGCGCGCGTCCTGGTAGCGCTCCGGCGAGTCGCTCCAGACGTAGAAGCTGCGGGCGGCGCTGCCCGCGGGGGCCCGCCGCGCCTTCTGGAACCAGGGATGCTGGTCCGAGGTGTGGTTGAGGACGAGCTCGGTGATCACCTTCAGGCCGCGCTCGTGCGCCTCGCGCAGGACGCGCTTGCAGTCCCGCAGGGTGCCGTACGAAGGATGGACGCTGAGGTAGTCCGCGGTGTCGTAGCCGTCGTCCTTCAGCGGCGAGGGGTAGAAGGGCAGCAGCCAGATCGCGGTGACGCCGAGGTCCTGGAGGTAGTCGAGCTTGCGCGCGAGGCCGGCGAAGTCCCCGATGCCGTCCGCGTTCGAGTCGGAGAACGCACGGACGTGCAGCTCGTAGAGGATCGCGTCCTTGTACCAGAGGGGATCGCCGTCCAGTTGCGGCTTCGTGGGCATCCCACGACCATTATGCCCGCCGCCTTCCCCCGGTGGCGGCGCGCCGCGCAACATCCACGGCGCGGCGAGGGCACGGCCAGGGCCCGAGGGGGCCTCAGGCCGTCGCGGCCGGCCGTGCCCGCAGCGCGGCCAGGACGCGGTCCGGCGTGAGCGGGATCTCGCGCAGGCGCACGCCCGTGGCGTGGAACACCGCGTTGGCGATGGCGGGCGCGGGGCCGTTGATCGGGATCTCGGCGATGGCCTTGGCCCCGAAGGGCCCGGTCGGCTCGTGGGTCGGGACCAGGATGGAGACGATCTCGGGCACGTCGATCGCGCTCGCGATCGTGTAGTCGCGGAAGGAGCGGAACTGCATGCGCCCCTTCCCGTCGAAGGGCATGCGCTCGTAGAGGGCGTAGCCGACGGACTGGATGGCCGCCCCCTCGATCTGCCCTTCCGCCATCTGCGGGTTCACGACCTGCCCGCAATCGACGGCCTCGACCACCTTGAGCACCCGCACCAGCCCCGTCTCCGTGTCCACCTCGACCTCGACGAACACGGCGGCGAAGGGAGGGGGCGACTCGTAGGACATGTGCGAGGCGGTGGCCATGATCTGGAACTGGTCCTTCTGGTACAGCGACGACAGGCAGACCTGCTCGTAGGTGACGAAGCGGCCGTCCTTCGCGCACACCTTCTGCCCGTGGAGCACGAGGTCCTCGGGCTTCTCCTCGAGCATGCGCGCGCCCACGGCGGTGATCTGCTCGCGCACCGCGCGCGCCGCCTTCTCCACCGCGCGTCCGGAGATGTAGGTCGTGGACGAAGCGTAGGCCCCGGGGTCGAACGGCGTCATGTCCGTGTCCGAGGAGTAGGGAATGATCTTCTCGACGGGTACGCCCAGCGCCTCCGCCGCGAGCTGGCAGAACATGGTGTCGGCGCCGGTGCCGATGTCCGTGGCGCCCACGAGCAGGTTGAACGAGGCGTCTTCGTTCATCTTGATCGACGCGGCGCCCATGTCGACTCCCGGGATCCCCGAGGCCTGCATGACGATAGCCATGCCGACGCCGCGGACGACTGGATCGGGAGGCGCGGGAGCGGGGTTCTCCGCCGCTCGCGCTGTCCGTGATTTGCCCTTCGAACGGTGCATGGCGAGGTCGATCGTCTCCGAGCCGTCGAAGCTCGAGCCGTCGCCGATGCCGTAGCGCCTCCGCTTCTCGGCCCATCCGATGGCCTTGGCCCCGAGCTGGATGGCCTGGGGGAGGCCGCAGGAGCGGATGATCTGCTTGAAGCCCTCCTTGCCCTCGCCCAGCACTTCCGCGATCGGCTGGTCGTCGCCTTGCTGGACGTGGTTGCGGCTCCGGAACTCCAGGGGATCGTCGCCCAGCCCCGCCGCGACCTCGTCGACGTGGCTCTCCAGGGCGAAGAACCCCTGCGGGCAGCCGTAGCCGCGAAAGGCGCCGGCCACGGCCAGGTTGGTGTAGACGGCGCGGGCCTCGTAGCGCAGGTTCGGGCAGCGGTAAAGCGAGAGCGCGCGGTTGCCGGTCACGCTCATCACGGTCAGGGCGTGGGTGCCGTAGGCGCCGGTGTTCTCCAGCACGCGCATCTCGAGGGCGGTGAACTTCCCGCCGCGCACCCCGCTCTTCACGGTCACGATCTGCGGGTGGCGCGTGCGCGCCGCGGTCAGCTCCTCTTCCCGTGTGTACTCGAGGCGGGTGGGCCGGCCCGTGCGCAGCGTCAGCATGCCGCAGAGGTCCTCGATCAGGATCTCCTGCTTGCCGCCGAAGCCGCCCCCGATGCGCGGCTTGATCACGCGGATCCGCTGCACGGGGATGCCGAGGAGGGGCGCGATGATGCGCCGCACGTGGAACGGCACCTGGGTGGAGGTGCGGACCATCAGCCGGTGGTCCTCGTCGAGCCAGGTGATCGTGATGTGCGGCTCGAGGGACGACTGCTGGACGTAGGGGACGCGGTAGGTCCCCTCGAAGACCCGCTCCGCCTCCGCGAAGCCGCGCTCGACCGAGCCGACCTCGGCCACGATCTCGGCGGCGAGGTTGCGCGCCGGATCCTTGATGCCCGAGGCGTCCGCCTGGTCGTGGATGACGGGCGCCCCCGGGGCCATGGCCTTCTCCGGGTCCAGGATGGCGGGGAGGATCTCGTATTCGACCTTGATGGCGTCGCAGGCGCGCAGGGCCAGCTCCGGGTCGTCCGCGGCCACCACCGCCACCCGGTCGCCCACGAAGCGCACCTTGCGGTCGAGCATCACCGCGTCGTAGGGCGAGGGCTCCGGCCAGCCCTGCCCCGCGGTCGTGTAGGGCACGCGGGGCACGTCTTCGTGGGTGAGCACGCACACGACGCCGGGCATGGCCCGGGCCTGGCTGGCGTCGATGCGGGTGATGCGGGCGTGGGCGTGCGGCGAGTGGAGGATGCGGGCGTGCATCAGGCGCGGCAGCTCGATGTCGTCCACGAACGTGCCGCGGCCAGTGGCGAGCTTGATGCTGTCGACGCGCCGCTCGGACTTTCCGACCGTCTTGAGATCCGACATCCTCAGGACCTCGTGCCGCTCGCGGCGGGGCGGGGAGCGGCGGCCGCCCGCAGCACCGCTTCCACGGGCTTGACGTAGCCCGTGCAGCGGCAGAGGCAGCCGGCGAGGGCGTCGCGCACGTCGTTCTCGGTGGGCTTGGGCACCGCGTCGATGAGGGCCTTCGCGCACAGCTCCATCGCGGGCGTGCAGTAGCCGCACTGGATGGCCCCCGTGTCCACGAAGGCCTGCTGCACGGGGTGCAGGGCGTCGGGCGTCCCCAGGCCCTCCACGGTCTCGACGTGCCGTCCCTCCGCGCGCAAGGCCAGGGTGAGGCAGGAGCACACGGGCCGCCCGTCGAGCAGTACCGTACACGCCCCGCATTCTCCCGTCTCGCAGCCGTGCTTCACCCCGCGCAGCCCCGCGTCGCGCAGCAGGTCGAGCAGGGTCGTGCGGGCTTCTGCCTCCGCCTTGCGCCGCTCGCCGTTGATCCACATCTCCACCATGCCGGACGTGAAGTAGGGCAGCTCCGTGGGAAGGCGCAGCGGCTGGGGCGGGCGCGGCGTGGGCGGCTCGGGCTTGGGGGCGCCGCGCGCCTGGGCGATCGCGCGCTCGAGCGCGCGCCGGGCCAGGACGAGGGCGACTTCCTTCCGGTAGCTGGCAGGGGCGTGCGCGTCGTCGCGGAACTGGGCGCGGGCGGCGATCTGGTCGAGGCAGCGCTGCAGGGCGGCGGCGTCTCCGGTGCTGCCTTCCACGCGCGCCTCCGCCTCCGGAATGCGCGCCGGGCGCTGGCGCAGGCCGGTAAGGGCGATGCGGGCGCGCGCGCACTTCTCGCCGGCGAAGGAGATGGTCACGGCCACGGCCGCGAGCGCGGGGGCGGACGGGAGCACGGCCACGCGCTCGAGGGCGGCCCCTTCGGGCACGCCCGGGATCATCAACGCCTGCAGCAGCCCGCCCTCTCCGAGGTCTTCGGCGGGGTCGCGGAGGAAGCGCAGGGCGGGGCTCTCCAGCGGCCCCGTGGGAAGGGCGACCTCGAAGATCGCGTTGAGGGCGAGGAGAGCCGCCACCACTTCGGAATCGTGGGCGCCGTGGACGGCCTCGCCGCCCACCGTCGCCATCCCGCGAAGCATGCGCGAGGCGGAGTGGGCGCGCGCGGCCGCGGGCAGGAGGCCGGCGGTGGCGGTGTGGGCCATGGGGGAGTCGATCACGTCCTGGAGCGCGACCATGGTCCCGATGCGCAGGTCGCCGTCCACCATCTCGATGCGACCGAGCCCGAGCGCGGAGAGGTCGAGGACGTTCGGGACCTCGCGGTCCGACGCGAACAGGCGCGTCCCCCCGGCCAGCGGCACCACGCCCTGACGGGTGAGGCTGAGCGCCTCTTCGAGTCGCGTCGGCCGGTGGTAGCTGCGAATCCCGCGCGCGAGCATCGCGGAATTCTATGCGCTCAGCCCTTCGTGAAGTAATCGCGCCCGGTCGTTTGCGAGGCCTGTCTCAGCATGCGCTCCGAGATCGCGTCCGCGCGCGCGACGAGGGCGGGCACGTCCACCCCGACCAGCTCGCCCCCTTCCACCACGATCCGCCCGTTCACCATGACGGTGTCCGCGGGCTCGGGGAAGGGCGAGAACACGAGCGCGGCCAGGGGATCGCTGGACGCCCCCGCGTAGGACAGCCGCCGCGTGTCGATCATCACGAGGTCGGCCGCCTTCCCGGGCTCCAGGCTTCCGATGTCGTCGCGGCCGAGGCAGGCCGCGCCACCTCGCGTCGCCATCCAGAACACGTCTTCGGCCGAGAGCCAGCGCGCGGGGTCCTGGCCGATGCGATGGGCGAGCAGGGCCTGGCGTGCCTCGGCCAGCATGTTCGAGCTGTCGTTGCTGGCCGATCCGTCGACGCCGAGCCCCACCGGCGCTCCCGCGTCCAGGAGCGCGCGCACGGGGGCGATCCCGGACCCGAGGCGGAAGTTCGAGGACGGGCAGTGGGCGGCGCCCGTCCGCGTCTCGCCGAACAGCGCGACCTCGTCCGGGGAGAGGTGCACGGAGTGCGCCATCCAGACGTCCGGCCCCAGCCAGCCCAGCCGCCGCACGTATTCGACCGGCCGCACGCCGTACATCTCGAGGCAATAGGTCTCCTCGTCCTTCGTCTCCGCGAGGTGCGTGTGGAGACGCACGCCGTGCTCGCGCGCGAGATCGGCGGTGCGGCGCATCAGGTCGTCCGTGACCGAAAACGGCGAGCAGGGCGCCAGCGCGATCCGCGTCATGGCCCGCGGCCGGGGGTCGTGGTACTCGCGGATGAGGCGGCGCGAGTCCTCGAGGATCACGTCTTCGTCCTGCACCACGTCGTCGGGGGGAAGGCCGCCCAGGCTCTGCCCCCGGCTCATCGACCCGCGCGTCGGGTGGAAACGGATGCCGAGGTCGCGGGCGGCGCCGATCTCCGCGTCGATCAGCCGCTCGTGCCCGCGGGGGAAGAGGTACAGGTGATCGGTGGACGTCGTGCAGCCCGTGAGCAGCAGCTCGCCCAGGCCCACGCGCGCCGCCACCTCGACCGCTTCCGCGTCGTTGCCGCGCCAGACCTCGTACAGCTCCACGAGCCAGCGGAACAGCGGCGCCTCCTGGACGCGGGGCACGTTGCGGGTCAGGGTCTGCGGGAGATGATGGTGCGTGTTCACGAGGCCGGGCAGCACGACCTTGCCGCGGGCATCCAGGCGCCGGTCCACGGCTCCGCTCGGAACCTCTCCCGATCCCACGGCCGCGATACGATCGTCCTCGACGAGGACCCAGCCGCCGGGCAGGCGCCGGCGGGCATCGTCCATGGTGGCGACCAGTCGGGCATCGTGGATGAGTACGCGCACTCCTTCTTCTTTTATCAGGTAAGTTGGGCCATCCCAAGGAGGACACCTTGCGTCGCCGCGCCATTCCCGTCGCCGCGCTCGCCCTCGTGCTCGCCGCGCTGGCTTCGCCGCTCGCGTCCGCGCCGGACGATTCCACGCGGCTCGGCCGCGACGTCCTGCCCGCCTTCGAGTCCGTCCGGCTCAGCGTCGATCCCGCGCGGCCCGAGTTCACCGGCACCGCCCACGTCGAGCTGAAGGTGGTGCGGCCGACCTCAACGTTCGCGTTCCACGCCGACGGCCCGGTGATCGGCGCCCTGAAGCTGCGGGGCACGGCGGGGGAGGTGGCGGCACGACCGTCCGCGGGCGAGCGCGGCGTGGTGCGTGTCCAGACCGATCGCCCGCTCGCGCCGGGGGCGTACACCCTCGACCTGGAGTTCAAGGCGCCGTTCGACACGCACTCCGTCGGGCTCTATCGCACGCAGGCCGGCGCCGACTGGTACGCGTTCACGCAGTTCGAGGCCACGGACGCCCGCCGGGCCTTCCCGTGCTGGGACGAGCCCTCGTTCAAGATCCCCTACCAGCTCACCCTCACCGTGCCCGCGGCCAGCCTCGCCGTCTCCAACACCCCGGTGGAGAGCGAGGCGCCGGGCGGCGCGTCCAAGACGGTCGTCTTCAAGCGCACGCCCCCGCTGCCCTCGTACCTGCTCGCATTGGCCGTGGGTCCGTTCGACACGGTGCCGATCACGGGAATGTCCGTGCCCGGCCGCATCGTCACCGTGAAGGGGAAGGGCGCGCTGGCCGCGGAGGCGGCGCGGGTGACCCCGCCCCTCCTGGGCGCTCTCGAGAAGTACTTCGGCCGGCCCTATCCGTTCGAGAAGCTCGACCTCCTGGCCGTGCCCGAATACTGGCCGGGCGCCATGGAGAACCCGGGCGCCATCACCTTCGCCGACCAGATCCTCCTCCTCGACCCCGCGGGGGCGAGCGTGGCCCAGCGGCGGCTGCTGATCGAGGTCACCGCGCACGAGATCGCGCACATGTGGTTCGGCGACCTGGTGACGATGGCCTGGTGGGACGACCTCTGGCTCAACGAGTCGTTCGCGTCGTGGATGGGGGACAAGGTCACGCAGGAAGCCTTCAAGGAGACGGAGGTCGAGACGCGGTCGGTCGAAGGCTCCCAGAAGGCCATGAACACCGACGCGCGGCTCACGACGCGCGCCATCCGCCAGCCCGTGGGGGCGATGGACAACCTGCTGCAGGCCGCGGACGAGCTGGCCTACCAGAAGGGCGAGGCCGTGCTGGGGATGTTCGAGGCCTGGCTCGGCCCCGACGTCTTCCGCAAGGGGATCCGCGACTACCTGGCCGCCCACGAGTGGGGCAACGCCACCGCGGCCGACCTCTGGAGCGCGCTGTCGAAGGCCTCGGGCCAGGACGTGGGCAAGACGATGGCCACGTTCCTGGACCAGCCCGGCGTGCCCGTGGTGAACGCAATGATCGTGGACGACGGCAAGTCCGTGCGCCTCACCCAGCAGCGGTTCGTGTTCGCGGGAGTCAAGGCCCCGCCCGCGCAGTGGCAGATCCCGGTCGGGGTGAAGTTCTCGGACGGCGGCGTGGTCCAGACGAAGACGTTCCTCCTGACCTCCGCCTCCCAGGATTTCAAGCTCGGAGTGAAGAACAAGGTGGTGGACTGGATCCACCCCAACTCGGGCGAGCGGGGATACTACCGCTGGAGCGTGGCCCGGCCGCTCCTGACCACGATGGCGGAAGAGGCCGCGACCCGCCTCGACACGCGCGAGCGCATCGGGTTCGTGGGAAACCTCTCCGCGCTGCTCGACGCGGGGCTGTTGCACGGAGGCGACTACCTGCGCCTCCTGGCCTCGTTCACCGCCGATCCCGACCCGCTCGTCGTCTCCGCCGTCGTGACCGCGCTCGACGAGGCCCGGACAGCCCTGGTCACGCCGGAGACGCGCGGCGCGTTCGCGACCTACGTCCAGCGGACGCTGGGCAAGACCCTCGAGCGGATCGGCCCCGCTCCGCGCCCGGGCGAGCCGGAGTCCGTGGCCGCGTTGCGTCCGACGCTCCTCTGGTGGCTCGCCGTGTACGGGAACGATCCGCGCATCCAGGCCTATGCGACCGAGCTCGTGAATCTGTATTTCGTCGATCCCACGCGCGCGGACCCGGGGATCAGCGGCGCCGCCCTGGAGATCGCCGCCGCCACCGCCGGCGATCGCGCCCTCTTCGACCGCATCCGCAAGCGGCTGGAGGCGACCACCGTGCCCGTCGAGCGCACGCGCCTGTTCACCGCGCTGGGCCGCCTGCGCGATCCCGCCCTGGCCGAAGAGGCGCTGTCCATCCCCGGCATGACCTTCCAGGAGGGCGGGGCCATCATCAAGGCCATGTCCGCGTCCGCGGAAGGCTCGCAGCGCGTGTTCGCCTACCACCGGCGCCACTACGCCGAGCTCGCGCAGCGGCTGCCCCCGATGTTCCTGGCCTTCCTGCCCAACTACGCGCTGGGCCAGGCCTGCTCGGAGGATCGCCTGGCCGCCGTCCACGACTTCTACGCCGACCCCAAGCGCAACGTGGCGGGGACGGACAAGGAGCTGGCCATGCGCGAGGAAGAAGTGCGCGGCTGCATCGGCTTGCGCACGCGCGAAGCCCCGTCCGCGGCGACCTACCTCCGCAGCGTCGACCCTCGCTGATCGAACCCCGGGGATCCGGCCGCCCTAGCGGTCCTTCCAGCGCGGTGGGCGTTTCTCCAGGAAGGCCTGGACGCCCTCGTCCATGTCGTCCGTGGCCAGGAGGTCGTCGCGGTAGAGCGCTTCCACCCGGGCCAGCGCCTCGTCGAAGGGGCCCGCCGCGCCCTCGTGGAGAGCCCGGCGCGCCAGCTTCAGGACGGCCGCGCTCTTGCCGGCGAGCAGGCGCACGACGCGCCGCGTCTCCGCTTCGAGATCGTCGACGACCCGCGAGATCAGACCGGCACGGGCGGCGTCCGCGGCGCCGATCGGCGCTCCGGTGAGGATCAGCTCGGCGGCCGCCCGCGGGGCGACGCGCGGCAGCCAGACCGACGCCAAGGGCGGAAAGCAGCCGACGTCGATCTCGGGCTGACCGAAGACCGAACGCGCCGTGGCCAGGGTGATGTCGCAGAACGCGGCGAGCTCGCATCCCCCGCCGAGGCAGGTGCCGTCCACGGAGGCCACCGTCGCCTGCGGCAAGGCTTCGAGCCGGCGGAAGATCCCGTGGAACGCCTCCAGCATCCCGCCCACGCGGTCACGCGTGTGGTCGCGCACGTCCACGCCCGCGGAGAAGGTCCGCGGGATCGCGGAGCGCAGCACGACCGCCTTGAGATCGGACCGATCGGCGAGGGGCGCGAGGACGGCGTCCAGCGCCTGGATCGTCGCGATGTCGAGGATGTTGACGGGCGGGCGCTCGAGGGTGATCCAGCGCGCGCCGTCCCTGTCCTCGAAGCGGACCGCGTCCACGGGCGGCTCAGCGCCCCTTGAACGCGGGCTTGCGCTTCTCGAGGTTGGCGGCGATGCCTTCGCGCGCGTCCTCGGACTCGAAGAGCTGCTGTTGCAGCTCGCGCTCCAGGGCCAGGGCATCGTGGAACGCGACCTCCGCGCCCGTCTGGACCGCGCGCTTGATCGCGCCCACCGCCTTGGCGGCGCGGCCGGGAGGGACGAACTCCCGCGCCTTCTCCTTGACCCGGGCCAGGAAGCTCTCGGCGTCCGGGGCGTCGAGGGTGGCCGTGACGAGGCCCAGGGCCGTGGCCTCCTCGAACTCGAAGAGCCGGCCCGTGGCCATGAGCTCGATGGCGCGTGCCTTGCCCACGAGGCGCGTGAGCCGCTGCGTTCCTCCCGTGCCCGGCAGGACGCCCAGGTTCACCTCGGGGAGGCCGATCTTGCCCGCGCCCTTGCGCGCCCAGCGCAGGTCGGCGGCCATGGCGATCTCGAGGCCTCCTCCCACGCAGTGGCCGTTGAGAGCCGCGATCACGAGCTTCGGGGTCTGCTCGAGCCGGCTCAGCGTCTCGTTCGCGTGCAGGCAGAAGTAGTACTTGAAGCGCGGAGCGGCCGACGCGAGCATGCGGATGTCGGCGCCCGCGCAGAAGAACTTCTCGCCTGCCCCGCGCAGGACGATGACGTGCACGGCGTCGTCCATGCGCGCGTCGAGGACGAGCGCGTCCAGGCGCCGCATCATCTCGTACGAATACGTGTTGGCGGGCGGGTCGGTGAGCGTGAGGACGGCGATGCCGTCGGCGACGTCGTAGCTCACGAGGGAATCGGTCATCGGCGCCTCCGCGCTCGATCCTACCGCATGGCCGCCGGACCTGACATAAACACGCACGGCCTTGTAATCGCGGCGGCCGGTGTAGGACGTTCAGCCGAGCCCCGTTCGTTCTTACATGTCGTCCCGGCCTCCGGCCGGGAGTCTCCGGGCATATCGCTCACGGGCTTGCCCCGTGCTTTCCGGCGCGGCTTCGGCACGCGACTTGCTCAAGGAAGCCGAGTCCGCGCCCCGCCGGCGTGCGACCGATCCCAGGAGGCTTCATGGCGCTTGCCACCCAGAACCCCAGACGAGCACGGCTGGCGGCTCTCCCGGCCTCCGGCCATCAGCCCAGCATGGTCGAGATCGTCGAGAACCCGATCCTGGGCCAGGACCCGACCCTCGGCGCCGAGGTCGAAGCGCAGGTCCGACAGGCCCTCCGAGACGAGGACCTCGGGCCGGTGCAGGTGCGGTTCCGCGTCTGCCGCGAAGAGGCGGAAGGGCTGCAGTTCATCTGCAAGGTGGAGAACCCGCCGCGTGTCGACGGCGACGGGGCCGCGCCTCCGTGGCGCTGGTGGTCTCCGCTGCTCGACACGGCGGGGCATTTCCGCGAATCGCTGGAAGAAGGCCTGAAGGTCCGGCGCCACCGGCTCGCCCTCACGAACCCCCGCTAGGGCGCAGGCCGGCCGGAGGCGGTTCGGGTAAGATCCGGCCGCCATGCCGGAGCCGGCGCCGCGTCGCGCCGCACCAGCCAGGGAGGACAAGGGACCTTCGGGTCCGCTCGCCCTCGTCCTGCAATGCCCGAAGTGCGGCGCTCCCTTCGAAGCCGACGACACCGTGGTGACGGTGGCCTGCGACCACTGCTCCTCGCTCCTGATCCTGAGCGCCCCCGGCCGAGACGAGATCTACGTCGCGGACGACGTCACGCGGGGCCCGGAAGACATCCGCCAGATCGTCATCAGCTACCGCGTCCAGGCCGAGCGCGCCGAGATCCTCGCCCGCCACGCGATCGACGGCCAGGGCGATGCGCCGTCGGAGTCCTACATCCAGAGCCGGCTGGCCGCGTTCGCGCAGTCCCTCCAGGCGAGCGTCCGCGTGGTGGACGCGCATCGCATCGAGGTCCCGTATTGGCACCTCACGGGCAAGCTCGTCCAGTCCGTCGTGGGGCGGGCGGGCGACGGGCCCAAGCTCGTCCGCCTGCGCGCCTACGACGTCGAGCACACGGTCCCGGGCTACGACACGGCCAAGGCCGACCTGCGGGACCGCGGCCTCCGGCTCTCCCGAGCGCACGTGCGGCCCCTGATCGCCAAGGACCTGGCGGGCAAGGGCCCGTTCCTGCCCTGGGTCCCGGTGTCGCCGCAGTCGTATCGGGAGATCGACAAGTGGAAGGGCCGCGACCTGGAGCCGGGCCTCCAGGCCGTGACGCGCCAGGCCGAGCACATCACGGCGCGGCGCATCCTCGTCTACCGGCCGTATTGGCTGGCGCGCGTGCAGGTGGACGGCCCGCTCGACTGGGTCCTCATCGACGGCTGTTTCGAGGGAATCGC
>Ga0075435_100002741_pt1 | contig 11759 bp, 9 predicted proteins | sample RhiMethybrSRZTD4_FD_75302 | JGI IMG/M metagenome (GOLD analysis project Ga0075435, IMG submission 75302) | Populus rhizosphere microbial communities from Tennessee, USA - Rhizosphere MetaG P. TD hybrid SRZTD4 | ecosystem: Host-associated > Plants > Roots > Rhizosphere > Soil | place: USA... | reverse complement strand
GACGAGCTGCTCGCCGCGACGCATCGTGCGGAGGAGCGGATGCGCGACGCCGGGGTCGGGGGGAAGGCCGTCACGCCGTTCCTGCTCGCCGCGCTCGCCGAGGAAACCGACGGCCGCTCGCTCGAGGCGAACCTCGTCCTCCTCGAAGACAACGCTCGGCTCGCCGCGGAGGTGGCGGTCGCGCTCAGCGCAGCCAGGTCTGGACGATGACCTTCGAGAAATTCCACCCGTAGCGCAGGGTCGCGGGCTTCTTCGTCCGCCCGCCAGCCCGCGCGACGATCGTCACCGGCACCTCGACGACACGGGCACGGTGGCGGAGCGCCTCGATCAAGACCTCGGTCGTCCAGAACTGGTCCTCCTCGAGGACGAAGCGCTGCAACAACTCCGCGCGGGCAGCGCGGTACCCGCTCGATGGGTCGGTGATCCGGCGACCCGTGAGGATCGTGACGAGCCGCGCGAACACGTGCACGCCTATGTGCCGCACCAGGCTCTCCCGCTCGAAGTCGCCGAGGATCCGCGAGCCGTTCACGTAGTCGGCCTCGCCGTCCAGGATCGGCCGGACGAGCACCGGCAGCTCCTCGGGGAGGTGCTGGCCGTCCGCGTCCATCGTCACGACGATCTCGGCGCCGAGCTGGAGTGCGATCTCGTATCCCACGCGGAGTGCCAGGCCGCCGCCCCGCCGGATCGGGAGCTCGGTGACCAGCGCACCGGCTTCTCGCGCGCGTCGCGCGGTGCGATCCTCGCTGCCGTCGCTCACGACGACGGGGACGACGCGGAGTCCCCCGACCTCCTCCGGGATCGAGCGCACGACGTCGCCCACCGTCGCCGCCTCGTTGTAGGCGGGTGACACGACCACGATGCGACGACCCGCGGGAAGCGTCGCCGCGCGATCCCAGTCGAAGCGCTCCCTGCCCATCGCCTCCACGAGCAGACGGAGGCTCCGTTCGTTCGTGTCCGACTCCGACTGGATCCCGAAGACCAGGAAGAACAGCGCCAGGACGGCGACGACGAGGACGAAGATCACTCGCCGCTCCGCGCCCGGCTCGACGTCGAACCAGCCGAACATCGGATCGAACACCGACGGACGGAGCGAGAGCATCGCGAGCGCCGTCGACAGGATCGTGACGACGATGAGGCTCAGCCGGCTGATGCGGTGGCGGTCGTAAGCGCGGACCGCCGCGAGGAACAATCCGATCGCGGCGAGGACGCCGAGGATCCGGACAGCCGTCACCGGTCGCTCATCCGGGCCCGCCAGGCCGCCAGCGATCCAGCGGAAGGATGTGGTCGACGATCACGCGGTCCCGGAAGCGCTCGATCGTCGCGAACATCGACTCGATCAGGGTCTCGTCGAGCAGATGCGGCCGGAGACCGAGATCCAGCAGCTTCGTATGCGCGGCGTTGTAGTAGTGCTCCTCCGCCTCGACGCGCGGGTTCTCGATCGGATGGATCGCGACGTCCATGCCGATCTCCGCACCCGCCTTGCGGACCAGCTCCGCGAGCTCCGCGACGGAGAACTGCTCCGTGAACTGGTTGAACACGCGGAACTCGCCCGGCTCGGCCGGATGCAGGATCGCGAGCTCGACGCACCGGAGCGTGTCCTCGATGTTCAGGTAGCCCCGGGTCTGCCCTCCTCGACCGTACACGGTCAGCGGGTGCCCGATGACCGCCTGGAGACAGAACCTGTTGAGGGCCGTCCCGAAGACGTCGTCGTAGTCGAACCGCGTCAGCAGACGGTCGTCGAGCGCCGTCTCCTTGGTGCGGATCCCGTAGACGACGCCCTGGTTCAGGTCCGTGGCGCGCAGGCCCCAGACGCGGCACGCGAAGTGGATGTTGTGCGAGTCGTGGACCTTCGAGAGGTGGTACATCGACCCCGGCACCTTGGGGAACGGCAGGTAGTCCGACCGCCCGTTGTGCCGGACCTCGATGAACCCCTCTTCGATGTCGATGTTCGGCGTCCCGTACTCGCCCATCGTCCCGAGCTTCACGAGGTGCGTGTCGGGCGCCCGGTCGCGCATCGCGTACAGGACGTTCAGCGTCCCCACGACGTTGTTCGTCTGCGTGAAGATCGCGCGCTCGCGGTCCTTCATCGAGTACGGCGCGCTCGGCATCTCGCCGAAGTGGGCGACGGCGTCGGGTGGGGAGGCGCCGATCACGTCGTCGACCACGCCCGGGTCGGTCAGGTCGCCGAGCGTGAGGGCGATCTCGCGGCCGGTGACCTCGCGCCAGGCCTCGACGCGCTCGGGGAGCCGGACGATCGGCGTGAGCGAGTCGGTGCCGGCCTCGGCGTGCAGCCGGCGGCGGAGCTCGTTGTCGATGACATGGACGTCGTGGCCCCGGGCCGAGAGGCGCATCGCCATCGGCCAGCCCAGGTACCCGTCGCCGCCCAGGATCACGATGCGCATCGCGGAGCCTCGGGTGGTGGGGTCAGACCACCATCGTACCCCGCGGGGTCGTCCGCACACTCAACGCGCGAGGTCCTCGAGCGCGTCGAGCACGCGGTCGATCTCCTCGATCGTGTGGTAGTGGCAGAAGCCGATCCGCACGGCGCCGCCCGTCGCGAGGAGCCCGAGGCGGTCGAACACCTCGATCGCGTAGTAGTGCCCGTCCCACGTGAAGATCCCGCGCTCCGTCAAGGCGGCCGACGTCTCGAGCGGGTCGCGATCGCCCACGCGCACCGCGAACGTCGGCGTGCGCTCGTCCGCGCGTGCCGGGTCGGCGATCCCGATCAGGCGCACGGTGGGGATCCGCGCGAGGCCCTCGAGGAACCGCATCGTGAGCGCCCGCTCGTGCGCGGCGAAGACGTCGAACCCGCCGGCGTCCGCGATGTACGCGATCGCGGCGATCGTCCCCGCGAGCGCCTCGTGGCTCTGCGTGCCGGTCTCCCAGCGGTCGGGGAGCTCGTCCGATACGGGACGGAGCTTGTATGGCTCCCAGGTCGTGAGGAGCTCGCGGCGCACGCCGAGCATGCCCTGGTGCGGCCCGAAGAACTTGTACGGGGATGTGGCGACGATGTCCGCGCCGAGCCCATGGAGGTCGATCGCGCGGTGCTGCGCGGCGTGGACGCCGTCGAGCGCGACGAGCGAGCCGGCCGCCTTGGCTCGGCGGATCAGCTCGGCGGCCGGCGGGATCGTCCCGACGGCGTTCGAAGCGAGCGTGAACGCCACCAGCTTCGTCCTGTCGGTGAGCTGCGCGTCGAACGAGTCGAGGTCGAGCGTGACGTCGTCCTCGCGCACGTCGACCCAGCGGACGTTCGCGCCGGCGTCGCGCGCGGCGAGGACCCATGGCCGTACGTTCGCGTCGTGGTCGAGCCGGGTGACGACGATGTCGTCACCCGGCTCGAGCGTCCGGGCGAACGACCGTGAGAGATGGAGCAGCAGCGAGGTCGCGTTCTGGCCGAACACGATCTCGTCGGGATCGCAGCCGAGGAACCCCGCGCCGGCGCGATGCGCGTCCTCGATCAGATCGTCGACGTCGCGGCTCACGGGGAAGGCGCCGTGCTGGTTCGACGCGCCGGCCCGCATGCGGCCGGCGACGGCCTCGATCACGCTGTCGGGAGCCTGGGAACCGCCTGGGGCGTCGGCCCAGACGTACGGCCGACCGTCCGCGCCCGCCCGCGCGAGCGCGGGGAAGCGGGCGCGGACGGCCTCCACGTCGAACGTCGTCGTGCCGGTCTCCACCACGGCGTGAGCCTCCCACAGCACGGCTCGTCCGGCACCGCGGCGCGTCGCTGAGCGCCCGGCGGACGCCTTGCTAGGCGGCGGTGCTGAGGTTGGCTCGCAGCTGATCGCCGGTAAGGCCCTCGACGCGCGCTCGCAGGTCGACGTACAACAGGACGGAGACGAGCGCCGTGAACGGTGCGGTGATGATCTGTGCGATCGAACCGAAGATCCACTGGAGGAACCAGTTCGAGTCTCCGAAGATGCCGATCACCGCGCTCACGACGATCGTGATGATGAACGCCACGACGATCGTGCCGAGCACATGCCAGAAATTGCCCTTCACGAGGTTCCAAGAGCGGCCGAGGGCGTCGGTCCCGCGACGGTTCTCGACGATGAGCGCCGGGATCGCCACGGCGAGCATCGTGAGGAAGATGATCCCCGGGATGATGAACAGGATGAAGCCGACGGCCACGATGATCCCCACCAGGAGTGAGATCCAGAACACAGAGCCGAACCGCCGGAACCCGTATCGGTAGCTGGCCTCCAGGTCGATCGGCTCGCCCACGGTCGCGAGCGCCGCCCCACGTGTCAGCGCAGCCTGAAGGGCGGCAGAGATGACGACGACGATCAGGGCCGCGATCAATCCCCCGAAAACGAGCGCGCCGAATGATTTGCTGCTGACGGTCGTCGTCGAGATCGTCTGGCCTCCCAAGACGACGTCTTGGGTCACCTCATGAGCCTTGAAGACGACGCCTGTGAAGAAGTGGCTGATGAAGCTGAGCGGCACGACGACGACCGCGACGATCGTGATCAGCCGTCCCGCGTTCGCCTTGTACACGTCGAACGCGGCGGTCAGGATGTCGCCCAACCCGCGTTGCGGGATCTGGCCGCCTCCTCCCGCGCTCGGTGGCGGTGGTGGTGGGGGTGCTCCGAAGCCGCCGGAATCGTCCATGCCCCTTCCCTCCTATGGTCGATGGCCTGTGGTGATGGCCTCTGGTGGCCCCGGACCGGCCGGATACTACGCCGCTTCGGAAGCGGTTTCTCGCAACGCTCTCCTCAGACGGCGACGACCTCCCAGTCGCTCGGGAGGGCAACGTCACCCCACCCCGGGTCCGGCCGCCACGCGCTCCACTCGTCGTCGAAGGGAGGCTCGCGGAGCAGGACGTGCTCGACTCCGCGTTCGCCCCAGAACCGGAACCACTCCGCGTCCTCCGCGGTGAAGATCCCTCGCACGACGGCCTCGCGCAGCTCGTCCTCGTCCTTCCAGGACCAATACGACCGGTCGGGCGCGATCCTCACGTCGAGGAGATGGTCGACCGTGTCGAATCCGGGCGGCGACGGCGTGAGCGGGCGTTCGAGGTTGATGTAGTACTCGAACAGCTCCCCGGCCGCGTCGAACCCGAGGATCACCGCATAGGGGAGATCGGGGAACGCGAACGAGAGCATGCTCGTGGATCCTCGCTCGACCTCTTCCAGGGTCCAGCGTTCTTCCGGGATCCGGAGCGCCGCGCCGTCCTCATCGACGGGCTGGCGGCACCGCGCGTGCGGCGGGACGTGGAGCATCCGGAGGTTCGGCTCGTCTTGGACGACGATCGCCGGCCAGGCGTACCAGACGCGTCCGTCCCAGATCTCGCGGAGGGCGACGACGTCGCCGGGGGAGCGGCGCGGGACGCCGGGATCGGCCGGGATCGTCGGGGTCTTCCCCACGAGCCGCAGCCTAGCCCGCTCGGTCTTGACGGATGTCCGAGCCCGGGCGTACATTCGTCCTGCTCTCGAACATACGTTCGATGCCCTCCGAACGATGGGGTCACCGAGACACGGGGCGACGGATGACCAAGCGGTTCGACGAAGAGGTCCGGGTCGAGCGGGATGCGGGGATGCCTGCCGTCTTCGAATGGCGCGGCAAGCGCTATCAGGTCGTCGACGTGATCGGCCGCTGGCGGATCGAAGGCCGCTGGTGGTCCGACGGTCGCGACCGCGAGTACTGGCGCGTCGAGGCGAACGGGGGCGCCGTGTGGGACCTCTACTTCGACCGCCAGGCGGATCGGTGGCACATGGAACGACTCTGGGACTGAGCGCGAACGCGGACGCTCACGCGGCCCGCTGCAGCACCGTCGCCACCTTCGTGAGGTCGTCGACGAACGCCGCCATCGCCCGCTCGCGAGCTGCGTCGTCGCGTTCTCGGAGGATCGACGACGGGTGCACGGTCGACGTGACGAACGGCGCCAGATCCGACTCGACGAACAAGCCTCGCTGCTGCGTCACCCGGAACTCCCGTCCCAGCAGTGACTGCGCAGCCGTCGCACCGAGACAGACGAGCACCTTCGGACGGACCTGTTCGAGCTCCGCCTCGAGCCAGGGTCGGCACGCGAGCTGCTCGCGGAGGTCGGGCTTCTTGTGGATCCGCCGCTTGCCGCGCGGCGCCGGTGTCCACTTGAAGTGCTTGACGACGTTCGTCACGTAGGCATCCGTGCGGATGATGCCCGCCTGCGCGAGGCCGTCGTCGAGGACGCGACCGGCCGGCCCGACGAACGGGTGGCCTTCGATGTCCTCGCGGTCGCCGGGCTGCTCGCCGACGAACATCACGTGGGCACGCTTCGTGCCTTCGCCGAAGACCGCCTGCGTCGCTCGCTTGTAGAGGTCGCACCCCTCGCAGTGCTGCACGGCGTCGGCGAGCGAGCGGAGCGAGCGATCTTCGGGGACGAACGGCTCCGCCGAGTTCTCTGTCATGAGCCCCAAGTACCCGGTCGGGAGGCCGTCCGAACGACGTCTTGACGGATGTCGCCGGGAGCGTTCAGACTCGAACATACGTTCGAATCAACGGGAAGGCCTCTCCCTCATGTCCTTCGTGCACCTCGACGTCCGGTCGTTCTTCTCGCTGAAGGAGGGGGCGTTCGCGCCGGAGCAGCTCGCCGAGCAGGCGGCCGGGCTGGGCATGTCGTCGGTCGCGATGACGGATCGGGACGGTCTCTACGGGGCAGCGCGGTTCGTCGCGGCGTGCGAACGGGTCGGCATACGGCCGATCCTCGGCGCGTCGCTCACCGTCCGCGCGCCGGTCCCGCCGCCGGGCGACGCGCACGTGATCCTGCTGGCGCAGGACGCGATCGGCTACGCCAACCTCTGCCGTCTCGTCACCGACGCGCACCTGCTCGGTGAGCGCGCCGACCCGTGGGTCGCGACCGAGCAGATCTGCGCGCACGCGGCCGGGCTCACGGTGCTGCTCGGACCCGGGTCGCATCCGGGCCGCCTCGCCGTCGCCGGACGCGCGGACGCGGCGGCGCGGCTCGCGGCGCCGTTCCGCGAGGCGTTCGGTCGCGATCGCTGCGTCGCCGCGGTCGAGCATCGCGTCGAGGCGGGCTCCGACGCGGAGATCCGTGCGATGCTGCGGTTCGCCGACAGGCTGGACGCGACCGCGGCGGCGACGAACCCCGTGCGGTACCTCGTGCCGGACGACGCGTTCCTCGCCGACGCGCTCGGGTGCATGCGCGCGATCGTGCCGGTCTCCTCGACGAACGTCCGCCGGGCGAACGCCGAGGGGTACCTGAAAGACACGGCCGCGATGCGCGCGTTGTTCGCCGAGCGTCCGGAGCTCTGCGACGAGACGCTCGCGATCTCGGAGCGCTGTTCGTACGACCTCGGCCTGAAGCGGGTGCACTTCCCCGACTTCCCGATCGAGGATGGGCGTCCGGCCGACGCGGTGCTCGCCGATCGGTGCTGGCGCGGCGTCCGGGAGCGCGGCCTCAAGGAGGACGAGCGGCTGCGCGACCGCATCCACCACGAGCTCTCGATGATCCGCCGGATGGGCTTCGCGGCGTTCTTCCTGACCGTGTCGGAGATCGTCGCCGACGTGAAGGCGATGGGGATCATGGCCGCATGCCGGGGGAGCGCCGCCGGGTCGCTCGTGTGCTACCTGACCGGCATCTCCGACGTCGACGCGCTCCGTCACGACCTGTCGTTCGAGCGGTTCATGAACCCGATGCGCGACGAGCTGCCCGACATCGACATCGATGTCGAGTCGGCTCGTCGCGCGGACGTCTACGACATGATCCTGTCTCGCCACGGGCAGGAGCGCGCGGCGTGCGTCGCGATGATCGACACGTTCCGGGCGCGCGCGGCGATCCGCGAGGTCGGCAAGGCGCTCGGGCTTCCCGAGGTCGAGATCGGGATCGTCGCGAAGGCCTTCCCGCATATCTCGGCGCGCAACATCCGCGAGGGGCTCGAGCGGCTGCCGGAGGTGCAGGGGATCAACCTGCCGATGCGCCAGCTCGAGCTGCTGTTCCGCGTCGCCGAGCGGCTCGACGGGTTCCCGCGGCACATCGCGCTGCACCCGTGCGGGATCGTGCTGTCCTCGCACGACCTCGCCGAGCGCGTCCCGCTCGAACGCAGCGCGAACGGGCACCGCATGGCGCAGGCCGACAAGGACGACGTCGAGCTGCTCGGGTACCTGAAGCTCGACATCCTCGGCGTGCGGATGCTCTCGTCGATGCGCCACGCGCTCGACGAGATCGCCCGCACGACGGGGGAGAAGGTCGACCTCGACCGGATCCCGCTCGACGACCCTGCGACGTTCCGGATGATCCGCGCCTCCGACACCCTCGGGTGCTTCCAGATCGAGTCGCCCGGCCAGCGCGAGCTCCTGCAGAAGCTCCAGCCAGACCGGTGGGAGGACCTGATCGTCGACATCTCCTTGTTCCGGCCGGGTCCGGTGAAGTCCGACATGATCCGGCCGTACCTGTCGCGGCGGATGACGCTGGAGCGCCCGGAGTACATCCACCCTGAGTTGCGTCCGGCGCTGCGAGAAACGTTCGGGGTGATCGTCTACCACGAGCAGGTGATGCGGACGATCTCCGCGCTCGGCGGGTACAGCCTGACGGAAGCGGATCACATCCGCCGGCATCTGGACCGCGAGGATCTCCTTCCGGGGTTCCGCCGCGATTTCCTGGAGCGGGCGACCGCACGGGGCGTCGAGCTCGATGCGGCCGAGAAGACATGGGACGCCGTGGCGCAGTTCGCCTCGTTCGGGTTCTGCAAGGCGCACGCGGCGGCGTTCGCCGTGCCGACGTACCGCTCGGCGTGGCTGAAAGCGAACCATCCGGCGCCGTTCCTCGCCGGCGTGCTGACGCACGACCCCGGGATGTACCCGCGGCGGCTGATCCTGGACGACGCGCGCCGTCACGGGATCCCGATCCTGTCGCTCGACGTGAACCGCAGCGAGCCCGAGTACGTCGTCGAGCCGGTCGACGATCCCGTGTATCCGTTCGGGATCCGGCTCGCGCTCCAAGACGTGCACGGGATCAGCGACGCCGAGATCCGCTCGATCCAGGAGGGTCGCGCCGACCGACCCTACCGGGACGTGGGGGACTTCCTGCGGCGGACGACCGTCTCGCGGCCCGTCACGGAGGCGCTCGCGCACGCCGGCGGCTTCGACGCGCTCCCCTCGGCGACCAACCGCCGAGGGCACCTCTACGACGCGATCACCGTCGACGCGCCGCGCGAGGGTGACCAGCTCACGCTCGCCGACGTGAACGCGCCGACGCACCGGTTCGCCGAGTACACCGACGCCGAGGTCGTCCGCGCGGAGCTGGAGGTCCTCGGCCTCGACGTGAGCCGGCACCTCGTGAGCTTCTTCGAACCGTTGCTCCGTGACCTCGGCGTGACGCGGGCGGAGGACCTGCACGGGTGCCGGCAGGACGATTGGGTGATGGTCGCCGGCGTCAAGGTCGCCTCGCAGACGCCGGCGGTCCGGAGCGGCCAGCGGATCATCTTCGTCTCGCTCGACGACGCGACGGGACCGATCGAGGTCACGGTCTTCGAGTCGGTCCAGCCGAAGGTCGCGAAGACGGTGTTCCACGCGTACGCGCTCGCGGTGTGGGGACAGCTGCGCCGCACCGGCGTGAAGGGCATGAGCGTCACGGCGGAGGAGGTCTGGGACCTCACGGAGCTCCATCGGGCACGAGCCGAGGGCAGGCTCCGCGAGGCGATGGACGAGCCGACCGCGCTCCACGTCCCTTCGCGGCGGCTCTGGCACGCCAGTCCCGGGTCGGCCGGATGATCCGCGGACCGCGAGTAGCCTTGGCGCGATGGGGGTTCCGGGGTTCGCGGTCGTTCCGATTCGTCGTCGCCTCGCACGGCGCCTTCAGCCTCGCGTTCTGGGCCGCCTTCGGGACGATGTTCACCGAGGCCACGTACCGGTTCGCCAGCGGGCCCGGTCAGATGGCCGTCCTCGGCGCGTCCCTCTCGGTCCCGTTCATCGTCGTGAGCCTGATCCAAGGCCTGGCGGTGGACCGCGGGAGCCCGAAGTGGATCGGCGTCGGCGGCTACCTCTTCGCCGCGGGCGCGTTCCCGGTCGCGATCGCCGCCCCCTCGATCGCGTGGCTCTACCTCGCGACGTTCATCATGGGCACGGCGTGGGCGACGGTCGAGCCGGCGCGGTCCGCGCTCACGGCGCTGCTCGTCCCGGAGGATCGTCTCGTTCGAGCCAACTCGATCCTGGCGATCGCGTTCCAGGCGGCCCTGGTCGTCGGGGGCATCGGGAGCGCGGTGCTGCTCGACCTGTCGGGGGCGCATCTCGTGTACACGATCGCCCTCGTGTCGGCGTTGCTCGCGCCGGTGCTCCTGCTGTGGATCCCCGACGTCCGCCAGCAGGGTGAGATCCCGAGCGTCTCCATCCACGATCTCCGGGCCGGCGCCGTTACGACGTGGGAACACCCGGGCCTTCGGCTGTTGCTGATCGTGACGTCGGCGGGGTGGATCCTCGTGAACATCTTCTTCGTCCTGGAGCCGCTGTTCGTCCGCGAGACGCTCGGGGTCGGTCCGTCGGTCGTGCTGGTGTTGTGGGGGCTGCACGGATGCGGGGCGTTGATCGGCGCGACGATCTCGGCCTCGACCGACCGGGCGGTCGGTCGCGAGACGGCGGTGATCTGCTTCGGCGTGACGCTCGTCGGCGCCGGCATCTTCGCCTACGCGGCGGCGGGCATGCTCGGGGTCGCGATGGTCGCGACGGCGGTGCAGGGGTTCGGGTTCGCGTGGTTCTTCCCGGTCCTGTTCGCGTACATCCAGCGCGTCGTCCGCGAGGATCAGCGCGGCCGGGTCACGAGCCTGTTCGTCGCGACGCAGGAAGCCGTCGGGCTGCTCGGCTCGATCGCGATCTTCATCCTCGGGAGCGCGGTGCCGGTCCGCAGCACGATGGTCGTCTGCGGCGCGATCGTCGCGGTGATCGGCCTGATCGGGATCCGCCTCGCATCGGGCGTCGCCGAGCCTGTGCCGGTCGCCGTGATCGACGACGGGGCATGAGACCGGCCGAGCCGATCCTCCACGTCGACCTCGACGCGTTCTACGCGAGCGTCGAGGTGCTGAAGGACCCGTCGCTCCGCGGGAAGCCGGTCGTCGTCGGCGGGACGGGCTCGCGCGGCGTCGTGACGAGCGCGTCCTACGAGGCCCGCCGCTTCGGCGTCCACTCGGCGATGCCGTCGGTCCGTGCCCGGCGCCTCTGCCCGGACGGGATCTTCATCCCCCCGGACTTCGACGCCTATCGGGTGCACTCGAACCGGTTCCGCGAGGTGCTGCTGTCGTTCACCCCGCTCGTCGAGCCGATCTCGCTCGACGAGGCGTTCCTCGACGTCGGCGGGGCGACCAGGCTGTTCGGCGATCCGCCGGCCGTCGCGTCGAAGATCCGCGCGGCCGTCGAGGCCGACGTCGGCGTGACGTGCTCCGCGGGCGTCGCGTCGACGAAGTTCGTGGCGAAGCTCGCCTCGGCGCACTGCAAGCCGGACGGGCTGTTGCACGTTCCGGCGTCGGAGACGGCGGCGTTCCTCGAGCCGCTGCCGGTCGGCAGGCTGTGGGGGGTGGGGGAGAAGACCGCCGACCTCCTCGACCGGTTGGCGATCCGCACGATCGGGGACCTCGCACGGACGCCCGAGCAGGTCCTCGAGCGGCTCCTCGGGGAGGCGGCGGCTCGACACCTGACGGAGCTCTCCCACGGCCACGACGACCGCCCCGTCGTCCCGTACGAGGCGCCGAAGTCCGTCGGCCACGAGGAGACGTTCGACCGGGACCTCGACGACGACGAGACGATCCTGCGCGAGCTGCTCCACCTCTCGG